>WNGK01000129.1_pt1 | contig 82730 bp, 89 predicted proteins | sample 5400601 | NCBI WGS metagenome assembly WNGK01 (sample SAMN13153376, study PRJNA577476) | soil metagenome | isolation source: 60 cm soil or saprolite under Garry oak tree replicate 1 | place: USA:California | collected 2016-06-15 | reverse complement strand
CGAGATGCGTTTCACCATCATCTGGACGAAGGCGAAATGCGGCCTGAATGGCTGCTTCTGCTGACGCCAACCGCGCAGGAGTATGGTCAAGTCCAGAGAAGTAAAGCTCGTCATGAGCCCAGGCGAGTTGACAATACGCTTGGAAAAACGATGGATCGCGCGCCACGGCCTGGTTCAGCAGTTCGATTGCCTGACCGAAATTCGCCATCCCGTCGCCAAAGGATGCCCCCGGAAACATATGACTGGCGCGCGAATAGAGATCGAAAGCGACGAGATCGCCGGTGGGCCTGCGCTCAATCGCCAATCTCTCAGCAGCCGTGATTTTGGCGCGAAGCCGCTGAGCAACTTTCTGCGCAATCTCGCTCTGGATCGCAAACAGATCGTTCAAATCGCGATCGTATTGCTCGGCCCAGATGTGAGTGTCGGTGCGGGTGTCGATCAACTGCATGTTCATATGAAGCTGGGCGCCGACTCTCCGGACGCTGCCCTCCAGCACATGCGATACTCGCAGCTCATTCCCAATCTCACGCATATTCCGCTTGCCGCGATAGCCCATTACGCTGGTCCGGCTGATGACTTTCAGATTGGCGATCCTCGCCAGCTTGGTCAGAATGTCGTCCTGCACGCCATCAGCAAAGACTGCGCTATCTTTCTGCTCGCTCAAATTTTCAAACGGCAGAACGGCGATTCCAGTTGTTACGGGCTGCCGGGGAAATTCGCTTTTCCAAACCATGACTCCTAACGGCACTGCCAGGGCGAGCAACATTGCTGCCATGACGGCGATACTTGGATTTCGCCGCACCCATTTTTTCCCTCGCGCGAAAATTCCGGTGCGACGCCCCTGAATGGGTTCATGTTTTAGCCAGCGCTCGAGGTCTTCGGCCAGCGCGAGAGCGGAAGAATAACGGCGCTTCGGATCTTTCTCGAGGCATTTGAGACAAATTGTGCTGAGATCGCGATCTATCTTCGGATTAACGAGACGGGGTTGCCGCGGCTCGGTATCCAAGAGTAGCTTGATAGTCTCGTAGGTTGTTCCACCGGCAAAGGGCGGCTGACCTGTCAGCAATTGGTAAAGCACTGCGCCAAGTCCATAGACATCTGTGACGCTGCTGACAGCCGCGTTGTTTCCCACTGCTTGCTCTGGCGCCATATAACTGGGCGTGCCCAAAACTTCCATCGTGCGCGTCACGGTGCTCTCAGTCTCCACTAGTCGCGCCAGGCCAAAGTCAGTAAGGTGCGGTTCGCCTTTTGCATCGAGCAGAATGTTTCCCGGTTTGATGTCACGATGCAGAATGCCGTGTTCATGCGCGTAATGCACTGTGCGGGCCACTTTCACGATGAGCTCCGCCGTCTGCCGGATCGACATCGGCGTGCACCGGACGACTTCGTCCAGTTGCCCGCCCTCGACGAACTTCATGCTGAAATAGCATGACCCATCTCGCTCGCCCACTTCGTGGATTGGAACGATACCGGGATGCTCTAACCTGGCTGCCGCTTCGGCCTCCAGACGGAAACGTTTGAGGTTCGCTTCGGTGGCCCAATGGCCTAATCCGATGACTTTGAGCGCGACGATGCGATTGAGACTCTTCTGGCGGGCTCGAAATACTACGCCCTGTCCGCCGCGGCCAATTTGCTCAAGCAATTCGTAATCGCCGAAGTCCATCAACATCGGTGAGGGCGCAGGATCAACATTTATTTCACCCTCGGGCTCGACTGAGCCGAGACCCGTCTCCAGCAAACAGGCGCCGCAGGAGTGCTGCGGAGAGTCGGGTGGAATGGCTGCTCCACATTTGCGGCAAAATCTTTTAGCGGTGGTGATTCTCATCGCGCGGCCATTCGGCCATTCCTCTCACTCTAATAATGAACGGAAATTCCCAAAAGGTTACGAGCGCAACGCGGCGATGAGGTGGCGCAGTTCGTCTTCGATCTCGGCTGGCGTTGCCACCGTGTGCGCGACTTCTTCACGCAACAGCTGTCGGTAACGCTGTCGCAGCCGATGGAGGGCCTGTTTAACTGCGTTCTCGGTCATGCCAAACTCGCGCGCAATTTCCGCTTGCGAAGGTCGATCCGGTTCGTCAGAGAGCAATGTGTTCAACCTCTCCAACAGTGATGCGTTAGCTGATCCCTGAGATTCCTCGCGCAAGCGCGCGAACACCCGGTCGAGCACGGTGAACGCCCAGCGGCGATCATAAAGCAGATCGGCGCTCAGCATGTCGCCGCGATCGAACTCGCTAGAATCGTAGGATTCAATCCCGTCGAGCGGAATCAGCGTTCGGCCCCCGCCACGTTTGATCGTCGCGGCGTCGCGGCGCTCGTTTGCCATGAAATGCTTGAGCGAAGCCAGAAGAAAAGAACGCAAGCGGCCCTTTTCCTGTCGTACGGATTGGAAATCTTTGCGCTCTAAAATCAGCGCGAAAAAGCCCTGGGTGATATCTTTCGCCTCCTCTGGTTTGGTACCCTCTCGCCTGACGAAGCCATAAATAGGTCGCCAGTAAGTGCGGCAAAGATTTTCGAGCGCCTCCTGTGCGGCTGGCGATTTACCCTGTGCCTCCAGCACCACGCTCCAGTGTGTTGTAGTAAACACCCCCGCGCCAGCAGACGCCGGACCAGTCGCGCTCAGTGAAGTCACATCATCGGGGGCGGCGCTCACAGCGTAATCACAGTAAAAATGCGTGCCGAAAGCAAGCCTGCATTGCGTCGGTCTTGGCCAAAACGCCAGCTGCGCGCGCAAACTGTCGCACGCGGTTCGCCTGCACCAAGCTGACCGCCAGAGTGCTTTTTTGTAGAGCAGCGACGATGGCTCTTTCATAACCGCCACTCGCTTCGCAAATCACGTGCAGCTTGAGCCGCTGCGCCTTGAATCGCTTTAACAACTGCGCGATGCCCCGCTTGGTATTAGGCACTCGCCAGCGCTCTTGCCCCAGAGCAACATCAAGTTGCTTTTTCGCCACATCAATCCCGCAGTAGACAACTTCTTGTTTCATATGAGAGACTCCTTCTTGTAGATTCGAGCTGGTCCCGCACAGAGGGGGACCGCTCAAGTAACTGTTCGAGTTCGAAAGAACACGGCGGCTGCGGATCAAACTACAGCCCGGTCTGGGTACATCACCCTGACCCGAGGCAGCCAGGATCTCGCAGCCGCTCTGTTTTGCACCACAACGGCCCAAATGCCAAGATACAAGTGGCAGCCGTGTCGGCTGCTTTGAAGTAGATGCAAGACAAGCAGGCGGCATGCCTGCCACTACAGACTTACTTCGGCGCGAGGGAGGCGACGATTTTTTCGAAGCACGGCTCGCCGCGGAGCGGACCCCATAATGGCAGCAGTTCCAATTCGTAATGGCTGACGAGGATTGGTGGACGGACGGCAGCTCCGTCCCGTTCACGGAAAGAGGAGGGACGCGCCAGGGGCGTCCCTCCATTCTCTTGACCGTCGCCTTGGGGTTTACGCTCCGCCTGCCCGCTACTGTTTCACCATGGAACCGCCGACTACGATGCCGGTATTGGGGTCGGTACCAATATACTTAAGCTCGTTTCCGCCAGCGCCGATCACGAAGTGGCGGCGATGGCCCGGCTCCCAAGTCATGGTGCCAGTACCGTCCGCATTCACGGTATACGTCCCGGTGAAAAGGGGATTCAGACTCCAATCCGCATTGACTATGACGCCGCCACTGAAGTGGAAGGCAGCACGCGCCGTGAAGCCGCCCGCGCCATTGAACGTATACAAGCCCACCTCGTATACTGCCCCAAAGCCGCTTATGGGCTGTGGGACGGGCAGCAATGCGCCTGGTTGCGTGGGGGGTTCAAAGCCCGAGAAAGAGTCGGCGTAACGGCCGTTGAGGCTACTCAGATCATACGCCTGAGCGCCGGGCAGGGAAACTTGCATGATTAATGCAACTACCCCCAGCGCCAGAACCGACCTGATGAGCCGGGCCTTCGACATTTGGGGAATGCTTCTTGTAAACATGATGTTTGGATTTTTCATAAACTAATTTTCCTTTTCTTGTTTTGGCCTTCTTTGACTCCTCGTTATTGAGAAGTCATTTCTGGCCGTTCACTCCTGTACTCCGTAGGATTTTGCGTTTCATTACGCGGAAAGTTGGAAAAACCACGGATGACACGGATATCACGAATCGGTTCTTGGTTGGCGTCTGACACAGACGCCCTACAACTGGACGCCCGACTCTGCGCGCCGGGTCCGGCAACCGCCGGACGCCCTAGCTTTTTGTATCCGTGTTATCCGCGCAATCCGTGGTGAAGTCTTACTTCGGCGCGAGGGAGGCGACGATTTTCTCAAAGCGCGGATCGCCGCGCAGTGGGTCCCACAAGGGATCGAGGCGGAGCTCACCGTAAGAGGCGCCAGCCGGGATTTTCGCGACTGTTTTAAGTTGTTCAATAGCCAGGTCGCGCTCGCCAACCTCCGCGCAGATCACGGCATAAAAATAAAGGATGTCCGCGCCGTCGAGCGCATTTTTTGTTAACGGTAGAAGCTCCACCGCGCGGCGACCCTCGGTGAGAGCTTCTTGCTTTCGCCCAAGTGCGGCATCGATCAGGCCCAGGAGGCAAAGTTCAACGCTCTGCGTGAGATCATCAGTCTGTGCGCGGACAACTTTCTCCTGTTCCGCCCTCGCGGCGTTAAAGGCAGCGCGTGCACCGTCTCCGTCTCCTTTCATCCGGGCAACCAGGCCTTTGGCGTAAGCGTGGCTAAATGCAACAGAATTGCCTCTTGCTCCAAAAGCATTGTCGGTCATCGCTGCGGTCGCTGCGAGTACGTTATCAGCCGCAACAGGGTCGCGCGCCCATAAAGCGACTAAAAAGCAATCCGATGGGTGGGTTCTCAACAATGCAGGGTTATCGGTGAAGTTTTTTCCCAGAACATCCTGCATCGGTCGAAGATCGGCTCGCTCCCTTACCTCGACCCGGGCGCGCCGAAGCCGGTAAAGAATATCCTTTGGTTCCAGAGCAATGATGCGGTCGAAAATCGCCAAGGCCTGTCTATAGTCCCGCAAAGACCTGTAAGTCACCGCGGCAGCAATGAGAGTCGTCACGTTTCGCGGGTCCAGCTCCATTGCGCGCTCGTGATTATGCACGGCATCGTGCCAACGGCCCTGTCTTCGATCGATGGGGGCACTCAAATCAAAAATTCGTGCGTTGTTGGGCAAGGTGCGGAGGGCAATGGCCAGCTCGTCACGCGCTCGGTCGTAATCGAAGTAGCCGTGGTAAAGATGGTCAGCCAGGGCAAAGTGCGCTTCGCCTGAATCTGGTTTTAGGCGAAAAGCGGCATCAATTGCTGCCTTTGCCAAGGCGAGGCGGTTGGGCGTGCGATCATCGCCTCGGAAGTAGAGGGCATCGTGCGCCTCAGCCAACCGGCAATATGCAAGAAGAAAACTTGGGTCACGGGTGACTGCCTGATTGAGCAAGTCCACCGCTTGGAAGTCATTCTTCGTTTGCTCTTCACCTTCCTCGTATGTAGCCTTGTCGATCAAAGCTGCAGCGCGGACATAAAGATCGTAGGCAGCAAGGTCCTTCGTTGGTCGTTCTGCTATGGTCAGCTTTTCGCTAGCAGAAATCTTGGCTTTAAGCCGGCTCACGATTGATTGCGCGACTTCCGTCTCGATGGCGAACACGTCACTTAAATCGCGATCGTATTGCTCTGCCCAGACGCCGGTATCAGTCCGAGCGTCCACCAACTGCGCATTTACGTGCACTTTCCCGCCGGAACGCCGCACCGTTCCCTCGAGCACGTGGGAGAACACGCAGCGCATCACCGATCTCGTGTACGTTCTGCTTGCCGCGATATTGCATGACGCTGGTGCGGCTGATGACCTTGAGGTCAGCGATTTTCGCCAGCTTGATCAAAATGTCGTCCTGCACGCCGTCGGCAAAGAACCCGTACTCTTTCTCTTCGCTTAAATTCTCAAATGGCAACACAGCGATGCCCGTTGTTACGGGATGCTGGACAAATCCGCTTTTCCAAACGATCCAGCCGGCCGCCGATGCCAGCGCGACCAGGGAAGCTATCAACAGCGCGCTGGTTGGATTGCGCCGGATCCATTTTCTTCCGCGAGAGAAAATTCCGGTACGCCGAGCTCGGATCGGCTCGTGCTTTAGCCAGCGTTCCAAGTCCTCAGATAGCGCGAGCGCGGACGAGTAACGTCGTTGCGGATCTTTCTCGAGACACTTGAGACAAATCGTGGTGAGATCGCGATCTATTTTCGGATTCAACAGGCGCGGTTGCCGCGGCTCGGTATCCAAGAGTAGCTTGATCGTCTCGTAGGTTGTGCCTCCGGCAAACGGCGGATGCCCGGTTAGCAATTGATAAAGTACTGCGCCAAGTCCATAGACATCCGTCGCGCTACTGACGGCTGTGTTGTTTCCTACCGCTTGTTCAGGCGCCATGTAACTGGGTGTGCCCAAAACTTCCAGCGTGTGCGTGACACTGCTCTCAGATTCGACTAAGCGGGCAAGGCCAAAATCGGTCAGATGCGGTTCGCCGTTTGCGTCCAGCAGGATGTTTCCCGGCTTGATGTCACGATGGAGAATTCCATGTTCATGCGCGTAATGAACGGTGCGCGCCACCTTGGCGATTAGTTCCGCCCCCTGCCGAATAGGCATCGGTTCGCGCCGGACTATTTCATCGAGCTGGCCGCCTTCGATGAATTTCATGCTGAAGTAACACGAGCCATCACGCTCGCCCACTTCGTGGATGGGAACGATACCGGGATGCTCCAAACGCGCGGCGGCTTCGGCTTCAAGGCGAAAGCGCTTCAGGTGCGCTTTGCTCGCCCACTGACCAAGACTAATGACTTTTAAGGCGACTGTGCGATTGAGACTCTTTTGCCGCGCACGAAACACGACGCCCTGACCACCGCGACCGACCTCTTCCAGCAATTCGTAATCACCCAACTCTCCCAGCAGCTCGGCTGCACGCGCGGTTGTTTTGTCTTGTGACGCTGATGCTCGATCTTCGCCTGCAGGTTGTTCCACACAGCCGGAGTCGCCGACTCCGGCTACAGCGTCCGGGAAGGCCCCGAGCGCGATCTTCAGCATGCATCTGGCGCAAAGCCCTTCAGGGGCATCGGAAAAGATTTTGGCGCCGCATTTTCGGCAAATTCTGATTACCCTGAGCATGGTCGGAGTCTCTCGCGCACTCTCCCTTTGTACTCCGTAAAATTCTTCCATACGTTACGCCTCGAGTACCGCAATGAGATGGCGCAGCTCATCTTCGATATCGCCGGGCGTGGCAACCGTATGGGCAATCTCCTCTCGCAATAACGATTGGTAGCGTTGCCGAAATCGGTAAAACGCCTGCCGCAGCGCATTTTCAGTCATGCCTAATTGCGCCGCAGTCTCCGCCTGTGATGGCGCTCCCGGTTCATCCGGTAGCAATTGCTTCAACGAATCAAACAACGCGGCGTTACCTGCCGCGCAGTATTCATCCTTTAATCGGCTGAGCACGTGCTCCAGAACCGTCAAAGCCCACCGCCGCTCGTAAATCATTTCGGCAGTGACTGGATTTGCTGGTTCCATCTCGATCCGCTCATCAGCACGCAAGTCTTCCAGCGGGATGAGCCGCTGTCCTTTCCCCCGCTTGATTGCCATCGCGCGACGCTGCTCGTCGGCCAGAAAATATTTTAGCGCGCCAAGCAAATAAGAACGAAGTCGTCCTTTTTCCTTGCGGACGGCACTGAGACTTCTGCGCCCCAATAGCTGCGCAAAAAACCCCTGGGTAATATCCTCTGCCTCCTCTCGCCTGAAACCTTGTCGCCGCAGGAAGGCATAAATGGGTCGCCAGTACGTGCGGCAAAGTTTTTCGAGCGCTTCGTGTGCCGCTGGCGATTCGCCTTGCGCTTCAAGCACTACGCTCCAGTGCGTGGTAGTAAAGGCCACTGCGCCGTGTTGCGCGCTTCCGACAAGCGCGGTCAACGAACTCACTTTATCATCGGCACTCACGCCGCCATCAAAGTAAAAAGTTGCGCGAAAATCAAGCCTGCGTGTAATGGAACAGACGCTGGGTCGCGAGGCGCGCCGAGCCCCCCAGATCACGCCGGAAGGACCGTGGAGAGCGTCACTTCGCTGTCGATCGTTTGCTTGAAGACGTTTTCGACGGTTGCTCCGATTTTCGATCCGTCGCGATCGATGATCCAACACTGCTGACCTTCCTCGAAAGGGCCGCGTGCCATGACCTTGAGCAACGTGCCGCCTTCCGTGCCCGGGTCATCAAGTACTTCGGCACAAATCGCTTCGGTCTCGCCGAAGTCGGTCATCAACCTCAGTTTGTCGTCGATCTTTGGTTTTCGCATAGACCTTGACCCCAATACGTCTCGCTAGAAATAATCGCCGCTCGCGCGATTGGCGAGCGTGTCTAGCGTGACAAACGATTCATTAAACAAATGACCCAATATCACGTCACGCAACTCGAGGATTACGAGCCCCTTATTGGGAGAGAGAATGTCGAACGCATTCGCGAGAAGGCGCGCCGGTTCAAGGGACTGCGCGTGGCGAATTTCAATTCCACTTACTACGGCGGCGGCGTGGCGGAGATGCTTTCCTCGCTCACGCTGCTTTGGAACAGCCTCGGTCTGCGCACTGAATGGCGGGTCATTCAAGGAACGCCTGATTTCTTTTCGATTACAAAGAAAATGCACAACGCGCTCCAGGGCGCCGAGATCGATCTCTCCAGCATCAAACAGGAAATCTTTGAACGAGTGATTTACGAAAATAGCCTGCGCAACTTCCTCGAACACGATTTTGTAATCGTACACGATCCGCAGCCGCTGCCGTTGATCGAGCATTACGAAAAGAAGTGCCCCTGGATCTGGCGCTGCCACCTCGATCTTTCACGGCCCGACGCCGGGACTTGGAAATATCTGCGCCTTTGGATCGACACCTACGACGCAGTGATTCTGAGCTGCAAGGAATTCGTCCAGGAGATGAAGCCGCCGCATCGGGTGATCATGCCCGCGATCAATCCGTTTAATATCAAGAACCGGGAACTCAGCGACAAGGAGATCGACGAACGCCTTGCGCACTATGAGATTCCGACTGATTTGCCGTTGGTCGTACAAATTTCGCGGTTCGACCCATGGAAAGATCCGAAAGGCGTGGTAGAGGCATTCAAGCTCGCGAGTGAGGAAGTGGATGCGCGGCTGGTATTGCTCGGCAATTTCGCCACGGACGACCCAGAAGGCGAAGAAATTTTCAATTCGCTCTGCGCGTGCCGGGATGACCGCATCCTGATTTTAACGAGCGGCGACGACACCGCCCTGGTGAACGCGTTGCAAACGCGCGCCGCGGTGGTGCTGCAAAAGTCGTTGCGTGAAGGTTTCGGGTTGACGGTCGCCGAGGCGATGTGGAAAAGCCGGGCGGTGATCGGAGGGAACGTCGGGGGCATCCGATATCAGATTGAGGACGGGGTCGATGGATTTCTCGTGTCGTCCAATGAACAGGCCGCCGAACGAATTGTGCGGCTGCTCAAAGATGAGAAGCTGCGCGAAGAAATGGGACGCAAAGCGCGCGAGACTGTGCGCAAAAAGTTTCTGCTAACTCGCTACGCCGAGGAGTATCTCGATCTTTTCGACGCGTTCGATAAAAATTTCAACTTGCGGGAATGAGTAGTGCCGCCGGATCAGCGATCCGGGCCGCAACAGAACAGAGCGGCTTGCAGCTATTGGCTCTTCGCGAGCCCAATCACACCGCAGGCAATGCGCGCCCCCGAGTCGCCAGCCGGTTGCGATTTAAGGTCGTCCGCTTTCGCATGAACGATCACTGAACGCCCAACAACGGAGCGTTGATCGTTCGCGAGCGATATCTCGTGATCCACGTAATCCAGTTTTGCCGCACCTGACGCATCCGCCTCGACGTTGCCCATGTCGCCCACATGCCGCTCTGCCGCGTCCGGCCCGGCGTGCGGTTTATTCGTTGGATTGAAGTGACCGCCAGCCGAGGCCAGATCGGCCGCACTGCAATCGCCGAATTCATGCACGTGAAAGCCGTGCTTGCCAGGAGTTAGGCCGCTGATGTCCGCCTGCACACGCACGCCATCGGCTTCCTCAGTGAACGTGACCGTGCCGCTCACTTTGTCGCCCTCTGTGGGATGAAGCACGGCGATCGCTTTCAATGGGGCCGCCGATTTGGGCGCGGGCGTTTGCGCGGCGGCCGCGACCGACAAATACAACAGCGCAATCAACGAGAGTGTAAACGACTTCATATTATGCACATCATATTTCGTTGCCCCGGGCGAATCCAGCCGTCGTTCTTCTGTAAATTTTATTTAGTGCCAAATCAGCTCCATCCCATCATGGGCGATGCACGCCTCGATGCCGCGTTCGGCGGCCATTTGACGCAACTGGGCGCCGATCTTGCGCTCATCACCCTTCACAATTTCTGAGCCGCAATGAGTGATGACGGCCCAGGGGACTCCCTCTTTCGCGCACCAGGTCAGTTGCGTCCGAACCGGCGAATGGCCGATGAGAGTCTTTCCGCGTCGGCGAATGAACGAGCGCGTGAGCGTCGCGCCGTCGCCAATGTAAACCTGCACATCTCGGAGTGCCACAGCGCGGTGGCGGATAAAGACGAGATCGGGCGCGTAAAAAATCTTCGTGCCGCCTGCGCTCACGCGATACGCTACCGCGGGCGCAAGAATTGAGTGTTCCACCGGAAACGCCTCAAATGTGATGCCGCAAATCTTCGTCGGCGTGCGTTCCTTGATCAGATGCCGATCTTCGATGTCGCAGTGTTTCAACGTGCGCCATGTCTTCTGCGGCGCGTGCACGGGGCACGGGGCGCCGTTTTTCAAGCCCCACGCGTGGTCGGGGTGCGCGTGCGTGAGCGCAATCGCGTCAGGATGAAACCGCTCAAATTTTCCGAGCCAATCGAGTCCGCAATCGATCATCACCTTCGTGCCGCGATACGAGACCAGCACCGAGCTGTGCATGCGATGCTGCCGCGTGCGCGCTTCGATCTCACCGCGCGTGCCTAGGAATGTGAGTTTCATTGTGAAAATAATGATAGAAAATTTAGGATTGCGATACCTTGGCGAGCACTGTGAATCTAACCAAGCAGACGACTGCGCGCCCCTTCGCCGACGAATCTTCCACTGTGAAGAACGCAAATCGTTCCCCACGGATCAAACATGCTGCCTGGGGCCGGCTCGACGTCGAAGGGCAAGCCGAGCCTTACAAGGATGCAAAGCTTTTCCCGGGCGGTTCACGCGAGTGGAATTGGCGCGAAACGAACACAGAGCACGTTCCAGGCATCCAAGTTGCCGATGTTCAGGAGCTGTTGGAGCATGGCGCCAAAGTGGTCGTCCTATCACGCGGCATGAAGGAGTGCCTCGAGGTGCCACGCGAAACGCTCGATTTTCTCAAGGAGAAACAGATCGAAGTGCAGGTCCTGCCCACCGCCGAGGCCGTGGAGCTTTACAACAAACTGGCTGAGAAATCTCGAGTCGGCGGACTATTTCATACGACCTGTTGAATTACGCGCGAGAAAGATCACAGTCTTTATGACGAACGTTTATTCAGCCGGAAAAGGATTCAAAATCATCGGGACGACGCGACGCAGCCAGAGTGCGAGCATGACGCTTGAACTAGGTGAATCGAGCAGCCAAAAGCCAAATACCCATCCCGAGAGCGATCAGGTTCTGATTGTGCTCGAAGGCAAGTTGACCGCGGAGATTTCCGGTAAGCGCACCGAAATGAACAAGGGAGACGCGATCACAGTTCCGGCCGGGGCGCCGCACAAATTCACAAATGCCGGCAGCGAACGCGCGGTCACATTCAGTGTCTATTCACCTCCGGCGTATTGTTGAATCCGTGTGGAAAATAGTCGCGCTTACTCTGTTCGCGCCATTCCTTAGCATGGCCTTCGAACCGCCAAGCGCGGAACTGAAACGTGCCGCTGTAGGCGATCTCACTGCACTGTCGCCCGCGCAGCAGCGCCCGTTCGCGCCCGACGCGCCTGAGTTCGAACCGATCCCAAAACCGAGTCCGCACGACTGGCTCGCCGTGCACGATGAGCCGGGACAAACCTTTGATGAATTTAAGGCGTCGCGTCCGAATCGGCCGACGCAAGAACGACATGTGATTTATCTTCAGCCGCTCGGCGATTTTGTCTCGGATCGCAGTCCCTCGATTGAAAAGCTGCGCGAGTTTGCTGCGGCGTTTTTCGCGATGGAAACCAAGGCGCTGCCGCCGACCGCACCTGATGCTTCGAAATTCACCAGTCGCCGCAATCCATACACCGGTAACGTGCAAATACTCACCAGCGACGTGCTCAACTTCTTGAAAGCCCGCGTGCCTCCAGACGCCTTCTGCGTGATCGCCATCACCATGGAAGACCTTTACCCCGATCCCTCGTGGAATTTTGTCTTCGGTCAGGCCTCGCTGCGGGAACGGGTCGGCGTTTACAGCTTCGCGCGCTACGACCCGGCATTTTACGGCGAAGCACGCGCCACTGGTTATGAAACACTTTTGTTGCGCCGGAGTTGCAAAGTGCTGGCACACGAGACCGGTCACATGTTCGGGCTCGCCCACTGCACGTTTTTCAATTGTCTGATGAATGGCTCGAACCATCTCGCTGAAAGCGATCGCCGACCGCTGCATCTCTGCCCAGTCTGTCTGCGAAAACTGCAATGGAGCATCGGCTTCGACGTCCTCGAACGTTACCGCGCGCTTGAAAAGGTTTGTCGCGCTGACGGATCCCTCGATGAAGCCGATTGGTTCAGCCGCCGAATTAAGGCATTGGGCAACGAATAAGCAGGTATTCGTCCGCGAATTTCAATTCGCTAGGCAGTTTTCGAGACGCGTGATATGGCCGCGCCCTCCGAAGCTTTAAAGGAAGCCATGGCCGCAAGATCACTCACGACCTATCGCAAGAAACGTGATTTCCAGCGCACGCCCGAGCCCGGCGGCCGCCGGGGCGGCGCAAAAAAAGGACGCGGGAAGAAGCCGGTTTTTGTCATTCAGAAACACGCGGCTCGGCAAATGCATTATGATTTCCGATTGCAAGTCGGGCGCGCATTGAAGTCGTGGGCTGTACCAAAAGGACCGTCGCTCAATCCACACGACAAGCGCATGGCTGCTGAAGTGGAGGATCACCCGCTCGGTTACGCGAAGTTCGAAGGCGTGATCCCGAAAGGCGAATATGGCGCGGGCACAGTGATGATATGGGACACGGGGACGTATCGCAATATTACAAAGAAAAACGACAAAGAAGTGCCGATCACCAAAGCCCTGAAGCGTCGTCATATCGCCGTACGGCTCGACGGGAAAAAGATCAAAGGGGGTTATGCGCTTAGCCGAATCGCCAAAGGTAAAAAACCGCGCTGGCTCCTGGTGAAAATGAGAGATGAAAAAACCGATGCGCGCCGCAAACCAACCAAAACTGAAGCGAAATCAGCGCTAACCGGTCGCACGATGCAACAAATCAAGAAGGAAGAAAAGTGAACAAACTGCTGAAGAGTTTGCCCGAGGATGCACGCAAGAAACTTAAGAAGAAAAAGCAGCCCTCCTGGACTGCGCCAATGCTGGCCACACTGACGGACGAACGTTTCTCTGACCCGGACTGGATTTTCGAACGAAAACTCGACGGCGAGCGCGTGCTGGTCTTTCGCCAGGCGAAACGCGTGCGCTTACTCTCACGCAACAGGAAGTTGCTTAACAACACGTACCCAGAGCTCGTCGATGCTTACCGAAATCAGCCAGACGGGAGCTTCATTGTCGATGGTGAAGTCGTGGCGTTCCAGGGCCGCATCACTAGTTTCTCGCGACTTCAAGGCCGGATGAAACTCACTGATCCTGAAGAAGCACGCAAAAGCCGCATCGCGATTTACCATTACCTTTTCGACCTGCTGTTTCTCGACGGCTACGACATCACGCAGTTGCCGTTGCGCCACCGAAAAATGTCGCTGCGCAAGGCGCTCAAGTTTCATGGGCCGCTTCGTTTCAGCGCGCATCGCAGCGGAAAAGGAGAAAATTTTTACAAGAAAGCATGTAAAGCTGGCCTTGAAGGAGTGATCGCCAAGAACGCCGATAGCGAGTACGTCCACAGTCGCTCGCGTGACTGGCTCAAGTTCAAGTGCGTGAACGAGCAAGAGGTCGTCATCGGTGGTTACACGGATCCAAAAGGCTCGCGTGTCGGCTTTGGCGCGCTGCTTGTTGGTTACTATCGTCGCGGCAAATTGAAATACGCGGGTATGGTCGGCACCGGTTACGACGACAAGTTGCTGCGTGACCTTCGAAAAAAATTGCGCAAGATCGAGAAAGACGATCCGCCGTTTTCAAAAGACAGCCTGCCGAAGAAGAACGTTCACTGGGTGAAACCAAAACTGGTCGGCCAAGTCGGTTTCACTGAATGGACTGGCGATGGCAAGCTGCGGCATCCGCGTTTCAACGGTCTGCGATGCGATAAAAAACCAAAGGACGTGGTGCGCGAGAAACAATGAAAATCGGCGGCCACAAGATCGATACTTCGCACGAAGATAAAATCTTTTTCCCAAAGGCGAAGATTACGAAGGGAGACGTGATCGATTACTTCTGGCACGTGGCGAAAGTAATGTTGCCGCATGTACGCGGACGGCCGCTGGCGATGCGTCGTCATCCGGACGGGATCGAGGGCGAAGGTTTTTTCCAAAAAGAGGTGCCTGATTTTTTTCCGCGCTGGATCAAACGCGTCACCACGCCGCGAAAGGAAGGCGGCAAAGTCGATAATGTGGTTTGCGATAATGCGGCGACGCTTGTCTATCTGGCTAATCAGGCATGCTTCACCCCGCACGTTTGGCTCAGTCGTCGCGATAAACTCAATTGTCCCGATCAGTTGATCTTCGATCTGGATCCGCCGGGGACGAAATTTGCGCTGGTGCGTTTCGCCGCGAAAGCGCTCCGCGATTTTCTCGACGAGCTCGGGCTGTGCGCATTCGTAAAGACCACCGGCTCACGCGGTCTACATGTGATCGTGGCGCTCGATCGGAAACAAGATTTCGACACGGCTCGCGAGTTTGCCCAGGACGTAGCCCGCGTGCTCGCGAATCGACACCCGAAACGTCTCACCGTTGAGCCGCGCAAAAACAAACGGCGTGGCCGGCTGTATCTCGACACCGCCCGCAACTCCTATGCGCAGCACGCGGTGGCGCCTTACGCCGTGCGCGCAATCGAAGGAGCGCCCATCGCCACGCCATTGAGCTGGGAGGAAGTCAACGACAGCAAAGTCGACGCGCAGCGGTTCACCGTGAAAAATATCTTCCAGCGTTTAAGCCGGAAGTCCGACCCGTGGAAAAATCTGCGCCGCTCTATGCGCTCGTTCAAAACCGCCCGCCGACGACTCGACGGGATCATCAAGAAGGAGCAAGAGAAACGATAGCCAGGGGTAGCAGCTATGCCTGGCAAAGCATGCATCGGCACCAGCGGCTGGAACTACAAAAGCTGGCGTGACGGTTTCTATGGAGACACGCCGCAAAAACAGTGGCTCCGGTTTTGCGCGAAACGTTTCACCGGCATCGAGGTCAACGGCACATTCTACAAGCTGCCGGAGAAAAGCACATTCAAGAAGTGGCGCGATCAGACGCCGGAAGATTTTTCTTTTGCAATCAAAGGTCATCGTTATGTGACGCACAACAAAAAGCTGCTCGACGTGGAGGAGCCTGTGATTCGTTGTCGCGACGCCGCCTCGCCGCTCGGTGATCGGCTTGCCGCTGTGGTCTGGCAGCTTCCAGCGTCGCTGAAAAAGGAGATTGGACGGTTACGTGAATTTGTAAAAATTCTGCGCCGCTGGAAGAGCACGGGGCACGCCATCGAGTTTCGTCACGAATCGTGGTTCGATGACGAAATAGCTGAATGCTTAAAAGACCACGCGGTTGCCGTGTGCATGTCCGATGCGCCTGACTGGCCGATGTGGGAGGCAGTGACGACAGACGTCGTTTACATCCGCCTGCACGGCCACACCCGGAAGTACGCGTCGAGCTATAGCAAGCCTGCGCTAAAAAAATGGGCGACGCGCATCCGAGGTTGGCTGAAAGAAAACCGCACCGTGCACGTCTATTTCGATAACGACGCCGAAGGCGCCGCCCCGCGAAACGCGCTCACGCTTGTGGAAATGTTGTGATGAGAGCCGCAAAAGCGACGATTTTCTATTTTTCCACTTCGAGTTCGTTTTCCTTCCAAGCCTCGAACCCGCCTTCCAATTCCATCACCGGATAGCCTCTGCTGGCAAATTCCAGCGCGGCGTTCGCTGCCAGATGGCACTGCTGCGTGTAGCAGTACAGGACGTTGATCTTATCCTTCTTGAGCCCTTGCGCGCTGTCCCACTTTTCCTTGGGCAGATTCACGGCGCCGGGCACATGGCCTTTGCCGAAGTCGTCCGCCACACGCACATCCACCACGTTAATATTTTCGTCTTTCAGCATCCGGTTCAGTTCGACCGGGCCGGTGGTGAAGGTCATTTTCTGATCGAAGAATTCTTTCGCTTTTACTGGATCTGGAAATCTCATTTTTTAAATCCTCCCTGAATAAATGTTTCGAACTACTAGGCGCGCGCGGTTTCATTTTTTGAATTGATCTGACAATTCTTAGGCAAGTTGTTCGCGATTGCCCGGGCGCATAGGCAAGTTGTTCGCGATTGCCCGGGCGCACCTCGATCACAGTAACATCGGGGCGCTCTTTGATCGCGCCGGTGAACGGCAACGATCGCGCCGAAATTGTGGCAAGGATCGGCGCACCGCTGTCGAGGGCCTGATTCACCACATCACGAAAGATCGGCGACCGGAGTTCCATCGGCCCGATTTCATCAATCACAACAAGTTGCCGCGCATGCACGGCTTCGCGGAGCGCTTCGACACCGACGGTCTCCAGCGCAGAGAGATCGAGCCCATATTTTCCGACGCGCTCGGGCGTTTTGAAATCCACATGCGCCAATAGAGCCTCTTGACCGTCGAGCGTGATTATCTTGAATCCGAGACGTTCCCCGTGCGCGCGGATTTCCTCGGTGTAAAAACCTCCGGCAGGTCGTGCCAGCTCGCTCACGACCCGCTTGATCAGCGTCGTCTTCCCGCAGCCAGGACGGCCGGTCAGCAAAACTTTCTTGGTCATACAACAAATTCGAATACGGCGTCGTGAAAAGACCGCCGCGTATGCTTCGGACGATTCCTTCTAAGGGAATGGAGGAAGAACAGACATGGCAAGCAATCACGACATTATCAACGAACTGAGAAAATCGTACGCGATGGAGCTGGAGACGGTGGAAAATTATCTGGCCAACGCGATTGATCTCGACGGCGTGCGCGCGGAAGAAATCAAAAAGGCGCTTCTTAGCGACATTGAAGAAGAGCTTGGTCACGCCCGAAAACTGGGCAACCGAATCAAGGTACTCGAAGGCCGCGTGCCTGGTTCGCTCGATCTGGACCGCGCGCAGCGTTATTTGCAGCCCCCGAAAGATAGCACCGACGTGGTCGCGGTGATTCGCGGCGTAATCGGTGCCGAGGACGAAGCGATCGATCAATACAAGAAAATCATCAAGATGTGCGATCCGATCGATCTGGTAACGCAGGATCTGATTCTGGAAATCACCGCGCAGGAGCAAGCGCATCGGCGGCAATTTATCGGTTTCCTTTACGAGTATGAACGCGGCGAAGCCAAACGATTGACCGCCGCGGCGGCGTAGCTTTGATGTACGCGGACACGTCCGCACTTTGAAACAGATGACTTCAAACATGGCTCAGGTGCAGCCCGCACTAACTTTATTCGGAACGTGGTGGCTGGTGTCGTATGAAGCGCGCGATTCGAAAGGGCAGGTTCATTACCCGTTCGGCGCACAGGTCTCAGGCCAACTCATCTACGATTCCGCCGGCAGTATGTCCGCGCATGTCATGAGAAACGACCGCCCACTCTTTGCGACCAAGGATCCCGCTAGGGGGACAGACGTAGAGGTTCGTGCAGCATTCGAGGGCTATGTTTCGTATTTCGGTACCTATACGATCGATCCGCAGACGCAAACCGTGACGCATCACGTTCGGGGCGCCTCGTTTCCGAATTGGATTGGCAACGACCAGCTTCGCTATTACAGGTTCGACCGGACTCGCCTATTACTATCCACTCCGCCACTCTTATTCGGTGGGCAGTCGTTTGAATACGTATTGGTCTGGGAACGCATCTAGTGAACGCGACCGCCAGCGCATTCCGCAGCCCGGAAGGGTGCGGCTCCTAACAGGGGCTCGACCCATCAAACGGTTTTCTTCTGACAATGCGGACAAAACCATGCAGTGCGTCCACCAATCGTTGCCGATTTTAATTCGCGCCCGCAGCGCGGACACTTGCCGCCTTTCCCACGATGCGGCAGCAACCACGACTTCGGCATGAGATCGACATCTGCTTTGGCAGCGATCGCTTTTTCCAAGATGTAGCGCGTGGCTCGAAAGAGTTTGGCAACTGCTTTGTCTTCCAGAGAGGAAATCTGCGTTGCCGGATGAATTCGTGCGCGGCAAAGAATTTCATCCGCGTAAATATTGCCGATGCCGGCGATCAACTTCTGGTTCATCAAAATCGATTTCACTGTGCCGCGATGTTTTCCGAAAATATTTTGGAACTCCGCAAGATCGACATCTAGCGCGTCTGGGCCGAGGCCTCGCTTTTTCAAATATTCATCGACATCTTTGATTAATCCGATCTCGCCGAACTTGCGCTGATCATCGAATGCGAGCCGGTAATGTTTTTCGAAAACAAAGACAACACGCGCGTGTCGTGGCGCTTTTTCTTCGCTTTTGAAGTAATGCAGAAACCCAGTCATTCCGAAATGCAGCCGCAGCCACGTACGACTGTCAGCGCGCACAAAGAGATGCTTTCCATGACGGCGACTCGCTTCGAAACGACGCCTTTTCAGCTCACGTGTGAACTCGCGCCCGGAAAGGTCTTTGAGCAGATATGCGCTCCGTACATCGACATTGACGATACGCTGATGCAACGATGTGGCGTCGAGATATCGTTTGAACGTCTCGACATCAGGCAGCTCCGGCATCGGCTGATTTAGTAAAACCGTTCGATGTACTCTTTCAATGCCACGGCGTTGTTGTGCTCCGTATCTTTCGCGCCAAAGAGCAAGGTCACGGTTCGTTTTTTGGCCCCTCGCGCGAGTTGCTCGACTTGCTCGCGTTGGTCATCCAGTTCTGCCGAATATCTCTTTTTGAACTCTCTCCATTTGCCCGGATCGTGTGCAAACCACTTTCGTAACGCGGTACTGGGCGCGATTTCTTTCAGCCATTGGTCGATTCGCGCTTCGTTTTTCTTCAGCCCGCGCGGCCAGATGCGGTCAACCAGCACGCGCCGGCCATCGGCTTTGGTCGGCTTGTCGTAAACGCGCTTAAGCCGAATGCTCACCCTCGTTATCGCAGCGGATGCCCTACCTAAGCTCAAGCGGCCACGCGCGAGGCGTGCTCGCTCGGTTCAGAGACTTGCTTTAGCACCTCGGCCGTCTTTTCCGTGGGCGCAACCTTCGCGCTGTCAGCCTGCGAAACAATACCACAGCAGCGCCCCGTTTGATCTACAACGGGTACGCGCCGGATTTGGTTTTTCTCCAGCTGGCGGCAGCAATCCTCGATACTCGTCTCGCGTTTGACTATCACAGGTGGACTCGACATGGCGTCGCGCACTTTCGTCTGCCTGGGATTCTTGCCTGTGGCCGCCACGCGGCAGGTGATGTCGCGGTCGGTGATGACGCCGATCGGCTTTAGATTGTCTTTGCTCTCCACCACAGGGATCTCGCCGCAGTCGTGCTCGACCATCATCTGCGCCGCTTCCTCCACGCTATTCACCGGCGTGCAACATACGGCATTGGTTGTCATGATGTCTTTCGCTTGTTTCATGGGATTTTGCTCCTTCGAATGGCAATTGTTTCTAATAGAAATTCGCATTTCGAGCGTCTATGGCGTGGAACCTGATTGGGAAGTGAGGCAGGCGATTCTGCGCTCGCCAAACGAATAACAACTGTATGGCGGCGAAGAAGTTTGTGCTCCCGTTCGATGAGGTTTCATCCAAGGACAGCGACCGCGTCGGCGGCAAGAATGCCGCTCTTGGCGAGATGATTCGCGCGCTTAAAAAACAAGGCGTGCGCGTCCCTGACGGTTTCGCGACCGCCGCTGATGCGTTCCGGCTATTCGTGCGCGAAAACAAGATCGACAAAAAGATCCGCGCGGAAATTCGCCGGTTAAAGAAAGGCTCGAAATCTTTGGCCGCCGCTGCCAGGGCGCTGCGGGCGCTTTTCTTGAAGAGCAAGTTTCCCGAGCAAGTAGAGGAACAGATTCGCGAGGCGTATCGCGAATTGTGCGATCGCTACGAAAAACGCGCAGTCGATGTCGCCGTCCGCAGCAGCGCGACAGCGGAAGATTTGCCGGAGGCGAGTTTTGCGGGCCAACAGGAAACATATCTTAACATCTCCGGTGAGGACGCGGTCGTCGATGCATGCCGCAAATGTTATGCGTCGCTTTTCACCGATCGGGCGATCAGTTACCGCGAGGAGAAAGAGTTCGATCATCTCAAAGTCGCGCTCTCCGCCGGCGTGCAAAAGATGGTGCGCGCGGACAAAGCGGGCGCCGGCGTGATGTTTTCCATCGACACCGAGAGCGGTTTCCCGCGCGTCGTGCGGATCAGCGCAGCATGGGGTTTGGGGGAAGTGGTGGTAAAAGGCGCAGCCAATCCGGACGAATACATGGTATTCAAGCCGTTGCTCGGCAGGAACAAGACGCAGCCGATTCTGGAAAAATCGCTGGGAGACAAGAAGCGCAAAGTTATTTACGCGCGCAACGGACGAGGGACGCGCACCGTCAACACTACCAAGAAAAAGCGCAAGTCGTTTGTGCTCAACGACGCCGAGATTCTGCGTTTGGCGAAATGGGCTTGCGCAATTGAAGATCATTACAAAAAGCCCATGGACATCGAGTGGGCGAAAGACGGCGACAAAGGTGAGATTTTCATTCTCCAGGCGCGCCCGGAGACGGTGCAGGCATTGAAAAAAGCAGGCTCGCTCAAGACTTATCGCTTGAAAGAAAAAGGCAAGCGGTTGCTCTCAGGTCTAAGCATTGGCGACACCATCGCCGCGGCAAAAGCGTGCCGTATCCAAAGCACCCGGGAACTAGGCAAATTCAAGGAGGGCAGCATTCTGGTTACCGAAATGACCGACCCGGATTGGGGACCGATTTTCAAAAAAACCAAAGGCATCATCACCGATCTGGGCGGACGCACGTGTCACGCGGCAATAGTGAGTCGCGAGCTCGGTATCCCGGCAGTCGTCGGCACCGGCGAGGCCACAAAAGTTCTGCGCGACGGCCAGAAAATCACGCTCTCATGCGCCGAAGGCGACGAAGGCTTTGTGTACGAGGGCTTGCTCGATTTCGCCGAGGAAAAAGTTAATCTAAAAAAATTGCCAGACACGCGCACGCCAATCATGCTCAACATCGCCAGCCCGGGCGGCGCGTTTCGCTGGTGGAAGCTGCCGTGTGATGGGATTGGCCTGGCGCGCATTGAGTTCATCATTGCCAATCGTATTCAGATTCATCCGATGGCGCTGGCGCGTTTCGACGAGCTTGAGGACGGAGACGCGCGCAGGCGCATCAGAGAACTCAGCCGCGACTATAAAGACAAGCGCGATTATTTCATCGACAAACTCGGGCAAGGCATCGCGCGCATCGCCGCCGCGCAACATCCGCATCCGGTGATCGTGCGACTGAGCGATTTCAAGACGAACGAATATGCGCAGCTCATCGGCGGCGAACAATTCGAGTCACGCGAGCAAAACCCGATGCTCGGCCTGCGCGGAGCGTCGCGTTATTATCACGAAAAATTTCGAGACGCATTTTGTCTGGAATGCGAAACGATCAAACGCGTCCGCAATGAACTCGGACTGAAAAATGTGATCGTGATGGTGCCGTTCTGCTGGACGCTCGACGAGGCTGACAAAGTCCTGCATTTGCTTGCTGAGAACGGCCTGGTTCGTGGACGCGGCGGACTGGAGATTTATATGATGTGCGAGATTCCGTCGAACGTTGTGCTGGCGGAGAAATTCGCCGAGCGGTTCGACGGTTTTTCCATTGGCAGCAACGATCTCACCCAGCTCGTGCTCGGCGTGGATCGCGATTCCGCCGAGCTCGCCGAGCTATTCGATGAGCGAAACGAGGCGATGAAAGACGTAGTGCACGAGGTCATTCGCTCTGCGCACAAGAAAGATTGCAAGGTCGGCATCTGCGGCGAAGCGCCCAGCAACTACCCCGAGTTCGCCGCATTCCTCGTCAAATGCGGAATCGACTCGATTTCTATTAACCCCGATCGCTTTGTTGAAACAAAAAAGATCGTAGCCAAAGCGGAGCGAAAACAGTAAACGAATGGCGGCGCGTCTCGATGCTAAGCTCCAAGAAATGACATCGGCGCGAACGCTGCAGTCGATCGTGGACTCGTTAGGCGAGCATGACGGGAGGACGGCAGTGCTCGCATTAGGTAAGAAAGATCAAGATCGTTGGTCTTTTGAGAAACTCGCGAATTGCGCGCGATCTTTCGCGAACGGGCTCGCGAAGGATGGTTTCAAACGCGGTGATACTATTGCGCTCTTCGCGGAAAACCGCCCGGAATGGATCGCGGCCGCGCTGGGCATTATTCGCTCGGGCGCTGTGGCTGTGCCGCTGGATGTGCAGCTAGGGACAAAAACTCTCACTCACATTTTGCGCGACAGCGACGCGCGCGCGGTCATCACCACACAGCGGCGGGTGGGGTATATCGAGAAGCTTGATCGCAAGGAAAAGCCAAAGCTCATCCTGCTCGATGTTAGCTCCGATGACAGGCGCAGTTGGGAGCGGTTTCTCAACAATGAAGCGACAGAATTACCGACGATCAGCCCGGATGATGAAGCGGTGCTGTTTTACACATCAGGGACGACCGGTCCGCCCAAAGGCGTGCCGTTGAATCACGGCAATATTGTTTCGCAGCTCGATGCCGCGGCCACGGTGAAGATCATCACTGGCGAGGATCGCGCCTTGCTCGCTCTGCCGTTGCATCACGTATATCCGTTTGTCATCGGGATGCTCGCCCCGCTCGCCCTTGGCTTGCCATTGGTTCTGCCATTTTCACTGAGCGGACAACAACTGCTGCGCGCGTTGCGACAAGGCGAAGTGACGGCGATCGTCGGTGTGCCCCGGCTTTACCGCGCGCTTTATTCCGGCATCGAATCCAGAGTGGAATCTTCCGGCTGGATCGCGCGCGGATTGTTCAGCGCATTCCTCGCCACGAGCGGGTTCGTGCAAAAGTGGCTCGGCTTCCGTGTTGGCAAGTTTCTGTTTCGTTCGTTGCACAAACGTTTTGGTGATAAACTTCGACTGCTCGCTTCCGGCGGCGCGGCGCTCGACCCAGAGCTGGCTTCGAAACTCGAAGCGTTGGGGTGGCAAGTCGCTATCGGTTACGGCCTCACCGAGACCTCGCCGCTGCTCACGCTGAATTTGCCCGGGAAAGCGCGACGAGACAGCGTGGGAAAACCGTTTCCCGGCGTGAAGATTCGCATCGATTCGGAAGCGCTCGAAAAAGAAGAGCGCGTCAACGGGCACGAGGTCGGCGAAATTCTGGCACGCGGTCCGAATGTCTTTGCTGGCTACCGCAATCTCGAGGACAAGACGAAAGAGGTCTTTACTGACGACCGGTGGTTCCGCACCGGAGACATGGGTTATTTTGATGACAGCGATGAGTTACATGTCCTCGGCCGCATCTCAACACTGATCAAAACCGAGAGTGGAGAAAAAGTTCAGACCGAGGATCTTGAAGAGGCTTATGCCGAGGAGTCCGCGATTCGCGAGATCGGCGTGCTCGAAAAAAAAGGCAAACTCGTCGCCCTCATTGTGCCGGAACAGGCAGGTCGCGGGAACGAAACAAAGGACGCGGTTCGCAAGGCAATCGAAGCGGCTTCTAAGCGCTTGCCGAGTCACCAGCGTATCTCCGACTACGCGATCACGCCCGATGCGTTGCCCCGCACGCGACTCGGCAAAATCCAGCGTCATCGCCTCGAAGAGCGCTACGAGCAGGTAAAAGAGGGCGGCGAAAAAGCTCCCAGGGCAGGACCGATGTCTGCCGATGAAATGTCGGGCGAAGATCGCGCGCTCCTGGAGGATTCTGCCGCGCAATCTGTGTGGGAAGTGCTCGCGAGACGGTATCGCGACAAGCGGCTGACTCCGGACACGAGTCCACAATTCGATCTCGGTATCGATTCGCTCGAATGGCTGAATCTTACAATGGAAATCGCCGAATCCAGCGGAGTGGAACTGACCGATGAAGCAATCGCTCGGATCGAGACGGTGCGCGATCTTCTGCGCGAAGTGACAGAGGGCGGCGAAGGTGAAGCGCTCGATCCGCTGAAAAAACCAGATGCAGTTCTCGACGAAAAACAGAAGCGGTGGCTCGAACCGCTTGGACCGATCGCCGCTGTCAGCGCGCGCTTTCTCTACGCTGTGAATCGCGTATTGATGCGCGTGATCTTCCGCCTGCGCGCCGAGGGGCTTGAACATTTACCGGAAGATCGACAATGGGTGATAACGCCAAACCACGTCAGTTATCTCGATTCGTTCGCGATTGCCGCGCTCCTCGACTGGAACCAGTTGCGCAAAACCTACTGGGCTGGTTGGACCGGCGTTGCCTTTGCGAACCCGGTGATGCGTTTTCTGAGCCGGCTGGGTAAAATCCTGCCAGTCGAGCCGATACGTGCCGCCCGTTCAAGCCTGGCTTTTGGGGCCGTGATTCTGAAAGACAAAAAGAACCTTGTTTGGTTTCCCGAGGGCGAACTCTCGGGTAGCGGCGAACTACAAGACTTCAAGCCAGGCATCGGAATGTTATTGGAACATTTTCCCGTGTGCGTGGTTCCGGTTTTTGTCCACGGCACACGCGAAGTCTTGCCACCGGGGAAGTTTTTGCCGCGGCCGCATGCGGTCCGTGTGATATTTGGCAGGCCGCTTGACTCGCGCGAACCGAAACGCGAAAGCCACGGCGAAAAACTGCACGAGAAGATTGCGAACGCTTTACACAACAGCGTAGCGGAGCTCGGGCGCCACGTTTCGTGACGTTTCACATGTGGCGCAAGTTTCTAACTTTCGAAGTAATTGGAATCGCAACGTGGAAAGTTGCGCCACTTCAGATCGCGGTGAAACCGCCAGATTTTGAAAAAAAGAACCGGCGGCGCGTGAACGCCCGATTCATTCTTTACAAGGCCGGCAACGTTTTATGGGAGGAAGAATTTTCCGATCTCGAGTGTTGTTAATCGCCTTGCTCGTTTGTGCGGGTGACTTTTCCGCTGCCGGGCAGGAGCCTGCGCATACGCTGCAGGGACCGATCACCAGCTTTGCGCCTATCGTAGAAAAGGTCACGCCGACTGTGGTGACCATCTTTACCACTCAGACTATCTCCCGCCCAGGTTTGCGGTTTCCGTTTTCGGATGAAGCCTTGCGCGAATTTTTCGGCGGACAGCTTCCTCGAACACAAGGTAAACAGACAGTACAAGGCCTTGGCTCGGGCGTCATTGTCAGCCCGGATGGCTACATTCTCACCGCTAATCACGTCGTGTCGGGCGCGGAGGAAATCATGGTGGGCCTTGGCGCGGAACTCCGCAAATATAAGGCGAAGAAAATGGGCACTGATCCGGGCACCGACGTGGCATTGTTGAAGATCGACGAAAAAAATCTGCCCGCGATCACATTTGCAGACAGCGACAAGGCGCATGCGGGCGATATCGTGCTCGCCCTCGGTAATCCTTTCGGACTGCGGCAAACCGCCACAATGGGGATCATCAGCGCTGTGGGCCGCGGCGGCATGGGCATTGTCGATTACGAAAATTTCATCCAGACCGACGCAGCAATTAACATGGGCAACTCCGGCGGCGCGCTCGTCGATACCGAAGGCCGGCTCGTAGGTATCAACACCGCGATTTTCACCCGCACAGGCGGGAACCAGGGAGTTGGTTTCGCCATTCCATCGAATCTTGCGCGCGATGTGATGCAAAGCCTGCGCGAAAAAGGACGCGTCGTGCGCGGCTACATCGGCGCGTCGGTCCAGACGCTCACGCCAGAACTGGCCGAGGCGATGAAACTCAAGGGAGAAGCGACCGGCGCGCTGGTTGGTGAAGTCACCCCGAAGAGTCCGGCGGAAAAAGCCGGAATCAAAAGCGGTGACGTGATTACTTCGGTGAACGGAAAGAAAATCAACGACGCACGCGAGCTGCGCTTAATGATCGGTTCGATGGCGCCCGGCACAAAAGTGCGGCTCGAGACTAACCGCGAAGGTCAGAAGAAAACGCTCGATGGGGATCTTGCCGAGATGCCAGCCGCCGAGGCCGGGCCCTCGACTGAGGCCTCACCAGAGGAGAGCGCGCAGCCCGAAAAGGCCACCGTTTTCGGGAGCGCAGTCGTTGCTGATGTTACCGACGATGTCCGTCGTGTGCTAAATCTGCCGAAAGATGTACAGGGTGCGGTAATCGCAGAGATCGATTCCGACTCGGCAGCCGCACAAGCTGGCCTGCGCGAAGGCGACGTGATCCAGGAAGTCAATAAACAGCCTATTAAAAACCCCAAAGATCTCGTGGCGCTTACCAAAAAGCTGAAACGGAACGAAAAAATTCTGATGCGCGTCTGGAGCCAGGGACGCAGCGGCTACATAGCGCTGGAGCCGAAATAGAAATTGCTGTAGCGGCAGCCGTACCAGCTGCACGTAGATTCGCCGACTCGGAGATTGCGATACTCCCTCAAATGTCGAGGATCGCCGTGGCCTTCCACCCGCTATCGGTTTTTTCGACGCGGAAATCGTGAAGCGTGACGGCTTTCACGTCGGCACGCTGCTGGTGACGGGCGACATCCAGCGGCTCGCCCGCGGCGGCCGCCTTTAAAGAATAAGCACCCTCTTTCTCGTCAATCCGCGTTTCGCGAACGCGCAGCAGCAGGCGCTCCGCGTCTTTGAAGTAAATGAGCTCCTGCAAAAAATCGAAAAGCAACATGTCGATCTTATCGTTCGTCAGCTCGATGCGACGCGGCTCGCGCGGTTCGATAGCGTCCATATTCTCGATCATGACGTTCATGGTCGCGTCCGCCGCAGCCATGAACAATTCCGGGAGATCGCGCCCCGTGGCTTCGAATGCGATATCGGCGGTTCCGATTTCTTCCAGGTATTTGTAGGGCATGCGAACAGCTGGTGGCCGGTTAAAGCTCACATTTTTTCAAGGCATCAATAACCAATGATTTTTGCTCGGTGACTTGTCTGCCGATGAAAACGAGCTGCGTTTCCGCGGATTCGAAAGGCTCCAATTCCCAGCGGCCGGCAACGAAATTGAAAAGCCGCGCGCCATCCTCAAAACGCACGAAGCCCTTCGCGCGATACACATTCGCGGGCAGATTCCCCGCGAACCTACCGAAGCAATCGCGCGAGAAATTCTTGTCGGAGGTGAACGTGAACGATTCGAACTCCGGCTGATGCCTATGCTTGGGCCGCACGACCTCTTTCTCGCGCCCAATTCCGAATAGTAGCTCCGAGTCGATTCGACCGCGCGTGGTTCGGACAATTGCCGCAGTTGGGTTAATGTCGCGCAGTTTGGCTTCCAACGGCTCGATCTGCTCCGATTTGATCAGATCAATCTTGTTCAACAGCAAAATGTCCGCGCCTTCGATTTGCAAACGCGTGGTATGGCCGAGCTCAGGGAAACGCACGAGCATATCGGCGTCAATCACCGAGACTACGCCGTCGAGCCGGCATTGCGGCAGCGCCTCCTGTATGTTGAACACAAGCGCTTCGGGCTCAGCGAGGCCGGTGGTCTCAACGACGATGATTTCAGGCTCGACGCGTTGGATGATTTCGTTCACCGCCGCCTCGAATTCACCGAGCAACGAGCAGCAAACGCAACCGCCGCCGAGCTCGGCGATGCGCACATTCTTTCCCTCAATGATCTTCGTGTCGATTGCGATCTCGCCGAACTCGTTCATAACAATTGCCATCTTCGCCGGCTTCGTCGCGAGAATGTGCCGGAGCAGCGTGGTTTTGCCGCTGCCCAGTGGACCGGTTACGAGAGTGATAGGAGTGCGCAGAGTCATGACTGGATAGTGATCAGTAATCGCCAGTCCGTGATCCGGGCAGCAACCCGATCACAGATCACTGTCCACTGATCGCTAATCATGTCCAGACCTCGACCAGCGCAAAAGGAAAAGCGGCGAAGCACTGCCGCACTCTAAAAGCTTCTCCAAACTTCCGCTTAGGCGGCTGGCACAGAAGTTGGCGTGGGCGCTGCCGCTGCGGGCGCGGGTTTCTTTTTTGCTGCGGCTTCAGCCAGCTTGGCATCGACCTCGGGAGCATCGGTCGGACAGATTTTGTGATAGTAATCGTTCGACTTCGAGAGTTCCTCCTTTCGCAAAAGCAATGCTTCGAAACGTTCGCGCCGGCTGAGTTCGAAATCCTTGTCCATCTTAATCGCTTCAAACGGACAAACCTCGACGCAGATTTGGCAGCTCATGCAAACCGAGATGTCGATGTCGAACACCTTTGGATAAAACTGCGGTTTGCCCATGTAATCGGGCTTTTTGTCGTCGCTTTTAACGATATAAATGCATTGCGGCGGACATTCCTTCTCGCAAATCTTGCATGCCACACAGCGCAACCCCGCGTGTGGATCATCGCCGTCATAAAGCAGAAACGGAAAATTGCGGTAGTTCTCTGGCAATGGATTCCGCTCCTCAGGATACTGCACTGTGATCAGCCGCTCCTTGTCGAAATAGCTTCCGACAAAGTTCCGCGCTGTGACCGCCATTCCCTTGAGTACGCCAGAGCCAATCATCGCTTCGCGAACGTTGAATTGTTAAATCGTTGAATCGCTAAATCGGCACCCCGTTGTAACATTGTAACTCTTGTAACCCTTTTACCCTTCGCGCTAGCGGTCCACTTCTCCCATAACGATATCGACGCTGCCGAGAATTACCATTACGTCCGCGACGGTATGGCCGAGGCAGAGATCCTCTAGAACAGTCAGGTTAACGAAGCTCGGCGGACGCACCCGATAGCGGTATGGATTTTGTCCGCCGTCGCTGATCAAGTAGAAACCGAGTTCGCCTTTCGGTCCTTCGATTCGACCGTAGGCTTCGCCAACTGGCGGTCGAAATGCACGGATTTTCACTTTCGGGTTCATAATCGGTCCCGGCTGAATTTGTTCGAATGCTTGTTTCAAGATTGACAAGCTCTCGCGCATTTCGAGCACGCGCATCATTAAGCGATCGTAGGTGTCCCCATGTTCTCCAAGCGGGATGCGGAATTTGAAGCGCGGATAAAAGCCGTAGCCGTCCACTTTGCGGATATCATAATTTACGCCAGACGCGCGCAGCATCGGACCCGCGATACCGGCATTGATCGCGAGGTCGGGCGAAAGGATGCCGACGTTTTGCGTGCGACCGATCACCACTTCGTTGCCCACGACGAGTTGTTCCAGGTCGTCGATGAAGTGCGGGAAGCGATCGACGATTTGTTTCGCGCGCTCCATCCAGCCCGGTGGCGTGTCGCACCGGCAACCACCAAAACGCATGTAGTCGCACATCATGCGTGAGCCGGAGAGCGACTCGAACAGATCGAGAATTTTTTCGCGCTCACGAAACGCATACATGAGCGGCGTGCCCCACGCGCCCATGTCGTTGAGCAGAAAGCCGAGCAGTGACGCGTGATTTTGGAGCCGGGTGAGCTCGGCGAGAATGACACGCAGATATTCTGCGCGTTCAGGCACTTTGATGCCAGCGAGTTTCTCCACACTGAGCGCATAAGCCCAGTTGTTCGTCATCGAGCAAAAGTAGTCGAGTCGATCGGTGTAGGGCATCGACCCGAGATAACTCATGTTTTCGCCGAGCTTTTCGTGATTGCGATGCAGATAGCCGAAGACGGGCTTGAGCTTCCGCACGACCTCGCCTTCGAGCGCGACGTTCATGCGAAACACGCCATGCGTGGATGGATGCTGCGGCCCCATCGAGACTTCGAGCAGTTCTCCTTCAAGCCGCGAGCCCATGCTCACTGGCGGCCGCTCGATTGCTTCGAGTGTTTGAACCGTCGCGCTCATTCCAATTCAACGATTTAACGCGTCGCCTCCAGCCGTGATCTTCTCCGCTCCATCAAGCTCGGGTCGCTGCGTGTAATGCCGCTTCGCTTTTTCAAGGACCTCATCATGGGGCGTCGGCTCCCATTCGTAATCGTCCGGCTCGCGGTAGTCTTTGCGCATCGGATAATCGACAAATTCGTCCCACATCAAAATGCGTCGCAGGTCTGGATGCCCGTCGAAGCGAACGCCATAAAGATCGAAGATTTCGCGTTCCTGAAATTCCGCGCTCCGCCAGATGGTAGTAAGCGACGGCAGCCGCGCACCGTCCCCGCGATCTCGCGTGCGTATTCGAATGATTACCGGCCCATGTTTGTGCGCGATCGAGTAAAGGTGATAGACCGCCTCGAGATAGCCTGGGATCTTTTCCTCGGTGGTTTCGTCCACTTCCTTTTCTTCACCATCGACGAGTTTCTTCATCTTCACTGTTTTCTTCACGACGCGATCGAGCCAATCGACACCTGTGACGTTTGAGCAGAAATCGAGTCGCAGCGTTGGGTCGTCACGCAGAAATCTTGCGACGGCGAACGCGTGTTCATTGTCGATCAAAAGCGACGATTGCTGCGCAGGCCCCGGGTTTGGTACGATGGCGATCTGGGCGCCGGACACCGCCCTTTCCGCACGCGCTTTAATTTGCTCGAGAGATTCCACGGCTACGCGCGCTCGATCTCCGGCGGATGAAAAACGCCCGGATTCGCCGACGGTTCCAAATCGTGCTCGCCAAATAATGGCACTGGGAATTCGCTCGGTTGTTCGGGTTTGAGATGCTCAGCCTTATCCGCGCCGCTGAGTTTCTGACTGTCGATCTTGCGCTGTAGTTCCATGAACGCGTGCAAAAGCGCCTCGGGTCGTGGCGGGCAACCGGGAATGTAAACATCGACCGGAATGTAGCGGTCAATGCCTTTCAGCACATTGTAGCCTTCCTTGAATGGGCCGCCGGAAATGGCGCACGCGCCCATCGCGATGACGTATTTTGGATCGGCCATCTGGTTGTATAGCCGCACAATTTGCGGCGCCATTTTTTTTGTCACTGTTCCGGCCACAATCATCAAATCGGCCTGGCGCGGCGATGGCCGGAAAATTTCGCCGCCAAACCGCGCGATGTCATAGCGGGAGGCCGCGGTGGCGATCATCTCGATCGCGCAACACGCCAATCCGAACTGAAGCGGCCAAATCGAGTTCTTTCGTCCCCAATTATAAAGCTCCTGCATCGAAGTCACCCATACCCCGTGTTGTTGCAGTTCGCTTCGCAGTCGTTCGTCAATTGGCTCCGTCATTTCCGTTTCAACCCTTCAACGCCTCAATGTTCCCAGTTTAAGCATCCTTTGCCCCACGCCCAAACGAGACCTTCAACGAGGAGCAACAGGAAAACTAATATCGCGATGAACGCCCCGACGGGCAAACCCATGAACGCGACCGCAAATGGCACGAGAAAAATGGCCTCGACGTCGAAGACCAGGAAGATGATGGCGTAAAGATAATACTGCGAGCGGAACTGGATGTGCGCGTCGCCGACCGATTCCACTCCGCATTCGTAGATCGATGTCTTATCCGGGCCCGGCTTCGGCGGTTGAAAAAATCGTCGCCACAGCCAGGCCAGCGCCAGCGGGATTAACGGAAAGACCAGCGCGACGCCGACAAAAATAACAATGAACAAATAAGGGTTCGGAGTCATCGAGTTTCGATCAAATTCGCTCGGAAAGTGTAACTGCCAAGCGCAGCCGACCTGAAAATTACCTCTCCTCGGCCGATCTTCGGCCAAACCAGCGTCTCTTTTTGGGCTTCGGTTCTTCCCCCGGTGGGGCGGCTGGTTTTTCTTCTTTCACGGTCGGCGCTTTGTCTTTTGGCTCTTCCCGCTTGGGCTCCTCGCGTTCAAGAGCTTTTTGCTGAGGTTTCGGCTCCGCCTCCTTGCGCTTCGCCTTCTTCCCTTTTGCAGGTTTTTCCTCGATGGCTCGTTTTGCATCGACCCATTCGATGAACGCCATGGGAGCTGAGTCGCTCTTGCGCCGGCCTAGCCTGATGATGCGCGTGTAACCGCCGTTACGCTCCGCCGATCTTTGCGCGATGTCCTCGAACAGCTTTTTTACGGCATTTTTTTGCCGCAGCACCGCCAGGGCCGTCCGACGCGCGTGAATCGAGCCGTTTTTGCCGAGCGTCACCATCTTTTCCGCGAGCGGCCGAACCGCTTTGGCTTTGGCCAACGTCGTCGCGATTCGTTGATGCTCGATCAAAGAGCAGACCTGATTGACCAGCAACGCCTTACGGTGTTCGGCCTTGCGGCCCAGCTTAAGCGTTTTTTTCCGGTGTCTCATGGCGCGCCAAACGTAACTGTCGATCCAACAATTATTCCTTGGCCGCTCCGCTTGGCGTGGCACCATCGCCGCTCGCCGGCACCTCTACAAGACCCGGATCGAACTTCATGCCGAGACTCAACCCGAGCTGTTGCAGTTTGTCTTTGATCTCGTTAAGCGATTTCTTGCCGAAATTGCGATACTTCAGCATCTCGGCCTCGGTTTTTTGGGCAAGCTGACCGACGGTTGTAATATTCGCGTTGTTCAAGCAATTCGCCGCGCGGACACTGAGCTCAATTTCATTCACGCTCATGTTGAGCAGCTTCTTGAGCTTCAAATTCTCCTCGCTTATCCCAGCCGGCGTCTGGTCGAATTCGATCACTTCCTCGTTGAATTTCACGAACACATCCAGATGATGCCGCAAAATCGCCGAGGCCTGAAGCAGCGCATCATCGGGGGTCAATCGACCATCGGTCCAGATCTCCAGAATGAGCTTGTCGTAATCGGTACGTTGACCGACACGCGTGTTTTCGACCGCGTACTTGACGCGCGTGACTGGTGAAAAGATGGAATCGATCGGGATCAAACCGATCGGCTGGTCGGGGCGCTTGTTTTCCTCGCCGGTGGCAAAACCCCGGCCGACGCGCACCTCGAGCTCGGCATCAAATTTATGTTTCCTATCTAGAGTGCAAATCACCTGCTTCGGGTTGAGCACATCGTAGCCTTGCACGAGCTGAATGTCGCCGGCGGTCACCTCGCCTTCCTTGTTCACGGTAAGCGAAAGCTTCTTCGGTTCGTGATCCTGACCATCGACTTTGAATTTCACCTTCTTGAGGTTGAGAACAATGTCGGTCACGTCCTCGACCACGCCCGGAAGCGTGGCGAACTCATGCTGCGCGCCTGTGATTTTTGCCGCGGTGATGGCTGCGCCTTCCAAAGAGGAAAGCAGGACGCGCCGGAGCGAATTCCCAACGGTGTGGCCGTAGCCGGCCTCAAACGGCTCGGCGGTGAATTTTGCATAGGTATCTGTGGCCGTGCTCTCGTCTTTGGCGAGGGTTTTCGGCATTTCAAAACGACCGTAACGGATTGGCATATGTACTTAATTTTAGATTGTCGATTGCCGATTTGCGATTTGAGACTAAAAAGCCGCCTTGGTGAAAGCTCCTATCAATCGAAAATCTGCGATCTAATCTGCAATTCCTTTTCGCCGGGTTACCCCTGGCGAGTGCGGCCTCGCGTCCAGCAACGGAGACCCAGGGACCAACGGCGTAACTTCAAAAACTCGCTGCGGAACACCGAATAAAGGCCAGATCGGCGATTTTGCAAGCGAAACATTGCGCTTGCAGCCTCCGTTGCTGTCCGAAGAGGTTTCTCCTCAGCGCATCCGCAAAGCAGTGGTCCCTACAACACGCTGCGTCCGCGATTTTGATCTGATTTTGCGATAATCGCGCTATTTTGAATCGACATGCAGCGGCGGACCGATCATTCCCGTTTCACGAAGAAACACGATTTCGTTCCGGATTTCTCCCATGCGGAACGGCGCACCCGCATCGTGATCGGGATTACCGCCGCGATGATGATCATCGAGATCACTGTCGGTTTGATGTCGCATTCGATGGCGCTGCTGGCCGACGGCTGGCACATGAGCACCCATGTCCTTGCGTTTCTGATAACGGCTGTGGCGTACTATCTCGCGCGCAGGCATGCCGCCAATGTGCGCTTCAGTTTCGGCACGGGAAAAGTGGGCGTGCTGGGCGGCTTCACCAGCGCCGTGGTGCTCTCGATCGTAGCGTTCTTAATGGCCGGCGAATCGGTGCGCCGGTTGTTTGTTCCGCTGACAATCCATTTTAACGGGGCGATCGGTATCGCCTGCGTTGGATTGCTGGTGAATCTGGGCTGCGCATTGCTGCTGGCCGATCGTCATCACGAAGCCGGCAACGGAAGCGCGCATCATGATGATTTGAATCTGCGCGCGGCTTATCTGCATGTCCTTGCAGACGCATTTACCTCGATGCTTGCCATTACGGCATTAACCGGCGGAAAATTCTTCGGCTGGGCATGGCTTGATCCGGTGGTCGGAATTATCGGCAGCGGGGTTGTGTTTTCCTGGGCTTACACACTGTTGCGCGACACCAGCGGCATCTTGCTCGATCGCACGCCTGCATCTTCAGATTTGCCACACCAAATTCGCCGAACGGTGGAGAGCGACGGCGATTCAACGGTAACCGATCTGCACGTCTGGCAGGTCGGCATCGGGAAATATGCGGCAATGATTTCCGTGGTGGCGCATGAACCAAAGAGTTCGGATTCCTATCGCGAGCTGCTTCGAGAACACGATGAACTGGTTCACGTCACCATCGAGACACAGCACTGCCGCGAAGATCACGAATCGATCGCGAACCCTTGAATGGCGAACGCACTCTGGCAGGTCGTCGCGGCTTATGTTTTCGCCCTTGCCGGTGGATCGATCAGCACGACGCTGCGATTAGCGCACAAACCGCTCTGCGCGCTGATTAGTTTCGCTGCCGGGACGCTTCTCAGTGTAACGGTCTTCGCGATTTTGCCTGAAAGTTTGGGCGCTTGTCCGTGGTGGGCGGTAGTCATCGCGCTGGCCACCGGCTACGCGCTTTTCTTCCTAATCAGCAAACATGTTCATCACGTTTGCCCTGCATGCGCGGCCAGCCACTTCGACGCTGACGCGACGCGGCATTTCAACGAGATCGCCGCCGCGCTAATGGTGGCGCTTGCTGTTCACAGCACGAGCGACGGCATGGCTTTGGGAATTCAACACGAAGCCCCCGTGGGAGAAGCGACAACGTGGTCGCTTTTTTCCGCGCTCTGCATTCACAAGGTGCCGGAAGGCCTCGCGCTAGGGAGCCTCTTGATCGGCGCTGGATTACAACGCGCAGTGGCGCTGGGCTGGGTAGCGGCGGTAGAAGCAACTACACTCCTTGGCGGCGTAATCGGCTTTCTTTTCTTGGGTAAGATTTCGCCTTTATGGCTCGGCTTAATCATGGCGCATATAGGCGGCGGCTTCTTCTATCTGGCCGCCCATGCCGTTCTTGGAGAGATGCTGAAGCACGGGAAAAAACTTGTTCTGACAAGTTTCCTGGCGGGAATAGCGTTGATCGCGCTTCTCAATATCGATTTGAGACTGCTTGGATAGCGTACGCGTCCCGCGCTACCCAGCGATTTGGAAATCGCGGCGCGTTGCCGCTACATTCGCAGGTGCATTTTTTCCGCTATCACAATGGTCATCTCTATTGCGAAGATGTTGATCTTGCGCGTGTGGCCGAGAAGTTTGGCACGCCACTCTATGTTTACAGCGCGGGAACAATTCTAGATCACTACACGCGGCTCGATGCCGCGCTTGCGCCGCTCGATCATCTGATTTGCTACGCAGTCAAAGCGAACTCGAATCGCGCGATCCTGAACTTGCTCGCCGATGCGGGCGCGGGCTTCGACATCGTTTCCGGCGGCGAGCTTTATCGTGTGGTCGCAGCTGGGGGCGATCCGGCGCGTTGCACGTTCGCCGGAGTGGGCAAATCGCGTGAGGAGATCGAATACGCGCTCGAGCAACGTGTTTACAGCTTCAATGTCGAGAGCGAAGCGGAGCTGGATTACATCGATCGCCTCGCAGGTACGAAAAACTTGCGCGCACCGATTGCTTTGCGCGCTAATCCCGATGTCGATCCGCGAACGCACGATTACGTTTCGACTGGCTCGCGTGAGAACAAGTTCGGCATCGCGCTTGGCCGGCTTCCCGCGGTTTACGAACGCGCATCAAAAATGCGCAACGTCGAGATCGTCGGCGTGCAAATGCACATCGGCTCGCAGATTACCGAAGCGGAGCCGTTCGCAAGCGCCATCAAGAAAGTCGCGCCCATCGTTCGCGAGCTGAAATTAAAATACGGAATCAACTTCTTCAGCATCGGCGGCGGGCTCGGCATCGTTTACGAGTCGTCATTTGAAAGTGGCACCAAAGCATGGTGGGATGAATCGGTAGGGCGCGACCGCCGGGCCCGCCGAGGCAAGAGTCTATCGATCCGGGAATATGTGGATGCGATTTTGCCGGCATTGCGCGATTTGAATCTGCGAATCCTGCTCGAACCGGGCCGGTTGCTGGTCGGCAACGCGGGCGTTTTGCTCACGCGCGTCCTTCACATCAAGCAGACCGTCGAGAAAAAGTTCGCAATTGTCGATGCGGGTATGAACGATCTGATTCGGCCCGCGCTTTACCACAGCTATCACGAGATCGTACCGGTGAACCAACCGATCGCAAGCACGAGCATGAGCAAGAGTAAGAGTAAGAGTAGCATGGAAAAGATCGACATCGTTGGGCCGGTATGCGAATCGGGCGATTTCTTTGCGCTCGATCGCGAGATGCCGGAAGTGCATGAACATCATCTGCTGGCGATCATGAGCGCGGGCGCTTACGGATTTGTGATGGCGTCGAATTACAATTCGCGTCCGCTGCCGGCAGAAGCGCTCGTTCACGGCGACAGATTCACGCTGATTCGAGAACGCCAAACCTGGGAGGATTTGGTGCGTGGGGAAGTCGAACCAGAGTGGTAGGCACCGAGCGCCGGGCCGTCTGCGAATGGGCTGCGGATCCTCGGCGCGCTCGGCGCTCGCGGCTCGAGCTTGCGCACCCTTCGCGCTGCGCGTAAATAGTGCTCCTGCTCATGGGAGGTATTCGTCGGCTCTCTTTGTTGCTTGCGCTGTTGCTAGTGCTGACTGGCCACGCTCTCGCCGCCAACGGCGAATATATCATCGTGGTTGGTGGACCCTCGTTGTATCAATGGGAAAAATACAAGCTTTACCCGCACGATCATTGGTGGGCGAACTTTGTTCGTGCCGCACGACTGCGCACCGAACAGTTGCGCGCCCAGCTCGGCCCGGACGCGCAGATTACCTGGTTGGTTTACAAACAGGGCTATTTGGATCGCACGAAACAGGAACACCAGGATTTGGTCGCGTTGATCGATACGGTGCGCGAAAAATTTAACCTCAATCTCGTTTGGTTTAATGCCGGGTCGGAGGTGATCGACTACTTAAACAACGGCCAGCCGCGGAACCGGGTGAAGATTGCCGGATTTGAATATTTTGGGCACTCGAATCGCGCCTGTTTCATGTTCGATTACAGCAACCTTATCGACAGCGCGTGTAAATCTTGGCTGCACGAGAATGAACTAACCAAAATCGACCGGCGGGATTTCGCGCATGGGGCCTATGTGAGGAGTTGGGGCTGCCATACGGGGGAGAGCATGTCGAAGAAGTGGTATCGCGCCACCGGCACGCACATGATCGGCGCAATCGGGAAAACGCAGTTCATGATGGAAGAGCTGCCGATCCTCATTTCCGAAGACGGGAAATGGGTTAATTAATTTTCAATGGCCGATTTTCGATTGGCGATTGAACATCGCGCATTGCAATGAAATTTGCGGAACTAAGCGCGCTATATCATCAGCCCCTGTTCGATTTGATCTCGCAAAGCCGGGCGGTTCATCTCCAGCATTGGCCCGGCGAAGAAGTGCAGCGGTGCAGCTTGCTTAGCATCAAGACTGGCGGCTGCAGCGAAGATTGTGCTTATTGCGCACAGTCGGCTCATTATTTCACCGGCGTCGAGCGGGAAGAATTGCTGTCGCTGGAAAATGTGCTGGCCGCGGCCAGGCGGGCGCGCTCCCAAGGCGCCACCCGGTTTTGCATGGGCGCGGCTTGGCGCGGCGTGCGGGACGGCTCCGGAAAATTTGAATGCGTCCTCGAGATCGTTCGCGAAGTGAGCCAACTCGGCATGGAGGTGTGCGTCACGCTGGGTGAAATCGGCCCGGTGGAAGCGCGCAAACTCAAATCCGCCGGAGTGACCGCTTACAATCACAACATCGATACTTCACCGGAATTTTATCCCGAAATCGTGAGCACCCACACGTTTCAAAATCGGCTCGACACGATTGCCGCGGTGCAGAAGAGTGGGATGTCGGTCTGTTGCGGTGGGATTATCGGCATGGGCGAATCGGAGACCGATCGGCTGCGCATGCTGGAAGTATTGAGCAATTTCGATCCGCCTCCCGACAGCGTGCCGATCAACTGTTTGATGCCGATGCCGGGCACGCCGTTGGCCGATCAACCGCCAGTCGATATTTTCGAGCTTGTCCGGCTGATCGCTGTTACGCGGATTGCGTTGCCCAAAGCGCGCGTTCGTCTCGCCGCAGGGCGCACTCGCATTTCGCGCGAAGGTCAGGCGCTCTGTTTTTTTGCCGGCACGAATTCGATTTTTTACGGTGACAAGCTCCTCACCGCAAAAAATCCTGCGGCTGATGTCGATGTCGTCCTTTTGCGCGAACTCGGGTTACAGCCCCAAGGAGTGACGGCTTCCTAGCCGTCGTTCGTTGGTGACAAAATTTTAGATCGACATTGGCCCGACATTTTGCCATGAAAGCGTCAGGGTTCTTGCGCAGTAAAAACCTTAACAGAAAGAAATTATGAACTGGAAAAAATTCTTAATCGCATTCATCGCAGCGTTCATCTTCCTCTTCGTATTTGGATTCCTGTGGTACGGGAAGTTTATGGACCCGATCCACAAGGAAGTGCCAATGCTTTGGCGAACCCAGGCAGATTTTGGCAGTCACTTCCCTTGGCTGGTGCTGGGTCATATCGTGGTGGCTTTCTTCCTGACCATGCTTTACGCACACTTCGTCCCGGCTGGCGGCGCTGGTGCAGGGTTCAGCCTCGGTATTTTGTTGGCGCTGCTATTTGTGGGTAACAACGTGATCGTGTTCGCAGTACAGCCGCTGACGACGAAAATTCTCTGGGGGTGGATTGTTGGGGACTTGATCCAATTCGGGTTTGCCGGCGCAATCATCGGCGCGATCTACAAGCCTAGTTCACCCACGGCGAGTTAGATTCTAAATTCATGAAACGATTCATCGTAGCGTTCATTGCCGCGTACGTTTTCATGTTCTTCTGGGGATGGCTGCTTAACGGCGTGCTGCTCAAAGATATCTACGCGCAAACGCCAAATCTGTGGCGGCCACAAAGTGAAATGATGAGCTTGTTTCACTGGATCATTATCGGCCAGGCGCTTGTGATTTTTGCGTTCGTGATGATCTATGCGAGCGGTTTCGCCGGCGGGGGCGTAATCGCAGGGATCCGCCTTGGTATCGTGCTGGAAATCGCAGCGATCGGCATGCGCCTGGCGATTTACGCAGTGCAGCCGTTTCCCGGAAAATTGATCGTTTACGGGAGTATCAGCGGTCTAATCGAAATGATCATTGTCGGGGCAATTGTCGCTGCGATCTACAAGCCGGCACCCGCGCGTATGTCCACTTAGCGGCTGAGCCGCTTTTCTACAGGCGCAGCTAGGTGGGGATGGCACTCCGGGTAGCGCGGCACTGTTTGATCGGGGAGCACAGGTTGCCAGCCTGCGCTCCCCAGAATTTCGCTGACGCAATGCTGAAGAGATTGCGAATTTTAGCTGGGCGTTCGACTTTTTGTTAATGACATCACAGACTCCAGCTGCGCTTGGCTATCGCATGCCAGCGGAATGGGAACCGCATGCCGCGACATGGCTTTCGTGGCCGCGACCCGAAGGAATCAGTTTCCCGGATTCGTTCGACCGCGTTATGCCGACTTTGCGCGCGATGATCGAAGCGCTGATTGAATCGGAGCGGGTTTGCATCAATGTCTGCAACGGTGCGCATGAAGCCGAGGCGCGCCAAGTCGTGCGCGGGTTATCGATGGAACGAATCTCGTTTCATCTCGTTCCGACAAACGAGCCGTGGTGCCGCGATCACGGGCCAATTTTTTTGACCCGCGATCGCAAGCCAAAGCTCGCAGTTGCTGACTGGGATTACAATGCCTGGGGAAACAAGTATCCGCCGTTCGATCTTGATGGAGTTGTGCCGACACGTCTCGCGCAACTTCTCAATGTTCCGGTTTTTTATCCGCGCATGATCTTGGAAGGCGGCGCGATCGAGGTGAATGGTGCCGCCGCGTTGCTCACGACCGAATCGTGTCTGCTCAATCCAAATCGGAATCCGACTCTGAGTCGCGACGCAATCGAACAGCGCCTCCGGGATTTTCTCGGCGTGCGCGAAATTCTCTGGCTCCGCAGCGGCATCGCCGGCGACGATACCGATGGCCACATTGATGATCTGGCGCGATTTGTTTCGGAACGGACCGTGGTAGCGGCCGTCGAAGAAGATCCTGATGACGAGAACTACAGGCCTCTCCAGGAAAATCTTGCGCGCCTGCGCGAGATGAAAATCGGCGGTCGCAAGATCGACATCGTCACTTTGCTGATGCCGAAAAGGATCGTGCGCGAAGGGCTGCGGCTTCCGGCGAGCTACGCGAACTTCTTTATCGCAAACACTTGCGTCCTTGTGCCGACGTTTGCGGATCGAAACGACGAAGCGGCATTATCGATTTTGCGGACGCTTTTTCCAAATCGTCGCGTCATCGGGATCGATTCCCGCGAACTAATCTGGGGCCTTGGCACATTTCATTGCCTGACCCAGCAGCAGCCAGCCGTTTGAGGCACAGGCGATTGGACCTCAATCGCCTGCGGTTTGGGGAACCGCCCCTGCCTTTCACTCCGCCCTCGGTCCGGGCTTGTAACCGGTGCTTAAGATGGCGTCGTGAAGGTCGGGCGGGTGTGTTTTGCGCGCATCAAATGTGACGATGACCCGCTCGTGCCTGAGATCGACTTTTACGTCGTGCACTCCCTTAATTTTCATGAGAGGCGCGCGGAGCTTTTGGACAGCACGATGGTGATTCTCGCCCTCGGTGGCGATCTCGATCGTCTCCAAAATCGCATGATCGGCGCGCTCGGGATAGAAGGGGTCGGCTGGATCGGGATCGTTTGGTCGTGCAGGGTCCATCGTTTTCATTTATTTAACGTGCGACAGCGGCGCAGCGGTCGTCTCTCGCGCTGTGGTCGCTTCGCTCTGCGAAATCCGGTACCGGCGCGGTCAACAGCCCTGCGCCGCACAGAGGACGGCGTCTACAGGCCACGCGCAATCGGCTCAAGAGTTTGCCAGACGTTCTCAGCCAGAATTTTTTGGCCAGCGGCATTGGGATGGATGCCGTCCGGCAAGGTCAATGCAGAATCGCCCGCAACACCGTCGAGGAGGTACGGTACCAAAGCGGCTCCGTTTTTTGCCGCAAGATCAGTAAACATCTTTCCGAACGCGGAAACATAATCGTCTGCCGCATAATTGGGCAGCTGCATTCCCGCGATCACTATGCGCACTTCTGGATTTCGGGCTTTCACTTTGTCAATGATCTGCTGGAGATTCTTTTGGATTTGATCGACCGGGATGCCGCGGAAAGCATCGTTGATTCCCAGCTCCAGAATGAAGATGTCTATCTTGCGTTTCAAATGGGTCGGCAGCCGCTCCAGGCCGCCCGCGGTGGTGCCGCCGGTTGCGCTGGCATTGATCACTTCCAAGTTCAGCCCGGCGTCGCGCAATTTTTTTGCCAGCAACATAGGATAGGCTTCGCTGGGCTTGAGCTGAAATCCCTCGGAAATGCTATCGCCCAGCACGAGAATTCTCTTCATTTGTGCCGCGTTGGCGACCTGCGTACACAAGAGTGATAAGATCGCCGCGATCGATATGATGGCGTTCTTCATTACATAAATCTCCAACGTCAAAACTCCAATGCCAATTGACTCCGGATTGGGATGTTGAGAGTTGAACGCTTGCCACGCCGACGCTGGGGCAAAGGCGGGTTGAGCATTGCGCGTTTTCGGTTTAACGATTCAACTCTTCAACTATTTAATTTTCCTATGGCAAATTACGCTATCAACGGCTTCGGTCGCATCGGGCGCAACGTGCTTCGCGCCATGACGCAAAAACAAGTGGAACAAGTTCGCGCGATCAATGATCTCACCGACACACGCACGCTGGCCCATCTGCTGAAATGGGACTCTGTGCATGGCAAGTTCGATGGCGAGATCGCTTACGATGAGGAAAACATCATCGTGCGCGGCCACAAAATTAAAATCTTGAAGGAGCGCGATCCAGTGAATCTGCCGTGGAAGAAACTGGATGTTGATGTGGTGCTCGAATCAACCGGCCTTTTCACCAGCCGCGAGAAAGCCGAGCTACACTTAAGCAAGGCGGGCGCGAAACGGGTGCTGATCAGCGCGCCCGCAAAGGATCCGGACGTGACGATCTGCATTGGCGTGAATGACGACATCTATGACCCTGGAAAGCACAAAATTGTTTCCAACGCGAGCTGCACCACAAACTGTCTCGCGCCCATGGCCAAGGTTGTAAACGACACATTCGGCGTCGCGCACGGCTTCATGAGCACCATCCACAGCTATACAAACGACCAGCGCATTCTCGATTTTCCGCATAAAGATTTGAGGCGGGCGCGCGCCGCGGCAATCAACATCATTCCTTCCACGACCGGCGCGGCCAAGGCGATCGGCGAAGTGATTCCGGAATTGAAAGGGAAACTGAATGGGGGCGCCTTTCGCGTGCCGACTCCGGATGGATCGGTCACCGATTTCACCGCTGTGCTGGAAAAAGACGCGACAGTGGAGGCCATCAATGCCGCGTTCAAGGAAGCAGCGTCGGACAAAAGTTACAAAGGCGTGGTTGAATATAACGATGAGCCACTCGTTTCCGAGGACATCGTTGGCAATCCGCACTCCTGCATTTTTGATAGCCAGTTGACGCTTATGCTCGGCAATCGGTTCGTGAAAGTCGTCGGCTGGTACGACAACGAATGGGGCTATAGCAACCGCTGCGTCGAATTGCTGGAAATGCTTGGGAAATAGCTCGCATGGCGAAGCTTTCCCTTCGTGATCTCGACGTGCGCGGGAAACGCGTGCTGGTACGAGTGGATTTCAATGTGCCGATCGAGACGCGCGGCGGGAAGATCCGTATCACCGATGACACGCGCATTCGTGAAAGTTTACCGACGATCAATTACCTGCGCGAACACGGCGCGAAAACGATTTTGATGTCGCACTTTGGCCGCCCAAAAGGTAAGCCAGTGGAAAAATATTCGCTCCGGCCGATCGGCGATTATTTACACTCGCTCATCCATCAGCCGGTCATTTTCAGTCACGACACCATCGGAGAGGTTCCCGCAAAGATTGTTGAGCACATGGCGAACGGAGATGTTGCTCTGCTGGAGAACCTCCGCTTCCAGCCGGGGGAAGAGACGAACGATCCCGCCTTTGCCAAGGCGCTTGCGGAGCTGGGCGATCTTTATGTGAACGACGCTTTTGGCGCCGCGCACCGCGCGCATGCATCAACAGCGGGGATCACAAAATTCGTGGCAAAATCAGCGATGGGTCTTCTGATGGAAAAAGAATTGAAGCATTTGCGCGACGGCCTTGATAAACCTGCCAAACCGTTCGTGGTGATTTTGGGCGGTGTGAAGGTCTCCGATAAAATCGGTGTCTTAAACGCGCTTATGGAAAAAGCGGACACCATTTTAATCGGTGGCGCGATGGCCAATACATTTCTTAAAACGGAAGGAATTCCCGTCGGGGCGAGCCGCGTCGAATCCGATAAACTCGATCTGGCGCGACAACTCCTCGACACGGCGAAGAAACGCGGGGTGAAATTCTTGGTTCCGATCGATGCCGTGGAAGCGGAGGAAATTCAGCCGGGCGCGCGGATGCGGAACACGAGCCGCCTCTCACAACAGCACGGGATCACCGAGGGATGGCAGGCCGTCGATATTGGCGCCGCGACGATCGCACTTTATCAGGACGAAATCGCGAAAGCAGAAACGATTTTGTGGAACGGGCCAGTCGGCATTTTTGAAATTCCCGAGTTTGCGGAGGGAACGATCGCGATCGCCGAAGCCCTCGCCCAATCAGGAGCCACCACCATCATTGGCGGCGGCGATTCGGTGACGGCTGTTAAGCAGGCTGGACTCGCCGACAAAATGACCTTCATCTCCACCGGTGGCGGTGCGGCCTTGGAATTGCTGGAAGGCAAGGAACTTCCCGGCGTCGCGGCACTTTCAGAAAAAAAGTAGGGACGCCGCGCTATCCCGCAGACGTGGGAGACATCGTAGCGCAATGTCGCTACCATTTAACCCCATACGCTTGCGGCTCCACGCAGACCTGACGAAGATGGGCAATGCGGATCGGGATCACGCTTGGTGATTGTGCCGGGATCGGGCCGGAGATTGTCGATCTTGCGTTGAAGTCCGGCCAGGTTACCGATTCAGTCGAATACGTCATCATCGGCCGCCAACCCGATTGTAAACCAGGCAAGCCAACGGTTGAAACCGCGCGAGCGGCCGCAGCCGCGCTTGAGGAGGCGGTCACGCTCGCGCGACGCAGCGAAGTCGACGCTATTGTGACAGGACCGGTTCACAAGGCGCGCATGTATGAGGCGGGCTTTAAATTCCCCGGGCAAACCGAATTTTTCGCCGAACGCTGCGGTGTAAAAAATTTCGCGATGTGTTTGACCGGCGGAAAAATCACTGTCGCGCTGGTCACGACGCACATCCCGCTGAGTGAAGTTCCGCACATGCTCGAACAGTCCGAGATCGTGCGCGTCGGCCTGTTGCTAGCGGATTTTCTTCGATATCGATCTAAAAACGCGCCGCGAATTGCCGTCGCCGGCCTAAATCCGCACGCGGGCGAATCCGGCAAACTCGGCCGCGAAGAAATCGAAATCATAAAACCAGCTGTTGAACGGCTGAAACTCGAAATTCAAAATCCGAAATCCGAAATAACCGGGCCTCACTCTCCCGACGCGGTTTTCCATCGCGCATTAGAAGGCGAATTCGACGCCGTTCTTTGCATGTATCACGATCAAGGGTTGATCCCGTTGAAGCTTCACGCGTTTCACGAAGGTGTGAATGTAACGCTCGGTCTTCCGTTCCCGCGTGCCAGCCCGGATCACGGTACTGCGTTCGAAATTGCCGGCAAAGGAATCGCACGCCCCGATAGCATGATCGCGGCGATCAATCTCGCGGTGCAGCTCGCAGAGAAAAAATGACGCACGCCAAGATCGAAAAGTACCTCTCGGTTTTTAACATCGGGTTGCAGAACACGTTCGTTTATCGCTGGAATTATTTTCTGCGCGCGCTCTTCGGTCTGATTCCGCTGGCTGGCACAGTTTTTCTCTGGCGGGCCATCTTCAAAGAGCGTGGTGGCGGCCTGCACGGCTACGACTACAGCTCGATGATTTATTATTATTTGCTCACGCTTCTGGTGAGCAACCTGGTCACGCCCACGGAGGACGAATGGCAAATCGCCGCTGACATCCGCGAAGGCCAGATCAACGCGTTGCTGACCAAACCGATGAGTTATCTCGCCTATCGGTTCAGCATTTTTTGTAGCGCACGGCTCGTTTACACACTCGTGACGCTGCCGCCGATCGCACTCATCTTCATTTATTTTCGCGACTACATTGTGCTGCCGCACGATCCGCTGATTTACCTCTTCGCGACGCTGTCGATGTTAATGTCCGCACTCATACAATTCTTCATCACCTATAGCCTGGCGATGATGGCGTTCTGGATCTTGGAAATCTCCACCATCGTTTTCATCGTTTACTCGTTCGAATATTTCCTCGGTGGCCAGATGTTTCCCATCGACATCATGCCAAACGCCGTGCAAGCGGTGATGAAATGGTTGCCGTTTTATTACGAGCTCTTTTGTCCGGTCGCGATTTTCCTTGGCCGACTGAAAGGAGCCGATCTCGTGCAGGCGCTGCTCATTCAAATCGGCTGGCTCTTGCTCACGTGGGCCGCCGCGCGCGCCATGTGGAAACGCGGCCTTGGCCATTACCAAGCCGTCGGCGGATAAAGAAACAATGCTGTAGCAGCGGTCTATGACCGCCGGGCCAAACTAGGGTGAGATTGTGCAGACGTGCGGCTGGGCTGATTGAAGGCACCGGTAATATGGCGTTCGTCATCGCATTAGGAAATCGTCATCGAAATCACTTTTGATGATATCCCCTTTGATTTTCATCCAACCCTTGAGGGCTCCGAGACGCACACGTTTCGCCGGCTTTACAACCGGCTCTATCCGCACGACCGGCACGCCGCGCAGCGTCACTAGGATCGGCTCCTTTGTCTTCTGCACGCCTTTCAGCAGCTCGATGCATTTGGCCCTGAACTCGGAAACGGGAATCGTCTTCATAGCAGCGACATCAATTTCCGTCGCGAGACTTCGTCAGAATTCTACGGAGTTCCCGTTCATCGGTTCGTAAATCTCGTCCGAGCTGTTGAAGCATCCAAGTGGTCCGAGCTTCGCCTTTAAGCTTCATCGCAGCAGCTTGCTTCGCGAGCTTTGCAGCATGCATGGCTTCCGAGCGTGCAGCCAATTGATTTGCGCTAAGCTTTGGTCCCTGCTTCGGCACGCCGCGCGCTTTGTGCAGCGCGGTGATGGCGCGCCAATTCAGATCGCGTTTCGGATCGAAGCTCCAGTAGGCAGGAATGAAAATCATTGTTCCGAACGGCGTAAGATTCGCTGTCAGCTTGAGGAGCAATGGATGATCTCCACGCATTCCATAGAGATTCCATCGCTGACAAAACACATCAAAAACGGCATGAAAACGGTCTGCTGTTTTCGTCCAGCGAAAGGGCCAGTGCTCGCGCATGCTACGCTCCGCGATCAGCCGGCGTCGAATAATCCCTTTGTGATCAGCGAACTTGATTACGTCGAAGTGGGCTTTAATCGAGTTCCATTGCGCTCGAAACGTTTGGTCTCGCGCGAGCTCGGATTCAATCTGGTCATATTTGTGACGGGCTCGGATCAAGGATTCGTAATTGCCATGCTGAACTGAATGCTCGTGTTCGGAAACTGCGCGTTGAGTTCTGTCGCTCGGCGGCAACGGAAGCAGATCGATCAAGAGACGCATCGTTTTTTCTAGCGGTCTGAGGGCGGCGCGGCCGAGAGCAATGCGGAGGAATCCCTCGATGTCGATCGGCCAAAGAGTGATCGGAATGAAGAGCCAATCGTAGAGTTTTTGGAGTTGACTGGAATCTCCGTGGCTGGTCCTGCGGAAACGGTGAAATCTTCGAACCAGATCTTCGCTGTTTTCGAGCCGGTGATACGCCAGCGCACCAAGACGTTTTAGGTCACTCTGAAGAGAGGAATACCTTCGTGTGTTTGCTCGCTTCATTACATTGTCCCCAAATGTTGTCCGGGTTTGACGGCGCGGATTTTAGTAAGCTAAACCAATGAAACAGAGCGAACCAGCGAATCCGAAACAACCGCGAAGTGAGCGGAATACAACTTCGATCCAAGGATCAACCACTGCCGCTGAAATTCGCGGTTACGCCGATATCGGAATGAAAAAGGAAGCGTTGCGAGCGGCCCATGGAGTCTTGGCGAAACGCCGTATTCGCCCGGAAGAGTTCGCCGAAGCTCATCGAGCCATCGGGGTCTTCTCAGATTTCGAAAAATGGAAATCCCAGTTGGAAGCAGCATGCAATCGGCAGTCCCGAAAATTCAAGCAGGAGGTGCGGCCATATATGGTGGAACTGTATGGATCTCTCGGAGAATGGGAAACCGCGCTAAAATTTCTGTCAGTTCGCGAGCCCTCTGGCGCTATCGAGATATTTTTCGGGATGGAAGCCCTGCTTGAACTCGATAATCTTCAAGACGCCAAAAAACTTGCTGTCGAATGCAGCAAAGCCTTTGAATCGGCAACAGACGCATTTGAGCAAAGTCTGCTGCTCACCGCGCTTGCTCGGTACTACTCGCGGGTCCGCCGCTGGTATGATGCGACTAATGCGTGGGAACACATGCCGCTGGAGCAGCCGTTTCGTCGCGATGCACTGAGCGGCATCGTTAAAATCCATCTCGCCCGAGCCCTGCGCGCCATTGACCGCGGGCTTAAAGCGCTGTCAGAGTTGAAAGACAATCCAGATAGCGAGAATCAGCTGAGCCTGCCCGGAAACGACTTGGCACTAACGGCTCAAGCTGAAAAAGAACTGCTGAGATTCAAGCGCGGGATCGAGAAAGTTTTGCCTGAGGACACGCAGAAACAGCTCGGAATCGCCGTGAGCACTGGCGGAACCGGCGACGGCTAAAATTCCTGGTTATCGCTAGGTCCTACAATTATCATCATGAGTCGTATGCCAGCGCTTCAAACGAACGCCTCTCCAGAAAAAATCGAAATGATTCGAGCGTTTCTCGGGCGATTTGATGGCTTCAAGCAGCAGGAGGAGCAATCGCTCCCGCTACTCGGGCGTTTTCTGTCGCGCTTGATGGCTGAGCTCCCTCAACTGCAAGAGCAAGAGCGGAACTGGAGAAGAACTACGGCACCCGACTTCAATGTTTTTCGCGCCCTTCATCTCGAACGCCGTGAAACGAAACTCCATAGTCGTTTTCTTGCCGAACTGCTTGATCCGGATGGTATCCACGGCCAGGGCGATCGCTTCCTAACTGAATTTTTAGATTTGGCAAAAAGAAGCGGCTTGCGCGCTCCGTCCGAATGGCCAGAACCCCGTTATGGGATGCGGCTTTGGGAGACCACAACAGAAGAGGCGGTAAGAGAATCCGATCGTCTGGACATTGTGATTCGCTGCAGGAGGGCTAGCTTCATCATGGTCATCGAAAACAAGATCGATGCCGCGGAAGGTATTGATCAGTTATCGCGTTACGATGGATGGCTTCAGGAGCAGAAACAGGACTTCGACTTTCGAAATCTCGTTTTCTTGACCCCAAATGTACGCGAGCCAAAGACGATTTCGGCAGGTAAATGCTTGGGTCTGTCGTATCGGGAGCATGTTACCGAGTGGCTTCGGAATATGGCCAATGAAATCAAACCCCAGCAAGGCCTGTCGCATCTTCACTTTGCAATTGACCAGTACTTGGAACTTCTCGATTCATTGTAGCCTTTAATGCCGAAATCTTCAGAGTCGTCGCCGATTTTTCAATTCCTCACTCAGAAAGAGAACCTTCCTGCAGTGTTGGAAGTGATCCGCTATACGGAACAGATACGGAACTATGTCGCTGAGCGTTTTTGGGACAGTTTGGAAAAAGCGATAAAGAAGAATCCCAAGGCCAGGGACGACTTTTCTTGGGAGCGGAGGCTTCCAGATAAGAGCGATCGCGCGTTTTTCCTAATCGCCCGACCGCCGGCACTCCCTGAGAAGCGTCAAGGCCTGCAATACCGTATCGAAACCACAGCGGATTATTTTGGCTTCGGGCTTAATTGGAATCAGGATGCCCGCCAAATTGAGAAACTTTGCCAACTACAATCGCTCAAAACACTGCAAGCTAAACTTAAAGAACGGAGCGGCGACATCGATCCGAAACCAAATACCTACACGCTCTGGTGGGAGTATTGGCAGAGAAACCCCTACACTGATTCTGATCCGTGGTCTTGGTTTGCTAGTGATTTTGACGATGCCTTCTTCAATGGTTTAGCACAGAAATTTTGGGACTTTGTCCTACCGATACATCCATTGGTATTGGAAGCGAACAAGTCATTGAGCCAGTTACGGCAGGCGACTTAGCCGGCAGTCGCGACAACATCGCATCTTACCGGGCGTAATCGACGCGTTCATTTCGTCGTTGGTAGTCCGGCGGCTTTCCAGGCTTTGAAGCCGCCGGCCATGTTGCGGACGTTTTTGTAGCCCATCTTTTGCAGGCTCTCCGTCGCGAGTGCGCCGCGGCCGCCTCCGCCGCAATGACAGATGATCATTGCGTTCGTGTCGGGCACTTTTTCTTCGATGTCGAGCTCGATGGTGCCGCGGCTCATATGAATCGCATCAGGAATATGTTCGTTGTCCCATTCATCTTTCTCGCGGACATCGACGATCGTCGCTTCGCCGCCTTTTAATTTCGCGGCCGCATCCTGTGGCGAGATCTCCGTGATCTTCTTCTTCGCCTCTGCGACGAGTTTTTGGAAACGCGCGTGCTCAGCCATACCCAAATCTAACCACGGATTACACGGATGAAACGGATGCATTAAACTAAAATTAATCCGCGTTATCCGCGTCATCCGCGGTTAAAAATTTTGTTCTATTCGTAGCGCAGAGCTTCGATTGGGTCGAGAGCAGCAGCCTTTCGCGCGGGATAAAATCCGAAAAAGATGCCGACCGCCGCCGCGAATAAGAATGCGATCGCGATTGAGCTAATCGAAATCAGCGTGGGCCAATGCGCGTATATCGAGAGCACGCGGGATGCGGCAATGCCGCAGATGATCCCAATGACGCCGCCAATGGAACTAAGCGTCACGGCTTCGATCAGAAATTGGGTGAGAATGTCGTTCCCATGCGCACCGACGGCCATGCGCACACCTATTTCGCGCGTCCGCTCGGTCACGCTCACCAGCATGATATTCATGATGCCGATGCCCCCAACGAGCAGTGACACGCCGGCGATTGCGCCAAGGAGCACCGCCATTACGCGCGACGTCGCCGTCGCGGCTTCGGCGATCTCCTGTTGGGTCCGGACGGTGAAATCGTCGTCGCGCCCGGCGCGAATATTATGCCGTTGCCGAAGCAACGACATGATTTGTTGCTGAGCGGCTTCGACCTGGCGAGCATCGCCGATTTGCACGTTGATGTTGCGCAACGTGGTGCCGCCGATGACGCGTTTCATCGCACTGGTGTACGGCATGACAACGATATCGTCCTGGTCCACGCCCTGCGGGCTTAAGCCTTTCGGCGTGAGCACGCCGGTAATTGTGAACGGCACATTTTTGATCCGCAAAATCTGGCCGATTGGATTTTCGTTGCCGTAAATCTGCGTCGCTGTTGTGCGACCAATGACGCAAACCTTATTCGCGCTGCGCACGTCCTGCGGCGTGAACGGTGCACCGTCGGCCAGCGGCCACTGGCGAATATCGAAATAATCCGCCGATTCGCCGAAAATCCGGGTAAACCAATTTTGATTTCCGGCTGCAACTTGGGTGGTTGAGACAACTTCTTCGCTCACGCCGATGACACCGGGCACTTCGCGCCGGATCGCTTCGGCATCTTCAATTTTGAGAGTGCCAGCGCCACCCCAACCGGTGCGAATGCCACTCGAGGTGGTGCTGCCGGAAAAAATCAGGATCACATTTTGTCCCAGGCTGGCGATCTGCGCTTCCACTTGCGCCTTGGCCCCGTTGCCTATCCCGACCATCGCAATAACCGCGCCGACGCCGATGATGATGCCGAGCGCAGTCAGCACCGAACGCATCTTGTTTCGCCGCAAGGCGCGATACGCGACGTTAAATGTGGGCGCGATTCGCATGTTATTCGTTAGAGCGTTGCCTCCTTCGCCAAGGCTCCGGCGGCCAAGGAAGCCTTAAGCTGTGCTGTCGCGTCCGCGCGTTGTGAAACCGCACGATCATCCAGAATCATCCCATCACGCATGATGACGTTGCGCCGCGCGTAAGCGGCGATGTCCTGCTCGTGCGTCACCATGACGATCGTAATTCCGCGCTCGTTGAGTTGCTGAAAAATTGCCATGATCTCGACACTGGTGCGGCTGTCGAGATTGCCGGTCGGCTCATCGGCGAGCAACATCTCGGGCTCGTTGATCAACGCCCGGGCAATTGCTACCCGCTGTTGCTGGCCGCCGGAGAGCTGGCTGGGATGATGATCTTCGCGCCCTCCGAGACCGACTGAATTAAGAACTCGATCTGCTCTTTCGCGGAGTTGCGTATTCGACAAGCGCTGGGCGCTGTAAATCAGCGGCAACTCGGCATTCTCACGCGCCGACGTGCGCGGGAGGAGATTAAAATTCTGAAACACGAAACCGATTTTGCGATTGCGAATATCGGCGAGCTGATCGCGATCCAGTCCTGAAACGTCTGCCTCATCCAGCAAGTAATGGCCCGAGGTTGGCCGATCGAGGCAACCCAGGATGTTCATCAATGTTGATTTTCCCGAGCCGCTCGCACCCATGAGCGCGACGAATTCGCCGCGTTTGATTTCAAGCGACACGCCGCGCACTGCGGGCACTTCCATTTCGCCCGTGTGATAAACCTTGTGTACGTCAATCAGCCTAACGAGCGCGCCGTTTTTCATGCTGATGTTTTTTTCGTGCCTCATAGGTACCTTGTCTCCCTAGGTGTCGTCGGCAAGTTGCCGACGACGGCAGGCTGGCAGCCTGCGCTCCCCAGAATCTAATCGTCATGGAAACCGTCGCGGCCCGCCGGAGAATGGATTCGCTGGCGTGGACGCCGCTGGGGATTTCGATGTCAACTCTGCCGTCACAACGCGATCGTCTCCTTTTAATCCTTCCATGACTTCGGTCACTACGCCGTCGCTGATTCCCGTTTTAATCTGCACCGGCTTCGGTTGGCCGCCCGACAAGAGATAGACTGTCCGTCCGCTCGTTCGCCGCTCGCGCCCGCCACTGCCTCGCGCGCCCATGGGCCCGGGCGATCTCGATCCTAATTCCGCCGGTGTGGCTTCCGCCGGTCGATAACGCAGCGCAGCATTCTTGATTTGAAGCACGTTGTCCTTATGCGCGACAATAATTGAAACGTTCGCCGTCATTCCCGGTTTCAATTTCAAATCTGGATTGCTTACGCCGATGAGCGTGTCGTAGGTCACAACGTTTTGCACTGTGATCGGCGCGTTTCGCACCTGCACAACCTTGCCGTGAAAGATGCGCATCGGGAACGCGTCCACGGTGAAATCGACGTCCTGTCCCACCTGTACGACACCCACGTCGGCTTCAGCGACATTCGAGTCGATCTGCATTTTGGTGAGATCATTCGCGATTTGGAAAATGACCGGCGCCTGCAAGCTGGCGGCGACGGTCTGGCCGACATCGACGTTGCGCGAGATCACGACGCCATCGATCGGCGACGTGATCGTGCAATGCTCAAGATCCGCCTTCGCTTTATCCAGCGCCCCTTGTTTGATTTTCACATTGGCTTCCGCCTGGTGAAGATTTGCCATTGCCTGATCAAGATCTGCCTGTGAAGATGTTTTCCGAGCAAAGAGGTCCTGCGTGCGCTTCGCGTTCACCCTTGCCAACTCGAGCGCGGCCTGTGCATTGGCCAGGTCACCCTCTGCTTGCGTGACCGTGGCCTGAAAAAGCGCTGGATCGATCTGCGCCACTACTTGGCCGGCTTTCACCTGAGAGTTAAAATCCGCGAACAATTTCGCTATATTCCCGGAGACCTGGCTTCCCACCTGCACGTTGACCACGGGATTAAGCGTGCCCGTGGCGGTAACCGCCTGCGTAATGGGGCCGCGCGTCACGGTTGCAGTTTGATAATTTGCAGCGCCGCGCGTGTGGCACTGCCGCACCACGAACGCGATAAGTAACAGCCCGACAATAACGACGAGCCAGGGGACGAAACGTTTCATTTAAGCAGTGGTTGACTGCGCTATAAGTAAGAGACAGGAAGAAGTGATGCGCCGTTACATCGAAATCTACTCCATCATGCTGCGCAACTCGCTGATTCGCGAGATGAGTTTCAAGGCAAATTTTCTGCTTTGGATGGTGGTTGAGATTCTTTGGTTCTGCGGGCAAATCGTTTTTTTCAGCATCATCTTTGGGAATGTCGATCACATTGGGGATTGGACGAAGTGGGAAGTGGTGCTGCTCATCGGCACGCACCAAATTATCGCGCAACTGTTCCAAGCATTCTTTTTTGTCAACGTTGCAAACATCCCTGAACTGGTGCGCACAGGAAAACTCGACTCGTTGCTTGTTTTGCCGATCGACAGCCAATTCGCTGTCTCCACCAAACAATTCGCTCTCGACAGTATTGTGAACGCCGCGCTCGGTGGCCTGGTAGTCTGCGTTTCGCTATCGCAGCTTGGGATGGTGCCCACTCCGATGTCCATCTTGCTTTATCTGACGGCGCTCGGATTTGGCGTGGCGGTGCATTACTCCATCATGCTCGCGCTGGCGGCGGTGAGTTTCTGGATCGTACGCGCACAGGGACTTGTTTATGGCTATTTTAATTTCCTCAACATCGCGCGGTATCCTGACGTCATTTTCCCGCGGATCTTCCGGATGATTTTTGGCTGGGTCATTCCGGTGGTGATCATTGCGAATATTCCCGCCCGGCTACTCATCAAATCGTTTGGACAACCATTTCCATTGATGCTCCATCTTGTGGTTGCCTCGACAATTATTTTCTGGTTGTCCCGCGTCTTCTGGAGGTTTGCGCTGCGCCATTACTCGAGCGCAAGCTCGTAAATAAATTGGCAACGGTTGGCGCAGCGCGCCGATCTTCCCAAAAGCGTTGGCGGAATTTTTCGGGCAAATCCGCTTGCGCCATCGCGGAAATGTTCTTAATTAAGCGTCCATTTTCCGGCGCTTAGATAAAAGGCGCCTTTCACGCTATGGCCAAACCAAAGAAAAAGAAGAGTTTCACAAGAAAATCTGCTGCGCGGAGGCCGCGATCGGCGCGCAAGATTTCCAAGCCAGCCCGCAAGGTCCACACCAAAAGGCCAGTCTCGAAGAAAGCGACGAAGCGTTCGCCGAAGCCATCGAAATCGAAAAGAGAAACAGCCACGCGCTCGCCCGCCGCACTGCTGGGCTTGAACCATCGCGAAAAAAGACTCGATCCGTTCACGCGCAAGCAGAAAGAAAAACTTCTCCAGCTTCGCGACGCTATGGTCGATTCCATGGCCGGTGTTGCCCAAGACACGCTGCGTTCCCGCGCAGAAGGCAGCGAAGCGTCGGCATTTGGCATGCATCAGGCCGATGCCGGATCGGACGCTTACGACCGTGATTTCGCGTTGAGCTTGCTTTCGCAGGAACAGGACGCACTCTATGAAATCGATCAGGCGCTCAAACGCATCGAGCTAGGCACCTATGGAATTTGCGAAATGTCGGGCAAACCGATTCCGCATGCGCGTCTGGAAGCGATTCCGTTCGCGCGTTTCACCGTCGAATGCCAATGGCAGCTTGAAAAACAAAATAAAGCGTCTCGCGTCCGGCAATCGGTCACGTCTCTCTTTGGCCTGACTGAAGAGGAGGGCGGCGAAGCCGAGGAAGAGGAAGCCGCCCCCGCAGCCGAAGTGAAGGAGTAATCCGAATGGCGCAGGAGATCGTCATTCTTGAATGCACCGAAGCAAAGTCGCTCGGTAAACCGGCTTCGCGTTACATGACCACGCGAAACAAGAAAAGTCCGCGCACGCCAAATCGGCTCGAAAAAAAGAAGTACAATCCATTTCTGCGCCGGCACACGCTCCATCGCGAAACGAAGTAATTACCGATGCAACCGAAGACCGCCAAACGTCGTTCTGCGTTCCGCAGGGCTAACCGCCCGATGCCGCGCCGCCGGATCGACATCGCCATTGAAGCGATCGATTACAAGAATCCCGATCTCCTGAAAAAGTTCGTAACTGAGAGCGGCAAAATTCTACCCCGTCGCGTCACCGGAATGCCCGCGCATCTGCACCGCAGAATCACCCGCGAAATCAAGCGCAGCCGCTCGGTGCTCTTAATGAAATAGCAAGGCCATCCCCGCTGATTGCAATGGAATCGGCGTCAAGGCTTGTTTTCGTGCGCGCACGAAAGGCAAACCGAAAAAGCGACTTTCGCGTCGGCCCCTTGTTAGAGTTTTAGCGTTACTCCTATCATTGCCGGCAATCAGCATGGGCGTATTGGCACTGATCGAGCAATCAGCCCTCTCTAGGAAATTTGGAATTGCATCGCTGGGATTAGGAAACGTGTTTCTCACGGTCGGGCTGCGAGGATATCTTTTCAAGTAACGCGTCGCTGTTGTGGCAGGTGTAGAGTCACTTGTGCCAAGCGCCTATTTATAAATTCGGCGTTTGACACAAACGCCGCTACAACTCTTGTCATCCCGAGCGAAGTCGAGAGATCTCTTGCCCTACGCCTTCCGCGTCCGCTCGCCTTGCTCGATGAGTTCCCAAAACTCAGGTTTTTCGCGCAGTTGCGCGTCTTCTGAAACCGGCAGTTTGGTGCGGAAAAGAAAATCTCGAAACGTGTTCTTGTGCAGGACGCGATGGACTTTGATGCCCTCGTCGGTCTTTGCGAAATAAATCCGGTAATCCTTCGCGCGATAACGATACAACTTTTTCCCCTCGCGCTGGATCACGCCAAAGCGCTCCGAGTCGAGATGATCCAAATCCTCAGGCAAAATTTGGAACTGGGCCAGCAGCTCGAGCTGCAATTTTTTCGGCAGCGCCGAGATCTCGGCCGCGCTCAGCTCATTGAAGATGATTTGGAACATCGGCGATCAAACATAAACGCGTCGGACGCGCGCGCCAATCCGTGTCGTGATCTCCCATGTGATCGTGCCCGCCTTCTCGGCCAGCTCCGCGCAGGGAATTTCCTCGTTACCATCGCGTCCCATTAGAACAACCTCGTCGCCTACCTGTACGTTAGCGATCTTGCTCACGTCGATCATCATCAAATCCATCGTCACCCGGCCGAGCAGGGGGCAGCGCTGACCATGAACCAGGACGGCAGCGTCACGATTGGAAAGGCCTCGCGGATATCCATCGGCATACCCGCAGGTCAGCGTGGCGATCCGCATTTTGCGCGGAGCAATAAAAGTGCGGCCGTAGCTGATTGAGCTCCCTTTTGGCATGTCGCGGATCAGACCAATTCGCGTTTTCCATGTCATCACCGGTTTAAAAAGTTGTTGGAACTCCGGTAGGGGCGAAATGCCGTAAAGCATGATGCCGGCGCGCACCATGTCGAAAATCTCCTGGTTGAACGCCAACGTGCCTGCGCTTTGTAAGACATGCACTTTGTAATCTCCCGGAACACCGTCGCGGAACTGCCTCACGATTTTGCCAAAGCGCGCAAGCTGATCACGCGTGTATTCGGCGTCTTCATTTGAAACCGGCAGATGCGTCGAGACGCTGTGAATCTGGATTTGACGCAATGCCGAAACTTTTTTGAAAAGCTCCAAGGCTTCGTTCTCGGGAACGCCCATGCGCCCCATTCCGGTATCGACTTTAAAATTGACGGCCACGGGCTCGTTGCCCGCCATGCGATTGAAATCCTGCGCTTCTTCAAAAGTGGAAATAGAAGGGATGAAACCGCGATGAACGATTGTCGATCTTTCTCCCGGCAACGCGGGACCAAGAATCATGATCGGATGCGGAAGCGTCCGGCGCAGTTGTATTGCTTCCTCCAGATTTGCAACGCCGAATAACTGCGCGTCACCGGCCAGCGCCTGCGCCACGCCAACTATGCCGTGCCCGTAACCGTCCGCTTTGACTACCGCCAGCATCTGGGCCGGCCCAATCCGCTCGCGCACAACTTTCGCGTTGTGGCGCAACGCGCTCCGATCAATTTCAGCCCAACACCGGTAGGTCTCTTTCATTTTGACGAGGCGGCTTTCGGAAGAGTGACATGCGGTTCGCGTAAATAGATCGGCTCGAGCGGTGGCAAAGAAAAGCTGCGCTGCGGGTTTTGCGCAAGTCGTGCCAGAATAGTAGCCGAAGGATACCCGATCACGGCGCGTTCGAACCGCGGTAGCGATTCGGAGCAAAAGATCGGCACGTCATCTTCAAGTACGGCAAGTTTGCTTTTTAACTCTCCTTCACTGTGCAAGCTCGGTCCTTCAACCAATTCATGCGCGCAGATCCGGGCGAAGAAAAACGATTTCCGGCGCGCATCTCCAATCACACAGTATTCCTGCCCATCGCATTCCATCGCGCAAATCGATGGGTAACCGATCAGACGCGCGCCAGATGAAACTTGCAACCCAATTGCGGCTGAAATCGCGATGCGCGTCCCAGCATACGAACCTGGACCAAGCCCTACTATAATGATCTCCGGTGGACCGAATTTCTTCGCGGCCACGCTCAGGTTCTCAAAAAAGGCCGCGGAATTTTTCCGATCGTTCGGCCATTCACCCGCGAGTTCGACATCGTCGTTTAGCCAAGCCAGACTGCCGCGTGCAGTGGAAAGTTCGAGCGCAAGAATTTTCATTTTAGACTAATCGCTCGCGTGTTTTCTGATTTTATCTCGAACAGAATCCACCGCGCGTGTCCGGGCACGAATTCGGGAAAGCGATCAGCCCATTCAATCACCGAAACGCCGTCGCCGAAAAAATAATCATCGAGCCCAAGCCGCGCGACCGATTGTGGATCTTCTAAACGAAAAAAATCGAAATGATAAACCGGCAATCGCCCGCAGGGATACTCGTGCACAATGGTGAATGTCGGGCTGGTGACAGCGGCGTTACTTCCCAATCCGGCGACGAGACCTTTGGTGAATAAAGTCTTTCCACTGCCCAGTTCGCCTTTGAGTGCCAAAATCGATCCCACCTCGACATCCTGCGCGAACCGCTGCCCGATTGCCTCAGTTTCAGCCGGGCTGTTGGAAATGAACGTAGCCACGAGGCAATTTTCGATTTTCGATTCTCGATTTCCGATTGAGCGAGCCAATTCGAGTCAGTGACAAATTGGGGAATTTTTTCTTCCAGCCTCGCTGCAATCGAGAACGATCGCCCGGCGAAACGGCGAAGAGCAATTCGTAATCTTCGCCCTCGGAAATTGCATTGTCGATCTTGGCGCCGCGGCTAAGCGGCAAGTTCTCCAGCTCAATCTTGAATCCGACTTTGCTGGCGCGGACGAGGCGCGGAAGATCGACACCGAGTCCATCGCTCAAATCCATCATGGCGTGAATGGAGAAATTTTTGGTGAGCCAGCGCGACTCGGCGATTCGCGGGGCGAATTGCAAATGTCTTCGTTTAGTGGCGCCGCCAAGCCGGCCGGTGACAAAAAGATCGTCGCCAGCTTTGCCGCCTCGGCGCAACACGCATCGGTTTTTCTCCACAAATCCAACCACGCTAACGGAAATGACAATTGGACCTCGTGTGCTGCTCGTTTCTCCGCCGACGATGCTAACTTTGAACCGCTCTGCGGCACGACGCAGACCGCGATAAAGTTTTTTAATCCAAGCGACCTCGGTTTCCTTCGGGGCGACGAGCGTTACGAGCGCGAACTGCGGCACCGCTGAGGTCGCGGCAAAATCGCTAAGCGGTCGCATCATGGCTTTCCAGCCTATATCGAGCGCGTCCGCCTCGGACATGAAATGGACGTCCTCGACGACGCAATCGGTTTTGAGCACAAGAAAATTCCGGCCCGTAGGGGTTTTCACTACAGCGCAGTCGTCGCCCGCGCCAGCCTCGAATGCCTTCAGGGTTTTCCCGAGCGGAAGATGAGGCAAAAGTTGATCGAGCAGCCTGTCTTCGCCGAGGTCGCGCAGTTTCATTGCGGCACCATCTCTGGAAATGCCAGCACGGTGAGCGTGACGGCATTGAAGAGCGAATGCATGGCCATGGCGACGAGAATCGAACGGCTCCATTCGTAGGCAAGCGTGAAACAACTTCCCAAGACAAACAGCGCCGCGAAGGAGGGAAGATGTGTATGCGCGGCGGCGAACAGCATCGCGTTCCCTACGATTCCGATAAAACGACCGAAATAGCGTTTGAACACGCCGTAAAGAAAAAAGCGGAAAAGAAATTCCTCGACTACCGGCGCGATTGCCACGGCGAAAACAATGATCATGATGCGCTGCATGATGGTGGGTGAGGCGCTGAAAAGCTCGACAATATTCTGCTTGCTCGAACCGGTTCCGAAAAGGCGCTGGGTAATGATTTCGGTCAGCCCAATCAGCGGATACGCAAAGAAAAGCAAGACGGCGCCGGTGGCAACGGCGCGAATAAAACTCATTTTGAAAAAACCGCCTAACGAGCTCAGGTCAAATCCGCGAAGCTGCAGAAAAGTCATAATGACCAGCACTACTAAGACGGTAACAAGCAGATTTGGCAGGAGATTGCGTGCATCCAGCTGGACCGAAGGATGTGCAAACGACGCATTGATATTGAGCAAAAGAAAGCTGATCAACACTGCCGCGAGTATCGCCTCCGGCAGTCCGAACGTCCTGGCCGGTCCATTGGCCGACGCGGGCGTGCGCGCGTTGATCTGAACAATCAGCGCAACGTAAACGCAGGCGCTGGCACCAAGATAGAAAAGGAAAAAGACAAAGCTCGGGGCGGCTCCGAATGCCGTGAGGAGGCTGTCGGGTCCCATGCGTGCCGCAGCCTACGGCGCGTAATAGCTGGGCAGGAAATACGCGCGGCCCGTTTCCAGTTGTGGGATGAGCTGCTTGGGAAGCTGAAGCTCGATCTTTGAATCAGCCTGCCCAAATAGCCGGAAAAATCGGCTCAGAGTGAAGGGCGGGCCGTACTTCACAATTTTCGCTTCTGGCGCATTTCCCAGTTGCTTCGCTTTGGCAAACGCATCCTCCAATTCACCAAGGCCATCAATTAGTTTGTTCTCGAATGCGTCTTTGCCCGAGAGAATGCGTCCGTCGGCAATCTTGTTGCGCAGAAGATCCGCCGGCAGATTCCTTTCCTTCGCCACAATGCTGAGGAATTTATCGTAAGTTTTCATGATGAAACTCTGCACCAGCTCGCGTTCCTCTGGCGTGATCGGTCGCGCGCCGTTAAGCATGTCCTTGAACTTGCCGCTTTTGAACACGACGGAGGCGAGTCCGACTTTATTAAACAGCTGCTCGTAATTGAGCGTTTGAATGATGACGCCGATGCTGCCAGTGATCGTCGTGTCACTGGCCATCAAAAATTTGCCGCCGCAGGAAACGTAGTAACCGCCTGAAGCCGCAAGCGAATCCATATAAACCACCACCGGCTTCCTCGCGCGCGCTTTCACCAAGGCGCTGTAGATCGCATCGGAGGCCGTGACTTCGCCGCCGGGCGAATCGATTTCCAGCACGATGGCTCTGACGCGATCGTCGTCGCGCGCTTGCTGCAGCGCCGTGCGCATGTCATCGACCATCGAGTCGGTGACGCTGCCCGGAATCGAAGAGCTAATTAGCCCGCGCATCGTGATGAGAACCACTTTGTCGGTGATCCCGCGGCCACCTTTCTGAACTAGGACTTCGCGAAATCGCGGGATCGGTTCGATCTCCCGCACGCCGCCAAACCGCTGCAGCGCGGTCATCAGCAGCATAAAGTTAACGAACAGACTGACGCAAAGCGCGACGAACAAAAAAATGCTGAGACAACCGAGCTTGCGGTCTGCTGCCATGTTGCAACGAAACTGCCGGAGAACCGCCGCGCGCACAAGCGCTTTTCACATACTGTAGACGCGGTCGGCGGGCATCTCTAGCGATGAGACAGCCGATTTGACTCGGAGGATCGATTTTTGATTTAGAAATAAATGATGAAAGAACGTATGCGCTTCTGTCTAACAACGGTGACTGTCCTCCTGGCGGTAAGTCTAAGCGCTGGCAATGCGGCGTCGAACGAGGGCGATGCCTCGACGCCGCAACAGGTGTTCGACGGGATGCGCGAGAGTTTCAAGGCTGACAAGGCAAAGGGAGTGCATGCGCGCTATCAATGGGAGCTCAGCGGGACGCAGGGGGGCGAATGGTGGATCGACGTCAATGATGGGACATTCAAGATGGGAAAAGGGAAGATCGACAATCCGAGCGTGACCTTTATCACCAGCGATAAAGATTGGGTCGCGATGTCGAACGGCAAACTTAAAGGGACGTGGGCTTATATGACCGGGCGATTAAAAGTTCGCGGCCCGCAATCAATCGCGCGAAAGCTCGACGAAATCTTCCCTTAAAATTTCGCTTCGACCTCGAACTTGACGAACGGTGCAGGCCTCGTTTTGGCACTCGCTTCAGCCCGAAAGAAATCGAAGTCGCGTCTAACGGTGACGCCGCCTCCTAGCGAGACGTCAAACGGCTTGAGGCCAGAATAGGTCGCCTGTATCCCAGCACGATCCTCGCTGTACTGAACCCATGCGTCGTGTACTTGCAGCTTCCTTTCTGGCGTTATGACATCCTCGGTGCGATAACTTTCGTAAAACAAATTTCCAAAGATGCGAAATTCCCAATTATCATTGGGATTATAAACCAAAGCAGGTTTTGGGAAGACGCCTTCCAGACGCAAGTGGTCTGTGAAAAGCCAGATGATACCACCGCCGGGAGCGACGATCGGATTCTGGTTAATCGCGAAGCCCACGCCGACCACGGCAAAGATTTTGTCTTTTATTAGCGGAAACGTGACGAACGCCTTGGCTGGTATATCGAACGCATTGTCGGGGTTATTTTGGAAATAGACTCCTGGATCAATCTCGATACCCGCGCCCGCATGGTCGTGCACCACATATTCAAACGCCAGTAGAGCGTGCGCGGTTTGGAGATGATCGGGCAAACCATTATCGGTGCCGCCGAAATCAAATCGCTCGTATTCAACTCCTGCCCGGAAATACCACTTACCGGTGACGAGGAAGCGATGCGAGTAACTAAAATCATTATAGAGCGAGCTGCCGTTACCAAAATCGCCGTGGACGTCGTAGAAATTGCTCTTGAACGTGTAGTCCATCTCATAATCGAACAGATTAAGGTGATTTTCTTCCGCTGGCGTTGGCGCGGGTTGCGCCTCGATGGTCGGCGGCCCGGCGAAAGCTGAGGTTACCGCAGCAAGGAACAGAAAGACGAAGAACGCTTGGATGTTTTTCATAGGTTAAGGCGATTCGGACATGAACTAATCGGATGAGCGGGCGATATCCGTGTATCGGAGGGAAAATATTTTAGCAAGGAATATTTTCGGAATAGCCGATTCGCGGCGATTAGCCGGTCATTCAAGGGTCAAATTTTTTGGAAAAAATAGAGATTGACTGACGGGCGATCCGGGATACACTGCCGCCTATATTGTGTCCAATCCTATTGGACCTTGGTCTTACATCGCCAACCAATTCCGTGATCTTCGCCATAGTCAATCCCCTTGCGGAAACCGATCACGGGCTCGCGACATGGTTCCACGCGCACCTGACCCGCACATTTGTGACCGTCCTGCGGGCGTTCACCGATTTTGGTTCGAGCGAGTGGATCGGTATTATTCTGTTTTTCGTGGTATTGTTTTTCGTCTGGAAACGATCGTGGCCTTCTCTCGTCACTCTGATTGTGGCTGTTCCAGGCGGCATGCTGCTTAATGAGCTGGTGAAGGTGCTTGTTCATCGGCATCGCCCGTTCGTTGACGGCCCGTTTGTGGATTGGTCGGGTTACAGTTTTGCCAGTGGCCACACGATTGGAGCGACTCTGCTTTATGGGCAACTCCTGCTTTTTATCCTGCCCGGGATGAAAGTACGGCACTGGCGGAGACTGACCGTTTTCAGCGCAGTATTGCTGGTTGCCTTGGTAGGATTCAGCCGGATTGCTTTGGGCGCACATTTTTTGACCGACGTTCTCGCGGCGATCGTCTTTGGAATTACTTGGTTAGCTTTGTGCTTAATCGCGAGCAAGCCTATTCGGCGAAAGAGCGTGCGCTCTCAGGTCGTTATCCCGCTGCCCAATGGTGGTGAGGCCGTCCTTGTGCCCGTGGAGCAAACCGCGCAACCGGTGCGAATCTCTCAGGGTAGCTAAGGTTCGCTCGCGACACGTCGGCGATTTGCTATTCGTGTTGACGTAGGCGCATTTTCTCGCGTGCGTTCGAATTGCTCTCGAACACAATGAAAGCGCCGGGCAAGGTTCAGATAACTGTATGGTCGCTCGGCCTTGCCGGGGCCGCACTCTTTACTTTCCTGTTGATTCGCCAGGGTGCCTCGCAGGTTGTCATGGCTTTCGCTGCTGCGGGCTGGGCTATTGCCGCAGTAGTGATTTATCACTTCGTAGTGCCAGTCGTCCTCGATGCAATTGCGTGGCAGGTTCTTTTCCCAAAACCCGATCGCCTACCTTTACGGAAGCTGCTTTGGATACGTTGGATCGGTGAGTCGGTCAGCACACTCGTTCCTTCTGCCGCGGTTGGCGGAGACATCATCCGAGCGCGGTTGGCTGCAATCAATGGTGCGCCGATGCCGGTCGCGGCCGGGACTGTGCTCGTGGACATCACTCTGGGAGTTTTGACGCAGGCCGGATTTACCGTGCTCGGTGTGGCGCTACTTGTCGATGTAACTGGACAGAAAAATTTCGTTCGTCCAACCTTAGTGGGAACATTAATCGGCGTTCTTGGTGTTGCGGGTTTCTATTTCGTGCAACGGCTAGGAATGTTCCGTTTTCTCGCCCGCACAATAGCACGTTTGGCGAATTCGCCGGAATGGCACTCTCTGGTGCAGAGCGGCGAGACGCTCGATCGTACGGTTCGCACGCTTTACGCTCGGCGGCATGCACTCGTAATGTGTTGCGTGTGGACATCTATTTCGCTGATCGGTGGTTCAGGCGAAATTTGGATCGCACTTTATGCGCTCAACCTTCACGCAACGTTCGTTAACGCGCTGATTTTGCAAAGCATGGTCCTGACGATTCGTTCGGCCGCCTTTGCGGTTCCCGGGGGGTTGGGCGTGCAGGAAGGCGGTTATCTCTTTGTTGGCAACCTCCTGGGGATTCCGGGGGATGCGGCTTTTGCGCTCTCGCTGATCGCGAGAGTGCGGGAACTCGCGCTTGGCATTCCGGGGCTTATTTCCTGGCAGGTGATTGAAGCGCGCCGCCTCTTGCGTGCGCGCGTGGCAGCAATGGCTCGATGATGCGCCAGGTTGGCGATTACGTGCCGGAGTTTTGCCAGACGCCTCTTTACTCTTGCAGGATTGGCGAAGCTAGTGCGGACACCCCACCAAATCCAGGCCATGCCATTGGGAAGCGCCAATTGATTTTCCAAAGCGGCAATCACGCCCGCATTCTCGTAAGCGTTCAAAAAGTAAAGCGCGAAAGGCAGCCATTGCCGGGTCGGAACTACGCTAATGAGGTCCAACAGGAACACGAGCAAATCGTCAGCTTGCCGTGATTTCGTCGGTAACGAGTTCTCATGGATAAGTTCAAAGTCGATCAGCCGCGCGCGGCCAGTCTTCTCGTTGTACATAACGTTCGCCATGCTCGCGTCGCCGTGAGACCACCCCCCAGCAAACTCATCGCTCCAGAGTTGATGAGCCCGACAATATTCGCGGGCCGCTGCTTCCAGCATCCGCCGAGTCAGTGTGCCACGATTCATGTGATCCCACAGCCTTTGACCCGGCAACTTGTCGATACAAACTGTCTTTGCGCCTGAATTGAAAGCGCGAAATCGATCGCCGTTCAGCTTTCTAAAACACTTCACTTCCCAGCGCTGCCAGTCTTTGGTCTTACTCCAAAAACGGACCGGTATGCTTGACATGCGAAAGTATAAATTTGCTAGCTCTGCCAATTGCTCGCTGTAAACGTGGCGGCGCTTGATCACGACTCTTCGTCCGCGACGGACCTTCTCGGAGGTAGAGCTGATCTTTAAAGAATCGACGAATGTCGCCGCGGCGTTGGTGAGAGCCTGCGGTACAAGCGGTATAAGTCGCTCTGCCAAACTTGTTCCATCTTCCCGAATTGGCATTGTTCCCCTCTATTCGACTTCCTTGCTGATGATGGCCGTATTGCCGTCGTGGAGCGCGTCAGCGCGGGAGCGCGATTGCCTGACCGATATTCATGACCCGCAGTTTGGCTTTCACTTTCCGCTGTTTAAGCTCGTGATCGAACGCTTCGGGGGTTCCAGTTAGCACCGGAAATGTTCCGTAGTGCATCGGGATCACTGTTGTTGGCTTAACCAGTTTCACCGCTTCAGCGGCGCGGGCTGGTCCCATGGTAAAATGGTCGCCTATGCAGACGAGCATGATGTCGATCTTGTTAAATCGACGCACCAGCGCCATGTCGGAAAACAAATCTGTGTCGCCGGTGTGATAACTCGTCGGGCCATCGCGCAGCGCGACGATCAATCCGGTAGGGGTGCCGGCATAAACCGGGGGCGCATTCTCCTCCCTTTGAATCGACGAACCGTGCCACGCTGGGACGAACGTCACTGTCACTTCACCATCGAGCAGCGAGAGATGGCCGCCGATATGTCCCGTTGTCTCGTTGCCGGCCTGCGCTTGTGGGTAACCGAGCGACGAAACCATCGCTGCGCTCAGATCGAAGTTCGCAACAAGGTTCGCGCCCGTGCGCTTCCCGATCTCCACTGCATCGCCGACGTGATCGGAATGCCCGTGCGTAAGCAAAATAAGATCGACACGATCAAGCGCGGCCAGCTCCTCTTTGCCGCGCGCGAAAACCGGATTTGTTAGCCACGGATCGATTAGCAATACCTTGCCACTCGAAGTGGTAATCTTAAATGCCGCGTGGCCGAACCATGTGAGTTGAATTTCCATGCTAATCATGAAATCAAAAAGCTTGGGTCGAGCAAGATCATTGAAGTTAATGCGAGGTTCGTAATGACGAATGCCAAACGGATGAATGACGAAGCAATGACAAAGCTCGAATGATAAAGGCTATTTACACGCTCAGCTAGTCGTCATTCATGCTTCGTCATTTCTTATGGAATAGCTTCCATGATTTCGCGAAGTAGTCGCGGGCCGCGATAGATGTAACCTGTGTAAACCTGAAGAAGGCGCGCCCCCGCCTCAAATTTTTCGAGCGCGGATTTTGCATCGCAAATGCCGCCGGAAGCGATCACGGCAATGGTGGATATTGCGGCGATACTGCGGATGAGCGCAGTGGATTTTTCCCGCAACGGCGCGCCGCTCAAACCACCGTCGCGATCCACGGCAGGCGGAATTGAGGAATGATCGAGCGTTGTGTTCGTAGCGATAATCCCCGCAACTTCATTCTGTTCGCAGGTCGCTATGATTGCTTCGAGTTGAGTAGAGGAAAGGTCTGGCGCAATTTTCACGAGCACCGGCGTCGGCCCGTGCCTGCCGGAGTTCTCGTCTCGAATTGCGCGCAGCAGCTTTGCCAGCGCCGCGGGTTCCTGCAACTCGCGCAAGCCGGGCGTGTTTGGTGAGCTGACATTGAGCGTGATGTAATCAGCAAATTCGCGAAGCAATCGAAACGAATAGAGATAATCCTGTGTCGCTTCTTCCAGCGGCGTGACCCTCGATTTGCCAATGTTGATCCCAATCGGAACCGTCGGCCAACGCCCGCTCTTTCGCAGTCTGCGCAGTCGCTCGGCAATCGCATCAGTGCCGTCGTTGTTAAAACCGAGACGATTAATCAGGGCTTGTTGCTTCGGCAGACGAAAGATGCGCGGCTTGGGATTTCCTGGTTGCCTTTTGGCGGTGACGGTTCCGATCTCGATGAAACCAAATCCGAGCGCTTCCCACGCCCGGAGTGCGACGCCGTTTTTGTCGAATCCGGCCGCAAGACCTATCGGGTTCGGAAAATTTAACCCAAACAAAGTTCTTGGCTTCGGCGGTGGCTGAAAAACTTTCAGCGCGTGCAGCGCAGGATTGACATACGATGCGCCACGGAGCAGAGCGGTCGTCAGATCGTGCGCCGCCTCCGGTTCGAGCGAAAAGAGAAACGGCCTCACGAATCGCTCGTAGCCGTTCTTCATCGTTGTTTCCTCGTACTCATGCTCGTGCTCGGTAGTAGCATTGGCTCCCAGCCAGTGTCTCCATCGGTAGGATGCCGATGCGACTCCAGCGCGCCCGTCCGACCGAGCCGGACGCCCTAACAGCTTTCATTTGCCGATGCAAAATTGGCTGAAAACCGAATCGAGAATTTGCTCCACGTCCACTCCTCCGATCACCTCTCCGACTGCGCGCAATGCCTCGTTCAGATCGACCGCGATATATTCGGACGATAGCCCCTGGTCCATTCCGGCCCGCGCCTGATCGCACGATTCCAGCGCGCGACGCAAGCAATCGCGATGGCGTGTATTAATGGCAACTGGACTTTCCGGTCGCAGATTTTGTTCGGTTATGCGCGCCAGAATTTGCTTTTGCAATTCCAGCAGACCTTCCCCAGTGAGACATGAAATCCGCAGGGCATCGAAATTTTTCCAGTCATCGTTTTCACGCAGATCGCTTTTGTTTAAGATGACAATTTCATTGGCGTCGACGATCCACTCCTCGAAGTACGGTGGCTTCGGTGCGTTGCGATCTGCTATGTGAAGACGCAGGTCAGCTAGTTGCAATGATTTTTCGGTACGCGCCATTCCTTCGCGTTCGATGCCATTCGCCGAGGGTCGCAGACCGGCGGTATCAAGTAACCGGATTGGCACACCGTCCAGGTTGACTGTCTCTTCGATAGTGTCGCGAGTAGTGCCGTGCGTATCGCTGACGATCACCCGGTCGTAGCCGAGAAGCCGATTGAGCAAGCTCGATTTGCCCGCATTCGTCGCTCCGTAAATCACTACGCGCACACCTTCGCGCAGGATCCGGCCCTGGTCGGCGGTGGCCAGTAATGAGTCGATTTCCTCGCGAATAAAATCGTGCCGCGCACGCAACCTTTCGCCTTCATCCGGCGCGATTCCTTCCTCGGGAAAATCGATGGATGCTTGGATGTGTGCGAGTAATGCAACCAGTTCGTCGCAGATTTTCCTGATCTTTTCGCCGAGCCTGCCTTCGAGTTGTTCGGTGGCCGAGCGCAATGCGAGATCGGTCTTGGCTCGGATCAGATCGATGACGGCTTCGGCTTGAGTGAGATCCATTTTGCCGTTGAGAAATGCGCGCTCCGTGAACTCGCCCGGCCGCGCCGCGCGCGCCCCCGCACGCAGGCAAGCTTCAAGCACTTTTGCCGACACCAGCGTCCCGCCGTGGCAACTGATCTCAACCAAATCTTCTCCAGTGTAACTGGAGGGCGCACGATGCACCGAAAGCACCACTTGATCGATCAATCGGTGTGCTCCATCGAAAATTTCTCCGAAATGCTGAACATGCGACGCAAAACGCGACGGCTTTTCTTTGCCGCGGAAAATTTTGCCGGCGACACCAATCGCATTCGCGCCGGATACGCGCACGAGCGCGATCGCGCCTTCGCCCGGAGGCGTGGAAATCGCGGCAATAGTGTCCGAGGCCGTCATATCAACGTCAATTGTAGGGCAACCACTTCGGTTGCCAAATTCGGCTGCGCCGCTTTCCGACCGAGGTTTCCTGGTGCTTATTGATCGGGTTTCGCATCACGCAGCGCCGCGATGCATTTCTCATTTCCCTCCATCGTGCCCACCGATATGCGGACCCATTCGGGTAATCCGTAGCCGTTCAGCTGACGCACGATGATCTTCCGTTTCAGCAGTTCCTCGAAAACCGCAGGCCCATCGCCGACATTCACCATCACAAAATTTGCCACGCCGGCTACGAACTGGATTTTCATTTCGGCGAATTTCTCCTGTAAATAAGCGCGGCCTTGATCCACAACGCGTTTCGTCTCGCGCTGATGCGCCTCGTCATTCAAGGCCGCCAGCGCGCCAGCGTGAGCGATACTGTTCACATTGAATGGTTGCCGAGTTTTATGAAGGACTTCGACCAAATCGGGCGGCGCGACACCATAGCCAATGCGCAGACCGGCGAGTCCATGAATTTTCGAAAACGTACGTAGCACCACGACGTGCCGGCCTTCGCGAACGTATCGCAGCGTGTCGGGCGGATCATCGAGGAATTCAAAATACGCTTCGTCGAAAACCACGATAATGTTTTCAGGGACGCGCGACATGAAGCTGTCGATCTTGCGCTGCGAGATCAGCGTGCCGGTCGGATTATTCGGATTGGGGACGAAAATCAGCCGCGTTTTCGGCGTAATTGCATGCAGCATCCCGTCGAGGTCCTGTTGATAATCGGGGCTCGGCACTTCGATGGTGCGCGTGCCGAAACAGGTCGCGAGCAGTTTATAAACAATAAACGCATACTGCGAGGTGACCACGTCACCACCTGGATTCAGAAACGCGTGGCCGAGAAATTCGATCACCTCATTTGAGCCGTTGCCGAGAATAATGTTCTCCGGAGCGAGACCGAGCTTCGCCGCAACGGCTTTGCGCAAGTAAAATCCGCCGCCATCCGGATAGAGGTGCGCATTTTCCAAAGCAACGCGCATCGCTTGAATTGCTTTGGCCGAAGGCCCCAACGGATTCTCGTTTGAGGCCAGCTTGACGATTGCGCCTGGTTCGACACCGAGTTCGCGCGCTGTTTCTTCGATCGGTTTTCCTGGCTCGTAAACGTTGAGATCGCGCAATTGTGCGTTCGCCAGCTGCCAGATCGAAGTCATGCGCGAGAGATTAGCTGGAAGTGTTCCAATTCGCCACGATGAATCCGCGATGTGGAATATCAGCTGGTCACGCTCACAGAGCTTAGGCGTGGTGTGTCTTCTTCCACGTTGCAGCGCTCGTAAAGACGACTGCGATCAGAATGGCCCAACTCTAACCCGCTTTGCTGAGATTGTCAGCGTACCGCGAAACGGTTCGACACCGTGTCTAATCTGTGCTTAGGATTTTCAGTAGCAATCCGAAGCAAATAATTACGTGTTAAAAATCCAAACTTAGCGATCTTTCGAGAGTATGAAATTGGATATTGCGCAGAAGTTCGCTCTTGGGCCAGCGACTTTCTTCGTAGTCGCTTTATGTATGATAGCGGGATCACGTATACAGCGGCGCAAGAGGCATCGAGGAACATTGTTCGCCCGTTACAATCCACGGTTGAGACGCAGCCCCAACTCCAACCGGCTTTGCTGAGATTGTCGGCGATTATTTCCCGATACTTCATGCGCGGCGGGCCGTTAGCGCGGCTTTACGGCGTAAGAAAAATCTTGCCTGTGTAGGGATCTTTTACTTCGGTTCCAGGCGGAAAACCGCGGACATCGATGTAACCGGTGTCTCGTGAGAACGGGCTGGTAACTAAGCCTTGTTTGCCCGGCACGGGAATTCCATAGGGGAGATCGCTCTTTCCTTGTTTCGCCTCCGCGGTTGACTTCGCCACACGGACATTATGCTCATCCGGAGGCGCAGTGACTGGGCTGCCCGAAGTCTCACTATTCGAAGCATCGCTCGGCGGAGCTTCATTATGCTTACGACTGCTCCGGTGCGATCGCTGCTTCTGGCCTGGATGCGCGGTCGCGCTACGTAGCGCTCTAAAAAAGTCTCGGAAGGGCCCGGCTTCCGCCACATCAGTCGCGGTAAACAGAGTGAAGATCGACAACCAGATGACAATTGTGTGCGGCGACCGTTTCACAATCCGAGAATAATATCGAACCAGCCGATGGCCATGCGCGTCCTTTGATCGGAAAACAACAATGCGATCAACTACGCAAAGCTTCGCAGTCGCTCACACAATGCCGTGATTCGCATTTACGATGAAACGGGCAACGTGATCGAGAAATATTACTACGACGCGATCTAGACAGAATTAGTAGTCGCCAAAATGATGTTCTCTGCGAACGCGGAGATTGCAGCGGGCGGCGCTGTCTCTACAATTGATGGTCATGACTGACAGCGAAATCATTTATCTCGATAACAATGCGACCACGCCGCTCGACCCGGCGGTGATCGAGGAAATGCTCCCGTTTTTGAGGGAATGTTACGGCAACCCTTCGAGCGGCTACGCCTTTGCCGCGAAAGCGCGAGAAGCTGTCGATCTTGCCCGGGAGCGACTGGCGGCGTTGCTGGGATGCGAGCCGCCGGAAATTGTGTTCACCAGCTGTGGGACGGAATCGAATAACGCGGTCATCAACTCGGTGCTGCAATTTGAACCGCACGGCAAATTCGCCACTGGACGAATCCGCCATGGTGGACATATCGTGACCAGCGCCGTCGAACACAGCGCCGTGCTGCGACCGTGCCAAGATCTCTTGAAAAAAGGGTGCGACGTGACATTTCTCGGCGTGGATCAAGATGGCCGTGTCGATCTTGGCGAATTGGAAGCGGCCATTCGCCCGGAAACGGCACTGGTCTCGATGATGTGGGCAAATAACGAGACCGGCGTGCTATTTCCGGTGGAGAAAATCGCTGAACTCTGCCGGGACAAAGGCGTGCTCTTTCACACAGACGCCGTGCAAGCCGTCGGGAAAATCCCGATTGGTGTTCGCGATACCGCGATCAATTTTCTTTCCCTTTCCGCGCACAAATTTCATGGACCGAAGGGCGTCGGCGCGCTTTATGTCCGTCGCGGAACACGTTTTCACCCATTGATCGCCGGCGGCGGCCAGGAAGACGGACGCCGGGGCGGAACGGAAAATGTCGCGTCGATTGTCGGGCTGGGAAAAGCAGCCGAGCGCGCTCTCGAATATCTGACAGAAGGCAAAACGCATATTCGTTCGATGCGCGACCGATTTGAGAAAGCGATTCTCGAAAGGGTAAGCGGCGCGTCTGTCAACGGCGCGCGGGCAGCGCGAGTTCCAAACACGTCGAGCTTTTCATTCGAGGGAATCGAGTCGCCGGCGGCGCTTCTCCTGCTAGATCGACATCGTATTTGTTGCTCAGCGGGATCGGCGTGTCGCACCGGTTCGCAGGAGGCGTCGCATGTGCTCCGGGCAATGGACTCGATCGGAGACCGCGCGCGGCGCAGCCTGCGGTTTTCGTTCAGCCGATTCAACACCGACGCGCAAATCGATCGCGCGATCGAAATGGTTCCGAAAGTTATCGCGAAGCTTCGGGAGATGACGACACCAACTCAGGCAAGCGCGGTCTCTGCTGCAGTCACGGCTCAGTGAGCCCCGCCAAAGACGAAAGCCAATGCTAATGGCGCTGCACGAATTCTTGGAAAAGATCGACGAGCCAGTTCGAAAAATTGCTCAGATTGGTCAGCAAATTCGCGCCGAAGCCCGCGAACGTGATTTGTGGTGAGGCGAGGATGAGCATCACGCTGAGCAACAGGAAGTTCATGAGGTAGATCACGATCAACGAAAAAAATGTGCCTTGCTCGCTCAGATCAGTCTGATTTTTCGGGATCATCCAGCAGGTGAACGTGAAATGGAATGCCCAGGTCGCGCCGATCACGGCATAAAGCAGTCGGCCATACGGCTGCACGTTTAGAAAAAAGCTGAGCACGCCGTACGCGGCGATCGCCAGAATGCTGTAGAGCGGGAAAAAATAGGGTGCCAGCCCGATCCAAAAATTGTTCCGGTTCGTGACGACGTGGCCGCCGTCGCGACCGACGCGAAACCCGCTGACGCGTCCGCCCATTAGCCAAACCCAAAGCGCATGTGTGAGCTCGTGTCCGAGGACATAAATGACGATTGGGCGCGGCAGGCCGAAGAAGGCGATGAGCCACAGCACCGCTCCCAACGAGAAGAACCAAAATTCTTCGCCTGCCCACAGTCGTTGCGTCATGGTTGCGCGCGCAAAGACAGTGAAAAATGTCTGAGTAAGAACGGCGCAGATCGGCAGCAGAAAAATCGCGACGATAAATTTCACCCAGCGAGTAGGTACAGTGAGCGACTCGAGCGGAGCGACGAAGCTTCTCGCTGTCCCGCGCGCAACACTTTGGACAACTTTCCGGCCGCGTTCGGATTTGCGCTTTGCGCGATTGCTTTTCGATCTTCGCTTCGTTGCAGCCAAGGTTGCCGCAGATTACGCAGATTTACACAGACAAAAGCAAGGCAGAACTGCGGATTAAGCGAATATGGCGCGGATCTCCCCAGAGTTACAGAATCATGCGCGCCCCATGTAAGCGCCGGTGCGGGTGTCGATCTTGATCGTTTCGCCTTCCTTAATGAAGAGAGGGACGTTGATTTTCTTTCCAGTCTCGAGCGTGGCCGGTTTCGTGACGTTGCTGGCGGTGTCGCCGCGAACGCCTTCCGGAGATTCGGTCACTTTCAGGCTGACGGACGCCGGCAACTCAACCTGCACCGGTCTGCCCTCGGCGTAGATCACCTGGACAGCGAGATTTTCGACCAGGTAATCGCTGGCGCCGCCGATCAAATTTTCCTGCAACGTGATCGTGTCGTACGTGTCCGGGTCCATGAAATGATATCCGTTCCGGTCTTTGTAACTGAACTCGAGCGTTTTTCGCTCGATCTGGACCAACTCCACTTTGTCCGTCGATCCGAAACGGACATCAGCGCTTTTGCCTGTGTTGATGTAACGAATGATTGCCTGGACAAACGCGCGCAAGTTCCCCGGCGTACGATGATGCACCTCGAGCACAATGGCGGGGTTGCCATTGTATTTGATGGCCATTCCTCTGCGAAGATCGTTAGCTGGGATCATGGGAGCGCGGACGTTACACGCGGTTAGAGCAACTTCAAGCGCGTGAGGTCCTGCGAATCGACGACGCCCACAGGCACATTGTCATCATCGATCACGACAAGGTCGTCGATGCGATGGCGATCCAGCAGATTCAAAACCTCGACCGCCAGTTTGTCTTTGTGCACGGTCACGGGATTTAATGTCATCAGGTCTGCTACGAGTCGTTCGCCGATTTTGGAGTCGGTTTGAAAATGCCGGACGAAATCGCCATGCGTGAATATGCCGACTAATTGTCGATCTTCGCCGATAACGACCGCCGCGCCAGCGCGAACGCTAGTCATGACCCTGAGCACGTCGCGGATCGGTGTATTGGTGGAGACGATGGCCATCGCTTCCCGGGGTCGCATGATTTGATGCACCCGCATGAGCAGGCTACGGCCAATCGTTCCGCCGGGATGAAACTTCGCAAAATCTTCCTTGTTAAACCCGCGCGCCTCTAGGAGAACCATGGCCAACGCGTCGCCCAGGGCCAGCATCACCGTCGTGCTCGAGGTCGGGGCCAGATTCAGCGGACAAGCTTCCTGTTCGACGTTTACATCCAGAAAGAGATGAGCGTTTTGAGCGAGGGTCGATTTCGGATTGCCGCACATCGCGATGATCCTTACTTGGAACCGCGCGATAGCCGGCAGAACCCGGAGCAATTCCTCCGTTTCGCCGCTCGCGCTTAACGCAAGCACGACGTCGCCGTCGGCGATCATGCCGAGATCGCCGTGCAACGCGTTGGAAGAATCGAGCACCACGGCCGGCGAGCCGGTGCTGGTAAGCGTGGCGGCGATTTTCGCGCCGATGTGCCCGGATTTTCCCACGCCGAGCACGACCACTTTTCCGCGCGCGTCCACAGTTTCCCGGATCAGTTCGACAGCACGCGAGAAATTTTCGCCCAACCGCTCCCGGAACCGCTTGAGCTCAAAAATTTCTATCTCCAGGACACGTCTGGCCTTTTCAAGGTAGTCCATCGAACTATATAATGTGGGCAGGCGTGATGAGGGGCAAGAATTTGCACGCCCGTTGGAAAGGAAAAACATGAAGACATTAATGATCGCGATCCTGGCCGCGCTGGTTACAACTGCTTCGGCTCAAACATTCCGGGCGCCGATCGGCCCGCAGCAACCGGTAAGACCAATGCCTACGCCGCCGCCGATGATAGCGCACCCCGAAGTGCAGGGAGTAATTCCGCGCGCATTTAGCGACGCGCGTAACCCGTTACAGATGATCAATCCGTGGGCACCGCCACGATATGGCACCTGGGTGGAAAGCACAGCATTCGATCCCGACAACCCCGGGAAATGGAAGGGCATTAAATTTTTCGAAATCATCTTCTGATAAATCCGAAATCCGATAGCCCGGTCGTCGCATGCTATTGCGCGACGTTTCTGAAACCGGAGATGTTGCACATCTACCGGCAAATCACCGCACTTGAGCGCGTCTCGCCTGTGGTCGTTGCGCAGAAACGCGAAAACGCGGACCGGTTTCCATTCGATAAGATCGATATCGTTCCAAAACCGGCGCTGCATTTTCTGCGGCGCTTCTGGTTTCGTCAGTTGCGCGATAAGCCATGGCAGATTTCACCAGGGGAATTAAGCGCGCTAACAAGCATGCTGAAAAAAAGAAACGCCCGGCTCTTGCATATCTATTTTGGTCAAATCGCTGTCCATCTTCTGCCGCTGATTCGTGCGTGGCAGCCTTCGATTGTTTCCTTCCACGGCGCAGATGTGATCGTGGACATGCACAAGCCGGCGTATCAAGAAGCCACGCGACAGATGCTCGATGCGGTCAAGCTTGTTCTTGTGCGCTCGGAATCGTTGCGCCGCGCAGTTGTCGATCTTGGTGGCAACCAAAACAAGATCGAAACCCAGCGCACCGGTATTCCGCTGGAGGAATTTCCCTTTCGCGAACGCAATTTCGTCGCCGCGGCGAGCGAATGGAAATTTGTGCAAGCGGGCCGTTTGGTCGAGAAGAAGGGGTTGCCGGTCACGCTTCGCGCTTTCGCAAGTTTTCAGAAGCGGTATCCGAACGCTAAGCTAACAATCGCCGGTGAAGGGCTGTTGCTCGATCGACTTCGGGACTTGGCGCGCGAACTCAAGGTCGAGCACCATGTTTCGTTTCCTGGTTTCATTTCGCAGGTGCAATTGCGCGATCTCTATCATGCGTCGCACATTTTTCTGCATCCGAGCGAGACCGGCCCCGACGGAAATCAAGAAGGCATTCCAAATTCAATGTTGGAAGCAATGGCGACCGGGATGCCGGTGTTCGCCACGCAGCATGGCGGGATCCCCGAAGCGATCGAGAACGGCGTGAGCGGCGTGCTCGTGCCAGAGCATAGTCATGAACAGCTGGCCCGCGCGTTGCTCGACGCGGCGCAAGATCCCGATTTTCTATCGCGAATCGCTCGTAACGGGGCCGAATTCGTCCACAAAAATTTCAATCTCAATGAGCAAGCACGCCAGCTGGAAAATGTTTATCTCAGATTGTTATAGCGGTGCTTATGCCAACTACCGAACCATTGATCAGGCATTTGACACCAACGCCTCTACCAATCGCGGCTTTACTGATTGTTACTCACCATCCGCGCCGCAGCTCCGGACGCAGCCGGGGATGGCCGCGCTACTTCCGCACAAAGCGGGCGAAAAATTCTGCCAATTGTGAACGGATTGCTTGAAAGGAGAGCCGCTCCAGTGCGATTCCTTGCGATTGGGCGACGATCGCGCCACGCGATTCCGCATTTTTCAACAAATTGAGCGCGACGGAAGCGATCTCACTAAAGCTCCGCCCCTCGCCACAAGTTTTTGGGAATGCAGTTCTCTCAATCGCGCCATCGCCGCCGACGCAAACAGTGCGGGCGAGTAGTGCATCGCCCGCGACCTGGCCGGGCACGTGACTTCGGTCCAGTTGCAAAATGATCTTGTGCCTGGCCACCATGCGCACGTAATCCGGATACGATTTTTCGTCCTCGATAACGCGAAATTTTCCCTCCGGAAATTTTAGCTCCCAAAGCAGTCGCCGCGCTTTGTATCCATCCAGATTGAGGACGGTGACCGGCTCGCCCGTTGCTTCACAGAGTTGCCGCGCGACCAATAGCGCCGCGAAATGGTTGCGGGAAGGCACATCCCATTCGCGCGTCCCCACGAAAATCCCCGATCGCTCATCGGGCGGCACCGAAAAGTCCCATCGCGAGTCTTCCACTGGGTAAGGCGTTGGGACAAACGCAACGGTGGCTGGATCATGGTTCCAACGGGCGCGCTGATAGATTTCCGCGGCTTCTGGCGTCGTGGCGATGCATCCATCAGCTTGTCCCAGAATGTTCATGAAACGAGACAGCTTCGCGCGATCGCATAACTGCTGGGCGATCTGATGCAGACCGGTTTCCTTTAAAGAAACGGCGACAATGCGACCGTGTTTTTTTAGTTGGCCTAACGCGCGCTCTGAAGCTCTGAACTCTCCGCGCAACAGAAGAAGAACCGGTGTTCCTTCCGCGATCGCGCGTCGGACATCGTAATGGAAAGCGCCGCGCGTGCATGCCGCGTAAGCGTGAAAATTGATCGGCGGATGTTCTCCTGCGCCCGGCTCGATTGTTTCGCTGAAATGCTGTTCCGGATCGCGACCGCTCGGATTAAGAACAGTTAACTTAAAATCGCTCGCGACTTCCAACGCCATCGCTTAGTTGCTAGGATCACCTGGACGCGGCGTTGCCGATTTCAAAAGCGTTTCGTCTACACTTTCTTGGTCGAGCGGTTTAACGGGTATCGCCCGGGGAACCGCGCGTCGAATCTCGACGGGTTTTTCCTGCGGCTGGACCGAGATCGCTTTCTTGATCGGAATGACCTCTGTTGTTTGATTGGATGACTCGCCTCCGGATTTCGTAATAGTTGCAGGCGGGCGATTAAGGTCAGCCGCTCCTCCCGAAGTCGGTGTTGCCCGGCTGGCGTCTATCGCATTGTCGATCTTTTCGTTTTCGGCTGTCTCCTTTTTTGCTTCCGGCGTCGGCTCCGGTTTCAAGGTTGGTTTGAGTGAGTTGTATGGGTCTTTGTCAGCCAACAACGTCGGGCCTTTCAGGACGACTGGCGTGACTCTACTCAGATCGACAGCCAATTCCGCACGCGGCAAATCGCTAGCCGGAAGGTCACGCGCGAGACGAGCACGCGGTTCGCCATGGACGTTGCACGGCTCAGTGGGCATCTGCGCGGCTGTGGCGATCTCCATGTAAGTCGTACGTCGTTGAAAAGTATCGCCGTTACCCGTTTTCACGACGTCATAACATTTGTCGGTCGCGAGCAAGCCGGATCGCGAACAAATTTCCACCTGCTTCAGGCTTACCGACTGTCTAATTTCGCGGGGCGGATAATGCTGTGCTGCGGCGTTTATGATATCGATCCACACCGGCAGGGCGAGATCGCGCCCAAACGCCCCACGATAAATTTTCTGCGGCTTGTCAAAGCCTGTCCAAACTGCGCAGGTAAAGTTGGAATCGTATCCGGCGAAAAGCGCGTCGGTAAAATCGTAGGCCGTGCCGGTTTTCCCTGCCGCTGGGATTTTTCGTAGCCCAAATTGCGTGTAAGCGGCTCTCCCCGTTCCCGATTGCAGTGCATCGACAAGACAGGAATGCACTTCGTACGCGGTTTCAGGTTTGATCACGTTTTTGCGCGTGCGATCGCGCTTCGCATCCCAGACGAGTGTTCCGTCTTTTTCCTCTATCCGCTCCAAAACGTGCGATGCATTCGGACGCCAGCCGCCATTTGGGAAAATCGTGTAGGCGAGCGCGAGCTCGGCCAGCGTGATCTCGCTGCTGCCAAGAAATGTTGCAGGATAAGGACGAAGCAGAGACTGAATGCCCGCCGCAGAGCAAAGCTGCAGCACGGGATCGATGCCAGCGTCCATGCCGAGACGGACGGTTGCGCCATTTTTGGATTTCGTCAGTGCTTGCCTAGCGGTTATTGGACCTTCGTAGCGATTCTCTGCGCTTTCTGGGCCCCACTCACCAAGGATACCAGTCGTGCCGCCAATCATCACTGCGCGATTATCGAGGGGCGAATCTTCCACAAGCGATCCCGGGAACATCCCTTTCTCAAAAGCAGCCGCATAAACGAGCGGCAACATCGCTGTGCCAACTGGCCGTTTCGCTTGCAGCGCGCGGTCGTACTGGTTGTGCTCGAAATCGCGCCCACCGACAAGGACCAAAATGTCGCCCGTCTCATTATCCAGTCCGATCACCGCGCCCTGAAGATACTCGGGCGCAGGCTGGTCAGACATCGCTCCGTTCGCTTTCGCTTTTCGAAAAGTGGCTGCGTATTCGGCATAAGTCTGATGATTGTACTCAGGATTCTTCTCGATCCGCTCGAGGTTCGCGCGGAGAGAATCCTCGGCTACCTTCTGAAGATCCACGTCGATTGTGGTGTGAATGCGAAAGCCTTCGTTCTTCGCCCGGTCCCACCCGACGGCGGCGATGACCTGCTGGCGGATGTAATCGACAGCGTAGCTTTGCCCCTGCGCATTCTGCCGGCTACCAACGACGATTTTTTCCGCTCGCGCGCTCGCACATCTTTCACGACTGATGAAGTCAAGATCGCGCATGCGATCGAGCACATAATTGCGCGCTTCGCGTGAAGCGGCGCCATCGCTCCAGGGAGATAATTTATTTGGGCTCTTGATTAAACCGGCAAGTGTCGCGCACTCCGTCAGCGACATTTCGCGCGCAGATTTGCCGAAGTAACCTCGCGCCGCCGCTTCCGCGCCGTAGAGCCCGCCGCCGAAATAAATCCGGTTCAGGTAAAGTTCCATGATTTTCTGTTTGCCGAAGTTCTCTTCGATCCGGCGGGCTAGAAAAATTTCGAGCAGCTTTCGGCGAAGCGTTTTTTCCTTGAGCGAAAAACTGTTGCGCGCCAGTTGCTGCGTAATAGTGCTGCCGCCCTGCCGGACATGACCGGCCGTCAAATTCTTCAAAGCCGCGCGGATGATTCCGAGTAAATCGTACCCATGATGTTGATAAAATTTGGCGTCTTCCACTGCGACAACGGCGTTGATAAGGTCCCGGGGCAATTGATCGTACGGTACTGTCTCCCGGTTTTCGACGTAGATTTGGCCGAAGATTTTTCCGTTGCGATCGAGAATCACACTCGCTGATTCCATTTGTTCGAGTTTGTTCAGATTGAACCTCGCCGCCTGGGCTTCGAGATTCGCGACCACAATGGAAATGTAAACAGCAAAGGCAACGCCGAGCGCCGCAATCAACGCGATCGGAACATAAAATTCGGGCCGCGAATGCCAGGGGCGACGGAAACGGTAGCCTGGCGTCAGATATGTCGTGGACGGTCTCAAGAGCCGGAGAATTTAAGAGCGAAACGCTCAACCCTCAATGCCCAACATCCAACGTCAATTCAGAGCACAGAAGTTGAACATTGAGCATTAAACGTTGAGCCTTGGACGTTGAACACGCAGGACGGAAATCTCGCGCTAATCAGAGTGATTCGCGCTGAAATTGAAAAACATGGGCCGGTCTCATTTGCCTGGTTCATGCAACAGGCGCTCTATCATCCTGAGCACGGATATTATTCCTCTGGCCGTTGCGCCATTGGCCGGCACGGCGACTACTTCACCAACGTAAGCGTCGGGCCACTGTTCGGGCAATTGCTGGCTGCGCAATTAGCCGAGATATGGGGACGGCTCGGCAATCCGGATAAGTTTGTTGTTGTCGAGCAAGGCGCGCATCACGGCGAATTTGCACGCGATGTTCTCGAATCGGCGCGCAAACAGTGGCCGAATTTCTTTGCGGCTTTGCGCTACCGGATCGTCGAGCCGTTTTCAATCTTACAAGATCGACAATCGCAAACTCTCCAATCGCTTGCCGACAAGGTCGAATGGTACGATTCAATCGAGGCGCTGGGACCATTTATAGGAGTTCATTTCTCCAACGAATTACTGGATGCCATGCCGGTGCGACTGATCGCCGGCGGCACGGAAAAATTGGTCGATTGTGATGGCAAGAACTTTGTGTTTGTCGAGAAACCGCTCCGCGAGTCGGGAAAGTTCAACCAAGCGGCCCTGGATTGGGTCGAGAACGTAGCGGCGAAATTGGACCGTGGTTATGTGGTCACGGTCGATTACGGGCGCGCGCAGTCCAGATCTCAAGTGACCGTTCAGGTGCGCGCGCGACATCGGCATCTTGATTCACCATTCGATTGGATCGGCTACGCGGACATCACCGCGCATGTGAACTGGACGAGCATCGCCCAATGCGCCGAAACGCATGGATTGCGCCTAGTCGGCTTCACCGACCAGCATCATTTCCTTACCGGGATCATCTCAGAAATTGGGGGGGGCGGTTCACCTAAACTATCCGCGGGCGATTGGGGTAAATCGCCTCTATCTGATTCGCCCAAATCAAAACGTGAATTGCAAACGCTGTTGCATCCGGAAATGCTCGGCCGAAGTTTCCAGGCACTCGCGCTTGCAAAAAACGTCGATCCCGCTGCGTCGCTCGCCGGTTTCAAATTTGCGCGTGATCCGCACCGCACGCTCAGTGCTTGAGGAACCGACTAAAAACCTCTTGCCAGGGCCGGCAGCTTGCTCGATATGTTCACAGCTGTTTCCCACTGCGATGAGATTGTCGATCTTGCGGATTTTATTTTTGCTGCAGGGATTGTCAGTCGTTGCCTCTGCGTCGAACAGCGTCGTCAACCTCTCGCATTACGACTTGGTTCAGCCGGATTTTAGTGCCATGAAAGGCGATGGAATCCTCGGTGTGATCCACGAAGCAACGTATCCGCGGTTCGACATCGACTCGAAATATTTCGAGCGGCAGCAGGCCGCCACGCGGGCTGGGTTGCTCTGGGGTGCATATCATTACGGCAATGCAAGCGACCCTATCCGCCAAGCCGATCATTTCCTGAGCGTGGTCTCGAACGCCTGGACGCAGGCAGACCCACTCTCGCGGCCGTCACGTATGTTGCTGGTGCTCGATTTCGAGAAGAATGGCCATTACCCCGGCGGCACGATGCGTGTCGACCAAGCCGTCGCGTTCGTCGAGCGGATTCGTGAACGGACTGGGAAATACCCGGGCATCTATTCTGGCGAATATTATATGCATCAGAATATGAACAGTCTGAGGTTGGGTACAGCGCAGGCAAGTGTGCTGGGGAATTGCTGGCTATGGCTGGCGAACTACAGCAACCAGCCGCGGGCCACCTCGCCATGGAATGCCTGGCATATGTGGCAGTACTGCGGTGACGGCAGGTGCAAACTTCCGACATCAGCGTACCCGAAAAGTATCGCGAACGTTACCAAAGCCGAACGCAACATCTTCAATGGCACGTCGACTGCGCTGCAAATCTTCTGGCGGGAACATGCCTGGCAGCCAAGCGAAAAACCTCGCCGCGAACCGGAGCGAATGGTCACGGCGTCGGATCTGTAGCTCCTCGCCCAAAGGGCGCAAACGCTAAAACTGATTCCGGTAACTGGCCGCCGCGAAATCTTTTTTTCTGGTCCGCCAATAACTACTCGC
>WNGK01000053.1_pt1 | contig 82967 bp, 79 predicted proteins | sample 5400601 | NCBI WGS metagenome assembly WNGK01 (sample SAMN13153376, study PRJNA577476) | soil metagenome | isolation source: 60 cm soil or saprolite under Garry oak tree replicate 1 | place: USA:California | collected 2016-06-15 | reverse complement strand
GACTTCCATCGCAATCTCATCTCCGGCGGCATCTTCCTGTATCCGGCCGCGACGAACTATCCCCAGGGCAAGCTGCGATTGCTGTACGAAGCGGCGCCGCTCGCGTTCGTGGTGGCGCAGGCGGGAGGCCGGGCGACCGACGGCTGCCGGCCCATTCTCGACGTCGTGCCGGAGAGCCTGCATCAGAAGACGCCGCTCGTGGTCGGCAGCAAGGACGACGTCGCGTTCGCCGCGCGGATTCTCTCCGCCGAAGCCGCCGTGGGAGCCAAGTGAGCGACCGCAAGCCTGTCTACGGTCCCGACGACTGGCAGACGGAGCCGGCACGCGAGCTTGGCGCGCCGGGCGCGTTTCCCTTCACGCGTGGCGTCCACCCGACGATGTATCGCGGCAAGCTCTGGACAATGCGGCAGTACGCCGGGTTCGGAACGGCTGAGGAGACGAACGCGCGGTTCCGACATCTCCTCGCCGCCGGTCAGACGGGCTTGTCGGTCGCGTTCGACCTGCCGACACAGATGGGGTACGACTCCGACCATCCCATGGCCGAGGGCGAGGTGGGCCGCGCGGGTGTGGCGATCGACACGGTGGACGATCTAGCGCGCCTGTTCGACGGCATTCCGCTTGATCGTGTGTCCACGTCCATGACCATCAACGCGACCGCGCCCATCCTGCTCGCGATGTACGTGGTGGTGGGGGAGGAGCACGGCGTGACGCGCGACAAGCTCCAGGGCACGGTCCAGAACGACATCCTGAAGGAGTTCATCGCGCGCGGTACGTACATCTATCCGATCGAGCCGTCGCTCCGGCTCGCAACCGACGTGTGCCGCTTCGTCACGATCGAGGGCATGAGCTTCAATCCGATTTCGGTGTCGGGCTATCACATGCGGGAGGCGGGGGCGACGGCGGCGCAGGAGCTGGCGTTCACGTTCGCGAACGGCCTCGAGTACGTGCGGCGGGCGGCGGCGGCAGGGCTGGACGTCAATCAGTTCGCGCCGCGGCTGTCGTTCTTCTTCGCGGCGTTCACCGATTTGTTCGAAGAGGTCGCCAAGTTCCGCGCGGCGCGGCGACTGTGGGCCCGTCTCATGAAACAGCATTTTCAAGCGAACGACGCCGCCTGTCGGCTGCGCTTCCACACCCAGACGGGCGGCTCGACGCTCACCGCGCAGCAGCCCAAAAACAACGTGGTGCGCGTGGCGATCCAGGCGTTGGCGGCGGTGCTGGGGGGCACGCAGTCGTTGCATACCAACGCCTACGACGAGGCCTTGGCGTTGCCGACGGAGCAAACCGCCACGCTGGCGCTCCGGACGCAGCAGATTCTGGCGCACGAAACCGGGATTCCCGAAACCATCGATCCGGCGGGCGGCAGCTGGTATGTGGAGGCGCTGACGGATCGCGTGGAGCGGGAGGCGCGACGGTTGCTCGAGGAGATCGAGCAGACGGGTGGCGCGGCGCGGGCGGTCGAGCGGGGTCTGTTTCAGAAGGCGATCGCGCGCAGCGCGTACGCGCAGCAGCGCTCGATCGAGTCGGGGGAGAGTGTGGTGGTGGGGGTGAACGAGTACGCGGACGACCAGACCATCCGGTCCCTCCCGGCACCCGATTACCGGGCGCTCGCCGCCGCGCAGCGCAGGCGTGTGGCGGAGATACGCGGGAAGCGGGAAACGGGGAACGTGACGCGAGTGCTGGGGGCTCTGGAAAGCGCGGCGCGTGATCCTGCGGCGCCGCTGATGGAGTTGATCCTCGGCGCGGTGCGGGCGCGGGTGACCGTGGGGGAGATCTCGGACGTGCTGCGGGGGATCTGGGGGGTGTATCGGCCCGTCTAAAGGGCAGGCCTGGTCCAAGCCCATCATATTTCTTTTTCTTGGAGCCTCTTCCATGCTCCTGCTCTCGTTACTGGTCAGCTTCAGCGCCACCGGCGCGCAAGCCCCCGCCCGACCGGGTTTCGCCGATTCCTGTTACCATTATCGGCCCGCTCCGGTCTCTCTCACCGGACGCTTGATTCAGCGCACGCTCCCCGGCCCGCCCAACTACCAGAGCATCGCTCGCGGCGATCGCCCGCAGGTCGTGGACCTCCTGATCCTGGACGATCGGATTTGCACGCTTGCCGACTACAAGGACAGCCCCAACATCGACGCGTTTCAGGGCCAGGACACCATCCAAGTGCGCAGAACGGAATCCGCTTGGCGTGACGTTCGGCGCCTCACGGGCTCCCGGGTCGTCGTGAAGGGCACGCTCTCCGAATGGGCGCTCGGGCCGGACCGGACTCCAGTCGTCATCGATCCAACCGACGTCCGTCCGGGCCCGGCCCGGTAGCCGCCGTGACGGAGGAGCGTCCTGAGGCGCCGGTCCAGTTCCTCGCGGCAGCGCCATCGGCCGATCGGGTTGCCGCGCGCCTGCGCGGATTCGGACCCCTCGGAATCGTCGCGCTGCTCGTCATCCTGCTCGTCGGCAATTATCCCGTGGCGCCTGCCAGCGCCATTCTGGTGCTCGTGTGGGTCCGGTGGTCTCGCACGCCGTGGCGCGAGATCGGCTATGTCCGGCCCAAGAGCTGGACCCGAGACCTGGCCACGGGCATCGTCCTGGGAGTGGCATTCAAGGTCCTGATGAAGGCCATCGTGATGCCGCTCGTCGGTGCTCCTCCGATCAATCAGGCGTTTCACTACCTGGCGGGCAACCGGGCCGCGCTCCCGGGAGCGATCTACGCCATGATTGTCGGCGCGGGGTTCGGAGAAGAGACCGTTTTCCGGGGGTACCTGTTCGAACGCCTGGGCAAGCTGCTCGGATCCGACCTCCGGGCCAAGACGCTGACCGTGCTCACGAGCACCGCGTTGTTTGCGCTGGGGCACTACTCGCTCCAAGGGATTGCTGGCGTCGAGCAGGCCCTGATCACCGGGCTCCTGTTCGGAACGATCGTCGCGGTGACCGGCCGGATCTGGATAGCGATGCTCGCGCACGCCGCGTTCGACCTGACCGCGCTCGCGATGATCTACTGGAATCTCGAATCGGCGGTGGCTCACGCCATCTTCGAATGATCCTGACAGTCCTCTCCACCTGCCCAGCGTTTCCTTACGCATCACGTGCCTTGCCCCGCGGCCAAGGCGCCCGCAGCTTAAGCGCCGTACCGTAGGGTGTGTCATGGGAGATCGAGCCGCATGAAGACATTCTTGCTGATGGTCATCGCCACGGCGGCGTGCACGACCGCCACGACCCATCGCGCCACCGTCTCACCCGCCGCGCAGGCTCAGGCCGACAGCGCTCGAGCCGCCTATACCGCGGCGGACGTGCATTTCGTGGCGGGGATGATCGGCCACCACGCCCAGGCCATCCAGATGGCAGGCTGGGCGCCCTCGCATGGTGCGAGTCCGGCGGTGCGCGTCCTGTGCGAGCGCATCGTGGTCGCCCAAACCGACGAGATCGCGTTCGCACAGCGCTGGCTACGCGAACACCACGAGTTCGTGCCGCCGGCCGACCCACGCGGTCACGTGATGCCCGGCATGGATCACCCGATGCTCATGCCCGGGATGCTGACCCCCGACCAGATGGCCCAGCTGGACGCCGCGCGCGGCCGGGAGTTCGACCGCCTGTTCCTCACGTTCATGATTCAGCACCACCAGGGCGCGCTCACCATGGTGACCCAGCTCTTGAGCGTGCCGGGCGCGGCCCAGGACGGCCCGATCTTCCGCTTCTCCGCCGACGTGAACGCCGACCAGACCACCGAAATCGACCGCATGACCCGCATGCTCGACGACCTCAAACGGAGCGCTCAGTGAAATCCCAATCCCTGTTCGCAATTGCGGCACTGATCGGCGTGGCATGCGCCACGTCGCACGTCAATATGTCCACGACGGCCCCGCGCCCCGACCCGCGCATCGGGCTTCGCGCCGGCTGGATGAACGCCGCCGAGGCGGCCTGGAACATCCGGCTGGTCTCGACCACGCCGCCCTCTCCGGATTTCATCAACCGAGCGAACCCGGGGGACTTCCAGTTCATCAACTCCGACCTGTCGTTCACCGGATCATACGTCTTTCAAGGCAACTTCTCCGGGGTCCAGGTCTGGGACATCTCCAATCTGCGGAGTCCCCGGCTGCACAAGGCCTTCGTCTGCCCGGGGTCGCAGAGCGACGTCTCGGTGTACCGCAAGCTGCTGTTCGTGTCCGGCGAGGCACTCAACGGGCGGACCGATTGCGGCACGCAGGGCGTCGCCGACACGGTGAGCCACGATCGGCTGCGCGGGATCCGGATCTTCGACATCACCGACATCGCGAATCCCCGCCACATCACCGACGTGCAAACCTGCCGTGGCTCGCACACGCATACCGTGGTGACCTCCCCGACCGACACGGCCAATGTCTACATCTATGTGTCCGGGTCGGCGCCGGTCCGGTCACCCAACGAGTTGGTGGGATGCTCCAGCGCGCCTCCTGACTCGAATCCCAACAGCGCGTTGTTCCGGATCGAAGTAATCCAGGTGCCCTTGGCGCATCCGGAGCAGGCGCGGATCGCGAGTTCCCCCCGGATCTTCAACGATCTGACGCGGGCCCCGTCACACGGGGAGACGCCGGAGGACATCGCCGCGGCGCAACACGCCGCCGACTCCGCGCGGGCGGCGGGCGGGTTCGTCGCCACGATCAACGGGCGGGACGCCATCGTGTTCCCGGGCTTCATCGCCCAGCAGCTCGATAGCATCATGAAGGCGCGCGGGGGCAGCGGGGCGCCGAGCGCCGCGGACAGCGCCGCTCTGCGGACGGGCCTGCAGGACATCATGAACCGCCGGATCGAGGCAAATCGCCGCCGCCAGGGTCCCGCCACCGGCCCAACGCAGTGCCACGACATTACCGTCTACCCGGCCATCGGCCTCGCGGGCGGCGCCTGCGGGGGCTACGGTCTGTTGCTCGACATCCGCGACGTCGCCAATCCGAAGCGGATCGCGGCAGCGGCCGACTCGAACTTCTCGTTCTGGCATTCGGCGACCTTCAACAACGACGGCACCAAGATCCTCTTCACCGATGAGTGGGGCGGCGGCCTGCAGCCGCGCTGTCGTGTGACGGACAAGCCCGAGTGGGGTGCGGACGCGATCTTCACCCTCGCGGGCACCACGATGACGTTCAAGAGCTACTACAAGCTGCCGGCCCCGCAGACGCCCAATGAAAACTGCGTGGCCCACAACGGCACGCTGATCCCGATCCCCGGCCGCGACATCATGGTCCAGGGGTGGTATCAGGGGGGCATCTCCGTATTCGACTGGACCGATCCGGCGCACCCCAAAGAGATCGCTTTCTTCGATCGCGGCCCGATGGACTCGACCAAGCTCGTGGGCGCCGGGTCGTGGTCCGCGTACTGGTACAACGGCTACATCGTCAGCTCCGAGATTGCGCGCGGGCTCGACATCTTCGAGCTCCAGCCGAGCGGGTTCATCTCCCAGAACGAGATCGACGCCGCCAAGCTGGTGCACTTCGACTACTTGAACGCCCAGGATCAGCAGCCGCTGGTGTGGCCCGCGAGCTTCGTGGTCGCGCGGGCGTACCTGGACCAGCTGGCACGCTCGAACGGCTTGGCGCCCGACAAACTGGCGTCTGCGCGGAGCGCCCTCGCCCGCGCCGAGAAGCTGTCGGGACAGCCGCGCCGCGACGCGCTCACGCAATTGGCGACGCAGCTGAACGGTGATTCGCGGGCGGCACCCCAGCTCGTCGTGAACGGACAGGAGCAGGAGCGTGCGGCCGACCAGTCGAAGGTGCGCGCACTCGCCGCGACGGTGACGGACTTGGCGGGCGCCGCGCGCTGAAGCGCCTGGGTGAGGCGATGGGTGTGATCGCAAACGGCGCCGTCCTTGTCATGCTCGTGTCCGCGCCCGGCGGGCAGGGGCACGCGTGGATGTTCGGTCCCTTTGAAAAGCCCAGAGAGGTAAATCCGGCGATCACCCCCAGCCCCGCGTCCCCGTTCCATTCTCCCATGGGCGACACCATCGTTCGGTGGGAGGAGCACGCCACGTTCAATCCGGCGGCCGTGGTGAAGGACGACACGGTGTACCTGCTGTACCGCGCCGAAGACGCGGGCGGCGCCCGGATAATCGGCGGTCACACGTCGCGCCTCGGGCTCGCGGCGAGCACGGATGGACTGCGCTTCACGCGCCGCAGTGCGCCGGTGCTGTATCCCGACCAGGACGCGCAGCGGCAGTACGAGTGGCCCGGGGGAGTCGAGGATCCGCGCATCGTCGAGGCGGCGGACGGCTCCTATGTGGTCACGTACACGCAGTGGAATCGCGACGTCCCCCGCCTCGCGGTCGCGACGTCCCGGGACCTCGTCCATTGGAGGAAGCACGGTCCCGCCTTCGCGAAGGCGTACGGGGGCAAGTACCTGAACCTGGAATCGAAGTCCGGCGCGATCCTCGCTCGCGTCGAGGGAACCCGCGTCGTCGCGACCAAGGTGGGCGGGACGTACTGGATGTACTTCAACGTCCCCGACATTCTCATCGCGACATCCGACAACCTCGTCACCTGGACGCCGCTGGAGGACATGCACGGCAAGCCCCTGAAGGTCCTATCCCCCCGGCCGGGGCATTTCGACTCGTGGCTGGTCGAGGCGGGGCCGCCCGCTCTCCTGACGGAGCACGGCATCGTCGTGATGTACAACGCGGGCAACAGCGAGACGGACGGCGACCCGACTCTTCCCGCGCGGATCTATACGGGCGGACAGGCGCTGTACGATGGACGCAATCCCCTCAAGCTGGTGGCCCGCTCGGACGCGCCCTTCATCCAGCCCACGGAAGACTACGAGCGGACCGGACAGTACCCGGAGGGCACGACGTTCGTGGAGGGGCTGGTCCCGTTTCACGGACGCTGGTATCTGTACTACGGGACGGCGGACTCGCGGGTGGGCGTGGCCGTCTGGGATCCGAAGCGCACGACAAATGGAGGACGGCCTCGATGACTCTGGTGAAAATGGCCCCGCCGCTCGAGCAGGACGTCGACCTCTCCAAGACCTACGATGCGGTGATCGTGGGCTCCGGCGCGGCCGGCGGCATGGCCGCCCACGTCCTGACAACGCACGGCCTGAAAGTGCTCATGCTCGAGGCCGGGAAGAAACTGCCCATCGAGCAGGAGCTGCGCTCGATGCAGTGGCCGTACGATCACCCGCGCCGGGGCGACGCTCCGCCGGGATCGCACCACCTCTCGTTCAACGAATACACGATCCGCAAGCCGCCCTATGCCAAGGGCGCGGCGTTCAAGCACGTGTACTCGTACGTTGGGGGATGGTCGGGATCGGACTATGTCAAGAACATCCTGGTCGACGAGAAGGACCACCCCTACACCGGAACCAACTACGCCTGGGTGCGGGCGCGCTGTCTGGGCGGCAAGACCAATATCTGGGGCCGCCTCGCCCTCCGCCTCTCCGACTACGACTTCAAGGCCAAGTCGCACGACGGGTACGGCGAAGACTGGCCCATCTCCTACGCAGACCTGGAGCCGTATTACGACAAGGTCGATCTCTACCTCGGCATCTCCGGCGTGAAGGAGAACCTGCCGCACCTGCCGGACAGCCAGTTTCAGCGTCCCTCGAAGCTCAACCTCGGGGAGGTGAAGCTGCGCGAGAGCTTGAAGAAGACGGGACAGGTCCTGACGCCGTATCGCGCCGGCGTCACCACCGACGGGTTGAAACACAATCGGTATCGGAGTAAGTGCTACGGCCGGGGCGCCTGCGATCGGCGGCCGGGCGGGTGCGACATCCACGCCGTGTTCGATTCCCCCACCGGGCTCATCTATCCCGCGATGGACACCGGGAACCTGACGATCCGGCCCAACTCGATCGCGCATGAGATTCTGGTCGACAAGAACACCGGTCGGGCACGGGGCGTCGCCTTCCTCGACAGCGCCACTCGCAAGAGTTACGAGGCCAAGGCGAAGGTCGTGATCGTGGGCGCGTCCACGCTCGAATCCGCCCGCCTCCTCCTGCTGTCGCGCTCCCCGCAGCATCCCAACGGCCTCGGTAACTCGAGCGGGCATGTCGGTCACAACTTCTGCGAGCACGTGATGGGACCGGGCGTCACCGGTCTGATCAAGGAGCTGGTGGGCAAGCCGCACACGCTCGATGACGGCCGGCCGGGAGGGTTCTACATCCCGCGCTTCCGGAATTTGAAGGACCGCCAGCCCGGCTTCATCCGAGGCTACGGCTACGAGGGGAACAGTGGTCATTCCATGTTCCCGGCGCACGTCTTCGACACGCCGGGATTCGGCGCGCAGTTCAAGAAGACGGTGCGTGATCACGCCGCGGCCTTCATCAGCATGGGTGCCTTCGGCGAGGTGCTGCCTCGCTACGAGAGCTTTGTCGACCTCGATCCCGAGACGAAAGACGCTTGGGGGATCCCGGTGCTGCGCTTCCACTACCAGTTCTCGGACAACGAGCGCAAGATGGCGGAAGACATGGTCGCGACTGGACGCGAAATGCTCGAGGCCGCGGGGATCGAAGTGGTGGGCCAGGATAAGGAGATCCTCACCGAAGGGTGGTCGATCCACGAGCTGGGCACGGCGCGCATGGGAACCGATCCCAAGACCTCGGTGCTGAACCAGTTTCAGCAGTCGCACGACGTGCGGAACCTGTTTGTCGTCGATGGCTCGAGCCACGTGAGCGCGTCGTGTCAGAATCCCACGTGGACCATCATGGCGCTGGCGTGGCGCTCGTGTGACCACTTGGCGGACGAATTCCGGAAGGGGAACCTATGACCGACACGACAGATCTGTCGCGCCGCGAGATGATCGCAACCGCGGCGGCGGCGCTGGCCGCACCGCTGGTGAACCTAGGGGCGGCAAGGGGGGCAGGAGCGGCAGCGGAGCCGAGCGGGCTGGCGCCCCGTTTCCTGACGGCGTCGGAGTTCGCCCTGCTGGATGAGCTTACCGAGCTGATCATCCCCGCCGACGACCATTCTCCGGGGGCGCGCGCCGCCGGCGTGGCCGGATACATCGACGGCCGCTTGGCGGAATCGCTCGAGCCCGACTGGCAAACGCTGTGGCGGTCCGGCCTCCAGGCCGTGGAGGGACTGTCCCGTGAGCTCAATGGAAAGGCGTTCCTCGAGGCCACGCCGGAACAGCGGGTCGCGGTCCTCACCCGCATGGCCGCGGGCGAGTCGGACCCCAAGACGGTCCCTGAGCGCTTCTTCCGAGAGCTCAAGGGGCGGACCGTGCGCGGCTACTATACCTCCAAGATCGGCATCCACCTCGACCAGGAATACAAGGGGAACGTGTACCAACGCGGGGAATTCGCCGGCTACGATGCGAAATGAGTCCCCACACGACAGGGAGGATGAGATGGGTACACGTTTCCTCGCGCTCGGGTTGACGCTCTTCGGCGCGCAGGCGCTCGGCGCGCAGACCAAGCTGTCTGGTGCTGGAACATGCGCGAAGCCCGACGTCGTGCACACGATCGCCATTGGGGATCGCCCCAATCATACTTTCACAATCAGCCAGACCAGGTGCCGCTGGAGCAAGCCGTTTACGATCGCGGGGCTCCGGTCGAAGGGGGGCACGGGCGTGCAATCGGACGAGCTGAGCGACAGCACGTCCCAGTTCCACGGCTACTTCCTGGACACGATGTCCGAGGGGAACCGGGCTCACTACCGCTACGTGGGGACGACCACGTTGAAGAATGGGGCGGCCCAGAGCGCCATGTGGAACTGGCTGTTCGTTGGTGGGACGGGGAAGCTACAGGGCCTCCGAGGGAGCGGATCGTGTCGGGCAACGTGGATTGCGGATGGTGTCAGCGCCTGGGAGTGCACGGGCTCGTATCAGCTTCCGAAGTGAGCTGGTAGCCTCTCTGACACATGCGCGCCTCGAGCTTGCTGGGGTTGTCGACGCTCACCGTCTCTCTCGCGGTGGTAGCCGCTCGGGCGCCGGTTCCCCAGTCGTCCCTGGGTGTCTTCCAAGGCGAAACCGACGTCGGCCAGGTAACCAAGCCGGGCTCCGCCACCTATGACGCCGGGCGGGACCAGTACACGATTGCCGGCTCGGGCGCGAACATGTGGTTCGACCGCGACGACTTCCACTTCGTGTGGAGGCGCATCCAGGGGAATTTCATTCTGGCGGCGCGGGCCCGGTTCAACGGGCCGGGAGTGGAACCGCATCGCAAGTTTGGGTGGAGCGTGCGCGCCAGTCTCGAGAGCGGCGCGCCGCACGTGACGGCGGCCGTGCACGGAGACGGGCTCGTCGCGTTGCAGTTCCGCCGCTCGGCCGGGGGCGCGACCGAGGAGATCCGATCACCCGTGACCGGAGCCGACATCATTCAGCTCGAGCGCACGGGGGACAGCTACGTGCTGTCGGTGGGCCGCTTCGGCGACAGCCTGGCCGCGGTACGGATCGCGGACCTGGCGCTCGGCGATCAAGCCTACGTCGGGCTGTTCGTCTGTGCGCACAACGACACCGTGGTCGAGCACGCCACCTTCCGCGACGTGCGGATCACCGTACCGGCGCGCGACGGGTTCGTGCCGTACCGGGACTATATCGGGAGCAATCTGGAAATCCTCGACGTCGTGACGGGGGACCGCACGATTGTGTACCGCTCGTCGGAGTCGATCCAGGCGCCCAACTGGACGCTGGACGGCAAAGCGCTGATTTACAACAGCCAGGGCTCCTTATATCGCTTCGACCTCCCGGATCGGCGACCGATCGCCGTGAACACCGGGTTCGCCACCCGCAACAACAACGACCATGTCCTGTCGTTCGACGGGCGAACGCTTGGGATCAGCCACCACAGCTCGGACGATCACGACGCGTCAATCGTGTACATCGTGCCGGTAGGGGGCGGGACGCCGCGGCGAGTCACGAGCCGGGGCCCATCGTACCTGCACGGCTGGTCGCCCGACGGGAGGTTTCTCGTGTACACCGGAGAGCGGGGCGGGGCATTCGACGTCTACCGCATCTCCGCCGCCGGAGGGGACGAGACGCGGCTCACCAACGCCCCCGGGTTGGACGACGGGCCGGAGTATTCGCCCGACGGGAGGTACATCTACTTTAACTCCGCCCGCAACGGGACCATGCAGATCTGGCGGATGCGAGCCGACGGGAGCGCTCAGGAGCAGGTCACGAGCGACCAGTTCAATAATTGGTTCCCGCACGTGTCCCCGGATGGCCAGTGGATCGTTTTCCTATCGTTCATGAAGGACGTCGCGCCCGATGACCACCCCTTCTACAAGCACGTGTACCTGCGCCTGATGCGCGCCGGGGGGGACGGGAGTGACGCCAGGGTGGTCGGCTATGTGTACGGTGGCCAGGGCACGATCAACGTGCCGTCTTGGTCGCCCGATAGCCGGCGGGTGGCGTTCGTCAGCAATAGCGACCTGCGGGGGCTGCCCTAACCGCCCTAGAACTCCAGCGTCTTCAGAAACTCGCAGTTCCGGCGCGCGCTGTCGAGGGGATGCTCGACGCCCTCCTGCTCGACGTAACAGGGCTTGTGATCGATGTCTGGAATGCCCGCCAGCAGTCGGCGGAAATCGACCGTTCCGGTGCCGAGCTCGGTATCTCGCGAGCGATCGACGACGACGTCCTTCAGATGGAAGCTCCAATAGCGGTCGCGATACCGCTCGAGGTAGCGGAACGGGTCGCCACCACCCATTACCATGTTGCCCACGTCGAGCTGGTGGCGGACGACGGTCGGGTCGGTTCGCTGCACGAACACGTCGTAGGGGACCGTGCCGTCGATCGGCGTCATGTGCTCGGCCTCGTTATGGAAGGCGAGCCAGATGCCGGCGTGCCGGGCGACCGCGCCGGCTGCGTTGAAGCGGTCGGCCCACTCCCGCCAGTCGTCGAGCGAGCGCGCGGTGTCCGCGGTGAAACTCGGCACGATCAAGTATTCGTGGCCGAGCCGCTGCGCGATGGCGAGGCTCCGCTCCCACCCGACGAGCACGGCGGCGGCCGAGATGTGCGCCGAGGGCGCGCGCAGTCCTTCCTTATCGAGCGCTGCCCGGACTTGCTCGGTCGTGCGGCCGAAGTTACCGAAGGACCAGAGCAGCTCGACGTCGGTGTAGCCGCCGGCGCGCACGGCGGCGAGGGTGCGATCCGGGTCCCGGCCCATCGCGTCCCGCACCGAATAGAGCTCGAGCCCGATACGGTTGAGACGGCGAGCAGAGCGCACGGCACGAGACGCCCACGATCCGGTCGCCACCGAGGCGCCGAGGGCGTGGACGAACGTTCGCCGGTGCACGCCTCAAAGTGAGTGACGATCGGCGGCTTGGCAAGGCTCGCGCATGGCCATCGCTTGCACGCTCGCAGTGGACTAGGATTACACTGACGGCGGCGGCCCTGGAGCAGAAGGAGACGACGTGAGCATCTCGCGGCGTGATTTCACGCGGGCCGCTGCCTGCGCGCTGGCCGGGCGGTGGGCGGCCTCCCCCGAGCTCCCCGGGTGGGGCTCGCGGCCCCTCCCCTCGCCTTCGCAACTCGCTTGGCAGCGCGATGAGCTGGCACTGTTTCTCCACTTCGGCGTCAACACGTTCACCGATCGTGAGTGGGGCGACGGGCACGAGGACCCCGCGGTGTTCAACCCGACGGGCCTCGATGTCCGCCAGTGGACTCGCGCCGCGAAGGCCGGAGGCGCCAACGCGTTGATCCTCACCGCCAAGCACCACGACGGCTTTTGTCTGTGGCCCAGCGGGGTGACCGCGCACTCGGTAGCGAGGAGCCCGTGGCGCGACGGGGCAGGCGACGTGGTGCGCGCGTTCACCGACGCGTGCACGAGCGCAGGCCTGCGCGCCGGCCTGTACCTATCGCCGTGGGATCGCAACGCGGCCGTGTACGGCGACTCGCCGCGCTACAACGAGTTCTATCGCGACCAGCTCACCGAGCTGCTCACGCGCTACGGACCCATCGCCGAGGTGTGGTTCGACGGCGCCAACGGCGAAGGGCCGAACGGGCGCCGCCAGGTCTACGACTGGCCGCGCATCTTCGCCCTGGTGCGCCGGCTACAGCCCCAAGCGGTCATGTTCTCCGACGCCGGCCCCGATGTGCGCTGGTGCGGCAACGAAGCAGGTGCCGCGGGCGACCCGAACTGGTCCACCGTGAACCCGGCGGCGGTGCCGTACCCCGGCGCGGCGGGTGACGCCGTCATCGCTGCGCTGCAGCACGGCGACCCCCACGGCTCGGTGTGGCGGCCGGCGGAGACCGACACGTCGATCCGCCCCGGCTGGTTCCACCACGCGGCCGAGGACGCGCGCGTGAGAGGGGTGGACCAGCTGGCCGATATCTGGTTCACATCGGTGGGGCGGAACTCGAAGCTGCTCCTGAACGTCCCGCCGACGCGCGACGGTGTGCTGCACCAGACCGACGTCGCGCGACTCGGGGAACTGCGCGCGCGTCTCACGGCCCTGTTCGCGGAGGATTTCGCGGCCACCCAGCCCGTGCACTGGCGTGTGACGGGGGCGCGCACTGCCGTCGCCGAGGTAGATCTGGGCCGAACGATGACCGTCGGCATTGCTCGCCTCGAAGAGGACATCGGGCGCGGACAATGCGTCGCGCGGTATGCTCTGCACGGCACCGTGCACGGGGATTGGCGCGAGCTTGCGCGCGGCACGACCGTCGGCTACCGCAAGCTGGACCGGTTCCAACCGACGCCGGTGCGGAACGTGCGCCTCACGATCGAGGACTCCGTCGGCGCGCCGCGCCCCGTCCGCCTTGGACTGTACCGCGGTACCTGAACGCGCCGCTTGGATCTAGCCGGTGTTGCGCAGCCCTTGGGCAATGCCGTTGAGCGTCGAAGCGAGGCCGGTGCTGACCGGCGCCAGGGCCGGGTCGCGGGGGGCACCGTCGCGCTTGCGTCGTAACAAGGTCACTTGCAGCAGCGAGAGCGGATCCACGTACGGGTTCCGCAGGCCGATGGCGGTCTGCAGCATGGGATTGTCGCGCATCAGGTACTCGCTCTCGCGGACGCGAAGCAGCGCGGCCACGGTTTGGCGGAACTCGTCTTCCAGCTGATCGAACAGGGTGAGGTCGCCGCCCAGCTCTCGCACGTACATGCGAGCGATGGCGGGGTCGGCCTTGGCGCAGACCATCTCCACCTTGGAAAGCAGGTCGTCGAAGAAGGGCCAGGCGTGAGCCATGCGGCGCAACACAGCGAGCCCGCCGGGCTCGCCGGCGACGGCGTCGAGCGCGGGACCAACGCCCAACCATCCCGGGAGCATGAGCCGCGTCTGCGTCCACCCGAAGACCCAGGGGATCGCCCGCATGCCCTCCATCGTTTCCTCGCCCGGCGCCCGGTAGGCCGGCCGCGACCCGAAGCGCACGTCGGCCAGCTCCCGCACCGGCGTCGTCTCGAGGAAGAGCCTGAACAGGTCCCCGCTGCCGTAGACCAGCGCGCGGTAGCGGGGCAACGCCTCCGCCGCCAGTCGATCCATGACTTCCCGGAACCGCGCCTCCTCGCCCGGCTCGAGGCCGTTCCGCCAATCCTCGAACCGATGCAGCAAGACGCCGGAGAGCATCAGCTCGAGGCTGCGCTCGGCCACGGACAGGAGGCCGAAATTCTGGGAGACGATCTCACCCTGCTCGGTGATCTTGATTCCGCCGTGCACCGTCCCCGGTGGAAGCGCGGTGAGCGCGCGCGCCACCGGCGAGCCTCCCCCACGTCCCACGGTGCCGCCGCGGCCGTGGAACAGAGTCCACGAGACACGGGCGTCGGCGCAGGCCCGTGCCACCTCCTCCTGCACACGGTACAGCGCCCACGCCGAGGGAAAGAGTCCCGCGTCCTTGGCGGAATCGGAGTAGCCCAGCATGACCTCCTGGTGCCGCCCGCGGGCGGCCAAGTGGCGCTGCCAGATCGGGTCGCCGAGCAGCGACCGCACCACGAGCGGCGCACGCTCCAAGTCCTCCAGGGTCTCGAACAGCGGCACGATGTCGAGGCGGGAGAGTGCGGGCTCGCGCGACAGGTCCACGAGCCCTCCTTCACGCGCCAGGAGCAGCACGCGCAACAGGTCGTCGGCGGAGCGCGTGCGGGAGACGATGTAGGTCGAGGCCGCGGCCACCCCGATCTCGTCTTGGATTGCCCGCATGACCCGAAACACCTGCAATGCGGCGTCGGTCGGCTCCGCGAGGGCGACGTGCGGGGCGTGCAGGGGCCGCCGGCCGGTCAGCTCCCGCCGTATGGCCGCGCCGTCCAGACGCCCGAGTCCGACCGCCGCCGTGAGATCGTCGAGCGCGCTGGTGTGGACGGCCGCGTCCTCCCGCACATCCAGGCGATAACCGTGGAAGCCGTGGGCGCGTACTTGGGCCAGGAGCGGCTCCACCAGGGCACGCCTCGCGTGCGCCGCACCGACGGCGTCCAGGCTGTCCGCAACCAGCGACAGGTCGTGCTCCAGCTCGCCGGGGGAGCCGTACCCCGGGGGATCGGCCTCGACCCGGGCCCGCATGAAGCTGACTTTCAGGCGGAGGGGCTCGTCGGCGTTGCGGCGGCGGTTTTGCTCCCACACACCCGGCAGCGCCTGGCGGTCCCGCTCGAGCGAGGCGCGCAGCTCGGGCGAGACCGCGGCGAGCCGCTCGGATACGGAGAGCCGCGCGCTGAGGTCAGCGAGCCCCCGAGCGTAGTGGCCTAACACCGCGCGGCGCGCGCTGCGCGCGGCGGCGAGCGTGATGTCCGCGGTGACGAACGGGTTGCCGTCCCGGTCACCACCGACCCAGCTCCCCAGAGTGAGCGGGGTCACCGGGGCGAGTCCCCGGCCGAACTCGTCCTCGAACGTCTGGACGAGCCGCTCCTGCACGCGCGACGCGGCCTCGAGCAGGCGATCCTCCAGGTACCACAGAGCGTTGGACACCTCGTCCATCACCGACGGACGATCGCGCCGCACCTCTTCGGTGAGCCAGAGGAGCTCCACTTCTCCCTCGAGACGTCCCTCGATGGCCCGGCGCTGGGGCTCCGGTGCGCCGTCCCGCGACAGGAGACCCTCCGCCAAACGCGCCTGGAGATCGAGGATCGTGCGTCGGGCGGACTCGGTCGGGTGTGCGGTGAGGACCGGTCGGACGTCGAGCGTGAGCAGCGCGCGCGTGACCTCCTCTGCTCCCTGGCCGGCCTCACGCAGGCGTCGCAGCGACCACCGCACCGATCCGCGCTGCGCCGCGGCCAGGTCGTCCTGGCGTGACCGTCGGACCCGATGAGCTTGTTCCGCCGCGTTGATCAGAATGAAGAACACCGTAAAGGCACGTGCTGTGAGACGCGCCGTCTCCGGTGGCAGGGCTCGGGTCCGCGCGAGCAGCGTGTCCAGGTCCGGGGCTCCCGGGACGCCGAGCCGTCGGGCGCGGCAGGCCCGGCGCAACTCCTCCACTGCGCGGAATGTGTCTTCACCCGCCAGCCGACCGACGACACGCCCCAGTGTCGCGGCAAGCCAGCGCACGTCCTGACGGAGCTGCGCGTCCTGGGGCCGGGCTACGGGCGGCGGAAGCGGGACGGTCGCAGCGACGCGGGAGGTGGTCATGGCCGTGATCGTCGTCGCAATCTAAGGCGTTACGATCCCGGCCCGTTTGACATAATCCAGCTCGGGGAACTGTCGCTCGAGGTACGCGTTGCCCTGGACCTGGATGGTGCTCTGGTCGGGGCCACGGCCGCCAGGTGCGCCTTCGCCGTATCCCCCGTACAACCGGTCCACCACCTCCATGCCCTCCACCACTTGGCCGAACGGTGAAAACCCGGCGCCGTCGAGCCGGCTGTTGTCGCCGTAGTTGACGAAGAGCTGCGTGGTGCGCGTCCCGGGCCCCGCCGTCGCGAAGCTCACCGTCCCGCGCGCATTGTGCTGGCGCACCGGGTCGTCCGGAATCGTCGCGTCGTGCCAGGCCGCGGCCACGTGGGGATCGCCATGGATGCCGAACTGGGCCATGAATCCCGGGATCACGCGGAAGAACCGTACGCCATCGAAGTACCCGCTCCTCACGAGGTTGTAGAACCGGTCCGCGCCGAGCGGGGCCCAGTCGCGGTGCACCTCGATCACGACGTCGCCCTTGCTCGTTTGAAGGCGAGCCCGAAACATGTCCGGGGCCCGCTCGCGCACGGAGGCGCTGGCCGGGTTCGCGAAGGTCGGCTTGTCGGTGGCGGCGCTCGGCCGCTCGCCGCGCCGGCACGCGGCCACGAGGGCGAGGACCATCAAGGGGACCTGTCTCCAGGCGTGGTGCGTCATTCGCTGCTCCTTGGGTGATGGGTAGGCAAGATAAACAGGGGGGCAGCGAGCTTGCACCGGCGACGTGGCTACTGGCGCTGGCGAGTACCGGCCCGCACTGAGGTGTTGCGCGGGACGCCTCCGTCGGCGCAGCTTTAGCGTCCGACCACATCCGTCAGGAGCTCGAGCCATGCCCAAAGGTGAGGAGCGCAAGCTGGCCGCGTTGGCCAAGAAGAACGCGGCCAAGGCCGCGAAGGCGAAACCCAACAAGCGCCGGCAGTACGACGACACCCTTCCTCCGGAACGGGAAGAAGATGTCGAGTTGCGCGATTTCTTCTCGGAGATGAAGAAGCGCGAGTTTTAGTCCTCGGCTGCCGGGTCAAGTCCGGCTGGGCCACGGCGGTGCTCGTGGAGGGTCCTGCACGCTCGCCGCGCGTGGTCGACCACCGGGTGATCGCCCTGAGCGATGCCCGCGTGCCAACCTCCCGTCAACCCTATCACGCGGTGCGGGACGCCCGTCCCGGCCAGGCCGCCAGGCTGGAGCGGTACCTACGCAGGCTGGTCGAGCGCGTCACGAAGCGGTCGCTCCTGGCCCTTCTCGCGGAGTATCGCCGGCAGGGACGCCGGGTGCGGCGTGTCGCGCTGGTGGTGGGGAGCCTCATCGACCCCGCAAGGATCGGCAACGATCACATCCGGGCGCACGCCCTCGAGGGTCAGCTGTTCCGCACCGCGCTGCAACGCGCGGCGCGTGCCGCCCGGTTGCCGTGCGCTACGCTGGTCGAGCGCGCGTTGTACGAGACCGCGGCGACACGCCTCAGGCGGTCGCCGGGCGCGCTCCGGCGGGCGGTGACGGACTTGGGCGGCGACCGTGGTGGCCCGTGGCGTGTCGACGAGAAGGCGGCGACGCTCGCGGCGTGGCTCGCGCTCGGGTGAGTTGACCTGTCGGGGTCGCTGGGCTAAGTTGTTGTGCGATGCCGACCTACGAGTACAAATGCCCGGCCGGGCATGTGTTCGACAAGTTCTACCCGACGATGAACAGCAGTCGCCGCGTAAAGTGCCCTACCTGCGGCAAGATGGCGGAGCGGCAGATCTCGGGCGGGTCCGGGTTGGTGTTCAAGGGCTCAGGCTTCTACATCACCGATTACAAGCGGGCAGGCGAGAAGCGAGAGGAGAGGGAGGACGCGAAGCCCGCGGCCGAGTCCAAGCCCAGCCCCGAGTCGAAGCCCAGCTCAGAGTCGAAGCCTGCGGCCGAGACGAAGCCCGCCGAGCGCGGCAAGAAGAAAAAAGACTCCGGCGACAAGTGAAGGCCCACGAGGTGATTCGTGCGGCGCTGGCGGATGCCGCGGCGCGGCTGGGGGTGTCTGTGTCCGCAGGGGCGATCGAGCTCGAGCGGCCGCGCGATCCGGCGCACGGCGACGTGGCGACGAATCTGGCGCTGACCCTCGCCAAGTCCCTCAAACAGAAGCCCCGGGCGGTTGCCGAGCGGCTCGTCGCGGGCCTCGCGCTGCCGCAGGGCCTGGTGCGCAAGATCGACGTCGCGGGACCGGGGTTCATCAACTTCCACCTGGCCGAGGCCCAGCTCGCGAGCGTGCTCGAGGCGGTACTCGAGGCCGGCGCGCGCTACGGCCGGAGCGACGCGGGGCAGGGCAGGCCGGTGAACGTCGAGTTCGTCTCCGCCAATCCTACCGGTCCGCTGCACGTGGGCCACGGCCGCCAGGCGGCCTTGGGCGACGCCATCGCCTCGCTGCTCGAGACGACGGGCTGGCGCGTGACACGGGAATTCTACTACAACGATGGCGGCGTCCAGATCCTGAACCTGGCGCGGAGCGTCCAGGCGCGGATCGAGGAGGTGCGCGGGCGGCCGGCGGTCCTGCCGGAAGGCGGCTACCACGGCGAGTACATCCGGGACATCGCCGAGCGCTATCTGGCGGCACATCCGAGCGATGCCGAGGGCGCGGACCTCGACGCGATCCGGCGGTTTGCCGTGCAAGAGCTCCGCCAGGAGCAGGACGCGGACCTGCAGGCCTTCGGCGTCACGTTCGACGTCTACTTCCTCGAGTCCTCGCTGTACACGACCAGCAAGGTCGAGGAGACGACCCGACGGCTGGTGGCCGCTGGGCACACCTACGAGAAGGACGGCGCGCTCTGGCTCAAGACCACCGACTTCGGCGACGACAAGGACCGCGTGATGCGCAAGCGGGCGGAGAAGGGCGGCGACTACACGTACTTTCTGCCTGACGTCGCCTATCATGTCGACAAATGGGAGCGGGGTTTCGCCCGGGCGATCAACGTCCAGGGCGCGGACCACCACAGCACGGTGACCCGGGTGCGCATCGGGCTCCAGGCGCTCGAGCGGGGCATCCCGCCGGGCTACCCCGAGTACGTGCTGCACCAGATGGTGACCGTGATGAAGGGCGGCGCCGAGATGAAGATTTCCAAGCGCGCCGGGAGTTACATGACGGTGCGCGAGCTGGTCGACGAGGTGGGGCGCGACGCGGTGCGCTATTTCTTTCTCATGCGGCGCGGGGACTCGCACCTCGTTTTCGACGTCGACCTCGCAAAGAGCCAGACCGAGGACAACCCCGTCTTTTACGTTCAGATGGCGCACGCGCGTCTGAGCGGCATCTTCCGGGTTGCTGAGCGCGCGCCGGAGAGCACGTCCTCGGCGGGCGCGAATCTGCCGGCGCTGGACGAGCCGGAGGAGCTCCTGCTGATGCAGGAGCTCGCGGACTTCCCGAGCTTGGTGGCGGGGGCGGCAGCCGCGCTCGAGCCGCACCGCGTCACGGGCTATCTCGAAGGGCTCGCCCGTCTGGCGCACGCGTGGTACCACAAGTACCGCGTGCTCGGCGAGCCTCAGGAGGCGGCGCGCCTCGTCCTGGCGGCGGCGGTGCGCCAGGTACTCGCCAATGGACTCCACCTCTTGGGGATCAGCGCCCCGGATCGGATGTGACGTGAGTCTGCTCGTGGTGGGCTCGATCGCGCTGGACTCGGTGTACACACCGTTCGGTGAGACCGCGGATGCGCCCGGAGGGTCGGCCGTGTTCTTCAGCGCCGCCGGCGCGATCCTGCACCCGGTGCAGGTCGTGGGCGTCGTGGGGACCGACTATCCGCTCGGCGCACTGAAGGCGCTCGAGGCGCGCGGCGTGGACCTCTCCGGTGTGGAGCAGGCGCCGGGCGAGTCGTTTCGCTGGAAGGCGAAGTACTCCTACGACCTCGCCAGCCGCGAGACGCTCGAGACCCGGCTGGGCGTCTTCGCCGAGTTCCGCCCCAAGCTGCCGCCCAAGTTCCGCGACGCGCGCTACCTGTTCCTCGGCAACATCGATCCCGAGCTGCAGCTCGGCGTCCTCGACCAGGTGAAGCAGCCGGCGCTCGTCGCCTGCGATACGATGAACTATTGGATTCACTCCAAGCGCGATCTGCTGCTCGAGCTGCTGCGCCACATCGATATCCTGATGGTGAACGACTCCGAGGCGCGCGAGCTGTCGGGCGACTGGAACATCTACCGCGCGGCGCGCTGGGTGCTCGAGCACGGTCCCAAGATGACCGTCATCAAGCAGGGCGAGCACGGCGCGCTGCTCGTGAACCGCGACACCACGTTCAAGGTCCCCGCCTACCCGCTCCAGGAAGTGTTCGATCCCACGGGCGCGGGCGACGCATTCGCAGGCGGCTTCATGGCCTACCTCGCCGCGACCGACGATGTCACGGCGCCGAACCTGCGGCGCGCCATGGTCTACGGTGGCGCGATGGGCTCGTTCGCGGTGGAGGCGTTCGGCGTGCAGGGTCTCGAGCACGTCACCCGCGCCGATGTGCGTGCTCGAGTGCGCGCCTTCAAGGACCTCGTCCACTTCGACATGGACGAGGCCGGCGCCGGATGACCGACCGCTATGCCGCCGCCGGCGTGCGGTTCGACGCGGCCGACGACGCGAAGCGCCGCATCGCCGCGCTGGTGCGGACCACCCGTACGTCGCTCGCGTTCGGCGAGATCGGCGCCTTCGGCGGGATGGTGCGGCTGCCGTCCGGATACGAGCGCCCGGTGCTGGTCCTCTCGACCGACGGGGTCGGCACCAAAGTGCTCGTCGCCGCGCGCGCCGGGATCCACGACACCGTGGGCGAAGACCTCGTGAACCATTGCGTGAACGACATCCTGGTGCACGGCGCCCGTCCCCTGGCCTTCCTCGACTACCTCGCGACCGCCGACTTGGAGCCTGAGACCCTCGCCGCGATCGTCTCGGGCGTGGCGCGCGGGTGCCGCGCCCACGACATGACCCTCGCCGGCGGCGAGACCGCCCAGCTCCCCGACCTGTACCAGCCGGGGCAGTACGATCTCGCCGGGACGATTGCCGGCGTGGTGGAGGAATCAGCCGCATTGCACGGGGACCTGGTGCGCGCGGGCGACGTGTTGATCGGCTACGCGTCGAACGGACTGCACACCAACGGGTACACCTTGGCACGGCGCATCGTCTTCGATCGCCTGCGGCTCGACGTGCAGGACCCGTTTCCCGACGCCGGCCGTACGGTGGCCCAGGTGTTGCTGGACGTGCACAGGAGCTACTTCGCGGCCGTCGCGCCCGTCCTGCCGCGCCTGCACGCGCTGGCGCACATCACGGGCGGCGGCATCCCCGGCAACTTGGTGCGCGTGCTGCCCCCGGCATGTGAAGCCGTGGTCGATGCGCGCGCGTGGTCGTGGCCGCCGCTGTTCCGCGTGCTGATGCGCGCGGGCGAAGTGTCACTCGGGGAGATGCGCCGCGTCTTCAATCTGGGCGTCGGGATGATCGCCGTCGCCGCCCGGGACGACACCGAGGCGGTGATCGCCTCGGCCAAGCGTGCCGGCATCGCCACGTGGATCATCGGGGAGGTACGCTCGGGTACACAAGGAGTCAAGTTCGCAGAGCGCTGACCTGGGGCTGAACCTGGGCTCGGCGTGAACTGATTCAGTCGAGTCCTAGGAGGTACGATGCATAGACTTGTGACTCTCGTGACGACGTTGGTCGGTTTGACCCCTGCACTCGCCGCCGCGCAGGACCCGCAGTGCGCCATGCCGCTTCCCGAGGCCACGGCCGCCTGCAATACGGCCGTCGATGGCGTGCGGGCGTTCTATCCACTGGCCGGCATGATTGTGAGTGGCGGAAACCCGGTGCTCGGCACCGCCCGCGCGCTCGGCGGGTTCGGGCACGTGGCGCTCACCGCGCGGGTCAACGCGATCAAGGCGGCGCTTCCCGACCCGACGGCTTCCAACCAGTCGCCGGTGCCGTCGAGCTTCAACGGAGCCGTTCCCGCCCCGATGGTCGAGGGAGCGGTGGGCCTCCTCAAGGGGATGGGCGGCGGCCTGCTGGCGGTCGACCTGCTCGGCTCCGCGCTGATCCTGCCGACGGGGATCGATAATCTCACCGTGGACTCGAATGCCACCCACATCAGGGACGCGGCGCTGGGGTTCGGCTACGGGGCGCGGGTTGGCGTGCTCAACGGCGCCTTTCCGATCCCGTCGGTCTCGCTGAGCTGGATGCACCGCACTGTTCCGCGTCTCCGGTACGGCTCGCTGGGCCCGGCGTTGGGTACCGGCGATCAGTTCGAGTTCACGATGGATCTGCGGAGTGACAGCTATCGCGCGGTGGCCGGGTGGAAGTTCGTCCTGGTGGATGTCGCCGCCGGAATCGGATTCGACCGCTACAAGTCGAGCGACACCAACATCCGGTTCTGGGACAGCCCGACCACCATCCGGACGGTGGTGATCAACCCCACGAACACGCGAGCGCTGGTGTTCGTGAACGGCGGCTTGTCCCTCGCGGCTGTGAAGCTCGTGGGCGAGATTGGCCTGCAGGCGGGCAAGGACCAAGCCTTCGCCACGCAGTTCTCGAACTTCGATCCCAAGGCGGCACATGCCTTCGGAGGTATCGGCATTCGGTTCGGATTCTGAGCGCCCGCCCGAGCGGGCGGCGATGGAACGCGCCCTCGACCTCGCACGCCGGGGTTGGGGGCGCGTCGCTCCTAATCCCCTGGTAGGCGCTGTGGTGCTTGCTGGCGACGCGGTGGTCGGCGAAGGCTACCACGCGGAGTACGGCGGGCCCCACGCCGAGGTAGTCGCGCTCCAGGCCGCGCGTGAGCGCGCGCGCGGCGCCACCCTCGTGGTGAACCTCGAGCCGTGCACGCACCACGGCAAGACGCCGCCCTGCACCGACGCGATCCTGGCGGCGGGCGTGGCCCGCGTGGTGGCGGCGATCCCCGACCCAGACTCGCAGGCGCGGGGCGGCGCTGCGCTGCTGCGCGCCAAAGGCGTGGCGGTGTCGATCGGCTTGCTCGCCGAGGCGGCGGCCGCGCTGAACGCGCCGTTCCTGTTCGCGCGGGAGCAGGCGGAGCGACCGTTCGTCGCCCTCAAGCTCGCGACGTCGATCGACGGCCGCATCGCCGACGCGGCCGGCAGTTCGCAGTGGGTCTCGGGAGAAGCGGCGCGCGAGCACGTGCACTGGCTGCGCGCCGGATTCGACGCGATCGCGGTCGGCGGCACGACCGCGCTCCACGACAACCCGCAGCTCACGGTGCGCGGGCCGGTCACCCCGCGCCGGCCGCCGGTGCGCGTCGTGTTCGACCGGCGCGCCATGCTCAACCTGGGCGTGCGGCTCGTGAGCACGGCGCGCGAGGTGCCGACCTGGGTGATGTCGTCGCTGGATGCGCCGCCCTCGAGCGTCACCCAACTCGAGAACAGCGGCGTGCGCGTGTTCCGCCCCACCACGTTGCGGGACGGACTCCGCATGCTGCGCGAGGGCGGGATCCAGTCGCTCTTGTGCGAGGGGGGAGGGGCGCTGGGCGCGCGGCTCCTCGCCGACGGTCTGGTGGACCGGCTCTACTGGGTGCAGGCGCCGGTGTGGCTCGGAGAAGGCGCGGTTCCGGCCTTTCCCGGCGTGCCGCCGCACCCCCTGGCGGCGGCGCCGCGCTGGACGCCGGTGGAGCGGAGGGCTCTGGGCTCTGATACATTATTGGTATTGGACAGGCGGCTATGTTTACCGGAATCGTGAGCGCCGTAGGGCGCGTCGCCAAGACGACGCGGGAAACGGGAAACGGGAAACGGGAGACGGGATTGACGTTGACCATCCGTGCTCCCTACAAGGGTATCAAGAAGGGTGAGAGCATCGCGGTGAATGGGGCGTGCCTCACGGTCGAGCGGACGCTGAAGGGTGGATTCTCGGTGCACGTGGTGGAGACGACGGAGGGGCGCACGTTGTTCGGCGAGTACGTGGCCGGGCGCCCGGTGAACCTGGAGCGCGCGCTGCGCGCCACGGACCGGCTGGGCGGCCACCTTGTCCAGGGGCACGTGGACGGGGTCGCCGTGGTGCAGCGTGTCGAGCGGCGTGGGGACGCATGGGTGTACGACCTGCGGGTGCCCGACGCAGTGCGCCGCGTGTCGATTCCGCACGGCGCGATCACGGTGGACGGTGTGAGTCTCACGATCAACGACCTGCCCGGGAACGACCTCGTGCAGATCTCGTTGATCCCGTTCACGCGCGAGCACACCACGCTCGGAACGCTCGGCGTCGGGGATCGCGTTCACGTCGAAGGAGACGCGCTCGGGAAGTACGTGAGGCAACTATGCAGCACCGCAAGATAAAACAGGCGATCGCGGACATCCGCGCCGGCAAGCTGGTGATCGTGGCCGACGATGAGAACCGCGAGAACGAGGGAGACCTGGTCGGCGCGGCCGAGCGGGTCACCCCCGAGATGGTCAATTTCATGGCGACGCACGCGCGCGGGTTGATCTGCCTGACCCTGTTGCCCGAGCGCTGTCAGGCCCTGGGCCTCACCCAAATGGCCGAGCACAACACCGAGGCGCACGAAACCGCGTTCACGGTGTCGATCGACGCGGCCGCTCGCTTCGGCGTCACCACCGGCATCTCGGCGGCGGACCGCGCCGCCACGATCCGGGTCGCGGTCGATCCGGCCAGCGTGCCGGCCGACCTGCGGCGCCCCGGACACGTGTTCCCGCTGCGGGCGCGTCCGGGCGGGGTGCTGCAGCGCGTCGGCCAGACGGAAGCGAGCCTGGATCTCGCGCGACTCGCGGGGCTGTACCCGGCGGGAGTGATCTGCGAGATCCTGAACCCCGACGGCTCGATGGCGCGGCAGGGGGACCTGGAGCAGTTCGCCGCGCGGCATGAGCTCACCTTCATCACGGTCGCCGAGCTCGTGGCGTACCGGCTGGCGCACGAGCGGCTGGTGCACCCCGTGGCCCAGGCGCGCCTCCCGACGCCGTTCGGCGAGTTCCGCATCGTGGGCTACCGCAACGACGTGGACGCGGCCGAGCACGTCGCGCTCGTCTACGGAGACGTGCAGGACCGGAAGAACGTGCTGGTGCGGATGCACTCCAAGTGCCTCACCGGCGACGTGTTCGGCTCGACGCGGTGTGACTGCGGTTGGCAGCTCGATTCGGCGATGCGCATGATCGCCGCGGAGGGCCGCGGCGTCGTGGTCTACCTCGATCAGGAAGGGCGCGGCATCGGGCTCCTCAACAAGCTGAAGGCGTACGAGCTCCAGGACGCGGGTCACGACACCGTCGAGGCGAACCGCGAGCTCGGGTTCAAGCCCGACCTGCGCAACTACGGCATCGGGGCGCAGATCCTTCTGGACCTGGGCCTCTCCGCGATCCGCGTGCTCACCAACAATCCGATGAAGCTCGTCGGGCTCGAGGGCTACGGCTTGGAGATCGTCGAGCGCGTGCCGATCGTCATGACACCCTCCGACGAGAACCGGTCTTACCTGGACGTCAAGCGGGACAAGCTCGGCCACCTGCTCACCCACTGACCGTGGCCGAGATTCAGGGTTCGCCGCGCGCGCCGCGAGAAGGTCGCGTGGCCGTCCTCGTCAGCCGCTACAATGAGGTCGTCACCGCACGCCTCCTGGAGGGCGCCCGGGAGTGCTTCCGCGACAAGGGGGTGCCGGAGGCGCGGGTGGATGTGATCTGGGTTCCGGGCGCGTTCGAGCTACCGGTCGCGGCCGAAGCCACGGCGGCGAGTGGGCGCTACGCGGCGCTGGTCGCGCTGGGATGCGTGGTGCGCGGCGAAACGCCCCATTTCGAGTACGTCGCGGGCGAGGCCGCGCGCGGGCTCGGCAACGTCGCGTTGGCACACCGGCTCCCGGTTGGCTTCGGGGTGCTCACCACCGACACGCTGGAGCAGGCGCTGGCCCGGGCTGGCGGAGCGGCCGGCAACAAGGGCTACGAGGCGGTCGACGCGGCCCTCACGACGGCCGACGTTCTGGACCAGCTCACGCGTGCAGCGCCCCGAGACTAAGGCCCGCGCCCGCGCGCTGCAACTCCTCTACGCTTGGGACTTGTCCGGCCGCCCATCGATCGAAACGGTCGTGGGCCGGCTCGCTGTGGCGTGCGGCCGCCCTCCGGAAGGCTACGACCGCGGTGCCGAGCTCGCGGCCCAAGCCATCGCCGGCCTCCCCGAATTCGACGCCCGAGTGGCCGACGCCGCCGAGCACTGGCGGCTGGAGCGCGTCGGCGTGGTCGAGCGCAATATCCTGCGACTCGCCCTCGCGGAGCTCGCCGAAGGCTCGACCCCGCCACGCGTCGTGATCGATGAAGCCGTGAAGCTGGCGCACTGGTTCGCGGGCGCCAAGGCGCCGGGGTTCGTGAACGGCGTGCTCGACGCGGTGGCGCGGGAATCCGGCGCGCTGTGAGAATCCTGCTCGTCAACTGGAATGACCGCGAGAACCCTCACGCCGGGGGTGCCGAGACGCACCTACACGAGATCTTCAGTCGCCTGGCGCGCGGGGGCCACGCGATCGACTTGGTGGCGAGCGGGTGGCCGGGGGCCCCGCGCGAAACACAGCTCGACGGGCTGCGGGTGCATCGCGCCGGCGGGCGACACAGCTTCGCGCTGCGCGCGCGCGGCGTGGTGCGCCGGTTGCTGCGGGCGGACCGCTACGACGTCGTGGTCGAAGATATCAACAAGCTGCCGCTGTTCCTCCCGGCGCTCACCGACCGGCCGTTCTGCGCCCTGGTGCCGCACCTCTTCGGCACGACGGCCTTCCTCGAAGCGAGCTGGCCGATCGCCGGCGTGGTGTGGGCGGCCGAGCGGCCCATTCCCTGGGCGTATCGCCGCGCCTGGTTTCACGCCATTTCGGAAAGCACGCGCGACGACCTGGTGCGGCGGGGGGTGCCGCGCGAGCGGATCGAAGTCATTTATCCGGGGGTCGATGCGACCTGGTACGCCCCCGACGCCGCCGAACCGCGGGCCCGCGAACCGACGTTCTTGTACGTGGGGCGTCTCAAGCGTTATAAAGGAGTGGAGATCGCGCTCCGGGCGCTGGCTCTCGCGCGCCGGGCGCGTCCCGATCTGGCCCTCGAGATCGCCGGAGAGGGCGACGACCGGGGGCGCCTCGAGCGACTGGCCCGGACGCTGGCCCTGGGCGAGGCCGCCCGGTTCCTCGGGTTCGTGTCCGAGACGGAGAAGCGGCGGCTGCTGCGTCGGGCGTGGGCGGTCGTGCTGACGAGCCCGAAGGAAGGGTGGGGCATCTCGAACGTCGAGGCGGCGGCGTGCGCTACCCCGGCGCTCGCGTCCGACAGTCCGGGCCTGCGGGAGTCGGTGCGGCACGCCGAGACCGGATTTCTGGTGCCGCACGGCGATGCCCGGGCGCTCGCGGACCGGATGCTTGACCTCGCCGCCGATCCGGGGCTCGTGGCGCGGCTCGGTCGCGGCGCCCGCAGCTTCGCGGAGCAGCTCTCCTGGGAGCGCGCGGCCCGGGCGACGGAAGCGCATCTCCACCGCGTCATCGCTCTGGGAGGCTGAACGATGCGGATCACCATCACGGCTCGCCACTGCGAGGTTCCCGACGAGCTGCGCGCGCGGGCGCGAGAGCGGCTGGCGCGGCTCGCACGGATCGCGCCGCGGCCGCATGATGGACGAGTCGTGTTCGTGGCCGACCACGGGCGCCCGACCGTGGAAGTGCGGTTGCACACCGCGCGCGGCGCCGTGCACGTGGGTACGGCGCGCGGAGCGGACCACCGCACCGCGCTGGACCTCGCGGTGGCCAAGGTGCGGCGGCAGCTCGACAAGGCGCCCGCGGGGCGACGTCGCGTCGCGACCCGCCGAGCCCTGGAGCGCGAGCCCCGGTGACGAAACCCAAGGTGCGCGACCTGCTCGAGCGCAGGGGTGATTTGTTGCAGCTCGAGGCGCTGACGGGAGAGGTCGGGCTCGACCGCGAGATTCCCGCGCCCGAAGCGTCGAGCCCGGGGCTCGTGCTCGCCGGGTACACCAAGCGCTTCGCCGCGAACCGCATCCACATCCTGGGCGAAACCGAGGTCACCTACCTCGCGTCCCTGGACGCCGCCCCGCGCCGTCGCGCGCTCGAGACGCTGCTCCAGTTCGAGCTGCCGTGCGTCGTCATCTCGAAGGGGCAGGATGCGCCGGCCGAGCTGGTCGAGCTGGCGCGCGCCAGGGGGGTGGCGGTGATCCGGACCCGACTCAAGACCGCGGAGTTCTACCGCCGCCTGAAGCCGTTCCTGGACGAGGCCTTCGCGCCCGCCACCACGCTGCACGCGTCGCTCGCCGACGTGTTCGGCGTGGGACTGCTGTTCCTCGGCCGCTCGGGGATCGGGAAGAGCGAATGCGTGCTGGATCTGGTGGAGCGTGGCCATCGGCTGGTCGGGGACGACGTCGTGCACGTCACGCGCCGTGGCAACGATCTGTTGATCGGTCGCGGGCACGAGCTGTCCCAGCACTACATGGAAATCCGCGGCGTGGGGTTGATCGATATCCGCGCCCTGTTCGGCATCCGCGCCGTGCGGCAGCAGAAGCGTATCGAAGTGGTCGTGCAGCTCGAGGACTGGGATGCGACGCGCGAGTACGATCGCACCGGGCTCGACGGCCAGACCACGAAAGTGCTCGAGGTCACGCTGCCGCTCGTCACCGTGCCGCTCAACCCGGGAAAGAACCTGACGGTAGTCTGTGAGGTCGTCGCGATGAACCACTTGCTGCGCTACAGCGGCGTGGATTCGGCGCGCACGTTCAACGACCGGCTGCTCAAGCGCCTCGCCGAGCGCCGCCAGCTCCAGGAGTATCTCGAGGAAGACAATGAGTGAGCCACTGCGCGGAGTGATCGTCTCGCACGCGGCCGTCGCCCAGGCCCTCCTCGCGGCGGTCGCCGCGATCACCGGCGTGCGCGATGCGCTCGTCCCGGTGTCGAACGACGGCTGCGACACGGGAGCGCTCGCCGAGCGCCTCACGCAGGCGATCGACAACAAGCCGGCCATCTTGTTCGTGGACCTGCCCGGCGGCTCGTGCTTGACGAGCTCGGTGCGGCTCGCGCGCGGCAAGACCAACGTGGCGGTGGTCACGGGCGTGAACCTGGCGATGCTGCTCGATTTCGTGTTCCACCGCGATATCCCGCCCGCCGACGCGGCGCGACGCGCCGCCGAGGCCGGGAGCCGCGCGATCCGCACGCCGGCGGCATGAGCATCGCCCTGTACCGCCTCGACGATCGACTGATCCACGGCCAGGTGGTCGTGGGCTGGGGGAAGCCCCTGAACGTGGGATTCATCGTGCTGGTGGACGACGCCGTGCGGGCCAGCGCGTGGGAGCAGGAGCTCTACCGCATGGGCGTGCCGGCCGAGATCGAGGTGGTGTTCGCCTCGACCGAGGAGGCCTCGCAGCGCCTCCCCGAGTGGGAGCGCGACCCCAGCGTCGGCATCCTCGTCGCGGGAGATATCGACACGCTCGCGGCGCTCACGGCGAACAGCCACCGCGTGAGCCGCGTGAACGTGGGCGGTCTGCACCACCGCCCCGGGCGCTCGGAGCGGTTGCGCTACGTCTACCTGAGCGACGCGGAGGCCGCGCAGCTCAGGACGCTCGCCGCCCGGGGCGTCGAGGTGACCGCCCAGGACGTCCCGACGGCTGCTCCGGTCCCGCTCGAGGACTTCACGTGAGCCTTGAGCTGCAGCTCGTGCTGCTGGCGTGGGGAACGCTCGTGGGGCTCGACCTCGTGAGTGTGCCCCAGGCGATGATCGCGCGGCCCCTCGTCGCCGGGCCGATTGCCGGCGCGATGCTGGGCGACGTCGTGACGGGCCTCGAGCTTGGCGTGTTGTTCGAGCTGTTCCAGTACGACATCCTGCCGATGGGGGCGACCCGCTACCCCGAGTACGGCCCCGCGACCGTCGCGGCCGTGAGCGCGGCGCACGCGGCGGCGGGGACGCTGGGGCTCGGGCTGGGCGCGTTGGTCGGCCTGATCACGGGGATGGCCGGCGGACTGAGCCTGCATGTGCTGCGACAGCTGAACACACGAGCCGTGCGCGGTGCGGCGGCCGCGCTCGAAGCCGGTGACCCGCGGGTGCTCGAGCGGCTGCACGCAGCGGGGATCCTACGCGACGCGGTGCGCGCGGCCGTCGTGACCGCATTGGGCTTGGCGCTCGCGCAGGTGGCGCGTGCCTATCTCGCCGGCACCCTCCCGCCGCATGGCGTCGCGCTGCTCAACGTGGCGGCGGTGGGCGCCGCGCTCGCGGCGGGCGCGGCGGGAACACTGCGCCTCGTGGGACGCGGACCCAGCCTGCGCTGGTTCGCGGCCGGGGTGGTGGGCGGCACGGTCGTCGCATGGCTGCGATGAGCCCCGCCCGGACCCGCGCCCGGCCCCGGCTCGTGCGCAGCCTGCTCCGCCTGTTCACGGTGCAGGGGTCCTGGAACTACGAGCGGATGCAGGGGATGGGCATCGGCGTCGCCGAGGAGCCGCTGTTGCGCGACCTGCGGGCCGAGGGCGGGGACGACGGCGTGGCGTATCGCGCCGCCGTGGCGCGGGGGGCGCAGTTCTTCAACGCGCACCCGTACCTGTGTGGCCTCGCCGTCGGCGCGGCGGCGCGCGCGGAGCACGACGGCGTGCCGCCCCAGCAGGTCGAGCGCTTGCGCACGGCGTTGTGCGGTCCGCTCGGCTCGCTGGGCGACCGGCTCGTGTGGGCGGGGTGGCTGCCGTTCACGTCGGGGCTGGCGCTCATCGGCGTGGCGCTCGGGCTCGGACTCCCGGCCATCCTGGGCTTCGTCGTGTTGTACAACGTCGGACACGTGGCCCTGCGCTGGTGGGCCCTGCGCGCCGGCTGGACGTATGGGGCAGGGGTGGCGCAGGCGCTGCGCGAGCCCCTGCTGCAGCGTGCGACGGCGCTGTCCGGCCCGGCGATGGCGCTCGTCGTCGGGGCGGCGCTGCCGCTCGTCGCCCAATACCTGAGCCGCGCGTTTTTCGGCTGGGCGCGCGTGGCCCTCGCCGGCGTGGTCGCGGGCGGGTTCGCGCTGTTGTGGTGGCAGCGGGCGCGGCTCACCGGGCTGCGGCTCGGCCTGGCGCTGCTCGCCGTGGCGGCGCTGGCGGGGTGGTTGTGGCCGTGATCGAGCGCGACGCCAAGATCGTGAACCCGCTCGGTATGCATGCGCGCCCGGCGGCGGAGTTCGTGAAGCTCGCCAGCCGCTTCAAGTCGGCGGTCGAGGTGCGCAAGGACGACCTCGCCGTGAACGGGAAGAGCATCATGGGCGTCATGATGCTGGCGGCGGAGTGTGGATCGTTCCTGACCATTAAAACCGACGGCGAGGACGCGGAAGCGGCCATGGCGGCGCTGCTCGCCCTCGTCGCCGACGGGTTCCACGAGATGCACCTGACGCAAGAGGTGCGCGAGGCCGAGATGCGGGACGCGGAGCAGCAGGAAAACGAGGGCCGCGAATGAGCGACCGGCAGCTCAAGGGCATCGGCGTGTCACCGGGGATCGGTGTCGGGACCGCGATCGTGGTGCGCTGGACCATGCCCGAGGTTCCGCACCGCGTCGTGCCGCGCTCGCAGGTGGAGAAAGAAGTGCGCCGACTGCGTGCGGCGGTGAAGGATGTGAAGCGCTATCTCCAGGATCTGCGGGCGAAGGCCGAAGATCGCGCCGGCGTGGACGAGGCGCGCATTTTCGACGCTCAGATCCTGATGCTCGAGGACAAGGAGTTTCTCTCCGGCGTCGCGGACCTGATTCGGGAGAACCATCTCGCCGCCGAAAAGGCGTACGAGTTCAAGGCGCTCGAGGTGCGCGACATGTGGGCCGCGACCGGCAGCCCGCGCCTCAAGGATCGCCTGGTGGACCTCTCCGGCGTGGCGATCCGGGTGATCGAGCACCTCATGCACCGGGGCTCGGACGAGCTGTGGGAGAGCATCAGCCAGCCGACCGTTGTCGTGGCGAAGGAGCTCGCGCCGGGACTCACCGTGCAGCTGGATCGCGAGCATGTGGTCGGGCTGGTGAGCGAGGAGGGGACGCGCACGTCGCACGCCGCGATCCTCGCCCACTCGATCGGGATCCCGGCGGTGTTCGGCGTCGCGGGCGCGATCGACCGCATCGAGCCGGGCACGATGGTCGTGATGGACGGCAAGCTGGGCACGGTGCTGCTCCAGCCGACGCCCCACGAGATCGCCGAGGCGCAGGCGCGGGAGCTCGGGCGGCGCGACCTCGCACTGCGGCTCGAGGAGGTCGTGGATCAGCCGTCCGTCACGACCGACGGTGTCGCCATCGTGCTGCGCGGGAACGTGGATCTTCCCGACGAGATCAAGCCCGCGCAGGATCACCGGGCTGAAGGCGTGGGGTTGTTGCGCACAGAATTCCTCATCACCGGGCACAGCGAATTGCCGACTGAAGACGAGCAGGCCGAATACTTTCGGCGCGTCGCGCAGGCGTTCCCGGGTCATCCCACCGTGGTACGCACATACGACCTGGGCGGCGATAAGCTCCCGGCGCCGTTCCGGGCGCCGTCGGAGGCCAACCCGCAGCTCGGATGGCGAGCGATCCGCGTGTGCCTAGATCGACCGGACATCTTCCGGACCCAGGTGCGCGCAGCGCTGCGGGCCGCGAAGCACGGCGACGTGTGGCTCATGATCCCCCTGGTCACGCGCCTCGACGAGTTGGATCGCACGCGCGCGCTGGTGGCGGAGCAGGCGGCGCAGCTCGCGCGCGAAGGCATTGCCGCGGCGACGTCGCTGCCGGTGGGTGTCATGGTCGAAACGCCGGCGGCCGCGGTGATGGCCGACCGCCTAGCGGCCGAGGCGGATTTCCTCTCCGTCGGCACGAACGACCTCACGCAGTACACGCTGGTAGTGGACCGCGGCAACGCGCGGCTCGCCGACCGCTTCACGCCGCACGATCCCAGCGTGCTCCGGCTGCTCAAGATGGTGGCGGACGCGGCGCGCCGAGCGGGCAAGCCCGCGAGCGTGTGCGGCGAGATGGCGTCGGAGCCGCTGTTGGCGTTCCTGTTGATCGGGCTCGGTTACGAGACCTTGTCGGTGGCCCCGCCGGCGCTGCCCTACATCAAGTGGACCGTGCGCCAGGTGAGCGCGGCGCGCGCCCGCGTGGCGGCCGAGCAGGCGCTCGCCGCGCGCACCGCGGCCGACGTGCTCGACTTGTTGCGACTGGCGCTCGCCGAAGCCGTCGACTTGAAGCTGCTCGACCCCGACGGCCGGTTGCCCACGGGACGGCGCGCCGCTAGCTTGAACGTCTAAACCTCGGCCGGACAGGCACATGCCAGCGCAGCGCCACGTCTTCACCTCTGAGTCGGTGACGGAAGGTCATCCCGACAAGATCGCCGACCAGATTTCGGACGCGGTCCTCGACGCGATCATCGCCAAGGACCCCGCCGCCCGCGTGGCGTGCGAGACGCTCGTCACCACCGGCATGGCCGTCGTGGCGGGCGAGATCACCACCACCACGTACGTCCATATCCCCGACATCGTGCGGGGTACGATCAGCGCGATCGGCTACACCGACGCGAGCTTCGGCTTCGACGCGCAGACCTGCGCCATCCTCACGACCATCGACCGCCAGTCGAGCGACATCGCGATGGGCGTGGACTCGGGCGGCGCGGGCGACCAGGGGATGATGTTCGGCTACGCGTCGGACGAGACGCCGTCGCTCATGCCGCTCCCGATCGTACTCGCCCATCGTTTGGCCGAGCGGCTCGCCGCCGTGCGCAAGGCGGGGGACCTCCCGTGGCTCCGCCCCGACGGCAAGACGCAGGTCAGCGTCGTGTACGAAGGGATGCGCCCGGTCGGGATCAGCAAGGTGGTGGTGTCGACCCAGCACTCCGACAAGATCGACAACGTGGAGCTGCGCGAGGGCGTGATCGCGCTCGTGATCCGGCCGGTGCTCGCCGACGCCGGGTTCGAGGTCCGGGACCCCGATATCCTCATCAACCCGACCGGCCGGTTCGTGGTCGGGGGCCCGCAGGGTGACGCGGGGCTTACCGGCCGTAAAATCATTGTGGACACCTATGGCGGCATGGCGCGCCACGGCGGCGGCGCCTTCAGCGGCAAGGACCCCTCCAAGGTCGATCGCTCGGCCTGCTATGCGATGCGCTGGGTGGCGAAGAACGTCGTAGCGGCCAAGCTCGCCTCCCGGTGCGAGGCCCAGGTGGCGTACGCGATCGGGATCGCGCAGCCCGTCTCGGTGATGATCGACACGTTCCGCACCGGCGTCGTGCCCGACGAGGCCATCGAAGACGCGGTCCGCGACGTGTTCGACCTCACGCCGCTCGGCATTAACAAGGCCCTGAACCTCCGTCACCCGATCTACCGCGCCACGGCCGCGTATGGTCACTTCGGTCGCTCGCCCGAGCGACGCCGCTTCGTGGACAAGGACGTGGACCGGGAGGTCGAGCTGTTCACCTGGGAGCACGCGAACCGCGTGGAGGATCTCCGGGTCGCCGTGCAACGCTCCAAGCACTACTCCTCTAAGAAGGTGAATACATGACCACGACGGCCCGCACAGCGGCTTCCGACGTCAAGGACCTGACCTTGGCCGCCGAAGGACGCCGCCGCACCGAATGGGCCGAGCGCTCCATGCCGGTGCTGCGCTTGCTGCGGGAGCGCTTCGCCCGGGAGCGACCTCTTGCCGGGCGACGTCTTTCCGCCTGCTTGCACGTCACGACGGAGACTGCCAACCTCGCGGTCACTCTCCAGGCCGGCGGCGCGGACGTGGCGTTGTGTGGGTCGAACCCGTTGTCGACGCAGGACGACGTGGCCGCCCATCTCGTCAAGGATCACGGGATCAAAGTGTTCGCGATCAAGGGTGAAGATCACGCCACCTACTACGAGCACATCCGGGCGGCGTTGGCGCATCGCCCCGACATTACGATGGACGACGGCGCAGACCTGGTCAGCGCGCTCCACATGATCGCGCTCAACCGGCTCGACGACCTGGCACCACCGGTCCGCCGCTGGGTAGAGGGTCTCTCGGGGGCCGACCGCAAGGCGCTCGTCGCCGGCGTGGCGGGGTCGACCGAGGAAACCACGACTGGTGTCATTCGACTCAAGGCGATGGCGCGCGACGGCGTGCTGCAGTTCCCGGTCATCGCCGTGAACGATTCCGACACGAAGCATCTGTTCGACAACCGCTACGGGACGGGCCAGTCGACGCTGGACGGGATCCTGCGGGCCACGAATCTGCTCGTCGCCGGGAGCACCGTGGTGGTGGCGGGGTACGGGTGGTGCGGGCGCGGCTTCGCGTTGCGGGCCCGGGGAGCGGGCGCCAACGTGATCGTCACCGAGATCGACCCCCTCAAGGCGCTCGAGGCGCAGATGGACGGTTATCGGGTGTTGCCGATGGCGGAGGCCGCACGGGTCGGCGACGTCTTCGTGACGCTGACCGGGAACACGCACGTGCTCCGCGTGGAGCACATGCGCGCCATGAAGGACGGAGCGGTGCTTGCGAACTCGGGTCACTTCAATGTCGAGATCGATCTGGACGGGCTGAAGCAAGCGGCCCAGGGACCCACCCGGGTCCGGGAGTTCGTCGACGAGTGGCGGCTGGGCGGCAAGCGCATCTTCGTGCTCGCCGACGGCCGGCTCATCAACCTGGCGGCGGCGGAAGGCCACCCCGCGAGCGTGATGGACATGTCGTTCGCCAACCAGGCGCTGGCCGCCGAGCACGTCGTGAAGCACGCCGCGGAGCTCACGAAGGACGTGCACCGGATCCCGCGGGATCTGGATGCGGAGATCGCCCGCCTGAAGCTCGCCGCCATGGGGGTCACCATCGATACGCTCACGCCCGAGCAGCAGAAGTATCTCGCATCGTGGGAGATGGGGACCTGAGCGCCATCCAGATTCAGGTTCGGGTCGCGCATTTGGGACTCGACCGTACGACCAACACACCGGTCGTCATTCTCCAGGAGCAGGAAGGGGAGCGCGTGCTCCCGATCTGGATCGGGCCCGCCGAGGCGAGCGCCATCGCCATGGAGCTCGCGGGCGTGAAGTTCGCGCGACCGCTCACCCATGATCTCTTGAAGCAGGTGATCCTCGGCCTGGGGGCAGACCTGCGGAAGGTCATCATCACCCAGGTGAAGGACAACACGTATTATGCCGAGCTGCACATCTACCGCGGCGATGCGGTGATCCAGATCGACGCCCGGCCGTCCGATTCGATCGCGGTGGCCCTGCGGCTCAAAGCGCCGATTTTCACAAGCGAGAGCCTGCTGGCGCTCACCTCGGTGGAAACGGGAGAGGCTGGCGGCGAGTCCGGCACGACGCCGCTCGATCCCGATGCGCTGAAGACCTACCTCCAGAACCTCGATCCTGAAGATTTCGGGAAGTTCACTCCGTAGCACGGCGTTGCTGCTGTGCCTCGCCGCCGCGGGGGGGCTCCGGGCACAACAAGTCGTGATCACGGGTCGGGTCCTGTATGGGCCCGCCGGACGGCCCGCCGCCCGCACCTGGGTGGTGCTGCATCAGGTGGCCATGGGTGGTGGCGGCCAGCCGATCGACTCGACCCGCACCGACGGCCGCGGCGCCTACGCCCTGTCCATCCGACGGCCCGACTCCGCCGCGATCTACGTCGTGTCGACCTGGCACGCGGGGATCGCCTACTTCTCGGAGCCGATCGCGCCCGGCCGGTCGACCTCCGGCCTCCACACGCTCTACGTGTACGACACGAGCTCGACCGGGCCGGCCGTGCGGGTGATGCGCCGGCTGGTCACCGTCGCCAAAGAGAAGCGGGATGGCTCGCGTGACGTGCTCGAGCTGGTGGAGCTCGAGAACCCCGGTGTCGCGACGCGCGTGGCCCGGGACACGCTGCTTCCCACCTGGGCGGGTGCCATACCGCCGGTCGCGATCCAGTTCCGGGTCGGGCAAGGAGACGTCTCGCCCCAGGTCGTGACCCGGCGCGGCGACTCGGTTGCCGTGTACGGCCCGCTCCCGCCCGCCGAGCGCAAACAGTTGAGCTACACGTACGTGCTCTCCGCCACGGTGCGTCGCGTGAGCCTGCCGATCGACCAACCGACCGAGGAGGTGGACCTGCTGCTCGAGGACACCACCGCCGTCGTGACCGCTGGGAAGCTCGATTCCCTCGGGTCGGAGGACATCGGCGGGCGTCGCTTCGCGCGGTACCGCACGCCGTCGCTCGCGCCCGGTGCGAGACTCGCGATCGCCTTCACCGAGCGCCGGTTCACGCCGGAGTCGCTGATCCCGTTCATCGTCCTCGTCGCGGGCCTGGTCCTCGCGATCGGCTTCGTAGTTGCGCTGCGACGGAAACCGCGATAAACTAGCGTCGTCGTTACAAGCGAACGGGGATTTACGGAAGCCGGTGCGAATCCGGCGCGGCCCCGCCACTGTGACGGGCATGTAGGGGCGCAGCACGCTGCGCCCGCGGCTCAACCGCCACTGGGTGTCATCACCCGGGAAGGCGAGCCGTTCGCCCGGAGCCAGGAGACGTCTCCGTTCGCGCCACCTGCAGATCCCTCGCGGGAGGGATGGTGGCGCTGCGCACAAGGCGCAGGCGCTAGCCCATCTCCGCTCCGTCGGGGGTGGGCGTTTTCGTTATGCGCCGCTGGCTACAGCGCACCCACCTCGCGCCCGTCGTCGCGCTGGCCGTCGCGGCTTGCGCGCGGGGCGAACACGCCCCGGTGAGGGGCGGCATCGCCGTCACGGACGACGCGGGTCGTCGGGTGACGCTCGCCGCGCCCGCCCGACGGATCGTCTCGCTCCTGCCCTCGTTCACGGAGATCCTCTTCGCGATCGGCGCCGGCGACCGGCTCGTGGGTCGCACGACCTGGTGTGACTATCCACCCGCGGCGCTCGCCGTGCCGAGTGTCGGCGACGGCATGCCGCCGAGCGTCGAGGCGGTAGCCGCCCGGCGGCCGGATCTCGTCGTGCTCTACCGGTCCGGTCCCAACGTCACCGCAGCCGAGCAGCTCGAGCGCCTCGGCGTCCGGACTATGCTCTTCGACCTCAACCGGCTCGAGGAGCTGGGGCCCGTCGCCAGGCGCCTCGGCAGGGTCACCGGGCACGAGGCCCCGGCCGAGTCGCTGGCCACGGTGATAGACCGCGTTGTGTCCCAGGCCCCAGCCCCCAGCACCCAGTCCCTCGTCTTCATCGTCTGGGACAACCCGCCGATCGTCATCGGCGCGGGGAGCTACCTCGACCGCCTCGCCGCGCTGGCCGGGGCGCGCAACGTGTTCCACGACATCGGCTCGCCCTCCGCCCAGGTGTCGATCGAGACGATCGCCGCACGTGACCCCGATTTCGTCGCTATCCTGTCGGACAGCGCCCCCCCCGTGTCACCGCGGTATACCTCACGTCCCGAGTGGCGCGTCGTGCGCGCCGTGCGGGACCGGCGGTTCCTGTTTCTTCCGGGGCAGCTCTTCGGGCGACCCGGGCCTCGCGTCGCGGAGGCAATTCGCGAGCTCCGACGGCGCCTCGAGGGCACGCCGTGAAGTACGTCCTGCTCGCGGCGGCGGTGCTCGCGACGCTCGCGGCGGCGCTCCTCCTCGGGCCCGCGAACGTGCCGCTCGGAGACTTGCTCGCCTCGCCCATCCTGTGGCAGCTCCGGCTTCCGCGCGCGGTGCTCGCCTTTCTCGTGGGCGGCGCCCTTGGGGTCTCGGGCGTCGCGCTCCAGGCGCTGGTCCGGAATCCGCTCGCGGACCCGTTCCTGCTCGGCCTCTCGGGCGGCGCCGGGCTCGGCGCAGTCGTCGCCATTGCCCTCCATCTCCCAGGCCCCTGGGCCCTCCCGCTCGCGGCGTTCGTCGGGGCGATGGGCGCGATGGCGCTGGTGTATCGGCTCGGGCTGATGGGTGGGGCCGAGCTCGACCCGCGGATCCTGCTCCTGGGCGGCGTGGCCGTGGGTGCGTTCGCCGCGGCCATCACGACCGCGCTCGTCTCGCTCGCCGAAGCCACGGAGCTGCGCAACGCGTTCCTCTGGCTCTGGGGTGGGTTCTCGGGTGCGTCGTGGACCACGGTGCTCGTGATTCTGGTGTACGCGCCGCTGCCGCTCGTGGTGCTCGCGGCGGCCGCCCGGCCGCTCGACCTGCTTGCCCTCGGCGAGGAGCCCGCGCAGTACCTCGGCGCCGACGTGCGACGCATCAAGCGGCTCGTGTACCTGGCGGCGTCGCTCTTGACCGCCGCCGCGGTGGCCGTGGCGGGCGTGATCGGGTTTGTCGGGTTGATCGTACCGCACGTGTGTCGCCTCCTCTGGGGCCGGCTTCATCACACGCTGTTTCCGACCGCGTTCCTCGCCGGCGGGATCCTCCTCGCCGCGGCCGATACCGTGGCACGCACCGTCGTGGCGCCGCGCGAGCTGCCGGTAGGCATCGTGACCGCGCTCCTGGGTGTCCCCCTGTTCGCCTTCCTGCTCCGCCGATGGACCGTGAGCTGATCGTCGCCGTCTCGGACCTCACGTGCCGGTACGCGGGCGCCTCACGCGACGTGCTGCTGGGCGTCTCGCTCGCGGTGCGCTCGGGCGAGTTTCACGCCCTGCTCGGGCCCAACGGCAGTGGAAAAACCACGCTGCTGCGGGCGGCGCTCGGCCTCGTCCCACCGGTCGAGGGACGAGCCGAGATCCTCGGTCGCCCGGCGAGCGATTGGTCCCGTCGGGACCTCGCGCGCGTGGTGGGCGTGATACCGCAGCGCGAGGAGAACCTGTTCCCGCAGCGCGTGCGTGAGACGGTCCTCCTGGGCCGCTACCCGCACCTCTCGCTCTTCGGCGGTGTGCGCGCGGCGGACCGAGCGGCCGTCGAGCGGGCGCTGGCCGCGTGCGACGCGGTGGACTTGGCCGACCGCTGGCTCTGGACGCTCTCCGGGGGGGAGTACCAGCGCGTCCGGCTCGCGCGCGCCCTCGCTCAGGAACCCAGGCTGCTCGTGCTCGACGAGCCCACCGCGTCGCTCGACCTGCGGCACGAGATGGAGCTGTTCGAGCTGGTGCGCGAGCTAGTGGACACCCAAGGGCTCGCCGCGCTCATGATCACCCACCACGTCAACCTGGCCGCGCGCTTCGCCGACCAGGTCTTGATCCTCGCCGAGGGCCGGGCCGTCGCCCGCGGCGCACCCGCGGATGTGCTGACGCGGGAAACGGTCGAGCGGGTGTTTGCCTGGCCCGTCGCGATTGAGCCGTTCGATGGTCGCCCACAGATGATCCCGCTGCGTCGACACCTGTCTTGATCCGGAGTTCGATATGCGCCATACCCTATTGCTGCGTGTGAGTCTGCTTGCTTCGCTCGCTACGTCGGGAGGTCTCGCGGCCCAGGGGCCCGACACGGTCATGCTGAACCCGGTAGTCGTGACGGCCACTCGGTTCCCACGGTCGGCTGCCGGCGTACCCGCTGCGGTCACCGTGCTGCGCGGGGTGGACCTCCGTGCGCAGGGGATCCACACCGTGCTCGAGGCGCTGCGGGATGTCCCGGGGGCGGCGGTCGTGCAAACCGGCTCCTTCGGCGGCCAGACGTCCCTATTCCTGCGCGGCGGGCAGAGCAACTACGTCAAAGTCTTGGTTGACGGCGTCCCAGTGAACCAACCCGGCGGTTCATTCGATTTCGCGAACCTGACGACCGACAACGTCGAGCGGATCGAAGTGGTGCGCGGCCCGGCCAGTGTGCTGTACGGTTCCGATGCGGTCACCGGTGTCGTCCAGATCTTCACACGGCACGGAACTGGCGTCAGCCGCGCCGAGGCGAGCGTGCGGGGCGGCACGTACGGGACGCTTGGGTGGGACGCCGAAACCTCCGGCGGTACTCAAGTGGCGAGTTACTCCATCTCGATATCGCGCTTTGCGAGCGACGGGATGTATGCGTTCAACAATCAGTATCACAACACGGTGTTCTCGAGTCTTGCGCGCGTTGCGCCGGATGACCGGACTGACGCGACGCTCACACTCCGATATGGCGACAACGCGTTTCACTTTCCGACCAACGGCGCGGGAGTGCCCCTCGACCACAACCAGTTCGGCTACGGGAGCGGACCCACCCTGGGGCTCGACCTGGGGCACTACTTCACCGGGCGGTTCGAGGCGCGCTTGCTCCTCGCCACTAACGAGTCCAATGGCGGGTTCGACAACAGGCCCGACAGTACTGCGGATAGCTCCCGATTTCAGAATCTCGACGACTTGCGACGCTCCAGCGCCGACCTGCGCGCGAATCTGTACTTGGCCTCGGGCCCCGTCGTGACGGTGGGGACCGCGGTCGAGCAGGAGCGTGAGCGCAGCTTCAACGTCTGCCAGTCGTCATTCGGCGACTGCAGCACGCTCCCGATCGACTCGGCGCGCTGGAACGCCGCCGTCTATGCGCAGGCCGTGACGGACGCCGGTGGCCGCATCGTCCTGACGACGGGCGTGCGAGCGGAAGACAACCAACGTTTCGGCACCTATGTCACCTACCGTCTGGGCGCGGTGTATCGGCTCGCGGGCGGGACGCGTGTGCGGGCGACCGTCGGGACCGGCTTCCGCGAGCCAAGTTTCTTTGAGAACTACTCGACCGGCTTCACGGTCGGCAACCCCGATCTGCAACCCGAGCACTCCCGCAGCTGGGAGGTGGGCCTGGAGCAGTCGCTGGCCCGGGACCGGGCGAGCCTCTCGGCGACGTTCTTCGACCAACGCTTTGTCGATATGATCGACTACGACCCGAGCGCCGCGCCAGGCGCGCCGAATTACCATAACGTGGCGGCCGCCGACGCGAACGGCGTCGAGTTGGGCATGCGCCTTGCCCCGGCGGGACCAGCCTCCGTGGCGGCGAGCTATACCTACCTCAGCACTGAGATCACGAACCCCGGCTTCGATCCGTCGTCCGGCGCGTTGCTCGCGGCTGGGGCGCCGCTCACGCGCCGGCCCCGGCACTCGGCGCGGCTCGACGCCCGCTGTCGCCTGGCCGAGCGCGGGACTATGTCGCTGGCCGTCACGTACGTCGGCGACCGACAGGATCAGGATTTCTCCACGTTCCCGTTTCCGCGCGTGACACTCGCCCCGTACACGCGCATCGATCTCGCCGCCCAGCTCGACCTGCTGCGGCCGCGCGGCAGCACACCCGGTTTCGCCGTTTCAGGGCGTGTCGAGAACCTGCTCGATCACTCGTACGAGGAGGTGAAGAACTTTCCGGCGCGGCGGCGCACGGTCTTCGTCGGCGCCGAGTTCCGCTTCGGAGCTCAGTGAGGCTCCTCCGTGCCCCAGGACGTCATCGTCGCGTGGAGCGGCGGCAAAGACAGCGCGCTCGCGTTACGGGAGATCCGGAGCGACGCGCGCTACCGGGTGGCGGCGCTCCTCACCACGGTGACGGCCCAATACGACCGGATCAGCATGCACGGGGTTCGCCGCACGCTGCTGCGCCGGCAGGCCGAGTCCCTCGGGCTGCCGCTCGAGGAAGTGCTGATCTCGCCGGGCGCCTCGAACGAGGAGTACGAAGCGAGCATGACCGCGACTCTCGCGGGGCTGCGGACCCGGATTGCGGGGCTCGACACGGTAGTGTTCGGAGACTTGTTTCTGGCGGACATCCGCGCCTATCGGGAACGCATGCTGGCACGCATGGGTATGCGGGGACTGTTTCCGCTGTGGCTGCGCGACACCCGGGCTCTCGCGCACGAGTTCGTCCGGGTGGGGTACCGCGCCGTACTCGTGTGCGTGGATTCCGCGCAGCTCGCGGGCGGATTCGCGGGTCGGGAGTTCGACCCCGACCTGCTTCACGACTTCCCCCCGGAGGTCGATCCGTGCGGGGAGAACGGTGAGTTTCACACGTTCGTGTATGCCGGGCCGGGGCTGAGCCAGCCGGTGAGCCACGAGCGGGGCCCCGTCGTAGTCCGAGACGGCCGCTTCGTATATTGTGATCTTGTGGAGACCGCTTCCCGATGAGACGACTCGCCTTCCTGGCGCTCGGCCTCGCGACCGGCTGCAGTGACGCGCTCGAGCAGAGGAGCTCGGCGGGGCAGGTGATCGGCGTCGTGGACTCGGGCGCCCGGACGCTCTCGCTCATTTCCGCAACCGATTTTACCGTGTCCACGCGGGATTGGCAGCGCGCCAGCGCGACCCCGGGGACGATCGACGGCCGCGGAAACGTCTATATCGTCCCACTCGGGCAGGCGAACGCGGTGGGTGTGGACCGCCTCCAGGGGCCGTGCCCTCCAGGAGCCGCGTGCGTGGCACCCGACTACGTGCTGCCTCTGGCCGCGGGATCGGGAGCGACCGGTGTCGCCATTCAAGACGACTCGATCGCCTGGATCGCGAACTCCAACCTCAACACCGTCACGCGACTCGACTACCGGAGGAATGGTGACACGGTGAGCGTCGCGGTCGGCATCCGCCCGCTGGCGGTGGCGATCGTCGGAACACGGGTGTTCGTGGTGAACAGCAATGTCGTGGGCGCTGCGCCGGCGGGCCCGAGCTGGTTGACGTCGTTCGAGTGCTGTTCGGTCAGGACGCCGGATTCGATCCCCCTCACCGGGACCAACGCGCGGTTCGCAACCGTGGGGGAGGACAGCCTCCTGTACGTGATCGCGTCCGGCCACACCGGCGCGGCGGACGGGAAGCTGTCGATCGTCGATCCGCAGGCTCGGGTGGAGATCGCGGTGCTGAATGGCCTGGGGGAGTCGCCCGGAGCCGCCGCGTTTCACCCGGCCGGGAGCCGCCTGCTGATCGCGTCGGCCACCGAGGGCATTCTCGAGGTGAACACGTCGATCCGTGCTATCACGCGAGGCCCGGGAGACGGCGTCAAGCCCGCCGGGCACGGCGTCTCGGGACTCGCCGTCGACCTGCGCGGACGCGTGTACGCGGTCGACCCGGGTGCCTGCACGTCCGCCGGCACGGTCCACGTTCTGAAGCCACCGCCCGACTACGGTGAGATCCACGCGATCGCCGTGGGCATCTGTCCGACGACCGCCGCCGTGGCGGCAACCCCATAGCCATGTCCCTCGTCACCACCCCCGCCGTCGTCCTCCAGACGTACCGCTATAGCGAGACGTCCAAGGTCGTGCGGCTCGCCACGCGGGACTTGGGCGTCCAGAGCGCCATCGCCAAGGGCGCGCTGCGACCGAAGAGCCGATTCGGGGCGGGGCTCGAGCTCTTGAGCGAGGGCGTGGCCCAGCTCTATTTCCGCGAGACGCGCGAGCTGCACACCCTCGGCGCTTTCGATCTCGTGAACCTGCGGCGCCACCTGGCCGGCGACGTCGGCCGGTTCGCCGGCGCCGCCGCGCTCGCCGAAGTGATGCTCAAGATGGCCCCCCCGGCACCGCTCCCGGTGGCCTACGACACGCTCACCGCCGCGCTCGATGCCCTCGAAGCCGCGTCCCCCGAACGCGTCGACGCCACCGCCACGCGAGCGCTGTGGCGGCTCGTCGCGGTGCTGGGCTTCGAGCCGTCGCTCACGGCATGCGTGCGCGACGGCGCGGCGATCGAGCCGGCAGGCACCGGCCCGGTGCTGTTCAGCGTGGCCGATGGCGGCGTGTTTTGTCCGCACTGCCCGCAGGCGCCCTCGCCTCACCAGCCGCCGAGCCGGCTGCCGCCCCAGGCGTACCGCGATCTGCTCGCCCTGAACGACCCCCGCGTGGAGGTCCCCGCGCTCGATCCGCCCCATGCCGCGGCTCACCGCCGCCTCGTCGCCCGATTTGTCCGCTACCACCTCGCTGAGGCTGGCTCACTTTCCGCCCTGGACTTCTGGGAGCGTCGCGCGTGGGTGCCCCCCCCCTCCCCGACCACTCGCACTCCGATCCCCTCCGCCGCTTCGTAATCGGCACCGCCGGTCACATCGACCACGGGAAGACGGCCCTGGTGAAGGCCCTCACCGGCGTCGATACTGACCGCTGGGAGGAGGAGAAGCGACGGGGCATCACCATCGACCTGGGATTCGCCCCGCTGCCGCTGACCGACGCGATCCAGGCGAGCGTGGTCGACGTCCCCGGGCATGAAGGGTTTGTCCGGAACATGCTGGCCGGCGCGACCGGCATCGACGTCGCCCTGCTGGTGATCGCGGCCGACGAGGGAATCATGCCGCAGACGGAGGAGCACCTGGCCATCGTCGAGCTGCTCGGCGTGCGGCGAGGCATTCCCGTGATCACCAAGCGCGACCTGGTGGATGCCGAGTGGCTCGAACTGGTGCAGGGCGAGGTGAGCACGCGTCTGGGGGCGAGCCGCGTGCGTTGGGAGGCGGCAGTCGCCACATCGGTGGTCACAGGAGAAGGGCTGGACCAGCTGCGCCACGCCTTGCAGCGGGTCGCTGGCGACCTGGTCGAGCGCCCGGCCGACGACCTATTTCGGCTGCCGATCGATCGGGTGTTCGCGGTGGCCGGGGCCGGAACCGTGGTGACCGGCTCGACCTGGAGCGGCAGCGTCGCGGTCGGCGACGCGGTCCAGCTCCTCCCGCTGGGTCGCGCGGCGCGGGTCCGGTCCATCGAGGTCCACGGCCAGACGGCCGAACGGGCCGCGCCGGGGCGACGTACGGCGCTGGCCCTCGTGGGCGTGGACAAGAGCGAGCTGGCGCGCGGCCACGTCGCCGTCACCGGGTCCGGCTGGCAGGCCACCAAGCTCATCGATGTGGCCGCAGAGCTGCTTCCCACAGCCCGGAGGCCTGTCGCCTCACGCACGCGCCTGCGCGTCCACCTCGGCACCGCCGAGGTCCTGGCTCGCGCGGTTCAGACGCCCGCGATCGCTCCCGGCGAGCGGGGCCTCGCGCGCCTCATGCTCGAGACTCCCGTGGTGGCGCGCGGCGGAGACCGGTTCGTGCTGCGCTCGTTCTCGCCGGTCACCACAATTGGTGGCGGCGTCGTACTCGACCCGTTCCCCCCACCGCGCACCCGCCTGCGGCGGCGCCGGGTGACTCTCGAGCAGGGCCCCGCGGCGCGGCTCGGGGTCCTCGCCGCTGAGGCGGGCCTCATGGGGATCGCTGCTGACCACCTCGCCGTGCGGCTCGGGGTGTCGCCGGGCCGGGTGATGGCAGTCATCGCGGAGGCGGGGAAGGAAGTCCTGACGTCGGCGGAGACCGTCGTCGACCGGCAGGCCGTGGTGGCCGAAGCAAGCCGGCTGGCGGACGTGCTCCGGCGTTACCACGAGGAGCATCCGCTCGATCCAGGGATGTCGCTGCAAGCCCTCCGGGCAGCGGTGGGGACGCCGGCGCCTCCCTCCGCCGTGACGGACGCCGTGCTTGAGTTCGGAATCAAGAACGGCAAGTTCGAGGTGGCGGGCAGCGTGGCCCGCCAACCCCGCTGGCGCCCAGCGCTCGACGCCCGGGCGACTGACGCCGGCGACAAGCTCGCGCGGCGCCTCGCCGATGCGCGCTGGCAGGTACCCACCGTGGCCGAGCTCGAGCGCGAGTTTCCCGACTCTCCCGTGCGCGCGCTGCTGTCGCATTTCGCCCGCAACGGCACCGCGGAGCCGATCGACGCCGAGCGCTACGCGACGAAGGGCGCCCTCGCCGAGTTTCGCGCCGCGCTCGAGGCCGCGCTCACCGAGCTCGGCTCGGCCACACCGGCCGAGCTGCGGGATCGGTTCGGGCTCACGCGCAAGTACTTGATCCCGCTGCTCGAATGGGCGGATCGGCACGGGGTGACCCGCCGCGCCGGCGATGCCCGGGTGTTGGCGAGGTTGACAGCCGGGAAAGGCGGCTCGTAGTTTGGATCAGCGCCCTGGAAGCACGAGTATCACTCGGCACAAGGAGAGTCGTCCCAAGGTCACGTCTCGTTCGCCAAGAGGAGCGGTGCATGAAGCGGTACGCCTGGGCAATGCTGGGGCTCGGGCTTTGGGTAGCGGGGGTGGAAGGGGGAACGCGGTGGGTGTTGGGCCAGACCCCGCCTCCCACGATCGGGCCACAGCAGAATCGCTCGAATTTGTTTAACCCGGCGACCACGATCCCGTTCAGGGTCAGTGGGGAGTTGTTCCTCAAGGGTCACCGGCCGGTGGTGTCCCTGCGGATCTACAACGTGCTCGCCCAGCTCGTAGCGATCCCGATACTTCGGGGCTCGGGCAAGGTGCTCGACAGCCTGGCGCTCAGCTGCCCCACCACGATGGGCTGCGCGTATAGCGCGTACTGGGACGGCTACGTCGGCAATACCGGGAAACAGGCGATGTCCGGGGTTTACATCTACCAGCTGGTCATCGACGGCAAGAGAGTCACGCGCAAGATCGTCGTGAAGTAAGACATAGAGACCTATTTTTGTTTCTGCCAAAACGGCATTTTTCCCCGGCACGGACGTTGCCCTCCGGCCCGGCGACCCTCCTAATTAGACGACTATGATTAGACCCGAACGTTTGACCGTTAAGGCCGCCGAGGCCTTGCAGCAGGCGAGCACCCTGGCGCGCTCGCGCGGCAATCCCGTGATCAACGATGCGCATCTCTTCCTCGCCCTGCTCTCGCAGGACGACGGCATCGTGGTGCCCCTGCTCCAGAAAGCGGGCTTGAACGTCACCCAGCTCAGCGCCGACACGGAGCGTGAGATCGAGCGGTTCCCGAAACAGTCGGGCACGACGGCCGAGCCCACGCTGTCACGGGAGGTGTCGCGAGTCCTGGACCGCGCCGACGAGGAGGCCAAGGCGCTGGGCGACGCGTATGTGTCGACCGAGCATGTGCTCCTCGCCCTGGTGGAGGAGAAGGGCACGACGGCGAAGCAGCTGCTCTCCGCCGCGGGTGTGGATCGCGGCGTCCTCATGGCCGCGCTCGAGGGCGTGCGCGGCACGCACCGTGTGACCGACCAGGAGCCCGAGCAGAAGTATCAAGCGCTCGAGCGCTTCACGCGCGACCTCACCGAGCAGGCCCGCAAGGGCAAGGTCGACCCCGTGATCGGGCGGGACGAGGAGATCCGCCGCGTGATGCAGGTGCTGTCGCGGCGCACCAAGAACAACCCCGTCCTGATCGGCGAGCCGGGAGTCGGCAAGACGGCGATCGTCGAAGGCCTCGCCCAGCGGATCGTGAACGGGGACGTCCCCGAGTCGCTGCGCAACAAGCACCTCGTAGCGCTCGATCTCGGCACACTGATCGCCGGCACCAAGTATCGCGGCGAGTTCGAAGAGCGGCTCAAGGCCGTGCTCAAGGAGATCACGAGCGCGGAAGGGAAATACATCGTCTTCATCGACGAGCTGCACACGTTGGTGGGCGCCGGCGCCGCCGAAGGCGCGATGGATGCCTCCAACATGCTGAAGCCCGCGCTGGCGCGCGGCGAGCTGCACGTCGTGGGCGCCACCACGCTCGACGAGTACCGCAAGCAGATCGAGAAGGACGCCGCGCTCGAGCGGCGCTTCCAGCCCGTGTACGTGGGTGAGCCTTCGGTCGAGGACACGATCGCCATTCTCCGGGGCCTGAAGGAGCGTTATGAGGTACATCACGGAGTCCGCATAACGGATAACGCGTTGGTTGCGGCAGCGACGCTGTCGCATCGCTACATCGGCGACCGCTTCCTTCCCGACAAAGCGATCGACCTGGTGGACGAGGCCGCGAGCCGTCTGCGGATCGAGATCGACTCGCTGCCGCAGGAGATCGACGAGGTCGAGCGGAAGATCGTGCAGCACGAGATCGAGCTCGCGGCGCTGGCCAAGGAGAAGGACAAAGCCTCGAAGGAGCGGCGGGCGAAGGTCGAGCAGGAGCTTGCCGAGCTGCGCGAGCGCTCCAAAGTGATGAAGGCCCAATGGCAGGCGGAGAGGGACGCCATTACGGGGCTACAGGCGAAGAAGGCGCAGTTGGAGCAGCTCCGCACCGAGGCCGAGCAGGCGACGCGGCGCGGCGATCTACAGAAGGCGGCCGAGATCAGCTACGGCCGGATCCCCGCGCTGGAGCGGGAGATCACCGAGGCCGAAAAGCGCCTGGCCCAGATCCAGAAGAAGGGCAAGTACCTGAAAGAGGAAGTCGACGCCGAAGACATCGCCGAGATCGTCGCCAAATGGACGGGCATTCCGGTCACGAAAATGCTCGAGTCGGAGCGCGAGCGGCTCACCCGGCTCGAGGCGGAGCTCGAGCGGCGCGTGGTGGGGCAACCGGAGGCGCTCGCCGCCGTCGCCAACGCGGTGCGCCGGGCGCGCGCCGGATTGCAGGATCCCAACCGGCCGACCGGGTCGTTCATCTTCCTCGGCCCCACGGGCGTGGGGAAGACGGAAACCGCCCGCGCGCTCGCCGAATTCCTGTTCGACGACGAAAAGGCGCTGGTGCGGCTCGACATGTCCGAGTACATGGAGAAACACGCGGTCGCCCGCATGATCGGCGCACCGCCCGGTTACGTCGGCTATGAGGAGGGCGGCCAGCTGACGGAGGCAATCCGCCGGCGTCCCTACGCGGTGGTGCTGTTCGACGAGATCGAGAAAGCGCACCCCGACGTGTTCAACCTGCTGCTCCAGATCCTCGACGATGGGCGGCTCACCGACTCGCAGGGCCGCACGGTCGATTTTCGGAACACCGTCCTCATCATGACGTCGAACATCGGGTCGCAGTACATCCTCGAAATGGGCACGCAGAACTGGGAGCAGGTGGAGACCAAGGTGCTCGAGCTGTTGCGCCAGACCTTCCGCCCCGAGTTCCTGAACCGGGTTGACGACGTGATCATTTTCCGGCCGCTCTCGAGTCAGGACATCGCGAAGATCGTGGATCTCCAGATCAAGCGCGTCGAGCGGCTCGTGGCCGAGCGCAAGCTCCGCCTCGAGGTGACGCCGGCCGCGAAGCAGCTGGTCGTGGCGGAGGGCTACGACCCCGTCTACGGGGCGCGGCCCTTGAAGCGGGCCATCCAGCGACTGCTGCAGAACCCGCTCGCCATGGCCGTGCTCGAAGGACAGTACGCGGAAGGCGACACGGTACGGGTGGACCGGGCGAAAGACGGAAACCACCTCGCGTTCGAGCGGATCCCTGCCGGGGCGGCGACCGAGCCGGCACGTGCCTAAAGAGAGGGAGCAGGGAGCGGGGAGCGGGACCAGACGGGTCCCACCCGTCTCTCCCGACGATATCACAGGCATGGAAGCGGCACTGGATGAGGCCCGCCGGGCGGCGTCCATCGGAGAAGTGCCGGTGGGCGCCGTGGTGTTTCGGGACGGCAACGTAATGGTTCGCGCCCACAACGAGATCGTCGGTCGGCATGATCCGACGGCCCACGCTGAGCTGTTGGCTGTGCAGCAGGCGCTTTCCCTGCTACAGACCGATCGACTCGGCGACTGCACCCTGTACGTGACGCTCGAGCCCTGCGCGCAGTGCGCGGGGGCGATCGTCCTCGCCAAGGTCGGGCGCGTGGTCTTCGGGGCGTACGACCCGAAAGCGGGAATGGCGGGGAGCGTGGGGGATGTGCTGCGCCACCCCACCCTCAATCACCGAGTGGAGGTGATCGGAGGGGTGGAGGAGGAGGAGTGCGGCGCACTGCTGCGGGCGTTCTTCAACTCCAGGCGGTAACATTACCGCCATGCCTTTCCGCACGATCATCGAGCCGTTCCGCATCCACTCCACCCAGGCGATCAAGCACATCACCCCCGAAGAGCGCGAGGTCGCCCTGCAGCGCGTCGGCTACAACTTGTTCGGTCTGCACGGCGACGAAGTGCTGATCGATCTGCTCACCGATTCCGGCACGGGCGCCATGTCCTCGCGCCAGTGGGCCGCGATGATGGATGCCGACGAATCCTATGCCGGCAGTCGCTCCTTCTATCGTTTCCAGGACGTTGTGCGCGCCATCACCGGACTCGAGGAGGTCATCCCGACGCACCAGGGCAGGGCGGCCGAGCGGATTCTCTTCTCGGTGCTGGTCAAGCGCGGTCAGGTCGTGCCCAACAACACGCACTTCGACACGACGCGGGCGAACATCGAGTACTGCGGCGCCGAAGCGCGCGACCTGGTGATCCCGGAAGGGCGGATCCCCGCCGCCCGCCACCCCTTCAAGGGCAACATGGACGTCGCGGCGCTCGAGTCCACGATCGCCGAGGTGGGACGGGAGCGGATTCCGCTCGTCATGATCACGGTGACCAACAACTCGGGTGGCGGGCAGCCGGTGAGTCTCGCGAACTTGCAGGCCGTACGCGCCGTGTGTGATCGGCACGGGATCCCACTCTACTTGGACGCCTGCCGCTTCGCCGAGAACGCCTACTTCATCAAGCTGCGCGAGGAGGGATACGCCGAGAAGACGCCGCGCGAGATCGCGCGGGACATGTTCGCGCTCGTCGACGGCTGCACCATGTCCGCCAAGAAGGACGGGCTCGCGAACATCGGCGGGTTCCTCGCGATGCACGATCCCGACGTGGCGCGGGAGTGTCGCAACCTGCTCATCCTCACGGAGGGGTTTCCGACCTACGGTGGGCTTGCGGGCTACGACCTGGAAGCCGTGGCGACCGGGTTGGATGAAGCACTGGACGAAGACTACCTCAAGTATCGGCTGCGCTCGACGGCCTACCTGGCGGAGAAGGCCGAGCAGGCGGGCATTCCCGTGGTACAGCCGCCGGGGGGCCACGCGGTCTATTTGGACGCGAAGACGCTGCTGCCGCACGTACCGGCGGCGCAGTATCCCGCGCAGGCGGTCGCGGTGGAGCTGTATCGCGCCGGGGGCGTGCGGGGCGTCGAGATCGGCTCCGTGATGTTCGGCAAGCGGCAGCCCGACGGCAGCGAGGTCGCGGCCCCGCTCGAGCTGGTGCGCCTCGCGGTGCCGCGGCGCACCTACACGCAGAGCCACATCGACTACGTGGCCGAGGTGATCGCCGAGGTGGCCCGCCGCAAGGACCGGCTGCGGGGCTATCGCATCGTCGAGCAGGCGCCGTGGCTGCGGCACTTCACGGCGCGGTTCGAGCCGATCGCCGCAAAAACGCCCTAGCCGCTCCCAGCGCCGCGCGTTACGATACGCAACGCCCCAACGGGCAGGCTGTCTCCTTGTCGGGCTCCCTCAGGAGGTGCGCATGTCGAGCGCAGCGCGAGCAGCATTCGTGTCGGTCCTGGCTTCCCTAGTCGTCATGGCGACCGCCGGCGCGCAGGGCACCCGCGTGCAGTTCGGTGCCGGCGGGAGTCTCACCGTTCCCACGGGCAATTATCACTCGGATGAGAACGGCGACGGTTTCAATGTCGGGTGGCAGGGCACGGCGCTCGTCGATTTCAAGCTGTCCAGAAGCCCCCTCGGATTCCGGGTCGACGCCATATTCGGCGCGAACGGCGCAAACGATCAGCTCAACGCCGACCTTTCGGGTGCGGCTGGTGTGCCAATCGAGGGCAAGACCAAGCTGCTCGGTGCGAACGTGGACCTGACGTACAACTTCCGGTCGTCCAAAGGACTGCAGGGGTACCTGCTGACCGGGATCGGGGCGTACAACGTCAAGTTCTCTGCCAAGTCCGGCAACGTCACCGCCGACACGTCAAAGACCAAGTTTGCCTGGAACGTAGGCGGCGGGTTTATCCGCCGCGTCGGCGGTATCACTGCGCTGTTCTTCGAACTCCGCTACTTCGAGCCCGGCGAATTCCTGGGCTACAAGACGACCCATTTCCCGATCACGGCGGGCGTCCGGCTCGGCGGCCTCTAAGCCACGGCCGGGGTGCGAGGCTTGAGCGGCCAGTGATGCGCTGGCCGCTCGGTGGTTGGGGGCTCCGTCGTAGGGATGTTCGAGCCTATTTCGCCCGCTGCTCGAGCTTCGCGATGAGCTTTTCGATCTCCAGCCTGAATCGTTTCAGCGCCGGGAGCAGCTTCGGCTCGAGCTCCCGCTCCAACTCCTTGCCCTCCTTCAGGAAGTCTTTGACCAGGTCGCGGAAGCGCTCGGCGAGCTCACGCCATGTGGGGATCGTGTTCACGTCGGGGTCACCTGGCTTTTTAGTTGGCAGCGCGTTCATGAGTAGCTCCTCGCGTGGGTGGCGTTAGCCGACTCGAAGTATACGCTCTCCCTGGGCCGGGGTTTCGTGGGAGTGCCGCCCATAGCGAAACCAGCACCCTCTTTGTATTTACTACGCGTCTGTGCGTCTAGTAGTGTGGATAGGTGGCCGAGCGGCTGAAGGCACGCGCCTGGAGAGCGCGTAAACGGGTAACCGTTTCGTGGGTTCGAATCCCACCCTATCCGTGTAAAGCTAGATGACAGAGAACAGGAACAGACGCACAGACGCACTGTAGGCTAGACGCACAGACGCAGCAGACGCACAGACGCAGCAGACGCACAGAGGAGAACAGGGCGAGAGCTATTAGGTAGGCCTACCTGGCGACTATTCGCTGTTCACCACTGCTGCGTCTGTGCGTCTGTTACTGTTATCTGTTCTCCAGTCGTTAGTGGACAGGTGCGTGAGCGGTTGAAACGGCCGGTCTCGAAAACCGGTGTGCCCGCAAGGGTACCGTGGGTTCGAATCCCACCCTGTCCGTGTGAGTCTAGTGAGCAGTGAACAGTAGCGGACGCACAGACGCACAGACGAGAACAGGAGCGAGGATGACACGCTGGTCGAAGGCCTGGTTCGCTGCCGCGGTGACCGCATCCGCCCTCGCCTGCTTCAAGACGGCGGCCCAGAAGGCCGCCGAAGTGCGCGAATGCAGCAGGATCACAATGGACGCGCAAGGTGCGGCACAGTGTTTGGTGCTGCAATACAAGTGGGGGCAGGCGGCGGCGCTCACCGCGGCCACCCAGTACCAGCACGAGCAGGACGCGGTCGCGCAGCTGCACGCCGACTCGACGTGGCGCGCCGAAGCGGCGCGGCACAAGAAAGAGATCGCGGACTGCGCCAAGGACCCCTCGGGTGATGTGACGCGTTGCCTCATGGGGTACGGCTGGGCGGAGGCCCGTGCGGCGGCCACTGAAGATTCGGTGTGGCGCCACGACGCGTCGACGCACCGGCAGGAGGTGGCGACCTGTACCAGGCAGCGCAAGATGCAGGCAGGGTCGTGTCTCCAGCTCTATTACAAATGGAGTCCGGCGCGCGCGCTCGCAGTGGACGACTCGATCCGTAGGGCCCAGATGAGGAGGTAGTGAGTCACCCCGTCCTCATCGCCGCCGAACTGGAGCGGCTGCTCGAGCCCGGCCAGCTCGCCGGGCTCGACGTCACTTGGCTCCCCACGAGCCAGCCGACTCCGCGAGGCGACTACGTCGCCCTCGTGCCGTTGTTGTCGCGGTGGGTGGGTGGCAGCGAGCTGAAGCACCTTCCCAAGCTGAAGATCGTCGCGAACTGCGCCGTCGGGCATGACAACGTGGACGTCGTGGCGGCCGAGCTGCGCGGCGTGCAGGTCACCAACACCCCCGACGTCCTCACCGACGCGACCGCCGACCTCGCCTGGGCGCTGATCCTCGCGTGTGCCCGCCATGTGGTCCCGGGCGCGGCGCTGGTGACGAGCGGGTCTTGGACCGGGTGGCATCCGGAGCTGCTGCTCGGGATCGAGCTGCGCGGCCGTACCCTCGGCCTGTTCGGCGCCGGACGGATCGGCCAGGCGGTGGGGCGGCGCGCCGTGCCGTTCGGGATGCGGATTCTTTACACCGCGCGCAACTCGCGCCCCGACTTCGAGCAAGAGAGCGGTGCGGTTCGTGTCGAGTTCTCGAGGCTCCTCAAGGAAAGCGACGTGCTGTCGCTCCACGTGCCGTCGGTCCCGGAGACCAAGGGCATCATCGACGCCGACACGTTGCGACAGATGAAACCGGGCGCCATCCTGATCAACACGGCGCGCGGTGACCTGGTCCGCGAGGAAGCGCTCGCGCAAGCCCTCGAAGCGGGTCGCCTGGGCGGGGCAGGGCTCGACGTCTATCTGGACGAGCCGGCGGTCCACGCCCGCCTGCGTGCGGCGCCGCGCACGGTGCTGCTGCCGCACATCGGCAGCGCCACGCTCGAGACGCGCCGCCAAATGGCGGCGATCGCGGTCGCCAACGTGCAGGCCGTCCTGAAGGGCGATCCACCGTTGACGCCCGTGTTCGGCTAAGTCCGCGAAACTACGTTCGCGACAACGAGTTGCCCGCCGCGTGTCGGTGTGTTAGATAAGGGACCGCTCGACAGGCCTGGCTGATGGCTCCGGAGACAACGTCCTACTGCGCTCGCTGCGGCACCTCCCTGGCCCCGGGCGCGTATTTCTGTCTCCGCTGCGGCACCAGCGTCCCGGTGACCGCGGGCCGCGCCAGCGCCCAGGTGGCGCCGCCCTCGCCCCCGCCCCCGCGCCGCCCACCCCCCGACGCGCCTAACGCCCAGCTCGACGCCCTGCGCCATGCGACCCTTGGGGAATACGAGATCCTCGCCGAACTGGGGCGCGGGGGGATGGCCACGGTCCACCTCGCCCACGACCTCGCCCTCGACCGCAAGGTGGCGATCAAGGTGCTGGCGCCCGCCCTGCTGGCCATGGGGGAGGGGATGGTGGAGCGGTTCAAGCGTGAGGCACGCACCGCTGCCGCGCTGAGCCACCCTCACATCATTCCCATCTACGCCGTGAAGGAAAGCGAGCACGTCCTCTACTTCGTCATGAAGTACGTGCAGGGACGGGCCCTCGATACGGTGATTCGCGACGTCGGCACCCTGCCCATCGCCATGGTCCAGACGATACTCGCCCAGGTAGGCGACGCGCTCGGCTACGCCCACCGTCACGGCGTCATCCACCGTGACGTCAAGTCCGCGAACATCATGTTGGACGAGGACGGATGGGCGGTGGTCACGGACTTCGGGATCGCCAAGGTGGTGCAGGCGGAAGGGCTCACGATGACCGGCGTGACGGTCGGCACGCCGACGTACATGAGCCCTGAGCAATGCGAGACGCGCGAAGTCACCGGTGCATCCGACCAATACTCGCTCGGCGTCGTCGCGTACGAGATGCTGACCGGGCGGCTGCCGTTCCTGGGCGAGTCCACCATGTCGGTGATGTATGCGCATTTCAACCAGCGCCCACGTCCGGTGGCCGAGCTGCGTCTCGACTGTCCACCCAACCTGGCCGCCGGCGTCATGCGGATGCTCGAAAAAGATCCCGCGCAGCGCTGGCCCAGCATGGACGACATTGTCGCCGTGTGTGGCCGGCCGTCGCTGCGGCACGACGATCCCGTCCGCGGTGAAATGATCACCCTGGCGAAGGCGGGCGCCGGCTCGGCATTGATGGCTCAGCTCAAGACGCCGACCAGCCCGCTGGTGCTCTCGAAGCCGCAGACGCACACGGCGGTCGCTGCGGTCCCTCGCGTCCGTTCCCGCGCGCGACTCTGGTGGGGCATGGGGGGCCTCGGAGGTGTGGCGATCGCCGCTGCGCTCTGGTGGTTGACTCCCCGGCGGGCGCAGGTGTCGACGCTACCGGCACCGCCGGCGCCCCGCTCCCTCGGGGCTCCCGTGGACACCGCCCCCGGGCGTGGCGTTCCGGTGCCGCCCGCATCGCGCGCGTCGAGGCGCCCGTCGCGAGAGCGCGTGCTGCCTCCGCCCCCCGCCGCCGCGACCGAATCAGCCGCGCGTACCGCGGTCGCGCAGCGCGAGGACAGCCTGGTGCGATCGCTCCGGGCGCGGGCCCTGAGCGCGATGAGCCGTGCGATCGAGGCGGGGGCGACGCCCGCCGAGCTGGCGAGGGGGGACACGGTGTTCAAAGGAGCCGAATCGCTGGCAACCCGGAACCGGTTCCCCGAGGCGATGGTCCAGCTCGCCACCGCCGCCTCCTTCTGGGCGGACGCCGAGCGCCAGGCGGGGGCAGCACGCGATACCCAGCCGCGCCGCGCCGCGGAGCAGCCCGCTGCGCCCGCCGTGGCGCCCGCTCCCGTCGACCCGCGGCCGGACATCCAAAAGGTGATCGATGACTACGCGCGCGCGCTGGAATCGCGCGATATGGGTCAGGTGCGGCGGGCCTATCCGGGCCTCACGTCGGGGCAGCAACAGAGTTGGCAGGACTTCTTCCAATCGGTGCGCCATCTCAAGGCCGGCTTGACGGTCACGGCCGTGCACCTCTCGGGCCTTACGGCCGAAGCGATCGTGAGCGGGATCTACGAGTACGACAATGCCAGGACGGGCGGAGCCGAACGGCGGCCGGTCACGTTCCGGGCCATCCTCCTCGTGGACACCGGCGGCTGGCGGCTCACCACGATCCGATAGCCGGTCCTAGAAGTTGTACTCGAGCCCGGCGGTCCACAGCACGTTGGGTCGCAGCCCTCCGCGGTTCAGCGGCCACAGCGTGTTGGCCACCAGCGTGATCCCCGCCCGTGTCGTGAACTTGAAGCCGAACGAGCCGTTGATCAGGTCGTCGCGCTCGTTGGGGATGTTGGTGGGCTCGACGCTGCGCCGGAACGGCAGGTCGTAGGTGACCGTGCCCGGCAGCCGCAGCTTGCTCTCGCCGACCTGTAGCTCCGAGACCAGGTCGACCGCCATCGTCGCCCACGGCGCCATCCGATGATCGAACCCGACGGTGGCGAGCACGGCGTCGTTTTGCAAGTCGCCACCCCGAAACAGGTAGCCGATGTTGGCGTGGGGCGAGAACGCCCCGAACCGCGCCGACAGGACGCCGAGGCCGCGGGCCGCGACGTGTCCCGATCCCAGCAGATCGTCCTCGCTTCCCGTGGGGAAGCGGACATCTCCGAGGATCGCGAACGTGGTCCGTTCCGACTGAGTGACGTTGACCTTGACGCGCGCGGCGATGTCACCGATGCCGGTGGCGGATCCATCCACGAACCGCGACGTGGAGAGCTGCGGGTTGGCGGGTGTGCCGCCGAAGAAGTGTTGGGCGGTCGTGCCACCGAATGGGATGATCTGGGCGTCGCTGGTGCCGCGCAGTGAGGTGGAGACGATCGGGAGCACCACCCCGATGTCCACGCGGTCCAGTAGCCCGAAGCTCAGAAAAAAGGACGTGACGGTCATGTCGATGTCGAGCGCCAAGCGCAGCGCGATCACGTCGTTCTCGTGGGTCGGGACGCCGTACGGCGTGCAAGACGCGCCCACGATGCTGTCGCATTGCGGGCCCGTGACGTTCTCGTGGGTGAAGGTCATCTGGACGTCGTTGAGGCTCACCCCCCGCAGCGTTTCGAAGTGCAGACGGTTGACGTTGGCGCCGACGAAGACGCGGCCGCGGCCGAGCGTCTGGGCGCGCTCGCCGAACACGGCGCCCGGGGAGCCCGACGTCGGCACGGGAACGCCGCCTTCGAACCGGAACGTGGAGCCGCCGCTGGTGGCGCTCACGGGGAGGTTCGCGACGTTCTGGCTGATCGCCGTCCCGATGAACGAAATGAGCGTGCCGTTGTCGTTCACGGCCGAGGGGACGAAGTGGTCGGCGTGCAGCGCGGTCGCCGAGTCGGAGCCGGCGGTGCCGCCGAGGAAGAGCGGGTCCTTACCGTCGGCGAAGATGAACAACTGGGAGATCTTGTCGCGCAGGCCCTGCGCGTGGAGCGCGGGGGCGACCAGGGTGAGGCCCACGAGAGTCCACAGGTAGCGGCGCATGGCTTCGAAGAGACGCGATGCGGTGAGGCGCGTCAACCCCGTCCGCCGTTGACCCCGGTGGTCGGCGAGTTAGCTTCCAGCCTTGAGATGAGCCGGCCTGACCGCACGATCATCCTGGACGCCCGCGCACTCGCGCGGGCGCTTCAGCGAATGGCCGTGGAGGTGCTCGAGCTGGCCCACGGCACCGACGACCTCCTGCTCATCGGCATCCAGCGGCGCGGCGTCGAGCTCGCCGAGCGCATCGCCAAGGTGATCGAGCAGGACAGGGGCGTGGTCGTGCCCCGCGGCGCCCTCGACATCACTCTTTACCGCGACGACCTCGAAACCGTGGGTCCCAAGCCCGTCATCGGCGAGACCCGCATCCCTGGGCAGCTCACCGGCAAGCACGTCGTGATCGTGGACGACGTGCTCTATACCGGCCGGACCGTGCGCGCCGCGCTCGACGAGCTCGCCGACTTCGGCCGCCCCAAACGCATCTCGCTCTGCGTCCTGGTCGATCGCGGCGGGCGTGAGCTCCCGATCCAGCCGGACATCGTCGGCAAAGAAGTCAAGGTGAACAGCGGGGAACGAGTCGACGTGCTGGTCGAGGAGCTCGACGGACGCGACGAGGTGGCCCTGGTGCGTCAGGGAGCGCCGGCGTGACGGCGCCCCCCCTCGGCAAGGACCTGGTCGGGCTCGAAGACCTCTCGGCAGACCAGATCCGGCTCATCCTCGATACCGCCGAGCCCTTCAAGGAAGTCTCCGAGCGGCCCATCAAGAAGGTCCCGGCGCTGCGCGGCAAGACCATCGTCAACCTGTTCTTCGAAGCCTCCACACGCACGCGCATCTCGTTCGAATTCGCGGAAAAACGCCTCTCCGCCGATACCGTCAACGTAGCGGCGAGCGGCAGCTCGGTGCAGAAGGGGGAGACCCTGGTCGACACCGCCCGGAACCTCGAAGCGATGCGGATCGACATGGTGGTGATCCGCCATCCCTCCTCCGGCGCCGCCGAGTTCCTGGGCAACCGGATTCGCTCCAACGTCATCAACGCCGGCGACGGCAAGCACGAGCATCCCACGCAGGGCCTGCTCGACCTCCTCACCATCCGCGACAAGCACGGAAAGATCGACGGCATCAAGGTGTGCCTCGTGGGCGACGTCCTGCACTCGCGCGTCGCCCGCTCGAATATCTGGGGCCTCCTGAAGCTCGGTGCCGAAGTCGGCGTGTGCGGACCCGACACGCTGCTGCCGCGCGGCATTGAGGAGCTGGGCGTGTGCCGGTTCCGTCGCATCGAGGAGGCGATCGAGTGGGCCGACGTGCTGAACGTGCTGCGCCTCCAGCTCGAGCGCATGGAGATGGGATTCATCCCCAGCGTGCGGGAGTACTACCGCGTCTTCGGCGTCACCGCCGAGCGGCTCGAGAAGGCGGGGCGTCCCCTGACCATCATGCACCCGGGGCCCATGAATCGCGGCGTGGAGATTGATTCGCGCGTCGCCGACGGGCCCCACAGTGTGATCCTCGATCAGGTGACGAACGGCGTCGCCGTCCGGATGGCGGTGTTGTACCTGCTGGCCGGCGGACGGCCCGAGCTGGCCGACGCGGCGAAGGGCGCCGGAGGCCCGGAGTGACGCGGCCGCTGCTCCTGAAGGGTGGTCGCGTGATCGACCCGAGCCGGGGCTTCGACCAGGTCGCCGACGTCCTGATGCAGGACGGGAAGATCGCCGCGGTCGGCACGGGGCTCGGAGCTCCCGACGGCGCCGAGGTGCGGGACGTACGAGGCACCGTCGTGGCCCCCGGGCTCGTGGACGTACACGTCCACTTGCGCGAGCCCGGCAATGAGGACGTCGAGACGATCGCGAGCGGCGCCCGGGCCGCCGCGGCGGGCGGGTTCACCACCGTGTGCGCCATGCCGAACACCGATCCCGTCACCGACAACCAGGCGGCCGTCGGCTTCATCGTCCGCCAGTCGGTGCGGGCCGGGTGCACGCGCGTGTATCCGATCGGCGCCATCTCGGTCGGCCAGAGGGGAGAGCGGCTCTCCGAGTTCGGTGAGATGGTGGGCGCCGGCGCCGTGGCGGTCTCCGACGACGGCAAGCCGGTCGTCTCGAGCCACCTCATGCGCACCGCGCTCGAGTACGCGCGCACCTTCGAGATCCCGGTCGCCGATCATTGCGAAGAACCGACCCTCGCCGCGGGCGGAGTGATGCACGAGGGACTGGTCGCCGCCCGGCTGGGCCTCAAAGGCATCCCGGCAGCGGCCGAAGAGATCATGGTGGGGCGCGACGTGCTGTTGGCGGGGCTCACGGGCGGGCACGTGCATCTGTGCCACCTGTCCACGCGGGGCTCGGTCGCGCTCGTTCGCAGCGCCAAGGAACAGGGGGTCCGTGTGACCGCCGAGGTCACGCCGCACCACCTCACGCTCACGGAGCGCGACTGCGAGCGCTACGACACGCACGCCAAGATGAACCCGCCGCTGCGCGAGGCGGCGGACGTCGCAGCGCTGCGCCAGGCGCTCAAGGAGGGCGTGATCGACTGCATCGCCTCCGACCACGCCCCACATGCCTACGACGCCAAGGAAGCCGCCTTCGACGATGCGCCCTTCGGGATCATCGGGCTGGAGACCGCGTTCGCGGTGGCCTACACCGAGCTCGTCGCGGGAGGAATCCTCGCGCTCCCCGAGCTCGTGCACCGGATGAGTACTGCGCCCGCCGCGGCATTCCGGCTTCCTGCAGGGACGTTGCAGCCCGGTCGAGCAGCGGACGTCGTCGTGCTGGACGTCACCGCGCACTGGACCGTGGATCCCGCAGCGTTCTTTTCGAAGAGCCGCAACACGCCCTTCGCGGGCCGGACGCTCACGGGGCGCGCCGCGCTCACGATCGTGGGCGGCGAAGTAGCCCACCAGGCGGAGGCTCCCGCCAGGTCGTGACGGCGCGTGCGGTCGCCCGCCGCATGGCGCAGTGCTGCCGGCAGCTCGCGGAGCGGGGGCTGATCGCCGGTCAGGACGGCAATCTGGCGGTGCGCCTGGGGCCCGACCGGGTGCTCGTGACCCCGAGCGGCGTGATCAAGGCGCTGGTGGGGCCAGCGGACATGGTCCTAGTGGACCTGCGCGGCCGCAAGCGACGTGGGCGCCATAACCCTACGAGCGAGTTGGACTTACATCTGCGGATCTTGACTCGTCGGCCTGACGTCGGGGCGGTGGTGCACGCGCACCCCCCCGTGGCGACGGGTTTCGCGGTCGCGGGGCAGGATTTTCATATATTGGTCCTGCCTGAGCTTGTCCTGCAGTGTGGGGACGTGCCCCTCGTTCCCTATGGGACGCCCGGGACTCGGGAATTGGGCGACCGCCTCGAGCCGCACCTGGACGGGCACGAGGCTTGGCTTTTGGCGAACCACGGGGCGGTGACGGTCGGGGCAACGCTCGACGCCGCGTGGATCCGGATGGAGAGTCTGGAGCACGCGGCCCGCATCATCTTCGCGGCACGCGCGCTCGGGCGCGTGAACGCGTTGAGTCCCGAGGCGGTGGCGCGCCTCGAAACCGAACGAGATCGGGGACGAGAGGACCGGGATGGCTAGAGGATCTTCCAAGAGCACCGCGATCATCCAGCGCCTGCTGGAGGAGCGGCGTCAATACGAAGCCTGGATCGTGCGCTTGAACAGCTCGGCGGACGCGACGCCGGGGAACGTGCGGGCGCGGGTGCGCGAGGACTACGAGGCGCGACTCGCGGCGGTGATGGAGGAGCTCAAGGCGCACGCCGAGAGCGCCCGGCTGGCGATCCAGGAAAAGCGGGGCATGCGCGGCGAGCTGCAGAAGAAGGAGGCCCTCGTCGCCGAGAAGCTGACCGAGACCGAGCTGCGCCATTCCGTCGGCGAGTACGACGAGTCGCAATGGGATCAGGTGCACCAGGACGTCCTCGCCGAGCTGGTGTCGGTGCGCGAGGACCTGCAGTCGGTCGAGGCGGACATCCAAAAGCTCGAGGAGCTCGACGCGCTGGTCCGCAACCGGCCCGCCCCCAGAGCAGCGCCGGCGCCGCCCCAGCACTCCCCGCAACCCGCGCCCATGCCCCCCCCGCCCTCCAGGCTGGAGCCGGAGCCGGAGCCCCAGAGGGCGGCGCAGGTGGACGAGCTCGAGTTCATCAAGTCCGTCACCGAGGACGACACCGGGGCGGCGCTGTCGCCTCGACGCGCCAGCGGGGCCCAGTTCCAGCCCCTGATCCCGAGCGATCCACCCCGCGCCGCTGTGCCGCCGTCGCAGCGGGCCGCCAACCCCGTCCCCGCGCCGATCGTCCCCGAGCCATCCGCTGCTCCGGATGACGAGGAGGCCGCGCGAACGCTGCGCTGCAAGGCGTGCGGCACGATGAATTCGCCGACGGAGTGGTATTGCGGGCAGTGTGGGGCGGAACTAGCTGCGGTCTGAAAACCAAACGACGTCACGGAAAAGCGTCGCGAGAGATCGTCACGAAAAAACGTCACGAAGAGGCGTCGAAACGGTTCCTCGTGACGTTGGTTCGTGACGGTTTTTTCGAGACGTCTTTTCGTGACGCCGTCTATTTTGAGAGTTTTCTAACCACCGCTGCCAGCCGGCTCTTGTGCCTCGCCGCATTGTTGTGATGGATCAGATTCTTTCGGGCGGCGCGATCGAGTAGCCGCGCGGCCACGCGGTACGCCTCGCCCGCCTGCTCGGACGTCGTTGCGGTGCGCACGCGCTTGAGCGCCGTCCGGAGCGCGGAGCTCTGGGCGCGGTTGCGCAGGTGGCGGGCGCGCCCTTGGCGCATCGCCTTCTTCGCAGACTTGATCCTCGGCACTCGAGGCCTCCTCGTGAGGCGCGGAAGATAGAGGGTAAGTGCAGGTCGGTCAAGGCGCTACGCCGTTGACCGGGCCCCCGCCGGCTCGTTATCTTAGGCCGTCACCGACCCCCGAGTCGAGCTATCTCGTTCGAATTCTTCATCTGGGCACCGGTGCTTCTGTTCTCGATGGTGGCCCACGAATACGCCCACGCCGAAGCCGCCTACCGGCAGGGCGATGACACCGCCTACATGCTGGGGCGGCTGACGCTCAATCCCCTGAAGCACATCGATCCCCTGATGACCGTGATCGTCCCGTTCATGTTGTGGAGAATTGGCGCGCCACCCTTCGGGGCCGCGAAGCCGGTACCGGTCAACCCCCGCAAATACCGGCAGTACCGCAGGGGCGACATCATCGTTTCGCTCGCGGGGATCACCGTGAATCTGGGGTTGTTCGTCGCGTGCACGATACTGTTCGCGCTCGTCGGCGTGGTTGGGGATGCCATCCCGTCGCTGACCGCGACGTTCGAGATCGTGCAACGCATGTTGTGGTGGGGGATGTGGCTCAACGTGGTGCTCGCCTTCTTCAACCTGATCCCCGTCCCGCCCCTGGACGGGAGCCACGTTTTCTATCACCTCCTGCCGCCAGGCTGGGGCTTGAAGTACCGGCAACTCCAGGGTCTCGGCTTCATCCCGGTGATGCTCCTGGTCTGGGTGTTCCCGGGCCTGCTGCAGGTGCTGCTGTGGCCCGCGTATCACTTGATGGGTGTCGGGCTGTTGCTCGTGCGCGGGTTCGCCGTGTCCCCGGGAGCCTTTCCGTCGTGAGCGCGCCCACCAACCCCGTGACGCAGGACTCAGCCGGCTTCGTCGTTGAGCTCGAGCAGTTCTCGGGCCCCCTGGATCTGCTGCTGCACCTGATCCGCGAGGACGAGGTCGACATCACCGACCTGCCGATCGCGAAGATCGCCGATCAGTTCCTCGCCGTCATCAGCGACCTGGGGTTGAACCAGGCGGCGGACTACCTCGAGATGGCCGCCCGGTTGCTGCGAATCAAGGCCCAGATGTTGTTGCCGCGGCGCCTGGGTGACGACGCATGGGAGGACCCCCGCGCCGAGCTGGTACACCGGCTGCTCGAGTACCAGCAGATCCGCGAGTTGGTGGAGTGGCTGGGGGCGGCGGCGGCCCGCCGGGCCGAGCAGTTCGGGCGTGGCTTCGCTCCCGAGCCGCCCGCCCCGCCACCCGCGCCACTCGTGATCGACCTGAACGATCTGCTCGCCGCCGCGGAGCGGGTGATCGCGCTCATTCCCGAGCCGGTGCTGCACCGCGTGGTGCCGCGGCCGCTCGACGTGGAGGGCGCGACCGAGCGCATTCAAGGGCTGCTCGCCGAGCGCCCGGCGTTCGGGTGGGGCGACGTCGTGGGGGAGCGTCCCACGATCGTGGACGTCCTGTCCGCCTTCATCGCGCTGCTCGAGCTCGCCAAGCGCGGCTCGCTGCACGTTCACCAGGAGGGGCCGTTCGCCCCGATTCAGATTCGCCGTGAGTCCCCTCGCGAAGCTCGTTGAGGCGGCGCTGTTCGCGTCGGCGCGACCGCTCACGGTCGAGGAGTTGCTGACCCTCGATCCGCAGGCGGGCGCGGCGGCCGTGCGCGGCGCCTTGGCCGAGCTGCGGGACGCATTCGCGGCGGGCGACCACGGGGTCGAGCTGATCGAAATCGCGCAGGGGTGGCAGTTCCTGACGCGGCGCGAGTACGCAGAGACGCTCGATCGCGCACAATTCGCGCTGCGCCCGCGGCGGCTCAGCCCGGCGGCGCTCGAGACGCTGGCCATCATCGCCTACCGGCAGCCCGTGGGACGGGTCGAAGTAGACGAGATCCGGGGCGTGGATTCGGGCGCGGTGATCGAGAAGCTGAGCGAGCGTGGGCTGGTGGAGATCGTCACCCGGGGCGAAGGGCTGGGGCGGCCGCTGCTGTACGGCACCACGCCGCAGTTCCTGGAGATCCTCGGCCTCAAGGACCTGGACGAGCTGCCGCGGCTGGAAGAGCTGTCGGTGGCGCTCCGGCCGCCCGCGCCCGCCGAACCCGAATGACCCGGATGCGCCTGCAACGCATCCACACGTACACCGTCACACCGAGGGCCCTCGATGATGGGGGCCCTCAACACAGCTAAATCAGTACTTTGCAGCCGCACGCGCGAGCACCACATCCTGCTTGGTCTATGCGGGCCTTAGCCTGTTCGACTGGCGCGCTCGCTAACAGGGTGTGGGGCCAGATAGGCCCCACGGTGGCGGACCACACAATGTGGTGACCTGGGGCGTTGATCACCCAGCAACTGGCGGGGGCGTTGAAATCGAGTTGCCACAGCAGACCTGCGTGCCAAAAGCAATCAGGAACCGGCATGCGCCCGTCCTTGCTCGCAGGGCCGCAAGCGGGGCGGGATTTCGCGAAAGGGCCGGAATGGCGCCTTGCTTGTGCAACCGACAGTAGTGAACAAACTGCACAGTGTCAATAGAAACACTACGGCGCTCCGCGCAGCTCGGCGCCGCCACCTCGACGCGCAAGCAAGCCCTTCAGAAGTACGTCACGGAGAACACGACGCTGCGCCCGCTGATCGCGGCCGTTACCTTTGGACCCCGAGACGCGCATACTGGAGGTCAACTTCACCCCGTGGCCGAACGAGACGAAGGTCGGGATCGTCCCCCCGAGCCGAAGCGAACACTCCGGCTCCAACGCGCCCTGGCGCGTGCGGGCGTGACATCCCGCCGCAAGGCCGAGGACCTGATCCGCGCGGGTCGGGTGCGCGTGGACGGCGCCGTCGCCACGATCGGCATGAGCGTGGATCCGTTGCGTCAGCGCGTGACCGTCGACGGTCGCGCGGTGCGGCCGGGGCCGGTTACCTGGCTCGCGCTCAACAAGCCGATCGGCTATGTGGTGAGTCGCGGAGACCCGGAGGGGCGGCGGACCGTTTACACTCTCCTCCCCAACGTACCGGGGCTCACGTACGTTGGACGACTGGACGTCATGACGTCGGGGCTGCTGCTCTTCACCACCGACGGCGTGGCAGCGCACCGGCTGATGCACCCGCGCTTCGCCGTGCCCCGCACCTATTGGCTGCGGGTCCACGGCCACGGCGCGGCCGAAGTGCGCGCGGCGCTCGCGCGACCCCCGGCGATCGACGGTCGCCCGGTGCGGGTCGTGGACTTCCGGGTGCGCCTCGTGGAGCGCAGCATCGAGGTCGAGATCACCCTCGCCGAAGGCCGCCAGCGCATTGTCCGGCGGCTCGCGGAGGCGCTGGGACTCAAGGTCGAGTGGCTCCACCGGGTTTCCTACGGGCCGGTGCGGCTCGGGAGGCTGGCCGAGGGCAAGTACCGGCGGCTCGCCGCGAACGAAATCGAGGCCATCGAGCGACTGCATGGAACTGCGTGACCGAACGGTGATGATCCTCGGCGGCAGCGGGCTGGTGGGCCACGCGGTGGCGCGCCGGCTGCTCGGCACCGCGCCACGGCGCCTCGTGCTCGTCGCGCTGTTCGACGAGGAGGTGCGGGCGACGGCCCGGGCGCTCGAGCCCTACCGTGGGCGCGTCACGATCGAGCTCGAGTGGGGCAATGTGTTCCTCCCTGCGACCCTGGCCCACCTGGAGCGCGGCGCCGTCATGGCGAACCCGGAGCACCGCCGGCTGATGCTCCAGGACCTATTGGACGAGCTCAGCGACGACGTCTGCCACCGCAGCTTCCTGTACCAGCTCCTGATCAAATACAAACCCGACGCCGTCGTGGACAGCATCAACACCGCCACGGCGTTCGCGTACCAGGATGGGCTGCGGAGCGCGCAGGATCTGCTGGCGCTGGCGCGCCGGGGCGAGGTCGACGAGGCCGCCGTGGAGCGTCACGTGCTGCTGCTGACGCTGCCGCAGCTGATCCGGCACGTGCAGATACTGGTCGAATCGCTCAAGCGCGCCGAGACGAAAGCGTATGTGAAGGTCGGCACGAGCGGCACCGGCGGCATGGGGTTCAACATTCCCTACACCCACTCCGAGGAGCGCCCCAGCCGTCCGCTCTTGACCAAGTCGGCCGTGGCGGGCGCGCAGTCGCTGCTCTTGTTCCTGTTGGGCCGCACGCCCGGCGCGCCCGCGACGGTCGAGATCAAGCCCACCGCCACCATCGCCTGGCGCGAGATCGGCTTCGGACCGATCCGTCGCAAGGGGAAGCCGATTCCGCTGGTGGATTGCCCGACGCCGGTGGCGCTGGCTCAGGCGTTCGCCCCCGACGCGGCTCCGTGGTGCGAGCTGGGCAAGCCGCTCGAGGGCGTATTCATCGACGTGGGGGAGAACGGCCTCTTCGCCCCCGATGAGTTCGAGACGGTCACGGCGCTCGGCCAGATGGAGTTCATCACGCCCGAGGAGGTCGCCGACTACGCCGTGATGGAGCTCGAGGGGCGGCCCACCGGACGCGACGTCGTAGCCGCGCTCGACGCGGCCACCGCCGGCCCCACCTACCGCGCCGGGATGCTGCGCGCCGCCGCGCTCGAGCGGCTGCGCGCGCTCGAGCATCAGACCAAGAGTCGGACGGTCGCCTACGAGATGCTCGGGCCACCGCGGCTCACCAAGCTCTTGTGGGAATCGCATCTGTGCGCGCTGCTGCGCCCGAGCGTCCGGGCCCTCGCCCAGTCACAGGCTGCGGAGCTGGCGGCGGAGGCACACGCCCGGGTCCAGCGCGACTCGGGCGTGCGGAGCCATATTCTGTCGGTGGGGATCCCGATTCTCACGCCGGACGGCGAGCGCGTGTACCGCGGCAGCCTCGTGGTAGTCCCGGGAGATCGTGGTGATCCCCACGCCGCCGCCCCCCGAGGTTGGGTGGACCTGCGGCCGGCCCAGTTCGGCGTGTGGATCAAGCGGGCCCAGGAGATGGTGGCGCAGGACGCGCGTCGGGCCGGTCGCGCCGCCGAGTCGGGGAGCGACGTGGACTGGATGGCCATCGGCGCGGACGACCCGATCGCGCCCGCGCGCTTCGCCACGTGGGTATTCCGGTTCGAAGACCGGGGAGAGCGGATCAAGCGCTAGGCCATGGCAGCGGATGCCGTAGGAATCGAACGCGCTCTCGGCGCCGTCGGGACGACCTTTCGTCTGATGCGGCTGTACCCGCCGACGCACCCGGCGGTGGTCGAGGCGCTGCGGCAGGTCGGCGAAGCGCTCCCGTCTCTCGCCGCGCTGGGCACCGTCGAATGGAAAGTGGGCGTCACCGGGCTGCACTGGCACGGTCAGCACCTGCTGCCGCGCAACGCGCAGATTGCCGAGCTCGCCGGCCTGCTGTACGCGCGCGGCGTCCGGACGGTGACCCTGAATCCCGGCATGACGCCGGATCACGTGCTGGCGCTGTTCCAAGTGGCCACCGGTACCGTCCCGCCCGACGATGGGACGCTCGGCCGTATCACCCTGACCCTGGGTCGCCGCACCTCCGCTCGGCTCGAACGCCTGCGCACGCCGACGCCGACGCCGGCGACGCCGGTGCCGGATGCTCATGTGGTCACGGCGCCGCCGGCGGCGCCGCATCCCCCGACCGCCGTTACCACGGAGCACTCGACGGCCGTGGCGGCGGACGCCCTGATGGCCGGAAAGCGTGCCAGCGCCGCGTTCCGGCCCGACGTGCTGCCGGTCGATGTGGAGGTGAAACGGGCCGTGACCGCGCTCGGGAACGCCACCACGCCCGAGGAACAGTCCGCCGCGGTGGAAAAACTCACCGCGCTGGCGCCCCAGCTGTTGGGGTTGCGCGACGTCGCCGTCGCCGCGGAAGCGATCGCCGCGCTCGATCGCCTGCTGCCGACCGCGAAGGACCCGAAGCTGGCCGTGGCGATCGACCAAGCGGCGCTCGCGCTCTCGGAGCGCGCGCTGGTCGAGCGCCTGGTGCACCGGCTGGGTGAGGCGCGCGTGCCGCCCGAGGAGCGCGAAGCGCTGGTGGCGGCCGTGGCCGCACTGGCGTCGCTCTCCATGGGGCTCGTCCTGGACGCGTTCCTGGCGGCGTCCGTGGACCTGCGGGCCCCGTTCCGGGGAGCGGTGCGCAAGGCAGCGGATCGGGCCCTCGAGCCGCTGCAGGGCAAGCTCGCGGACAAGGATGCGCAGGTGGTCGCGGCGGCGGCGGAGTTCGTGGGTCTGACGGGGAGCCCGCAGGCGGTGACATTGTTGATTCCGCTGCTGCGGCATGCGTCGGAGTTCGTGCGCGAAGCGGCGCTGCTCGGGCTCGCCGAGGCGGGTGGGCGCGAGATCGCGCGGCCGGCGATGCCGGCGCTCAAGGATGAGAGCGTGGCCGTCCGGGCGGCGGCGGCGCGGGCCGTCGCCGCGGGCGGCGACCCGACCTCCTCCACCGTCCTGATCCGCCGGGTGGAGCAGGAGCCTGATGAAGGGGTACAGGCGGAGTTGCTCCGGGCCATCGGCCGCCTCGGGGCGCGGGAGGCGTTGGAGGTGCTCGCCCGGTACGCGGAGCCGGGGGGCGTGATGCACCGACGAAGCGCAATGGTGCGGGCGGCGGCAGTGGACGCTTTGGGGCAGATCGCGCGCCCCGAAGCCCGGGGGCTGTTGGAACTCTACAGCAAGGACAAGGAGCCGGCGGTGCGCAAAGCGGCGGAGGCGGGGCTCAAATGACCACTCGGACGGCGAAGACCGGCGACGCGGTGCTCAGCCAGACGATCGCGCGGGAGGTCGCGAAGCGGGTCGTGGCGCAAGAGCTGATGGTCGAGCGCTTGCTCATCGGATTGCTCACGGGCGGACACGTCCTGCTCGAAGGCGTGCCCGGGCTGGCGAAGACCCTGGCGGTGCGCACGGTGGCCGAATGCCTGCGCATCGCGTTCTCGCGCATCCAGTTCACGCCGGACCTGCTGCCCGCCGACGTGATCGGGACCATGGTGTTCGACCAGAAGACCCAGGAGTTCTATCCGAAGAAGGGTCCGTTGTTCGCGAACCTGGTGCTGGCGGACGAAATCAACCGCGCCCCCGCCAAGGTGCAGGCGGCGCTGCTCGAAGCGATGCAGGAGAAGCAGGTGACGCTCGGCGGGGAGACGTTCTTTCTGGGCGAGCCGTTTCTCGTGCTCGCGACGCAGAACCCCATCGAGCAGGAAGGGACCTACCCGCTCCCCGAGGCACAGCTCGATCGATTCATGCTGAAGGTGCGGGTCGGGTATCCGACGCGCGACGCCGAGAAGGAGATCGTCGCGCGCATGGCGTCGGGGCGGCCGATCGAAGTGCAGCGCGTGGCGGAAGCGGACGACATCCTCGCGGCGCGCAGCGCGATCGCGGAGCTGTTCATGGACCAGAAAGTCGTGGACTACATCGTGGACGTGGTTCGGGGAACGCGCGAGCCGCAGGCGATCGGCCTGCCGGAGCTGAAACCGCTCATCGCCTTCGGGGCGAGCCCGCGCGCGTCGATCTACCTCGCGCAGGCGGCACGGGCGCACGCGTTCCTGCGCGGCCGCTCCTACGTCGTGCCCGAGGACGTGAAGGCCATGGCCTTCGACGTGCTGCGGCACCGAGTCCTCCTCACCTTCGAGGCGGAGGCCGAGGACATGGACTCGGACCGCGTTATCGGAAAGATCCTCGAGGCCGTGGGCGTGCCGTGAGGTACGAAGGCAAGGATCGTCGACGTCGCGAGAGCTCCCCGCTCCGCGCCCGCCGGCGTCTCGTCACGCCGGAAGTGCTCCGCCAGGTCAAGGGCATCGAGCTCCGCACCCGTTCCCTGGTCAGCTCGCTCTTCACGGGCGAATACCGGTCGATGTTCCGCGGACAGGGCATCGAGTTCGCGGAGGTCCGCGAGTACCAGCAGGGAGACGACTTCCGTGCGATCGACTGGAACGTGTCGGCGCGGATGGGCCACCCGTTCGTGAAGACGTACCACGAGGAGCGCGAGAACACGCTGCTGCTCGTGGTCGATCAGTCCGGCTCGTGCCAGTTCGGGCGCCCGTACACGAAGGCGGGACTCGCAGTGGAAGTCGCGGCCGTGCTGGCGCTGGCGGCGGCACGCCACAACGATCGCGTGGGCGCGCTGATGTTCGCCGACAAGGTCGAGTTGATCGTGCGCCCCGCGAAGGGGCGGCCACACGCGCTGCGCGTGATCCGCGACCTGGTAGCCTTCACGCCGCGCGGGCGGGGCACGAACCTGGGGGAGGCGCTGAGCTACGCCGCGAAGCTGCCGCGGCACCACGCTATCGTGGTCGTGCTGTCGGACTTCCGGGCCGACGGCTGGGAGGTCCCGCTGGCGCAGCTCGCCGCGCGCCATGACGTCGTCGCCATCACCATCGACGACCCGCGCGAGCGCGAGCTCCCCGACGCGGGCTGGGTCGACATGGAGGACGCCGAGACTGGCCAGCGGGTCCTCCTCGATACGAGCCACGGGGCGACGCGCACGCGCGTGGGCGTCGCGGCCGAGCGCCAGCTGCAGGAACGCACCCGCAAGCTCGTTCAGGCCGGTGTGGACCGGGTCGCGCTCCAGACCAATGTGCCGTACGGCGTGCTGCTGCGCCGCGCCTTCGCCGAGCGCGCCCGCCGGCTGAAGCGATGACGGCCCGACTCGTTTTGCTGGGCGTCGTGGCGTCGTGGCGTCTGGCAGCGGGGCAGGGGGGAGGGTGGTCGGTCACTCCGACCGCGCCCACCGTGGGCGACACCATCTGGCTCGAGCGGGCACTCGCCGTCCCCACCGGCTGGCAGGTCCGGGCCGGTAAGCTCGAAGCGACGGAAGCCATCGAGCCGCTCGCCGATCCCGCGGTGCGCCGGAGCGCCGGTGGCTGGGTCGTCCGCTACGCCGTCGTCGCCTGGAAGCCCGGTGCCCATCGGCTGGCGTTGCCCCCGCTCTGGCGCCTTGGTCCCGACGGGCGGGCGGACTCGACGGCCGGGGGCGCGACGAGCTTCACCGTGGCGAGCGTGATCCCGGACTCGCTGCGGAGCCCGAGTCCGCAAGGTCTGCTCGCGCCGCTGCGCGCTGCGCACAAGGATCCCCTGCCGCCGCTCGGGGCCGTGGCGCTGGCCAGCGGCCTCCTCGCCGTGGGCGTGGCCGCGCGGCGGCGGCGGCCCCGAGCCCTCGAGCCGGCACCTCAAGCTCCACTGGAACGTGAGGTCCCCGACCCCCGGTGGCTCGCCGCCGGCGAGCCGAAGGCCGTCGCCGCGCGGGCGATCTGGCGGCTGCGGGCCGCCCTGGCGCGCGCGGTCCCGGCGGCGCACGCGGCGCTCGACACGGCCGAGTGTCTGGCGGTGGTCGAGCGCGCCGGTCCCGACGCGCCGCTGCGTGAGCTGCGCGACCTGCTCGAGCAGCTCGATCGCGTGGCGTTCGCCTCTGCCCACGGGACCGATGTCGTCGCGCTCTCCGCCAAGGCGCGCCGGCTCGCGCGAGACCTGGCTCGGTGAGCTTCGCCCGGCCGCTCCTGCTGCTCGCGCTCGGCCTGTTGCCGTTGTGGTGGTGGCTGCGCGCCAAGCGGCTGGCCCGCCTGTCCGGCACCCGGATGAGCGACGTCCGGTCGGCGCTGGGGGCGGCGGAGCGCCTCTGGATCGCGCGCCTCCCCGTCAGCCTCCGCAGCGCCTGCCTCGGCGCCTGGATCATCGCCGCCGCCGGGCCTCGCATCGGCGCCGCGCACAGCGAAGCGCGCACTGAGGGGATCTCTATCGTGCTGGCGGTGGACATCTCGGGCAGCATGCAGGCCGAAGACTTCGCGCCGGCGAACCGCATCGACGTCGCCAAGCAAACCGCGATCGAGTTTGTGCGGGCCCGCACGTCGGACCGTATCGGCCTCGTCGCCTTCGCGGGGCAGGCGCTCACGCAGGTTCCCATCACGACCGACTACGCGGTGCTGGAACAGGCGCTGCGCGAGCTGCACCCGGGCATGCTCGAGGACGGGACGGCCATCGGCACGGCGATCGGCACGGCGGCCAACCGGCTGCGGCGCGCACCAGGCAGGAGCAAGGTGCTCGTGCTGCTCACCGACGGCGTCAACAACAAGGGCACCGTGGACCCCCGAACCGCGGGGCAGGCGGCGGCGGCGCTCGGCATCAAGATCTACGTCATCGGTGTCGGCACGCGCGGGCAGGCGCCCATGCCGACGGAATACGGGGCGGACGGCCAGCTGCGCTACGAGATGCGGCCCGTAGAGATCGACGAACCGCTCATGACCGAGATCGCGTCTCTGACGGGGGGGCGCTACTACCGGGCCACCGACACCGAGTCGCTGCGCCACATATTCGAGGAAATCAATCGCCTCGAGAAGACCCCGGTCGAGCAAGTCGTCTACCGTCGCTTCGACGAGGCCTACCGCGTGCCCCTCGCGGTCGGGCTGGTAGCGCTGGCGCTCGAGATCGTGCTCGCGGGCACGTTCGCCGTGCGGGTTCCGTGATGACGTTCGACGCCCCCGTCGTGCTCGCGCTCGCGCCGCTCATCGGCGGTGCCGTCTGGTTCGCCGCGGCCTGGGCGCGGCGCGTCCGCATTCGGCGGGCGGCGCTGTGGTCGCCGGAAACGGTGCGGCAGGCGCTCGCCGCGGGGCGCCTCGGGCCCACCGCGCTCGCGGTCGCCGCATTCCTCGGCGTCGTAGCGCTCGCAGGGCCCCGCTGGGGAGAAGAGCGGATCGTCGCCGAGACGCGCGGCCTCTCGGTGGTGCTCGCGGTGGACATCTCGCGCTCGATGCTCGCGGAGGACGCGACGCCCAACCGGCTCCGGCGTGCGCTCCGCGAGGCGCGACGCCTGATCCAGGACCTGGACGGCGATCGGGTCGGTCTCATCGCGTTCGCCGGCTCGAGCTACATCTTGTCGCCGCTCTCGATCGACGGGTCCGCGCTCACGCTCTACCTCGACGCGCTCGATCCCGACATGGCGTCCCAGGGAGGCACCGGACTCGCTCCGGCGCTGCGCCAGGGCGGCGAGGTGCTGCAGGCCAGCTCCGGGCTCGCCGACCGCGTGCTCGTGGTGTTCACCGACGGCGAAGCCCACGATTCGCTGCCACCGATCACCGCGCAGGCGCAGCGCCTCAAGGCCGACGGGATCCGCCTGATCCTCGTGGCCGAAGGCGGGCGCACCCCGACGCGCCTCCCGGTACGGGACGACCACGGAGCCCTGCAGGGCTACCAGAAAGATGAGGAAGGGCGCGTCATCGAGAGCGTGCGACGGGACGATATGCTCGGCGCCGCGGCCGACGCGGCGCAGGGGACGCTCGTCGCGGCGGACCTCCCCGACCAGGCCGGTGCGGTACGCGACCTCGTCGCCTCGTACCGGCGGGCACGGGCGAATGAGACGCGCACCGAGCAGAGCCGGCCACGGGCCTGGCTGCCGCTGATGCTCGCCGTGGTGCTGCTGGTCGTGCAGGCCGCCTCGCGACGAACCGCCGCGCTCGTCGGGCTCACCTTCGTGTGTCTCACCGCGCCCGGCGCGGGCGCGCAGCAGCCGCAGCTGCCGCGCAGCCCCGCGGAGAAAGCCTGGGACCGTCATGACCTCAGGCGCGCGCGCGCCGCGTACCTGGCGGAGCTCGCCGCCCGCCGCAAGGAGGACGCCGCGTGGTACAACGCGGGCACCGCGGCCCTGGCCGACTCGGACGCCGAGACGGCCCAGGCGAGCCTCGCGCACGCCGCCGCATCGCTCGATCCCGACCTGCGGTTCCGCGCGCTGTACAACCTCGGCCTGCTCGCGCTGCGTCAGGCCGAGGACGACAGTGCGGCCCGCGATGGGCGCCTGGCCGACGCCGAGCGCGCCTACCGCGAAGCCCTGTTGTTGCGGCCGCACGACCGCGCGGCGAAATGGAACCTCGAGCTCGCGGTCCGGCAGCGCGGTGGCCGCAGCCAAAACAAGGCGCCGTCCAGTGGGGGGGCGGGGAGCGGGCCGTCGGGCGGGGGGACCCGGAGCAGTGGCGGGGCTCAGGGCGGGCTGAGCCCGGCCCAGGCCGAGCAGCTGCTGCGCTCGATCGGCCACGAGGAGCTGAAGACGCGCCGTGATCGGACCGGCCTGATGCGACACGCGGCCGAGCCGGGCGTGAAGGACTGGTGACCCCCGCGGTGTGGCTGCTGGTCGCCCTGCAGAGCGCATCGCCGCCCGATGTGACGGCTCAGGTCGACCGCGCGCGCGTGCCGGCGGGCGAAGAGGTGACGCTCACCATCCGAGCGCGCTCCCGTTCGACCGAGCTGGTGGTGGTGGCCCTTCCCGGTCTCACAGGCTTCACGATCGTCGGCTCCCGCGAGGTGACGGAGGTGGCACTCGAAGGCGTGGGGGGACCGCTGCGCACGATGACGCGCGAGCTGCGGCTCAAGACCCAGCGTCCGGGCACGCTCGTGATCGGGCCCGTGCGCGTGCGACAGGGCGTTCGGGAGATCGCGACGCCGCCTCTCACGGTGACGGTAGACAGCGCGGCGACCGGGATTGCCACTGCCGTATCCCCGATCGCCCGTCGCCTGATCGACGCCGCCCCCTCACCCGCGCACAACGACCGCGTCGCGCTCAGCCTGATCCTGCCCGGAGATTCGGTGCTGGTGGGCCAGCAGCTCGACGTGATCGCCGCCGCGTGGTTCCCGCGCGATTTGCGCGCCCGCTTGACCTATCCGCCGATTCTCTCGCTCCAGACGGCCGAGGGCGCGTGGTCGTACCCGGGGGCCGTGCCGACCGAGGTCGCGGCGTCGCGCCAGGTGCGAGGCGCATGGATGGACCTGTTCGTCGCCCACCAGGCGCTGTTCCCGCTCGCGCCGGGGCGGCTCGTGATTCCGCCGGCCACCGTCGCCTACGCGGTGCCGGTCGGGTTTTCGGTTTTCCAGCGCGAGGAGCGGTACTCGCTGCGCAGCGACACGGTGCCCGTCACGGTGTTGCCGCTACCCGGCGAGCGCCGGGCGGCGGACGACCAGGCGGTCGCCGGCCAGGCGCTCGCGCTCCAACTGGAGCTCGAGCCGCCGACCGGTCGCGTGGGAGAGCCGATCGCGATGACGGCGACGGTGTCCGGAGCCGGGAACGTGGCGCTCTGGCCGGAGCCGTCGATCCGCTGGCCGCCCGGCTTCCGCCCCTACTCTGGAGAAACGGGCATGCGGATCGCGCCGCGCGACGGACGGATCGCCGGCACGAAGGTGTTTCACTATCTCGTGATGCCCGACTCGGCAGGGTCGTTCCTCCTGCCCGAGGTGCGGTACCCCTATTACGATCTCGCGGCGGGAGCGTATCGGGCGGCGACGGTGGCGCCCCGCCCGCTGGCTGTGGCACCGGGGATCGAGCCCCACGCGGCTCGCGCGCTGCCGCCGCTCGCACGCGGGCGCGCCCCGGCGTGGGCGGACGAGCTGGCGCGCAGTTTCGTGCCCTGGGGATGGCTCGTGCTGCTGGTCGGCCCGCCCCTCCTCGTATGGCGGCGGCGACGGCGTGGGATAAGCGCGGCCATCCCCGGGACCGCGGCGCCCGCGGTGCCGGTGCGGCTCACCCGGCTGGGACAGCTGGAGCGCGAGTTTCAAGCGTTGCTGGCGAGCCACGTCCCGGACCAGCCGGCCCGGGACGGCGACGGGCTCGCGCGCGCGCTGCGTGCGGCCGGAGTGGACAGCGCGGTTGCCGACCACGTGAAGCGCTTGCGCGACCGCCTCCGAGCGTCCCGCTACGGTCCCCGCGGCCTGGGGGACGCCGCCGAGCTTGCGGCCGAGCTCGAGCAGGTGCTGCATGTGCTGGGCGCGGACCCGGGCGGGAAAGGGCGCCGCGTGGTGGCAGCCATCGCGCTCCTGGCGCTCGTGGGGCTGGCGGGGCCCGCCGCGGCCCAGACGATGAGTGCGGAGGCGTTGTACGAAGCGGGGGCGCTCCGCGCCGCGGCCGACTCGTTCGCCGCACGCGCGGCGGGCTCGCCGCTCGTGGCGGCGCATTGGTACAACCTCGGCGCCACGCTGTACCGCGCCGGCGCGGACGGCAAGGCGACGGCTGCTTGGACGAGGGCCGCCCGCCTCGCGCCGCGTGACCCCCTGGTGCGGCGCGCGCACGAGCTCCTCCCGCCACCCGACGCCGCGAGCGAGGCGCTGCTGACCACGGGCCTCGCCACGCCCGGGGAATGGGCGCTCGTCGCGGGGCTTTTCTGGGTCGCCATGTGGAGCGCCGTGGCCGCGCGGCGCCGTCGCACGGTCGTCCTCGGGCTGTCGCTCGTCACGGTCGCGGCGGCGGGGCTCGCGTCCCGCGAAGGCCTGCGCCGCACGCAGCCGTTGGCCATCGTCCTGAACGCCGCGACGCCGGTCCGGGTCGCGCCGTACGGAGGCGCGAGCCCAGCCTCGATGGTCGAGGCCGGTGCCGCGCTGTTGGTCGAGCGGCGCTACGGCGCCTGGCTCGAGGTGATTCGCGCGGACGGCGTCCGCGGTTGGGTGCTCGCCGCCGAAGTGTCGCGGCCGTGACGGCCACGATCGCCATCCTGAGCTCCCAGGTCGCAGACCAGATCGCCGCCGGCGAGGTGGTCGAGCGGCCCGCGTCGGTCGTGAAAGAGCTGATCGAGAACGCCCTCGATGCCGGTGCCAGCGCGATCCGCATCGAGATCGAGGACGGCGGGAAGAGCCTGATTCGTGTGAGCGACGACGGCGCGGGCATGAGTCGCCCCGACGCGGAGCTCGCGCTGTCACGACATGCCACGAGCAAAATTCGAGAGGCCGCGGACCTGATCGGCGTGGCGACGTTCGGGTTCCGCGGCGAGGCGCTGCCCGCGATCGCGTCGGTTTCGCGGTTCGAGCTCGAGACCTCATCGGATGGCGACGTCGCAACCCGCCTGCGCGTCACGGGCGGCAAGCGCGAGGGTGTGGACGACGCCGTGCGGCAGCGGGGGACGACGGTCACCGTGCGCGGGCTGTTCTTCAATACGCCAGCCCGACGCAAGTTCCTGCGGGCGCAGGCCACGGAGACCCGCGCGGCGGTCGAGGCGGTGACGCTGCTCGCGCTCACGCGCCCCGACGTGGCCTTCACCCTCACGAGCGACGACCGTCCCCTGGTCGACGTCCGGCCCACGACGCGCCCCATCGACCGCGTCCACGCCTTGTGGGGCCGCGAGCTCGCCGACACGCTGCTGCCGATCGCCTACCGCGAAGGCCCGCTCGAGGTCCGGGGCTTCGCCCAGCGCCCGGCGCAGGCCAAGCCCGCGGGCCGGAAGGGCTACGTGTTCGTGCGCGGCCGCCCGATCCGCGATCCGTTCATCGTGCGCGCCGCGGAGGCCGGCTACCGCTCCACCATCGCGCCGGGCGACCGCCCGTCGCTGCTCTTGTTTCTGGAGCTTCCGGGCGACGCGGTGGACCTGAACGTCCACCCGTCGAAACTCGAGGTCCGCTTCCGCGACAAGTTCTTCGTCGAGAAAGTCGTGGAGCAGGCGGTGCGGGCGGCGCTGGGACCGCTGGCGGCGGCGGCGCCCCTGGGAGGGGTCGGGGGTCAGGGGCTAGGTGTTGGGGCGGCCTGGCCTGGCTTCGGTGGTACCATGCCCGCGGGCAGCGCGCAGGAGCTCTTTCCCACCGATCCCCTAGCCCCTAGCACCTCACCCCTAGCCCCTCTGCTTCAAGTGTTCGACACCTACATCGTCTTCCAGACCGACTCCGGCGTCGCGATCGTGGACCAGCACTCCGCGCACGAACGGGTGCTTTACGAGCGGGCGATGCGCCAGCTCACGGGCGACGGGGCGCCCGCGCAGCGGCTGCTCCTGCCCCTGACGCTCGAGTTCACGGCGCCCGAGCTCGAGGCGATCGACGCGCACCGCGAGCTGCTGCGTCGCGTGGGCTACGAGGTGGAGCCGTTCTCGGGACGCGCGGTGGTGGTGCACACGGCGCCCAACCCGCACCCGCGCTTCGACGCCGCGCGCTGCTTCGGCGAGCTCGTCGCCGACCTCGCGCGCGGACGGTTCGGAGGACTCGCCAACCGGCTGGAGCGCTTCGCGGCGACCTACGCCTGCCATGCCGCCGTCAAAGCCGGTCAGCGGCTCGAGCCCGACGAGATGCGCGAGCTCGTGGCCCGGCTGCTCACGGCGACGCTCCCGGCTCACGACGTCCACGGACGACCGACCGTCGTTCAGCTCCCGAAGGATGAACTCGAACGCAGATTCGGGAGAAGCTGAATGCGGAATGCCTCTCCCTTCAATTCCGCATTCCGCACTCCGCATTCCGCATTATATCGGTGACGTCACTTCCATTGACTCCGGTGCTCGTCGGCCCCACGGCGGTCGGGAAGACGGCCGTCGTTGCCGCGTGGGCCGAAAGCGAGCCCATCACCGTCGTGTCGGCCGATGCCCGACAGGTGTATCGGGGGCTCGACATCGGCACCGCGAAGCCGACCGGCGCGCTGCTCGCCCGCGTGCCGCACCTGGGTCTCGACCTCGTCGACCCGGGAGAGCGCTACAGCGCGGGCCGCTTCGCGCGCGACGCGGCGCAATGGCTCGAGCAAATCCGCGGCACGGGCCGCCAGCCGGTGGTCGTCGGCGGGACCGGGTTGTACGTACGCGCGCTGGCGGAGGGGCTGTTCCACGAGCCGCCGCTCGACCCGACGCGGCGCGAGCGGTTGCGCGCGTGGGCGGCGGAGCTGACGCCCGCGCGGCTCGCTCACTGGGCGGCGCGACTCGACCGCCGATTCGCCGGCGGCGGGCGGCAGCGGGCCGGCCGGGCCGTCGAGGTCGCGCTCCTCACGGGGCGGGGACTCAGCTGGTGGCAGCAGCACGCGCGCGAGACCGGGGCGATGCAGCCGTGGTACATTCAACTCACGCTGCCCCGAGACGCCTTGCACCGTCGTATCGCCCAACGCGTCGGCGAGATGCTCACCGCCGGACTCGTGGACGAGGTCCGGCGGGTGCTGTCGGCGGGGGTGGCGCCGCACGCCCCGGGGCTCGACGGTGTGGGATACCGCGAGGTGGCCGCGATGCTCGCGGGGCGGCTTCCGGAGCGGGACCTGCGAGAGGCGATCGTCGCGGCGACGCGACGCTATGCGAAGCGGCAGGAGACCTGGTTCAGGAACCAACTGCGCAGGGAACAGGGAGCGGGGAGCAGAACCGTGGAGCTCTGGACGCTCGACGCAACCGAGTCCCCTGATGAATTGGCGCACCGCATTCACCAGCGGTGGACCGTGTTGACTGCTCCCGGCTCTGCGCTCCCTGCTCCCCGATGAAGATCGGCATCACCTGTTATCCGACCTACGGCGGCTCTGGCGCGGTCGCGACTGAGCTGGGGCTCGAGCTCGCCCGGCGCGGGCACGAGGTGCACTTCATCTCCTACGCGAGTCCCTTTCGCCTCCGTGGTTACGCCGAGCGGGTGACGTTCCACGAGGTGACCCAGACTGAGTATCCCTTGTTCGAGCAGTCGTCGCCCTATGCGCTGGCGTTGGCGGTGAAGCAGCACGAAGTGGCGATGCGCGAGAACCTCGACCTCATGCACGTGCACTATGCCATCCCGCACGCCGCTACGGCATGGCTCGCGAAGCAGATGCTCAAGGCGCAGCGGGACCTGAAGATCGTCACCACGCTGCACGGCACCGACATCACGCTGGTTGGTCAAGATCCGTCGTATTACACGCTCACCAAGTTCTCGATCGAGCAGTCGGACCGCGTCACCGCCGTATCGGCGTTCCTGCGGGAAGAGACCTACCGCGCGTTCGGGTGTGCCGGGTGCGACGTCATCGTCATCCCCAACTTCGTCTCGACGGCCGAGTATCACCCGCCCGATGGCGGCACGTGTCGCCGCTCGCTCGCGCCGCCCGACCACAAGGTCCTGGTCCACGTCTCGAACTTCCGACCGGTCAAACGCATCACGGACGTCGTGCGGGTGTTCGCCGGCGTGCGTCGCGAGCTCCCGGCCACGCTGGTGCTGGTGGGCGACGGCCCGGAGCGCGACGCGGCGGAGCAGGAAGTCGATCGCCTCGAGCTGGGGAGCGACGTGCGCTTCCTCGGCAAGGTGGACAACGTGGCCGAGATCCTGCGAGGCAGCGACCTGTTCCTGCTGCCGTCCGAGACCGAGTCGTTCGGTCTGGCGGCGCTCGAGGCGATGGCATGTGCCGTGCCGGTCCTCGCGACCGCCGTGGGCGGCCTCCCCGAGGTCGTCGTGCAGGGGGAGACGGGCTTCCTCACGCCCAAGGGGGACGTCGAGGCCATGATCGCCCACAGCCTCCGCGTGCTGCGTGACGGTGCGCTCCACGCCCGGATGCGCGCCGCCGCCGCCCGCCGGGCGCTCGAGTTCTCGGCCGACCGGATCGTCCCGCGCTACGAGCAGCTGTACGAGGATGTGCTGCGTGGCTGACCTGCTGCGGCTCGTCCGGATCAATAACCTGCTGCTCGCCGCGGCCGGCGTCCTGGCCGGCGGCTGGATCGCGCTCGGGATGGTGGAGCGGCCCGCCAACGTCCTCTGGCTCGCAGCGGTGGCCGCGGTCGGGTTCGGGATGGCCGGCAATGTGCTGAACGACATCTGGGACCGAGCCGCAGACATGGTGAACCGGCCCGGGGGCGAGCGTCCGCTCGCCGCCCGCCGCGTCACCCGTGGCACGGCCGACCTGTGCGTGGCCGGCGGCGCCCTGCTCGGGCTTGGCGCCGCGGCGCTCGTCAACGGGACGGCGGTGCTCGTCGGCCTCGCGGCCCTCGCGGTGCTGGTGCTGTATTCGCCGGTGCTCAAGCTCCGCGGCCTACCTGGGAACGTGGCAGTGGCGCTGGTCGGCGGCTTGCCGCTCATGTACGGCGCCATCGCCGTCGGACATGCGGCGGCGGGCATCGTGCCCTGGATCCTCGCAGCCTGGCTCCACCTGGTGCGCGAGATCGTGAAGGACATCGACGACCAGGCGGGGGACCGGACGCTCGGCCGCCGCACCTTGCCGCTCGTCCTCGGGCCGCGGCGCGCGAGCGTCGTGGCGGCGGGGCTAGCGGCGGCGTTCGTGCCGTTGTCGCTCGCATTGCCCGTGGAGGCGCACTACCACGGTGCCTACTTTCTCATCGCCCTCTTCGCCCAGCTGGTCGTGCTGGCCGTGGCGAGCCGGTTGTTAGCGGGGCGTACGCAGGGAAACAGTCGACTACTCAAAGGAGCAATGCTCGTGGGGATCGTGGCGCTGGTGGCCGGGCGGGTCGCATGACGCTGTGGCAGGGGATGGTCTTGGGGCTGGTGCAGGGGCTCACGGAGTTTCTCCCGGTGTCGAGCTCGGGACATCTGAGGGTGCTCGAAGTGGTGACCGGCGTGCACACCCCGGGCGTCTTCGTCGAGGTGACGCTCCACGTCGCGACCCTGGGCTCCGTGCTGGTGATCTACGGGCCGCGACTGTGGGCGATCGCGCGGGGCGTCCTGGCGCGGCGGCCGGCGGAGCTGCGGACGGCGGGGCTCCTCGTGCTCGCGACCGTTCCAGCGGGTGTCGTCGGCGGGTTGTTCCATCGTCAAGTCGAGGCGGCCGCCTCGTTGGTGCTCGTGGGCACGGGGTTCCTCGTGACGGGGTTCATGAACTGGTCCACGCGGCGACTCAGCGGCAATCGCCCCGAGCCTACGGTCGGGGTCGCCGTGGGGATCGGGTTCGCGCAAGCCGTGGCGGCTGTGTTCCGCGGAGTCTCCCGTTCCGGGTCGACCGTGTGCGCTGCCCTGTGGGGCGGCCTCGGACCCGCCGCCGCCGCGGAGTTCAGCTTCCTGCTGGCGATTCCGGTGATCGCGGGTGCCGCGATCCTGGAGGGGCGTCACATGGCGGTGA
>WNGK01000056.1_pt1 | contig 83155 bp, 64 predicted proteins | sample 5400601 | NCBI WGS metagenome assembly WNGK01 (sample SAMN13153376, study PRJNA577476) | soil metagenome | isolation source: 60 cm soil or saprolite under Garry oak tree replicate 1 | place: USA:California | collected 2016-06-15 | reverse complement strand
AATAGTGATCGCGGCAAGCCTGGGCCAAGTCACGTCCAGTGACAATACCTAGTTTGAGAGCAAGATGCTGGAGCAAAATAGCCACAAGGTTAGAAATGAGAATAACCGAGATCAAGAGATAGCCAAACTGTGCCCCTCCAGCCAAATCAGTTGCCCAGTTCCCTGGGTCCATGTAACCGACTGCAACCAGCAACCCTGGTCCTCCATAAGCGAGAAGCATGCGCCAGAACCCTTTGCCCTTTGGCACAGGAATGGATGCATGGACCTCCGGTAATGAGGGTGCAGTAAGATTCTTTTTCCAGCCTGCTTGAGCAGTTTGTGAAATTGTTTGTGCCATAGTCTATCTCTCCATTTACCGTTCTGATACAGGTTCAGTTGTTGCTGGGCGGACGAGGACAGCCTGCGTCACGGCATCACCTACGGCATGGGTCTGAGCTCCGACGCGCAAGGTGTAAACCCCACCGTAGGGTGCGACTGCCTCCACCTGTATCAGGGCTCCAGGAATGAGTCCCAGAGAGGCTAGATAGCGCAGCAGATCAGGATTTTCATCACTCACGCGCTGCACGATGACCTGTTGCCCTGGTAGCACCGTCGAGAGAGGCTGGCTACTTGGAACGACGACCCCGCCTACATTGTCGGGGATGGGGTCACCGTGAGGATCTTCGGTCGGGTGCCCCAGCAGTGTATCCATGCGATCCACAAAAGCATCCGAAATGGCATGTTCGACCTGTTCCGCCTCCGCATCGACCTCTTCCAAGGGAAAACCCATAACGCGGACGAGGAAGAGTTCCAGCAAGCGATGACGGCGAACGAGTTCGGTCGCCATGGCCTGGCCGGTTTCGGTCAGTTCGACGCCATGATAGGGGGTATAACGAACGTATCCGCGATCAGCCAACCACTTGAAGAGTTGCGTGACGGTGGCATCGCTCAATTGTCCTGTTGGTTCCAGGCACTGCAAGCGCTCCTTCATGACAGAAGTAGTAATGGACTCGCCACGTTCGCGCAGTTTGTAGCAGAGCTTTAAGCAGTCAATAGCGCGAATTGGCAAGGTACGGAGTTCTGGTGACATTGCATGACCTCATCTATTCACATTTTCAAAAGTTGCAAAGATGAATTTTAGTGTTCTAAAAACATTTTACCAAATTTGATAATATATTGTCAAGAGGTCTGAAAAAGTGATTCAAAGTTTCCCAACATCGTCAACAGGTCTGTTTCCCGACATCGTGACCATTTGAATCGGTTGGCCGTTTGTTGACGTCGTTGCCTTCTTTGAAGGTGACACGATGTTGGGAAGTCGCTTTGTTGACGATGTTGGGAAGTCATACAAGAATGCCTGTCATCCTGAGCGAAGCGAAGGATCTCTCCGTCCGGCGAGCCAGATCCTTCGCTTCGCTCAGGATGACAGCCAGGACACCTCTCAAGTCCGCTCACGGGAGGCATTATCTCCAATCGTCTGGTGGTATATTACAAATATTGAATCGGTTGATACATTGTTTTCCGATGGAGGTATATATGCAGTATGGTTTTGTTTTTCCAAATGGTGATGTGCACTCAATCGCTGAGATGGCTGCTGAAGCGGAGGAGGCGGGTTGGGATGGTGTTTTTATCCCGGATTGCATTTACATAGACGTCGAAAGTGATCCTAAAATGCCGGGGTTTGATCCATGGATTGTGCTGGCAGCGGTGGCTACGCGTACCAGACGTGTACGTATTGGCACAATGCTGACGGCACCGTCGCGAAGGCGTCCCTGGAAGTTGGCACGGGAGACAGCGACTCTGGACCAGCTCTCTCATGGTCGGCTTGTCCTCCCGGTCGGGTTAGGCGCTCTCGATGACGCAGGGTTTGCGAGGGTAGGAGAGGTGACTGATCGCAAGACGCGGGCGCAGATGCTTGACGAAAGCCTGGAGATACTGGCCGGGTTATGGAGCGGACAGACATTCAGCTTCAATGGCGAACATTACAGCGTGCAAAATTTGACTTTCTTGCCACCACCTGTCCAGTCACCCAGAATCCCCATCTGGGTGGTTGGCGCGTGGCCGAGAATGAAATCGATGCGGCGCGTCCTGCGCTGGGATGGTTTGCTACCAAACATGTTGAATGACGACGGATCGCCCGCAGAGATTACCCCTGCTGATTTACGGGATATGAAGCGATTTATCGATGAGCAGCGCACGGAGACGACGCCATTCGATATTATATGGGAGGGGAGGACACCTGGAGAGGACCGGGAGAAAGCGACGGCAATAGTGAGGCCGTGGGCGGAGGCGGGCGCTACCTGGTGGATGGAGGCCATGTGGACGGCGCCCAATGGGCCAGATGATGTACGCAAACGTGTCCAGCAGGGGCCTCCGCGCATCGATTGACATCAACACCTGCGATGGTTTAAGACGAAACCCCGGCACGGGTGGTTGACGGGTGTTATCCGGCAAGACTTGCACCCCAATTATTTTGGACGTGTAAACACAAAAGAGCAGGTTCACTCCTACAAAAACACGAGTAGAAATACCTTCAAGCTCTACCCTGTTCAAGTAAACTTTCTCATAGGAGGCATGACCAACCTCCTATGAACTGTCTTTTGAACACACGTGAGGGATCACGGACTGGAAGGTAGATTCAATGTTACATGCCATGCTCGACCTCTATGGATGCAACGCCAAACTTCTTGCAAATGAAGCGTTACTACGACAAGTGTTGGATGAATATCCCAACCGTATCGGTATGGAAAAAGCAAGCCCGGTCGAACTGCGTGATATCAAAACGAGCAATCCTCTGGATGATGGCTTTTCTGGCTTTGTGATCATCGCCACGAGTCACGTGAGCCTGCATGCCTGGCCCCCCTATGGCATGGTCAATATCGACATTTTCTCTTGCGAGGATTTCGATGTGCAGGAGACTGTCAACTTTGCGCAGATGATGTTTCAAACGGACGATATCGAGGTACTCGCGGTTGAACGCGCGCTGCGTTCGCCTCGTTTGCCATCGCAAAGGCATAGCAGAGATACTATGGCAGAATACCCTAGAGGACGGTGTGCATGAAAGTCAAAATAGTGCCATGCCTGTTCTTTCTGCTCAATACATTTCTTTTCGCTACGTATTACTCTGTCTCAAAAGAAGCGCTCGGGCGCATCGAGCCCATTATTTTCTCTTTTATTGAGATGGTTACACTGCTGCCAGCAGGAATCTGTATCCTCATCTTGACGCGGAAAGACGTGAGCAAGGCGCTGGTAAAGCGGGGTGTACTGGTTGGAAGCTGGTTGTGCCTGGCTCTCTTTACGATTGCGATAGCGCTGAAATATACCAGCGCTACGAGTACCGCTTTTTTCCCCTCTTTGAATGGTGTGCTGGCGGCGCTTATTGCCTGGCTTTTTTTCCGTCAACCTATCGGCAAAGTCACCTGGTTCGCCGGATCAATCTCAATGATCGGAACCGTTCTGCTCATCAGTAACTCATCGATGGGTGGTTGGAGAGGCATGTCTATTGCTTTTCTAGGAGGGCTATTTTTTACCTGTTACGTGTTCCTGGCTGATCACCAACAGCAGGGAGATCTTGCGCCGTGGCCTCTCTTTGGAATAGAGCTTGTCACTATGGCGGGCTGGTCCATGCTCATTGCTTTATTGTTCGGCAATTGGCAGTCGTTCCACCCCTCCTTGCCAAAGGATATCTGGGTGATACTCTATGTAGCAGGGGCGACAACATTCCTGCCTACCCTGATTACGGTGTTGATGCAAAAATACGTTTCTCCAGTCACCGTTTCCTTTATCTACATTCTTGAACCGATCCTGGGAGCGATCGTCGCGAACCTGTACTTGCATGAAATGCTGCCAGTTCAGGGCTATCTGGGAGGGGGCCTGGTGGTTGTAGGTACTATCATTCATACATGGGGCGTGTCGTGGCGTCCGGCAAAGGGCCGCTCTCTCGAGAGCGCATTTACGTCGATAGACCATCGTATTCATCGCTCTTTCATCAGCCTGGTGAGTTATCCACTGCTTTTGCTCGGTATCAGTTTTGTGCTCCTCTACCGGTTTGGCGGCTTTCCACCAGCTGCCTGGTTTGAGCTGTATCGTATCTGGCCCAATCTCTCCACCCTTTTACAACAAGGAAACAATACATTTGTGATCCTGCTGTTTGTTCAGGCCGTTTGCTGGTTTATTGCCTGGGTCACATTCGGTACGATGGTGATTTTGACAATCTACCATATCTTATCCAGTGCGATCTCGCGCAGAGAGAAACCTGTGGTACAACAGCTTCCGCAGTATCCAAAGCATCCAAAGCGCCCGGAGTACCCAGAGTACCCAGGCACTCCATTGAGCGCTCCTCCATCCGTGCACACAGGGAAAAAGAGAGAAAGAGAAAGCATCAACGCGACAACGCAGAGCCCGACACTTTCTCTCCTGGACGAATTAGTTTCTTAGAGAGACCTGTCTTCTTCTTTCTTCATTCCATCTCGTTTTGGCTGATTTGTTTGCACGGGAGCGGTAAAAGGGCTTCGCGGGACGTTTGACGATGCCTGCGGTGTTCCTTCTAATTGCGACGAAAATAGATGAGTTGCCGGGCGAGGCGTGACTGGCTGAGTTAATGGTTTGTTCGTCAATGGTTGAGTAACTGTCTGGTAACCTGCTGAGAGCGTATCTATGCGCATTGAGCGTAAGAGGCGATGAATCTCTATAAGCTCTCTACAGGAATCTGGAATGACGAGCCGCTCACCCTTCCAATGATTATCGAGAGCATTACACAAATCACCAAGGGCAGTCACCAAATACTGAGCATGGAGGCTTGTCTGCCATAATCGTATCAAACGTTCCGCCATGAGATTCAGGCTGGCCGCAAGGGGCAGCAAGGCGCCGCTGGTCAAACGAGCCCGGGCGCGTACATTGCCATTGGCCAGACTTGCCTGTACGTCTTTGAGGTGCTCAATGCCGTGCTCTAATTCAGCATTATGGATGGCCATTATACGCGATTGCTCTTCAATGCGCTGATTTGCCACTTGCAGGTCTTCGAGAGATTCTGCCTGCTGCCTCGTTAAGCGCGCATTATCGAGCAAGGTCAACACCTGTCGTATTACCACCAGGCCCACCACACCTAACGTTGCAAGAAGAAGCACCGGCCGGATTGCCAGTTGATTACTATCAGAAGAGAGCACATTGAGTGACAGGACAAAGAAGAGGAAGGATAACAGCATATAGGGAAGATATTGAGGAAGGCCAAAACTGACCTGTTCGGCTTGATACTTGACACGTTGTTCAATCACTTCTTTAGGCGTCACTGGCAGGAAACGACGCAATAAGGCTGCTACGCCAATCGTCATCATGCCAAACGGCCAGCCCAGGTCAACCCACGTCGCCTCCACGTAAGTACCCGCATTTTGTTGGATATTGAAGAGGAAGTCGGAGAAAACGAAGAAGCATAAACCCAGCCCGATGACAAGGAGACTGACACGGCGAGCTGTAGCTTGATAGGCTCGTCCCTGCCCACGCAACAGCAGGAACATGACACAGCTGAGCAGCGCTGTATCAGTGATGGGATAATAGAGACCCAGGAATTTGGCAAGATTAGCTTCGCCGGGAGCCTGAGCTAAAGAGCCCAGCAGCAAATACCAGGCAATGGCGAGAATAGAACCCATGGAGATCAGGCTATCCAGCAATATTAAGAGTCGTTTGCGTCCTGCACCGGAGGGCGGCTGCAACAACAGGCCAGCGAAAACCAGGAGAGGGAAGCTGAAATAGCCGATATCCGCTAGCGATGGAAACGGAGACTGCCCAATAGACATGTAGTAACGCCAGATGCAATCCCCAAATCCCCACATAATGACACCGAATCCAATGAGTGCCCAGGCTAAGCGTTCATTCCTTAACCAGGGTTCGGTAGCTTCTTTTCTTTGTGCAGGAAGGATAGCGCTGATGAGAGCCAGGAATCCACCAATGAAGGCGCCACATAAAGGAGAAAACTGCCCCACGCGCAAGGCAATTGTGCTGCCTCCAATGTGGAAAACCACAATGATCAGCATAAATACGCCTATCCAGGCTACTGACTTTATGACGAAACGAGCTGTTGAATTCATACACTGTCTCCTGCGCTTGCGAAACTAGGGGTTTTGCTAACATACACTTTAAGAGAAAGGGTTGGAATTGCGGCAGAACGGAGGTCGCGTTGGATGAGCGCGATCACCCACATTGCAATGGGTCTTCTTAAAAGATTGTCCTATGATTGATACTACTCAAGCGTTCTGAAAAACTCTTTTTGCTTGTATATGCTCATAAGGCTTGAATCCTTGATTCAGTGGCGAATTGCCACTTAAAGAGGATCATCGCAAAGTACTATTATCCTATGGGGCAGGCGGGTCTATGAAACATTTACAACGATAACGCTGATATTGTCTTGCCCTCCACCATTTAGCGCTGCCTGAACGAGCGCTTCGCTGGCCTTTGTTGCGTCGGGTAGCTCTGCGCTCAAGATCTCCTGTATCACCGGGTCACGTACCATTTCCCATAGACCATCCGAACAAAGGAGTAACGTTGTTTCTGCTGTTAAGGGTTGCGTGAACATATCGACGTCAAGGGATGTTTTGTGGCCGAGGCTGCGGTAGATTTCGTTACGCCTTGGATGGGTGTAAACGTCATCTGCTGAAATGGCGCCATTTTCGACAAGACGCGCTACGAGGGAATGATCTCGTGTCAATTTTTTCAGCCCACTGGCCGAAGTATAGGAATAGGTGCGGCTATCTCCTACATTGGCTATAGAAATGGTCTTTCCCACAACTAATGCAGCGGTGACGGTTGTGCCAATATCTGATTTGTACATTTGATTGTACTGGCACAAGGAGTTGTTTGCTTCTTGTATCGCGTCCAGGAGGAGCTCTGCCGATTGCTCTTCGTTGATCTTTACATCACTGAGTAAAGCAGGGATGACGACATCACGAATGTGCTGGATCGCGAGGCGGCTGGCTTCCTGGCCGTTGGCATGGCCGCCAATACCGTCAGCTATGACAAAGAGTCCAAAGGGCTGCGGGCATGTATCATTGGCGAGGGTGCCCTGAATAGCAAGGAGACGATCTTCATTTGGTTTATCCTTGCGTTTGATCCCGGCATCCAGACCGGTGCCAATGGACAATGTATACTGCTTTTCCGCCAGCGGCTTGATCGTTTCCGTTGTCGTTTGCCGGTTTAACGGAAGTACCATTGTCGGTTCCTCATGCCATTTTGGCGGTAGAGGTTCTAAAGTAGCAACAGACGATGCAGACGACAGGCGTTCTTGATGTTGAGATTGCCCTGCTACCCGCGGGGCTGCCACGATAGGCTGCTGCCACGATTGCTGGTAGACCAGGTCATTTGCAGCAAGGCTTTCCGCTTTTTGTAGTGAAGCTTCGAAGCGCTGCCGTTCAAGCAGATAGTTCCTTTGCTCTTTTACTATCCAGATGATAACAGTAGCCAGTACCATCCAGAAGAAGAGTAAGGTGAAGGAAAGCAGGATTAATGCAGCGAGTGGAAGCAGGATAGAAGGGCCTTTGAGCATCCATAACCGGGGAATGAGGGGCAGTGTCTGGAGCAGAAAACGCCAGGCATGAGGAGGAAAACCACTAGAAATCCAGAAAAGGAGTATTCCCGCAAGAAACACTCCCAAGCAGGTTGTATATTTGACCCAAATTTGGGTCGCGTATGTTGTTTGAAACTTTTCCAGCATGCCTTCCCCAAACTTGCTTTAAGATTTTGCTGCTACTGCTATCTCCTTAAATGATGTGACTGCTGCTACTGCGCCATTTTCCAATAAGATTCGGAGCCCACCGTAACCATTTCGAAAGGTGTTATCCGTGACCGTAACCATCCAGTTTGTGGGCTCGGCACTGCCATTTTGCCAGACACTGGCCGAGAGGGTGGTGCCTTTGATGCGAAAACGCAGGGTATAGAGCACGCCAGGCCTCGCTGTGAAGGGGACTGCACCCAGGCGAGTCGCCATTCCTCCAAGTGTCTTGAGCACAACGAGGCTCTTGCCATCTATTAAGCTCTTATACCAGTCATTTGTATCGGACCACCGCAGCACGGCTCCGATGTTAGACTGATTAAACTGGCTCATCGAAACGCTACATTGAACCTCTGCATCCGCGATGATGGGTCCAAGGGTAGCATTGAAGGTACCCTGACCATTGGCAACCTGGCCAGTCTTTCCAGCTATCGAAAAGACGTTGCGGGTTGTCGCATCTGCCCCCCACCTTTGACCGTTAGAGGTTGTTCCCCAGAAGAGTTGGTCTGCACGCCGGAAGGTGTCTTGCGACAGGATGTCTGCTTGTACTGTAGGGGTAATCGCGCCAGGTGTCTTCGCCGTGGCTGGTGGTGACGAGATGGGTGCATTGGGTGCGATGGCTACACCCCTGCTGGCAGGTGGCATTGTGAGCGCGGCTTCGATGGAATGGAGATAGAAGGATGAGAGCAAGCCTCCAGCGAGGAGTATTCCCAGTATTGTCAGTCCTATGAATCGAGATATGCTGTTCATTTGTTCGTATCCTGAGTCCAGGGACTTTTCATTTTGTCGCACTTGTCGCACTTGTTGCACTTGTATCATACAAGCATGTTATGTTTGTTGTTGAACATTATTCAGGAGGCAGGGGATGCATAGCTCCATTGAGGAGCTGTTTGAATGGTTGGTTCGAGCGAATGACGCGGGTATGACGGTGACTTCCATAGTAGCAAGGCGCTGTATTGCGTAGTGGATCTGTGTGACGCCATTTTGTATTTCGCCTGTGGTGGGGTCGAATTGACCAACAAAAGCATCCTGCGCATGTTTGACCATATCGTCGAGAAGAGAGAGCGTTGCGGGTTGTGCAAGTTGTGCATCAGTCATGACAACGAGTTTCTTAGCGTCCTGGTGGACTTGCTCCAGGAGAGCCTGCACCTTGCTAATAGCTGTATCTATCTTTATAGCCAGGCGTTTCTGTTCGGTTGTTGCTCCAGGAGACTCAACCATGCCATGCAGGTGAAGGGCTATGTGATAGAGAAAGCCGGGTGGCACCTGGTGCTGTACATCAAATTCAAGCAGGCTTACCCTGGCTATGCGCTCATTCACCAGCACGGGAGAATCGACAGGGACATCGTTCTGGACGTAGGATAGACCATCGAGATAGTCGAGGATACGTAGGATGTGCCGGTGCATCAGGTCGGTACTTTGACTTGCCCAATCATCTCTAGCACTACCTGACCACTCTAAAATTTTTTGAGCATTACGGAAGAGCCAGATATCCAGTCCACCTGGCATGCCCAACGACTGCAGCGAGGGATCCGAGGCTAGCAGATGGCGAAGGTGACTGAGCAGACTGAAATGATGCACGGTATCCTGGGGGTTCGGTTTCTGCGGAAATTCGGCCATGAAACGCCATGTGCTTGTATCTAACGAAGGAGTTGTGGGGGCCGTTCCAGCATCTTCTTCCGTCACCAGCAAGCGATTGGTCACAGCGAGCAGGTTCGTATGAAGTTGATCTCCAGCATAGTGGAAGTGTACCTGACCATTGCTCACCGGGAGTTGACCAAGCAAAAGCGCTTTCCCTTCAACGGGATCATCATTGAGCAACCAGGCATAGTAGCTTTTGCCTGCAGCAGGATCACGAATATTGGAGAGATCGAGCTCGACTTGATCGGCAATACCCTGGCTGGTATTCTCATTAATTTGCACACTACTACTGAAGAAGACACGCCCTACGACCTGGCTGGGGGGCACTAGCGGAGCATGAGCAGAAGAGGTGTTCTTGAACACCGATGACGGCGGAAATGTACCAAGACCCAGGCTCGCAACAACCAGGACAAGGATAGCTGAAATCAGCACTGCGCTACCAACTGTAAGGATCGGTACGAGTTTCCCTCTACGAGGAGGGGGACTCATACTCGGACCAAGAGGATTGGTATTTGTTGTCGTTGTTGAGTTAAATGGGTACGAGAGATCGTAATTTGGTGTCTGTTCCGTTTGCCTCAATGCTTTGGCCTCCTAATAGAGTCCAGAAGGGCACGAGGTACGTACAATGGAAAATCCACGAAGTAGATTTCGTGTTCTGCTGTTTACCTCCAATGGAGTTTCAAGCTTTATGCGCTCAATTGGTCCAATCATAGACTCGCTACTACTTCACCCAAATCAGTAGCCATGTCCACCATTGGTAGGTTGTCGTGCCCTTATATACCTGCCAGTGTACCTGATTGCAGGTAAAAAAATGGGCTTTTTGACCAATTTTTTTTAAGTAGACATCCTACGCAATTTGGACGCGAGACCGAGACCAAATCAGGCTTCTCGTTGCTGTCTTCGCCGGGACTGGAACATGAGGACATAGCCAGTTTCCAGGATTGAGAATATGTCTATGCCGAAGGTCTGCATTTTGAGGCGCGTGCGAGAAAGGACATTTCTCACCGGCCGCATTTCTTGATCCCAGACGCCTGCTTCCTGCGCTTCCTGCAGACGCTCGCGACAGCGGTCAACGGCTTGCTCAGTGACATTGCCGCTGTTGAAGCTTGCAAGCAAGACTTCGTAAGGGCAGAAGTGTGGATACGACTCCAGGAGTGGCTTGAGTACACATATCTCGCTATTGGTAAACTGCTGCTCAGCGAGCAACAGTGCACCATCACTGTTATGAGAGATATGAGATAATGTACCCAATACCATATTTAAGGCTAACATGTGGCCCTGTGGTAAAAGGCCTTTGAGCGGGAAGTGGACGATGTCACCCGGGGATTGCTTAAGAGGACGAGTGGGAGGTTTGACCCTACGCAGGGTGGTTTCTGGCATGAGTGTACTCCTTGTCTAGCATATGCATTATGCATGCATTGCTCGCTCCTAACTTGGTGTACGCTATGTTAATGGTTTACTTTAACGACACATTTTCAGGCATTTCGTTGCTGTAATCGCTGATATCGTGCCCTTTCACTGACTCCTTTCTTTATTAAAAATGAACGTAGACATCCAGATTTTTCGCTCCTGATGACGTGTATTTCTTTCAAGGTCTGAGTGATTTTTATGGACGTACGACAACGAGTTTGAAGTACGGTGACGCAATTTCTTTGGACTTCTTGAGCATTGATTATAGCTATAGCTTATGTATAAATCTAACATTACACAAGTTGATGTGAAAAATCAATGAATTTTTCCATGCTCATTACCATACTCACACAAATTTCACATTGGATGGGGGTACTTTCCTGCTAAATTCGGGTCTCCTCATGCAAATGCGCTTTTTTTGCCCAGTAGTTTCACGAGTAATAGGATGCGCTTATAGAATCTCTAAAGTAACGGGTGTATGAAAAAGTTGTAGGCAAACAAGCACCGGGTAACTATCAGTTGCCCCGAATGATAAGACATTCGGGCTAATTTTGATGTTTATCAGCCTCAGGGTCTTAATTTCCGACACATACTACTTTATGTAGTACTCTTTTTTCAGGATAGCAGTATGGCTTTTCCTCGTGTATCTGCTGTCATCTTTCTCATTCTCCTGATCGGTAGCCTTTCATTACTTTGCATTGGTGTGTTTGCTTTGTATCAGACAACGGAGACACACCAGAACAACGAGGAATATGTGGAGGGAAAGATCGTGGCTATTGGATCGAAGATGGATTTTGAACTGGTGACAGAGGCAGGACAACATTTACATTTCAGTTGTAGCAATTCGTGTCGCGCTTTCATGACTCATATGCAGCGTCATTTCTATGAGCATGCTATGACTTATGTTTTCTATGTGGAAGGATCGAAAAATCATTTGATTGCGGTGGATGTGGATTAGAAAAAGCAGAGGGAGTGTGCTATGAGCATGCAGAACTACATGAGGGTAGCTGCGCAAACAGCAGATCGGCACTATCAAGGTGGTGCCGATATTGTTGTTGTGGGAAACGGCATTGCCGGGTTGACCGCGGCGATAGAAGCACGCCGCTTTGCTCCTGATATTCGTATCGCCATGATCACTGAGCAGTATCATCCAACGATCAATACTCCCGCACTGAAGCAGTTTGCGATTGGCAAGCTGGACCGGGAGCAACTACTGGCCTACCCGGTGGGCACCGAACGAGCGCAGCGTATTCAGATGATTCATGGACGTGTTGAAGAGATCAACGCGCAGGGAAAATATGTGTGCCTGTCAAATGGATCCACGATAGGTTATGGTTCACTGCTGCTGGCCACGGGGAGTGTGGCAAGTGGTCTTCCTGCTTTTCTTCCCGGCCGAGATTTCGATGGTGTGCTGACGCTTCACCGGCTCCAGGACTACATGAACCTGCGTCGAAGGCTGAGCGAAGTAGATGACGCGGTAGTAATTGGCGGGGGCGCTCATGCCATAGAGACAGTGACGAGCCTGCTCTACCTGGGTATTCGTACGCACTGGCTTCTTCGTAAGAAGACCTGTTTATCGAGAGTATTAGACCAGCGGGCCTCTGATCTTCTCTTAAAACATATTCAGCAGGCAGGGGCACGTGTATATAGCGAAACGGAGGTGCTGGGTATCGCCGGAAACGTCGGGGCAGTTGCAGGAGTGGTGACGAACCACCACCAGATGATCCCCTGCCAACTGGTAGTAGTGTGCACGGGCATGAAACCTGTTACCACGCTGGCAGAACGTTGTACTCTGCCCATGATGTACGAACGCGATGAGGGAATTTTTGTGAATAACCAGCTGCGCACAAGTGTTCCCGGTATTTATGCCGCCGGGGATGTTGCCGCAATCCATAATCCACAGAGCGGTATCCATGAGACAAGGGCGCAATGGTACTCGGCGGTCATAGAGGGATGTACCGCAGCGGCAGTGATGACGGGACAGGTGGCACCAGCAACACGGACTTTTGGGGTGCCCTGGCACGCGACTCGCTTAGGCGATCTTTCCTTATTGACCTCAGGCAGCCCACTGGCACGTATTGCGGGTTCAGTAACACTCGCTGATAGCATTAAGGGCACGTATCGCTGCTTGACGATCCTTGATGACCAGCTGATTGGCTACATCTCGCTTGGCCAAGCTCAGGCAGATGGACTGGCCATTAAACGCCTGATCGATGAAGGTGTGTCTATTGGCGCTATTAAGGAGGCACTACTCAAGGGGCATTTCGACGCTCGAAAGTACTTTGCGCAACAAAGCTCGATTTCGGTGAGGGACCTGGCAACATCGGGGAAGCTACCTGTTGTCAGAACGACACAAAGGCTCTCACCTCCCATGACACGGTCATTGACGGAGAGTGGTACTCAGCAGTCACTGGAGAGGAGAAAACATGAAGTAACAGGTTCACCGTCGGTTGTTGAATCAATTCCATTGACAACGTTTCCAAGGATTACCGCTGGCGCTCAATTCCGAAGCATTAATATTCACTAGAAAGAACAGGAGATGCGAAAGCAAGTGCCAGTCCTTTTACACAGGACAAGTCAAGAAGTGATGGAGGAATTGCGTGCATGTATCGGCTGCAACGAATGCTTGCTGGTTTGCCCGGCGCTCGTCAAGCCGGTTAAGATAGAGGTGTTAAACGTTGAGACGTTCTCCGGGCCAATATCCGCGCCCATAGCACGTTTTGCTCGTGCGTGCTATCAATGCGGAGCATGTGTTGCTCCCTGTCCTGTAGGATTACACCGCGATGCGATGATGATGTGGCTGAAAGTGCGGCTGCTGCGTTCTGGGCGGAAGGAGTGATTGTTTGTCTCTACGTCAACGGCCAAAGATGCGGTCTGTAAAGGGATATTCATGGTTGTATTTGTATAAGGGGCCTTCGTGGGTGATCGGCCTGCTTGTGACGGTGATCGTCGTTGGAATGGGCGCCTTATTTTATAGCTGGTACTGCCAACTTGGCAATGATGTCGCTCCTGACAGTCTTGCCGGGTTTTGCTTTGCTATCGCTGGTACTATCTGCATTCTGCTTGCTGCTACGCTTTATGTCATACGGCGCCGTTCGCGCAGGCCTGGCATGGGAAAACTCAATGCAGCTTTGAACTGGCATATCTTTTTTGCCGTGATGGGTATAGCCTTTATACTCATGCACTCTTTCGGCAATTTTAACGCGAAAACCGGTACCTATGCATTGTATGGTTTGATAGCGTTGATGGTAAGCGGCTTTGTAGGCCGAATGCTGGACCGTATTATGCCATGGCTGATCGCGAATGAGGTCGATACAATTCTGACAGCGCAAGGGGAAGATCGCGTAGCCCACATTTCGCGAAGTTTACAAACACAGGCAGATGCTGCATATGCCACACCAATGAGATATCCACACCCTACTTCTCCTGCTCAACTGCAAGATTTTCCTGCTGAGGTAGGGCAAGGACCGCCGAATACCTATTATCGAGAGGGGCAACCGCTGAGTATGCCATGGGACATGGCGTTTATTACGCCTGATGCTTCCCCTGGTGAAGTAACGCGTGAGGAAGACACATATAACTTTATGTCAAATAGACATGGGATACCGGTACAGCCGGGTATGTTGATGTACCAGGCGAAGCAGCATATAGCAGAGATACAGACTGTGGAGCGGGCGATGCAGCGCGAGCAGTTTTATCGCTATGTTATTCGTTACTGGCGTGTGTTTCATATCGCGCTGGCTTTACTGGCTATTGGCTTGATTACCTGGCACCTGGTGTATGTCGGGGGGCTGGTTTTGAATACATTTATGCATCATGGGTGAGTGAGGGAGAAGGGCGAGGGCGACACAAGCGTCCCCACCCCGCACAACCCTTCCCCCGCCCCTACGGGGACGAAGGCCCTTCCCAGGCGATGTCACTCCATGCCTACCCTTGAAAGCCCTTCCCCCGCTCCTACGATATTGTCCGTTTGTTGAGTTGTGCATGGCATGAGCGGCTTATCTGGAGAGCTTCTTGCAGGTAGTCTAATGCTTGTTGATGGCCGGGCTCTGTCTTATTTTTGTGCTGTAGTAGAGCGAGAGCGTAGTTATGTAAAGTACGGGCGGTTTCCAGGCGCATACCACACTGACGAAATATTTGGAGGGCCTGTTCAAAATATTGATATGCTTCCTGTGGTTGTCCCCGCGCGGACAAAATAGTGCCTAACAGGCTGTAAGAGCGTGCAACCAACCATGTCAACTCATATTGACGAGCCTGATTGAGGGCGTGGAGAGCCTGTAGATGCGCGGTCTCAGTGTCACCTTGCAAAAGGGAGACCTGTGCTGATGCCAATTGCCCTCTATTCCTGGCCTCTGCTTCCAAACTGTCAAAGGTGAGCGCTCGCTGCAACGTCTTTCCTGCACGCGCGAGGTAACGGCGATACTGATCCTGCTGTTTCGTTGAAGGTGAGGCCGAACCGGTCTCCTTTCCTTGAGCAGCCTGTTCTTCCTGGGATGCCAGTGCTTGTGCAATGCGCAGATTACCGAGAGCTATTAAGGAGAGGCCAATACAGGGGGTATTATGTATGGCGCGGCCAATTGAAAGAGCGCGGCAAATACATGTGCAGGCCTCTGATAGCCTGCCTTGATCCTGGTAGACAGTCGCTAGCTCGACATTAAAAGTACTTAAGTAGACCTGGTCATTCGACTGCTCCGCCAAAGTCAGGCTGTGCCTCAACCAGTTTTCCGCCTCAAGCAGATCGCCAGTATGTGCAGCCAGAATACCAAGGTTGCTATAAATTACCGAGGTGAGCGGTAAATCACCTATTTGTTCCGCTAGAGTGAGAGAGCGGCGCAAGAAGGACCGCGCCTCTTCGTGTTCCGCTTTCTGCAAATGGATGTAGCCCACATTGCACGAGACATGGGCTACTTCGCGTTTATGATTGTGTTCTTCAAGGATGGCCAGAGCAGTGTTCATGTGAGTGAGTGACTCCGTGAGTTTTCCAACACTATTGGCCAAAGCTCCCAGTAGCCTGTGGGTACGCGCCACGTCAACCGGATCACCTTCCAGGGTACGTCTTGTACGTGTCAAAGGAGCGACGGTAACATGATGGGGCCTTTGTTCAGGAAGCATCTCCGCAAAGCCCTGTAGCGCTTTATTGGCCGCGTGCAGCGCCTCATCATATTTGCCCTCTTGCCATAAGATATAACTTTGTTGAAAATACAGCCTGGCCCAGGCGGGACCTCCCACGACACCAGCATCGCGCAATACCTGTTCACCACGTTCACAATATTGACGAGTGTGCCCATAATCTGCCGCATAGTACCATGTCCAGCCTACTTCACTTAAGAGTAAGGCGTCGATCTGGGCTTCTCGTTGTGTTTCGGCAGGAGACATGAAAGGTGGTCGTGAACCTCGCTCTTGCAGGAGTTGCTCATAGACGCGACGGGCCTCTTCGTAATTCCCCTGGATACGAATACATTCACCTAACTGCTCCAGGAGATAAGCCAGGTTGGCGTGGTTTTCCTGAAAGGAGGCCTCTTGATTGCTATTGTCCGAGGTGGCAAGGGCTGCCTGTACATTTTCGGTGGCGATACGGTAATAGCGTTCGGCTTCGGGATAGGCGGAGAGGGCGTAGGCGCGGTCACCCGCCAGTGTGGCATAGCGAACAATTTGCTGTGGCTCGGCTCCCCCCTCAACGAGGTGGTGGGTGATGGTGGCGGCACCCTCTGACTCGCGATTGGCATAGGATTGGCGGAGGATAGCGGCTGCACGCCGATGAAGCTGAGCTCGTTTGGTGGCGGAGAGGCCATCGTAGAGGTGACTGACCAGCAGTGGCTGCCAGAAATGATAGCTGATACGCGCACCCCTGCCCTCTTCTGTCAAAACGCCAGACTGGAGAGCCTCGTCAAGCAGATCGAGGATGGTATCCTCATCGTTGGCGGAGTTGCTGATTTCCATAGAGCGGATCAGTGAAAATTCAAAGGAGCCGCCGAGGACAGCAGCGTTTCCCAGCAGTTGTTGACAGTCACGGCTCAATTTGCTCATGCGCTGGTCGAGGGCGGCGGCAATCGAGCGGGGCAGAGATGAACTTTTTTTACGTACAGCCTGGGGTGGATTTGCAGGCTGAGCAGTTGACGTGGCGCTGTAGGAGTAAGCCAGTTCTTCGGCAAAAAAGGGATTGCCGGCTGCCTGCTTGCGTATATCCTGCTGCACCGGCTCCGGTAGCTGGGCGCCAGAAATGAGGGTGCTGATGGCGACATCGGTGAGTGGTTGAAGCTGCAATGTAGCGATCGTATGTTCGCGCTGCATGTGTGCTATCAGAGGACGCAAGGGATGCTTTGGGGCCAGTTCGATTTCACGACACGTGCCAAGGAAGACGATGGGGAAACCAGACAACCTGCGCACGAGATAGGCGAGCAATTCACAGCTACTAGTATCGGCCCATTGCAGGTCGTCAAGCACAACAAGCATAGGAGTGCGTTCGATAGCCAGCTCGAAAAGTTCAAGAATCGCCTCCCACAGATTCTGCTGCTCCTGCCCCGGGTGTTGCCTGGAGGGAGCTGCTGTGGTGCCTGGCAACTGGTCATACAACTCCGGCAGGAGAGCGGTAAGTCTCGAGTAGACGAGCGGATGTTGAATTAGTTCTTGCTTCTGCCAGGGGTCACTATTGATGAGGCCGCGCATGATTTCAATCCACAAGCGATAGGGGATCGTGCTCTCCTGCGCATAGCTCCTACTCCAGGTTACGGCCCAGCCGCGCTCATGCGCCTCCCGGCTGGTTTCTTCAGCCAAGCGAGTTTTACCGATACCAGCCTCACCCATTACTACCATGCACTGAGGTTTACGCAGGGTGTCGAGCGGGATGGCTGAAGCATTCTTCTGGCTGATGAGCATGGCTTTTGCGCCACGCTGTGGTACGAAGAGAAGCTGACGCAACGTCTCCAATTCGGATGAGCGTCCCACCAGTAGATTGCGGTGGCTGCGACCTATAGTGATCTTGCTGTTCATCACGGAATCCTTCTGTTATGCTCTCTACTAAGAGAAAACGAGAGAGACATATGCCGATTGAGGATAACAGACAAGCAAAAAGCTGAATTTATTATATCGTATACGTCAATAAAGGTTGCCAGATAAAAAGTTAAGCGGGTACGGTAAGCCTGCTGGCCTCGTGTACCCACATTAAATATGTAGAACATACGTTCTATATCAAACATGTGCCTACTATGGTGTTTATCTTGCTAATCAATATGCGACATATGCAAAATCCTTTCAAGGTGATATATCTTGTTAGGCAGTCTACTCTATCAATTACTGATTTCTGCGTCTGCCGTTGACCAAATTCCTACAAATTACAAAAATTGGATGATTTCACTCCGCTAAATAGTTCAGGGGTGACGCGACACAACGGCTATACCGCCAGCAAAGCCATGGATTGAGTGCCAAAATCCGTTTAGAAGCTGACTCCCCTCAAACCACAGAAGGGATAGAAGGAGGATTGCTAAAACTGCAAAAAATACGATGACGGCAAGCAGGCGATGATTTTGTTGCGCAATGGTCATGAAGCATGCTCCTTTTGTGATGGTGTTTGGTGTAGAGGCAGTTGATGTTACTGAAGTACCGCCTCCCAGGTCTTGTTTGTTGTTCTATCGTGCGTTCTACTTGCTAAGAAGTTGTCACAGATTGTGGGTCCTACCCTGCCCCACCTCCTTCTTTAGATGAGAAAAAAACATGTCGCCATCCCAGACGTCGTGTTCGTGCGATAGACAGCGTATCTCCCTGTGGATGCCATTTTCTTTGAGTCGACCTGGTTAGAAGGTGCAAGCGTAGAGGCAAACACGGTGAAGGGATGCTGAAGAGGAGAATATTCAGTTCCTGGGACCACAGACTCACCCGATGATTTGGAGCTTGCTCAGAATGCTTGAAAAAAGTAGTGTCTGGCATCTGGGTTTCTCTTTTCTGTACTTCCTGTACGGAAAGGGTGAAACTTTATCATCAGGTTGAGATAATGATAAAACATTAACATACAAACTATGAATTTAGCTCATGTTTTATAGCGTAAACCAGGGACGTGGCATGTGAGTTGTATTGGCGGACATACAATTTTTTGTGGGTGAGCGACCAAAGCGGAACCTGCTTCATAGACCTACGATAGCTTGATTCAGGCCATCAATGGACACGTTGTGGGCGCGACGACGATCATTGGCATGTTCGGCCGCCTCCCGGAAGGCCAGGCTGCGAACTGAAGACAGGACCTGTGCTAGACTCTCCTCAGGTTGCACGGACCGAACCAGGAGAGTATGAATTGATTGGCTCTCCCTCGTGGGTGTAGGGCTACGATATAGGCCTGTAAGTGCACTTTTAAACTTAAAAAGGTACAAGCGAGTCAGGTGTTAGATACCACACCTGACTCGCTTGTACCTCAATTAACATCTGTCCTATTTTTCCCTTCGACCCTTATACATTGCAATATCGTGTTCAACTAAATGCGAGTCCAGCACTGCACCGCACTCATCAAATACCTTGTGGGCGTCACGCAAGTAACTTAGCCCCAGTTGATGATTCTTTTGTTCCGTACTACCATGCTTCAATAAAGTAACACCATAAGAATGCAAGGCACGAGCAAACTCGAGGTGCATACCACATTTGCGGAGTATATTTATCGCCTCTTCAAAATACTTTGTCGCTTGTTCCATTTGTCCCTGCGCAGCCAATATACTTCCCATAAGACTTTGAGCTCGTGCAGGTTGCCATATAAGTTCATTTTGGCGTGCTTCTTCCAAGGTATTAATTGCCTGCTGCCATGCTCTGTTTAGTTCACCTTGTAAAAGGAAAAGTTGTACAAGGGACAATTTACCCTCAATCCTGGTCTCGGATTCTAACCCTTCGAGAGCCAGCGCACGTTCTAACACATGTTGAGAACGCTTTAGAAAATGGAAGCGTTGGATATTTACGGTCTCTTCCAAGTCTTCAAGTTTCGAGTTGTTGTACTCTTGATTAATATTCTCTTGAGAATGATCCAAAAGTTTTGACTGCATCATATGCATATTACCTATGATAATAAGAGCAAAGCCGATGTAAGGAGTATTATTCGTGGATCGGCTAATAGAGAGGGCATATACAATAGATTTTCTTGCTTCAGCCCATTTCCCTTGATCCTGGAATGTGATAGACAGGTAAATATGCCATATACTAATATATATTTGATCTTTAATCTGCTCGGCCAGCTTGATACCACGTTTTATCCATTCTTCAGCTTCTTGTAAATTACCAGATCGTGCAGCTAACACACCCAGATTACCAAAAACAACAGACATCAAAGGAACGTCACCAATTCGCTCTGCGATATGAATGGAACGACGGAAAGCCGCATGCGCAAGCTCATGCTCTGCTTTTCTCAAATACACATCTCCTAAATTGCAACATACATTGGCTATCTCTCTTTGACGATTGTATTGTTCGAACACTCTCAGTGCTGATTGCAGGGAGGTTAGAGCTTCATGATGATCTCCAGCCATATCGGCAATAACACCAATCAGTGTTTGAATACGACCTAGATTGACTGGATCACCTGCAAGTGTACGTTTTGTACCTGTCGTTTGAAAAGCATTTGTTCTCGATGGTTCCTGTTTTTGGAGCGCCTCCTCAAACAGACATAGCGCCTCGCTTGCCATCTTATGAGCCTCATAATAATTGCCATCTTGCCAGTAGTGATAGCTCTCCTGAAAACGAAGAGTAGCCCACGCTGCTCCTCCCACCACTTCTGCTTCACGCAGGACTTGCTCTCCGCGTTCACAACACTCTTGAGCATGCAGACTATCCCCGACGTCATACCATGTCAGAGCAATTTCGCGCCAGAGGAGGGCATCAATCTGGGCTTCGTACTGATATTCGGTTGGTGTGGTAGAAGATCGCTGGTAGCTCCTGACAGCGAGAACGCGCTCATAGAGGTGTCGCGCCTCCTCGTAGTTTCCCTGGACGCGGGTGCATTCGCCCAGTCTTTCCAGGAAATAGGCTAGCTGTGATCTTTCGTCCTGGGTGGTGTTGCTGAGTGATGGTCCTATGTGTTCGTCGATCTGGGCAACGGCGATACGGTAGAGGCCTTCGGCTTCGGGATAGGCGGAGAGGTTGTAGGAGCGGTCACCCGCTAATGCGGCGTAATGGACAACCTGGAGGGGTTCGGCGCCGCCCGCGACGAGGTGATTGACGATCACAGCGGCACCTTCCTCCTCGCGCTCCCGATAGACTTCCTGCAGGACCTGGGCGGCACGGCGGTGGAGGCGCGCACGACGGGCGGCTGAGAGCTGGTCGTAGAGGTGGCTGACGAGCAGGGGGTGCCAGAACTGGAAGTTGATACGAGTGCCGGTACCTTCTTCGGTGATAACACCGGCCTGGATGGCCTCTTCGAGCAGGTCAAGGATGGTGTCTTCGTTGGCATTGGCGTTGACGCCTACTTCCATCTGCTGGATGATGTGGAAGGTGAAGGAGCCGCCCAGCACGGCAGCGTTGCCAAGGAGCCGTTGACAGGCAGGGGTCAAGCGGCTCATGCGCAGTTCAAGAACGGCGGCGATGGTGTCTGGCAGGGTAAGCTCGGTATCGATTATGTCGCTGGCTAGATTGGGCGCCATAGATCGAGCGCTGTGCGAGTCAACTACATGCGAAGTGGAGGGGGCGATTTGCGTCTCGACAGTGCGCGCAAGCTCTTCCGCGAAGAAGGGGTTACCCGCTGCCCTGGTCTGGATGTATTGCACCATCGTCCCTGGCAAGTGGGACAGCAGCGAGGCTATCTGCTCGTCGGTAAGCGGCTGAATGGGGATACTCAATATGACCTGCTCGCGCTGCAGGTCAGTGAGGAGCGGACGCAAGGGATTACTGGCAGGTAGTTCATTGTCGCGATAGGTCCCTACAAGGATCACGGGACGTCCGGACAGACGGCGCACCAGGTAGGCAAAGAGCTCGCTGCTACTAGCATCAGCCCAGTGGAAGTCATCCAGCACGAGGAGCAGAGGTGTGCGTTCACTGATGGTATTAAGCAGTTCAAGCGTGGCCTCCCACAGGCGCAGTTGCTCCTGTTCTGGCGATAGAGGGGCAGGATAGACCACCGCGGGAAAAAGATCGTGCAGTTCTGGCAGTAAGGTACTTAAAGGTTGATAGGTAAGAGGGTGCTTACTGATCTCCTGCCGCTGCCAGAGGCCGTGCGCCATAGCACTGCGTAACACTTCCGTCCATTGTCGATAGGGGACGCTGCTCTCCTGCGCGTAGATCCTACTCCAGGCAACGGCCCAACCACGCTTCAACGCTCCCTGGCTCAACTCTTCAGCCAGTCGTGTCTTACCAATGCCCGCCTCACCAACGAGTAGTATACATTGTGGTCGACGCTGGGTATCCAGGGGAAGAGAGGCGGCTTTCTTGCGGGTGCGCGTGCCCTGCTCACTTGCCAGCAGCAGCTGGTTCATGATCTCAAGTTCCTGATCTCGACCAATCAATGGCGTCTGGTGGCTACGGCCAATCTGCACCTTATAGCCTTGCTTGTAAGCAGTAGAGGTGTCGCGGTCTACCAGTGAGGCAGCCTCCGCGGGTGATAGGGATTGTGAGGTGAGTGCTATGGCAGCGTGGCTATCGCCTTGCTGCACCGCCTCGTACAGAGAGCGGGTTTCCGGTAAAGGAGCGATATTGTAATCCCGCTGGAGCGCGGTGGTAAAGCGGTGATAAGCACGCAACGCCTCGCCGCGCCGATCCAGTTGTGCCAGCGAGATGATGAGTCGTTGCACCGCCGCCTCGTTGGCAGGGTCAGCAGCAAGCAACCGATCGAGCGGATCGATCGCGGTAGAGAGGGCATCGCGTGCAATGCGCAAATCCGCCAATTCGAGCAGCAGTCCCATCCAGTTTCGTTGGAGCGATTCGCGGCGCGCGATAATCCAATCTGCAGAGCGCTCTTCCGGCAGAAAGTCTCCACCATAGAGAACTGATGCCTCCTCGAGCAATTTCTCCCTGCTGCCGGGATCACCTGTCGTACGTGCCTGGTTAAGCAAGGCTTCGAATGCATCGGCATCGACCCAGATCTGTGACTGCTCGGCCAGTATAAGACCCTCACGTTCCATGCGCAAGAGATGCGAGGAAGCAGGGCGGCTAAGCGCTGGTTGGAGTAACTGGCGGAGGCTGTAGACGGTGCGATCTAAACGGCTCGAGGCTGTCTCAATATCCGCATCGGGCCACAACGCATCCATAACCTGTTCTCGACCGAGTTTACGTCCGGGGTTACTCAGGAGGCAGGCCAGCAAGGCACGGACACGCTGGTGTTGCCATACGGCATCTGTGACAGTTTGCCATTCCTGGTTGCTTCGGCGCTCCAACTGGAATTGTCCCAGCGTACGTATGCGCAGAGCAACTGGTTCGAGGTTATCGGGGGGCGATGGAGATTCAAGCAAAACCTGCAAGTCAGGCGGAGGGTTCTTCCCGATGTAGGTGCGAGTGGTACGTCCATTCTCAGTGCTGTAGGCGTACCAATAAGGCCCGTGCCCAATACCTTCACGACACTTACGGCAGCGTTGTTTGCCACAGTAACTGACCTGCTGATGGTACGTGATCTTGCCGTTCATCTTCCATTCCTCTAGTTTAGCTGCTTCAAGCGTAATGCGAGAAGAGAAGCAGTATACGCATGCAGAAAGTAGTAAACAGGCAACGACATTACTATTATACGGCACACGTCAACAATAAAAGAAAACGCTAAATATTAGAAGACTGGTATAAGACAAAGACTTTTTTTTCTAAGAAAAGACAAGTCACGCGCTCCTGTCCTAAGAACTTCCAGGGCAAAGGTTGTACGAAAAATGATGATTTGTGGAACTCTATGTATTTCTTCAAATAAATAGACTGTGTATCTAAATCTCTTTCTTGTAGCGCTTTTCGGTGTAAGGGACATTTCCAGGAGTATTTCATGTGAGATGGAGGTAGTGAGGAGTCTTCATAAAGATCTCTATCTTATACTTCCAGAGGTTAATGAAGTTCTTCGTAGTGCATAGCCAATGCGAGAAGGTATTACAACTATGTGTGAGAGTGAAGTTGCGCGCTTGCGCCGACAGATTGAATTAGAACTTGTAGCTATGCAACGCGGAATGCATGGTTTTGCACTGGGAACAGCCCGGCACCGATTTATCCATAAGCGGATGGACCGCGTTGGGATCTGTCAAGATAAGCTCGCTTTAGAGGTGGGAGAAGATCAAGCTAATGAGATTGTCTACGGCATTTATACCGAAACGATCAAATAGCAATTGATCCATATTACGCATTGGATCAGCCTCCCATCTGAAAGCAAAGAATTACGCCAATATTTAGAGAATATTTGTAGGAGAGAGTCATTTTAGGAGGGTATTTTGTAGTATGACAAGCATCCATAGATTACTGACTGTCGGGTGTGTCCTTGTCGGTCTGATGGTGCTGGTAAGTACGATATCCGCTTTTTTCTCACCATCGATACAGGCAGCGCTGATGATACCGGCAACGCCTGGCAACAGGTCGAATACGAACACAGCATTGACAACGCAACCGACTATGAATGCTCCAAAGACAGGTTCCATGCCGTCACCTACAGCTATGACAGCGTCTGTGTTAGCACAGGATACGTTTCAGCGCAACAATCAGCGTTTATGGGGCACAGCCTCCGATGGTCAGACGTGGGGTGGTAATGCCAATAGTTCACAGAGCTTTGCCATTGATGGGCAAACGGGCTTCGTCGGTAACGTGCAGGGCGTTTTTGATGCCATCCTCGGTCCGCGTACCACTGATGCTGATGTCACCTTTAGTGGTTCCTTGACTTTTTTTGGCAATGGCAGTTCCAACATCGGGTCGCTACTGCGCTGGATGGATACGAATAACTGGTATAAAGCTTATCTCGATGGCACGCAATTGATCTTGCTCAAGAAAGTGGCCGGTAATTTAACGCGGCTGAACGTGGTTGTGTTTCCAACACAGAGCAACAAAGAGTACACGCTGCGTTTTCGCGTCGTAGGATCGATGCTTATGGCCAAAGCGTGGCTGACAGATCAGGCTGAGCCTTCTAACTGGATGGTAACGGCAAACGATACATCGCTGACCGCGGGATTCGGTGGATTGCGCGTGGTCGTCCAGAAGGGTGTTGTAGCGAGAATTCACATGTTTACGGAGATGGTCGCGCGATAGAGGGTGTATCCAGGGGGAAAGATTATTTTGGAACAGTTAAAACTTGCCTACGATCTTCACCCATGGTTGAGGCGCGTTTCCTGGGGGCTACTGGCAATTGCTGGTGCAGGTATTTACTTGATTCCCGGAGGTTTTCCTCCACGAGCATGGATATTACTCTTCACGGTGATACCGCAGCTTGCCAAACTATGGGCACTGCGTGGGCCTGCGATTATGCTTCCCGTCGCATTGTTAGCCCTCCAGTCTCTTACATGGTTGATTGCGTGGGGACTATTTCTAGGAACGTGCATTGTTATTATCCGGCTTTGGAGGCAGGGGCAGCACGAGCGTAAAGAGTTTGAGGCTGATTTGCAGGAAGCTCACAACGACATTAGCGAGGAACAGGAGGCTTTGCCATGGTCGCCATTACCATTGCCCGCGCGCCAGAAACCACCCCTGGTGCTAACCAATTCTTTAGAGAAAGAACAACAGGCACCTACCCACCCCTGGCAACGGCAACTCTCGCTCCATTTAAATGTGGGAGTTGGCTGGGATGTCGGTACCACGCGCAAGCATAAGCCCAACGAAGATAGCCTTGTCGCGTTTGAGGGTACCTGTATTTATAATGGCGAGCTGCTTCCCTTTGGTCTATTTGTGGTAGCGGATGGCATGGGCGGCTATGCGCATGGACAGGATGCCAGTTACCTGGCGGTTCAAACCGTTTTGCAGTCGTTGTTACCGAACATTGTAGGCAGTGAAGAGATGACTGACGATATCCTCATCGATGTGCTGGTGGAAAGTGTAAAACAGGCAAACCTGGGGGTGCTACAGCGCAGCCAGGAGGTAAATGCCGAGATGGGTGCAACGATTACCGCTGCGCTCGTGATGGACAAAACCGCTTTCGTGGTGAATGTCGGTGACAGCCGCACCTATCACTATCGCGAGTGCGAGGGGTTGACACAAGTGACTCGTGACCATTCGCATGTCGCCCGTCTAGTAGCAGCAGGTCAGATAGCGCGTGACGAAATTTACACCCATCCAGATCGCAACCAGGTTTATCGAGGATTGGGAGCGGAGTCACGTGTGAAGGTAGACCGGTTTTCTGTTCCCTTACGAGCAAACGACTGTTTGTTGCTCTGTTCAGACGGACTGTGGGAGATGGTGCGGGATCCAGAGATTGAAAAGACTTTGAAAGAGATGGGAAATAACCCATCACAGGCAAGTAAAGCTTTAGTCCGAGCGGCCTTAAAAGGCGGAGGACTGGATAACATCAGTGTGATTGTAGTACATGTCGCACCTACAACGGTGTGATCAGTTGAAGGGGATTATTGCATGAACGATCAACGTTATGGAACTTCCAGCGCAGTAGCCACACGTCTTCCCGAAGGAAGACAGCCGGGCGACCAATATAAGCAACGAATAGCGCCCCTCCTGAACCCGATTTCAGAGGAAGGCTATCAATTGAAGATCGGTATACCTGATGCCAATACAACCTTACGACAGGATCAGGAACTACATTGCTTGCGGGATAGCAAGTATCTCTACAAGCACGAGATAGGGCGTGTCCAGCAACTCTCTGCAGAGGAGGTTGTCGGGCTGGCCCAGCGTATAGAGCGAGGCCAGCTGGAACAAAGAAAACCGAAGCCGAACCGCTACGTTATCGAAGATGGAGAGAATGCCAAGTGCCAGTTGATCGAGGCCAACCTGCGACTGGTCGTCAGCATCGCTCGAAAGTATATCGGTCTGGGTATGGATCTGATGGACCTGGTACAGGAGGGGAATATCGGGCTTATCCATGCCGTAGATAAATTCGATTACAGAATGGGCTACAAGTTCAGTACTTACGCGACATGGTGGATTCGCCGTGCGATGTCGCACGCGTTGGCCAGGCAGTCTCGTACCATCCGAGTGCCCTTGTACAAGAAGGAAGAGATGAAACGCCTGATGCAAGTCAGACAGCGACTACAGCAAGAGATGGAACGAGAACCGACAGTGGAAGATATCGCCCAGGAGATGGGGATGAACGTGCAGCAGGTGATCGCGCTATTGGTAGCCAGCGAGGACACTATCAGCCTGGACGCGCCGAACGGCAGCACAGAGGATGAACCGTCATTCAGCGATACGCTGGAGGATGATGTCGCGTACTCACCGGAGCAGGTCGTTATCTCGCAGATGCTTGAGACGCACATCCAGGATCTGCTGAAAAATCTTACACCCGACGAACGCAAGATCCTGCGCCTGCGCTACGGCCTCGAGGGGATCCCGGAACATTCCTTAAAAGAGGTGGGGAAGAAGCTGGGAGTAACTCATGAGACGATTCGCCAGGTGGAGAATAAGGCATTACGCAAACTGGTTCAACCCAGTCGTACCCGCATGCTACATGATTTTTTGAGTTAGGAAAGGGGTTGTTGAAGGGAGCTAGAAAGGAGGTGATAGGCAGCACTCAACAATATACTATAAACAGTGGATCGCCTGGTGAGCGCATTCAGACCCGGTCACATCTCAACGTGAGACCAGGAAAGAATGATGAGCGATACACAACACCAGCATGACGGACGGATAGCTGCACATCCACCTCTCGATTGTGCCGAAATCAGCCGTCATGCCGGCATTCACATTACGCGATTTTCAATTTTTTTCATCGTTTAGATAATAAAGAGAAAGATATCAAGACGGAAAGGAGCGACAAGTATGAGTAAACTGGTAATGATCATTGATGATTCAGTTACAGTGCGCAAAATCGTTGAAGTAAGCCTGAGACGTGAAGGTATCGAATACGTGAGTTACTCTAATGGAATAGAGGCTGTACGCGCGCTGACAGAAAAGAAACATGTCGCCCCTGACCTGGTCTTTCTTGATATCTCACTGCCGAGAATGGATGGTTACCAATTCGCGCAATACCTGAGATCACATCCACAGTACAATAACACAGTGATTGTCATGCTTTCCGGTCACAGTGGCGTCCTTGATCGCCTCAAGGGGCGGTTGTCCGGGGCCAGAAATTATGTGACCAAGCCATTCAGGACGCAGGATATTCTTTCTGTTGTTCATGAATACCTCGGCAAAACTCCACCTCAACATTCGCAATACCTGTCGCAGGCCGATAATGAAGTCTACTATTGACGGTAGATGAGTCATGGGGAAACCTGCGTCTGCCACTCTAAAAACACATAATGCCACTATTGTGCACGTTTATTAGGTTAGGAGAGAAAGTCTCCCGAGCAAGCTAAGCTAAAGAGACGAGCAGCAGGAGCGACATTATGGCACGATGGGCATACCTTGAGATTGGTTTTGATCCAGGAACTGGCAATGTTACACACGTTGACGGGCGAGAAGTTATTGATCCAAAGGTGGCACCTCCAGCCCGGCAAGTGAGAAACCAACTGGGCAATGAGGGGTGGGAACTGGTGAGCGCTCATGTATCGACATGGCTCTTCAAGCGTGAAATCGTCGTGCCTCAACAATGGGAATACTGTTGCCTGGCAGAGGACCATGCAGGCGGCATCCGCCGAGGGGAATGGATTCTGGTTTATTACCAGGCAGATGGAAATCACCTGGAACATGAGCACAGGCGGCTGGGGATGGCTTTAGCTCAACTTGGCAAGGCTGGATGGCAAATGATCGGCGTTGCGGATCCAGGCACTGATGGAGGATTTGATAATACTGCATTCTATTTTGCGAGGCCGCTGCCGGCGCCTCTCGCGTCTTCTTCTGATTTCTCCAATCACAAACAAGAGGAGAAGGAACAGTTATAGATGGAACTGGCTGTAGGAGGCTTTGCTACCTACAGCCAGTTCCATTACGAAAGGAACGAATAATTCAAGATTTCCCGTGTATTGTGGCTTGTCGTGTGCTTTGAACTGACGGTGTTGTGGGCGTTCCGCGTAGAATACATCCTGTCTCCAAGATAGATGAGACGGTCAATCCAAAGGTTCGCAACTTGAGGCGCGTGCGTGACAGTACATTGCGTACAGGTCTCATCTCCTGGTCCCATGTGCCGATATCCTGTGCCATTTGGAGACGCTGGCGACAGCGGTCAACAACGATATCGTTCACGCTGCCATTGTAGAAACTCGCGTACAGCACCTCATAGGGGCAATAATAGGGGTACGAGTCCAGGAGGGGAAGCAGGATGCTCATTTCGCTGGTGGTAAACTGCTGCTGGGCAACCAATTGTGGTCCCTCGTTTCCAATGGAGAGGTATGAGAGGGTGCCAAGCTCCATGTTCAGAGCCAGTTTGTAGCCAGTTGGCAGCGCATCTTGCAAAGAAAAATGCCTGATTCCTTCAGTGATTTGTTCTACGTTGTTGCGAGTAGCTTTCTCTTCACAATAAGCTACTACTTGCATGTCAGTACTCCTTATCACTATGCCCCGATGCGCTCTTAAACAGCGTTTATTTTTTTACATCGTCTTGTCGACAAGGGGGACTCGTCGCACAGGATTCGTTACAACCTAATTATGCCCGTAAAGTCTATACATACGGAAGAACTTATGTTATCATTTAATTTAACATCTTTATCATTTTTTTAGCGCGGCTAGAAGGAATGAGGATGCAAATACCAAAGACCACACCTCAACCCCGGTGGCGACTAGCCGAGGCACGCACTAAACGAAAGTGGTCGCAGCAAGAAGTTGCTGATCTCATCGGCACGACATATGTCAATATCAGCCGTTGGGAACGCGGTATCACCAGGCCCAATCCCTACTTTCGACGGAAGCTCTGCGCCCTCTTCGGGAAGAGCGAACAGGAATTGGACATTAGCTCGGATGTGGAGGGTACGACGTGGAATGTGGGGGAGAGAATAGAAACGGGAGATGAGGCGGTGGCTGGTATGGGGAACAGGGAGACTACAGAGGGCGTAGCGACAGGTGTTGTGGAGAGAACAACCACAGAGGGTGGGGCAACCGCTCAAGGTGGGGCGATATATGATCCAGCGATCCCTATTAAACCAGCAACAGCCCTGGTGGGGCGCGACGGAGAACTTGGTCGGATTCAGCAACGGCTTTGTAACGGCGGCAGTGTTGCGCTGACAGCGCTGAATGGTCTACCAGGGGTGGGAAAGACGGCATTGTCCATCGCGCTGGCACACGATACGGCAATACAAGAGCATTTCCGAGATGGTATATTGTGGGCCGGCCTGGGACCACAACCTAACATAGCAGGGCATTTGAGCCGCTGGGGAACGCTGCTGGGCATCTCAGAAAATACGATGGCAGCAATCAGCAGTGTCGAGGAATGGGCGAAAACGCTGCGAGCTATCATTGGCTCACGTTTCATGCTGCTGGTCATTGATGATGCCTGGAATGTCGAGGATGCACTGGCAATGAAAGTCGGTGGACCTAACTGCGCTCACCTCGTAACCACGCGTTTTCCTTCTATCGCTACGTATATCACCGTAGATGGCGCTACGATGATCCAGGAGTTGGACGAGCACCATAGCATCGAGCTTTTAAGAAAGCTGGCTCCTGGCGTCGTTGATCGTGAAACGAAAAAGGCTTCAGTACTGGTTCAGGCCGTTGGAGGGCTTCCCCTGGCGCTCATGCTGATGGGTAACTACTTGCGCAAGGAGGCCCATAGCGGGAGATCTCGTCGCATCGGCACAGCGATCGAGCGACTGACGAGTGCTGAGGAGCGATTACGAATCAGTGAACCACAAGGACCAGTGGAGCGCCATACGAGTCTTTCCCAGCATACCTCCCTGTCATTACAATCGGTCTTCGAGGTCACTGACCAGCAGCTAGACGAACCGGTGCGTGCCGCGCTTTATGCCCTCTCGGTCTTCCCACCCAAGCCGAACAGTTTTTCAGAGGAGGCGGCCCTCGTGGTAGCTGCCTGTACAGTAGAAATACTCGATGCATTGACCGATACAGGGCTGTTAGAGAGCAGTGGCGAAGACCGTTACACTCTCCACCAGACGATAGCCGACTATGCCCATACACACTTGAAAGAAGATACGATCGTCTACGAACGGTTGATCACGTACGTGTTTAGCTTCGTCGAGGCGCATAAAAAAGACTACGAATTGCTTGGGCTGGAATTTAACATCATCCTCGCGGCGCTGGCAGTAGCGCAACAAATAGAAAAGCCGGCCGAACTTGTGCGTGGGGTCAATGCATTTGCTCCATTCCTGATCTTGCGGGGCCTTTATGACCTGGCAGATCAACAGTTACAACAAGCGCTTAATGCCGCAAAAGCTCTGAACGATAGGTATGGTATGACCAGTTCATTGCTGCACCTTGGAGAGGTTGCACAGAAACAGGGCAACTATGACCAGGCAGTAACATTTTATCATGAAGGGCTGAGACTGGCGCGTGAGATACAAGATGCTGAACGCATCAGCGCGCTGCTCACCAATCTTGGTTGGGTGAGCTCGAAACGCGGAGAGTTTGGGCTGGCAGAAGACTACCTGCAAGAAGGTGTGATATTAGCACGGAAGATCGAGCACAAAGAACGTATCAGTGACCTGCTCGAAATGCTCGGTTCGGTAGCGGGGAGCCGGGGAGATTATGCGCAATCGGAGACATTTCTACAGGACGGGTTGAAGCTAGCACGACAGGTTGGGGATCGCGAACGTATTTGCTCTCTACTTATCAATCTGGGAGCAACGGCAGGGGAACAAGGAAACTATCGACAAGCAGAAGAGTATTTCCAGGAAGGGCTAACTATTGCACGTCAAATTGGACATCGTGAATGGATCAGTGCTTTACTCGGTAACCTAGGAGACGCAGTCGGCGAACTGGGGAATTTTGCCCAGGCAGAAGTCTACTTTCAGGAAGGACTGACACTGGCGCGCCAGATGGGACATCGTGAATGGATCTGCGCCTTGCTCATCAATATGGGATTAACGTTACGGAAGCAGGGTAACTATAGGAAGGCGGAAGATTATTTACAAGAAAGCCTGGCTTTAGCACGCCAACTTGGCAGGCCCGATATGATTTCTCATGCTCTCTACGAGTACGGAAATCTCTGCCTTAATCAGCAGCGGGTAGAGAAGGGAGAAGCAAGTTTTCGTGAGATGCTCACCACTGTCTCTGAAGGAGATGACGATCTCCTTGCTTTAGCCAACTATGGTTTGGCACGAACTGTGGCAGTCAAGGGTGACTTGCTTGAGGCAAGAAAGCTCGGGGAAATGAGTGTAATGACACTTGAGGGAATGGGGCATCGAAATGCGAATGAGGTGAGAGATTGGCTGAACATTATCAAGTAGTTAAAGACCATATGTGCAGCACTAATTTCGATCGACTGAAAGAAGCCTTCAAGCCGTAGGGAGCGGCAGGGATGATGTGGGCAAGTGAACGTTCGTGACGCCAATTACCCAATACCCCTGGCCGCATCGATCTTCCTGTACAGGTGACGCTGCCTTTTTCATCCACTGGATGTGACTGCGTCTCCATTCCTCATCTACACCCTCCCACCCTACGGTTTGACCACTACACCACCACAACCCCCTACAAAAAGCATCCTGGTAAAGAGGCTAAGCCTCCTTGATTCCCAAATCTGGGATGTATACGTTGATCAAGCTGTCTTATGCCATTAAGGCCGCCAGAACACGCAGGGAACTATTTTATGTTGATATGACGCGACATGTTGTGCAGGAGTATGGGGTGCCGCTGCATGCGTCGCAAATACGGGTGACAGCACCAGGTACAGGGCAAGGAGCACGAGTACGGCGAGTGGTAGGGTCAGTCGAATGATGTGCTTGAACATGTGTTGTTGTTCCTTTCGTTCCATTTCGTGCATCTGGGGAGAAAGGGTATCCATCAACGAGGGATGACCCTACAGGAGCAGTGAGCGAATGCTCGTGCCGAATGAGGGGAATCAGCTACCATGAGCTGCCCTGCGCTTCAAAAGATATTCGGCAGTAGTTGTTCAGAGGTCTCCTGCAATTTGACCCCAAAAAAGGTTACATGACTGAATATTTCTCTGTTGCCCTATGCGCGAGTCCATCTCGTTTACCACCAACCCAAAGAGGAGCTTCTAGCTATTTGGCTTTTCCATCCTCATCTATGGAAAAAACGTGCTTGCCAGCCCGGCAATAATACTGTAAGTTGCCATCTTCATCTGTGGCTGGAGCACTTTCTGTTTCGACATCAACCAGCAGGATTGCCTGGTCTTCGTCGTACGGGCATTTCTGGTGCTTCAATTCTTTTATGTCAATATCCATGTGTTTCCCTCTCTTCTTTGCTGATATCGTCTACGACTCAAATGACGCTAAAACAAGGCACTACCTAAATTTCGACGCACTACAAAAACAACCTATTGCTTGCTGGTCGACATGTGAAAAGAAAGGTTACGGACGTGTTGCAATAGGGTTACAGGTTCTTACGGGGTAATGGTAGATACAAGGTCAGCTAGTTACGTAGGGACTCGCGCGCAATTTGGAATGGGCAAGATCATTGTTCCTTTAGTCAGACTACCGAATGATTTTTGGATCAGCAAAAATTTGCCTTGAGGGGGGAGATAGGTACTATGTTATCCTTCAACAGCTGGTTGATAATGAGACAACGAAACTCCACACCCTCAATTTCCACTTATGTATAGTGCAGGAAGAATAACGACGGTAGGCACTTTGGGGAGTACATAAGTGCCAGGGGTTCGCACTGAGAGCATATCGTGATACAATAGGACAAATGTTTTTGAAGCAATAATAACAGCACAATGTAGAGGTGTTTGGAGCAAACAAGTATATGGATGAGGCTAAGCAACAGATCAGCAATACGATAAACAATATTGAGGAGGATGCTCTAACGGGTTCGCCTCGTCTGCAAATTGCGAGCATAGCCACTGTAGATGAGCGTTTATCGTCGCCCTCTGTTTTTAATATTACCGACCGCTTGCCGATTTTCAGCTACCTGGTCAATTCTAATCGCATTCGATGGTACCGGGTAATCATGCGCTACTTCCTGCAATGTCACCGCGAGTTGTATCGCTACCAACTTACAGCGCAGGAAGTGCGTGACGCTGTACGTGCCGCATTCGATGCCGAGTATACGCTCGAACAATGTCAGAACGACCTGGCGGCCCTCAAAGAGTGGGGGAATGTGACGACGATCTATGACTCGAGCAGGGCTACCTCCATTGCCAGCTTCCTTTCCCCAGCGCTGCTGTACCAGGCAACTCCCGAAGCTATTGCCATCGAGACTTTTCTCGATGAGCAGACTCGCGCAAACATGGGCAAAGGGTCTCTACGCCAGGGAGACCTACCTCACCTGTGGAAGACGCTGCAGGAGCTTGACGAGAACTTAACTGCGACTGGTATTGAAACTATCAATAGCCGTGAAATGGCAGAGGAGTGGCAACGAGCGTTCGAGGTCTGGAATACGATGGCGCGTGAAGCCGCTCAATACCTCGCCAATATGTTGCAAGCCGCGCAGCAAGGACGTCCCGATTTTGAGGCGTACCAGTCATACAAAGCGGCAGTCGTGGCATATGTGCATGGTTTTGCGCAAGCGTTGACACAGTACAGTCGCCGCATTCGCACACTGCTTGCTTCCTGGCATGAGACAGGAAAGAAAGAGCGACTCGTTGAGATCATTGCTCAACACCTTGAGCCTCCAGCCCCGACACTTGAGAGCAGGTCGACCGAGGACGACTTATTGCAGGAAGCGCGTAACCAGGTAGAAGCAATGATGAACTGGTTTGCCCTGGGGAAGAATGCCGATTCCTTCCGCCGCAATGCCCTCGCCGAGGTGGATAAGGTCGTGCGTCGCGCATCTGTACTGTCAGCTTCCATCCGGCCAAATGCGAACTACGCGGCCAATTTGCATATGCTAGCGCAGCAGTTGTTAAGGGCAAATAATGGTGAGACGGCGCAACAGCTTTTCAGCCTTGCTTTCGCCAATTTGCTACCTGTTCACCTGCCAGAAAGTCTTGCGGGCACTCCTAGCGCCACATATGATGCAACAGAAGGCAGCGCGTGGCAAGAGCCACCAGACGTTAACCTGCGCTTGCGGCCTATCAGTCGCGCCAATCGCGGGGACCATCCGCTGGAAGACCCGGTGATTGATAACCATACCATTATCAGTAACATTGTTCATCAATATGAAGAAAAGCGGAAGCAGGAGGTTCAACGTTTCTCCCGACTATTCGCTACGGCGTACCTTGATATTGGCATGATCAAGCATATTACGACTGAAGAGCGGGACGTCCTGATGATAGTGATTGACGGCTGCCAGGGTGATGCGCGGCACCAATACCGCGCCCCGGACGGAACAGTCATTGTCCTGCTTAACCCGGATGAGGAAATATACGCGGCACTGCGGGCACCGGATGGCGTGTTACTGCTGCCACGTTACCGCTTACAGCGCGAGGAAATAGAAGGGGGAGCAGCATGATGGAAGAGCGTGAAATACTGACAACCTCTATTGACGGGGGAACAGACACCTTGCAGGAACCTGGTACAGAGACTGCAGCACCAGCAATAGCAACAACAGCAGGTCGCATCGATCGCATGGTTACGTCGCGCCAGCGCACCTACACAGCAGAACTCATGAAGGCACATGTGGCCTTGATGGAAAGGGAGGTGATCCTCTCGAAACACATTGATCTGTTTCGACTGGTGAATCGCCACTATTACACATTACAGAAGTGGCATGATGAAAACACAGGCTGGCGTATTCAGCGCAGCGCAACGGCTATTCGCCTGGTACGACAACTTAGCGCAACCACGCCTGGTTATCTTTACGATCGACTCAAGGAACCAAGGGATTTTGCCTGCCTCACCTGGATTCTCTGGTACGCTGAAAATCGCCAGCTTACCGGTCGCGGCAATGAACAACAATTCTTACTCTCCCAGCTGGCCGACCAGATACAAGAGCAATCAACTTCAGGCGTTGACGAGGACGCAACCTTCGATTTTCGCAGGCCGTCAGACCGCTATAGCATTCAACGCGCCCTGCAATATTTGGAAGACCTGGGAGCCTTGCAGCTGGTAGATGGGCAGACGAAGGAATGGGCACAACAGGCAGAGGATGCCGATGTGCTCTACGAGTTTACTGATGTGATACGTTCACTCGTTTCAGCATTCAATCCGCAATTGTTGGAGGTAGTGGCTGAGTACATCAACAACGAGGAAAAGGTACTTCAACCTACGCTGCTACAGAATATACTGGGCGATCTTTTTCCTGTCATGGCTATCAAGCCGCTGGTGAGAGCGTGGCGCACATTGCTGCTCGGCCCAGTTTTGCTCAGGTATGATGACCCTGAAGCGTTCGCAGAGCTGGTGGAACATACCGATGAAGTAGCCAATGATTTGCTTGAAACATTTGGCTGGCTGCTCGATGTGAAACGGGATTACGCCTGTATCGTACGTGCCAGTGGCATGTCTTCGGGTCCAGTTACTAGCCTGACTCCTTTTGGCACCAGCGATCAGATGGCCATGCTGATGTGTACAGCGATCCGCGAGCAGGTTAGCAGCGGTGCATGGCCGAGGCCAGATACCTATGGCTGCGTGCATGTTACAACGGAGGATATGAATGCATTGTTTTATACATTGCGCGAGCATTATGGAGAGAACTGGGGCAACGAGGCACGTAGCAAAGGTTCGCGCAGCTTGTTGAACGATGTCTACAAAAAGATGCGCCAAGTTGGCCTGCTACGAGGGCCAGATGGCGCAGGAAATGTGATGATATTGCCGACAGCGGCCCGGTACAGCGCAAGTTATGAGAGGGCCGGGCAGGAGCAAAAACTAGCAGGCAAAAGTAAATCAAAATCAAGGACTTTAACATTGCCTGGCCTGGATGAGTCAGCATAAAGATAACCGAAGGAGTTATTACGGAATAAGGACAACTATATGCAATACACACTTGATAATTTTACGGAATGGTCCCCATCGTTAAACGGAGCATCAGAGTCGACGTTGGAACGTCAACTCGATATGTTCGTCGAGATACTACAGGCCCAGGCAGGAGGACCACGCGGCTATCGACTCCGGCGCATCATGCTGACGAATTTCTGGCTTTACGGGTTGCAAGAATTTGAGATACCCCATGGGCGGCTCTTCCTGGCAGGAGAGAACGCTTCCGGCAAATCAACAGTCCTGACCGCGGCGTTGCCGCTGGCGCTTGATGGTGACCTTCGCCCTAATCGACTCGATACATTTGGCGGCCGCGAACGGCACATGGAGTACTACGTGCTAGGCGGCAGCGAATCGGCCACGCCCTATAGCCACGAACGGCGTACTTCCTATATCGCGCTGGAATTCGAGTGGTGCGACCCGGATAATCCTCCCATTGCACCGGAATTTCGCCAGCGGTGGGAGAATGGAGAGCGCGAAAAGACGCGCTTCCTGACGATCGGCATCAGCCTTGCAGGGAATGTGAATGCCAGCGACCGCATCCGGCCACTGCGCTTTATCATTACCGATGGGTCTCGCCTGGGCCACGAACTTCAGACCGTCTATGAAACCGGCAGTAAGCATGATAAACGCGCCTTTGACCATGCCCGATTTAAACAACAATTAGAGGGACACGGATTTATTTGTGATACCCAGGCTGAGTATGAACGCCAGGTAGCACGCTATCTGTTTGGTTTTGATGATGTCAAAGATTTTCAGAAACTTATAAACCTGCTGCTGGTATTGCGCCGCCCAAACCTGAGCAGTGAACTGAGTTTTTCGCGCGTACACGACTATCTCAAGCAATCATTGCGCAAAATTTCTGGCGAAACAACTTCCCATGTAATAGGCACGATTGAACGTATCGATGCTATCCAGGCCGAAAAGGAACGTATCCAGGAGGCTTATAGCGCTGCTGAACGCCTCCACCAGGCACAACAGAATCTTGCTTTGAGTAGAGCGCAGCTGGCTGCATGTGAATACACCGGCGCGCAGTTGGCAGAGGATAGCGTGCAAAGCCGGGTGACGAGGCTGCGGAGAGATCTGAACACGGCAGACAATGAGCGCAACGGAGCAGAAGAACGCACACAAACGCTCCAGGCAGAGCACTACCAGGTAAACAGCCAGATCAAGGTGCTGGAGACGAGCGAGGGACTGCAAGTAGCAAAACAACTGACGGCGGCGCGCGAGCGCACTCGCGAGACACAGGGACAGGCGCAGGAGCAGCAAAAGAGCCTGGAGGCTGCACGTCAAGCGAAACGAGCAAGCATCGAGCGGCTGGAACGCCAAATGGCACGTTTCAACACTATGAAGGCCGAGAGCGTTGCACAGTTGCGGGAATTGGGCACTCTGGCCAGAGAGGAAAGCTATTGGGAAGTCGCGGCCTTCCAATTAGAAGAAGCGCTTCGCCAGATCAGCAGCATCACTTCCGAAGCTTCTAGCGCACCAGAAGTGCCCCTGGTTATCAGATCTCTGCCGGGAGCAATGTCAGAAGAGCGTATTGACTGGCTGCGCCACCTTGAAGAATTGCATCGACAGCGCGAGAAGCTGGATGCAACCGTACAGCATGCGCGAAATCTGGAAGCGACGCGATTCCAGGAATTAGATCTCTCGCGCAATCGTTTTCAATCTGTCGAGGATCGCTTCAACGAAGCCGTGCTCATGCTCAACAACGCCCTGGAGAGGTTCACATCGCAGGAGTCCTTGCAGTTACTGCAGGAAACAATGCTATTGCAAGGCGACATGGGCGACGTGGTAGATGATGACGCCTTACCCGGTCGCGTGGTCGAGGAATGTACCTTTATACTTGAGCACTACCGCAAAGCGATTGACGAACTTGAAACCCAGTTTATGCAGGAAGCAAACCAGGGGCAGGCGAAACTGAACGAGTTACAGGTGGCACAAGGCGGAAAGATACGTGAGATCGAAGAAGTCAGAACGCTCTATGAGCAAAAACTGGCCGAACCGGAGTTCACACCTTTACGCTCGCCCCGGCACACCACTGCACGCGCGAAGCTCGCAGAGCAAGGGATCATCGCCCTCCCTCTTTACATGCTGCTTGACTTTATACCTGAGATCGATTGCGAGAGCGAGGAAGCTGGACGAATCGAATACATGTTAGAGGATGCGGGCCTGCTGGATGCATTCGTTGTAGCGCCAGAGCAAGCAAGTGCCGCTGATGCGCTGCTAGCTGATGAAGGTCTGAGCGATTGCCGCCTCGATATCGAGGGAATGATGACAAATAGCGAGAGCCAGCGATTGATCACTACGCCACAAGAGGTGCAACGGACAGATGGTCACGTTCCATCCAATTTCTACGGCTTACGCTTCGATACCTCGGTCAATTCCTCGCCAGACGGAAACAGCCTGGATTGGGAACCAATCGCCGCAACTATTATGACGGCGCTTGGAGAGAACAGTTTTCCAGTCAACACAAGCGACATGCAAGCACGAGTTCGTTTCAATAACGACGGCAGCTGGACACATGGATTACTTACCGGCCGCGCAGGCGGCGGAAGTGCTAGCTGCATCGGTAAAACGACGCGTTTGCGGGTGCGGCAGCGCGAACTCGAAGAAATCACAAGGAAACGAACGCAACTCGACGACGAACTGCGCGCGCAAACACAGGGCATAACACACTATGAAGAGCAGTTAGCAGAGATACGGGAGCGGCAGACACAGCTACGTAAGGTTTTTCCAAATAGTGGCCTGGAGAAAATTTTTGCCGAACTTGACCAGTCAAGGTTGGCGCTGGAGAGCAACAGAAGCGCGTATCAGAAAGCACATCTGCAGACACAAGAAGCGCGGCAGCGTTTCAACAACCTGACTGCCAGACTAGAGCGAGATAGCAATGGTATCACGATCTTTGCCAGCGATGCACAGCGCGTTCAAGACGCATTGCTGGGCGTTATCAAGCTCAAAAATCAGGCGCAATCGCTGCAAATGCAACTGGCAGGGTTAAGCAATAGCTGGGAGGAGTCCCAGAAAGCGCGAGAAGCGCAAGCACAAGCCGAGATCAACGAGGTGCATATTGCCCAGGTATACGAGCGCAACCGTTATCAAGCGCTACAGGCACAGGCTGAGGAAGAAGAGTTGCAACGCATCGCTGAATTTTCCGATGCCGAGGAGCTGAGCGAACGATTACAAACATTACGTCTCCAGAACGAAACACTCACCACGAATCTGAATGATGCTAAAGCCGATTTTATCCGTGCTGACGAGCGAGCCAACAACGCGGCAAATCAGCTGATAGAGGTAGAAGAACGCTTGCAACTGGCACAACATGAGCGCAGCGAAAAGCAGGCACACTTTGTCGATCTCCTGGCAGCGTACCCTGTGGAAGAACTGGCAAGCGCACAACAGATCGCGGCAGAAGGAAAGCATATGAGCGCGTCACAGCGATTACTGGGCGGCGTTCTGCGCGAAGCCGACATTCCCGCCCGTAAAGAACAGCTAGAAGGGATCTACCGCGATGCATACAACGCGCTCTCTCGTACATTCAATCGCGAGCAACCGATCCTGCTTGAATACGGGCCAGACCTGGACGACCAGGGACTGGTGCTCTTCCTGAATGAAAACAAATGCAAAGCGGTCGAACTGCTTGAACTTTTGAGTGAGCGCATTGAGATGCAGAAAATGCTGCTCAACCAGGAAGAGACACGGTTGTTCGAGGATTTTCTGCTGCACGAAATCGCGGAGGCCATTCGCACATCCATCTTCGAGGCGGAGGAGTGGGTGCAGCAGATCAATCAGGTGCTGAGTGGTCTACCTATGATTGGTGAACACTATGCCCTGCAATGGAAGCCACCAGCCGAGTATGACATGTCGAAATTGGGCAGCCACCTCGCGCAACATTACAAACTTTTGCGCAAGCCGACGCAAGTTCTGACATTGGAAGAGACGGAAACATTGATGCACGCGTTCCGCCAGGAGATCGATTCGGTACGGCTGCGGCAGCAAGAGAGTGCCGATATAAACTTTATGGACGCCCTGGAGCAGGTCTTCGATTACCGTGAATGGTTCCACTTTGATGTTCTGGTCACACCGATTGGAGGGCAGCGACAACGTTTGACTGATCGCGTGGCCGGTACGCGTAGTGGAGCAGAACAGCTTTTTGCGCTCTACGTACCGCTTTTCGCGGCCCTGGGCGCGCTCTATCGCAGCGCAGCGCCTGGAGCGCCCAATTTACTGGCATTAGACGAGGCTTTTGACAAGGTGAGTATCGCCAACACACAGCGTATCATAGAGTTCCTCGTCTCACAGGAATTCCAGTGGATCATGACCGGGCCACAGATCAGCGGAACAGGCGCGAAGATACCGGCCTGCGCGAGATACTTGATGATCCATGAGAAAGGCTCGCCAATAGCCACTGCTTCAGCCTCTTTCTGGAGCGATAGCCAGACTCTCTAGTCGGCTACAGCGCAACGATGGAGTTTGAGGTGAGCAATCGGTCAGAGCAACACGCGGGAAAAAAGGCGGCGGAATTCTTTACCCGGCCAGGTTTATCCCGCCTGGCGGTCAAACTGTATGAGAAGTATATCGAGGTTGGGCAGGTGGGAGGGCAGGTCATCCTAATGGATGCCACTGTTGATGAACGCCGCGACATCGCCAGCTTTCTCGGTAAGCCACTGTATGCTGATACACGTTTCAAGGTCAGACTTAAAGATGTTGAAAAGGCGCTCGAACACAGTTTTCGATGCACCTTGCCCGATATGCTGCGCGCCCATTTTCCTGACAAGGAACTGGTAACGCGCGCGCAGCAGCGGGCCGACCACGCCATATACCAGGCACATTTTCGCTCCGCCCTGTCATCTATCACGGCAGAACTCCCTCTGGAATCGCGTGGACGTTATTGGATGGAACAGGGCACGCATGGGCAGGAGTGGCTTTTTTCTCGCTACAAGAATGCGAAGGCGGAGGAACAGGAGCGACAATTGCAACTGGTGCGTTACATTGCTCACCTTCTCAACCAATTGCCACAACCTGACGCTCCACAGCGGCTCGCGCTGTTTGCGCAACGTACCAGTGGAGATCCCCACACCCTTGACCTTGATAGGCCCGCCGGCCGCCTCTTGCTGCTGGCTCTCAATGACCTGGTGCAGGGTGCTTCGGATACGGCCGTGGCTCACTTCGATCGTGAGCAAGCACTGCGCCTTTACGGTGATGCAGGATTATTAATAGATACGATCTCGTCCAGCGTGGCTGTCTTCAACCTGGCGAGCGCTGTCTATCACAATGGTGATCCTGACCAATTGCCAGTCGTGGCAGGGAGACGGGTTCTGCTTCTCCCTTTGAGTCAATTGCTCGAATGGGGGGACGTCTTGCCAGCACGCACAGATATCTTTGTCTTCGAGAATCCCCAGGTTTTTGAAGAGGTTATTGCGACCTTAGGGTCGAAGCGAAATGTACCTTCGTGTGTCTGTACGGCAGGATGGCCAAGTAGGGCTGCACTGATGCTACTCGACAAGTTGGTGGCGGCGTCACCTGATAATGCACTCTACTATAGCGGCGATTTTGATTTGAAGGGGCTACAAATCGCGGCATATCTGATGGCGCGCTATCCAGGCCGTTGTCACCCCTGGCGCTTTGACCCGGATTCATATACACTTGCTCTCCAGTCCGAGCCGGAGATTGAAGCTGTCGCCGCACACCCGCAGCGGAGCGAGTTGGACCTGCTCGGTACGCTCCCAGATAGCTTTGCTCCATTGATTAAGAAGATGCAGGGGAGAAAGGCGTGGGCTTATCAAGAGGGGATTGCGCGTTTGCTGGCCGGGGATATTCTGGGATGTGGCGCTTGATTTTAGATAGCTGATAGTATCCTGCACCATACACGCAGAGAGGAGATAGATAATGGGTACTTCCGATAACAGGTCACCATCTCGCGCGGACTTTATTCGCCAGTTTTTTCCTACCTCGCCCTACGTCGGGCACCTGGGCATGCAGTTGACGGAGATGCAGCCGGACGTGGCGGTGCTCACGCTCCCGTTTGCCGAGTCGCTCGTGACCATTGGGTCCACCATCCACGGGGGAGCCATCGCTTCGCTGATCGATACCGCCGCCACGGTTGCCGCCTGGTCAGACAATACCGTGCCTGAGAACATGCGTGGCACCACCGTAGGTCTGACCGTGACTTATCTGGCGCCTGCAGAGGGTGAGGATCTCCGAGCTACCGCGCGTGTGCTACGGCGGGGTCGTAGCCTGGTCTATCTCGATGTCGAAGTCCAGAGCGTGTCGGGGACGAGCGTTGCTCGGGGCCTCGTCACGTATAAACTCGGCTAGTTCAGCCAGTGGCCTAACCCACAAGGAGGCGTAGGGGCGCAATGAATTGCGCGCCATAGGCGTCAAGTTAAGAAAAAAGGACGGGAAAAACGAGGAGGGAAGGGGTTGTCCGTAGGGGCGTGAGTGGAGTGGATGGGGAGTGGGGACGCTTGCGTCGCCCTAGCTGGAGGGGAAGGCGCACGTGGGACCGCGACGAGGGCGACGCAAGCGTCCCCACCCCACGCATCATCCACCCCCGCCCCTACGGGACAACGGGGTTTCTTCCTCCTTAACTTGACGCCTATGGGGTGCAATTCATTGCGCCCTGTGGGATGGATCGCCTCCCCAGGCGGGCGCAATGAATTGCACCCCTACGCCCCTCTCGCCTCTTTTCCAGTATTATCCTTCTCTTTATCTGAAATGTATTGCCCACAAGGAGCGCCCCAACGATGACCTTCTGGCCTTTATGAAAGAACAGAGATGTACCTGTTGGCGTATCACGTGATATACTATATAGTGTTAATGTGAGAAGGCCATCTTTCTGCTGAGCGGTTATTCCCCTTATTGCATTTGAGGTAGCGGACGTAGTTCCGCGCACTTTTTTTGGCCTGATTATCCTATTTTCAGCGCACAAGTTTAGTGAGATGTATTCAATCAACACTATATCAGCCTGTGCCCCAATACTACGATCTACTAAAGACTTATGCAAAAAGCGACACACATGCTTTGATTGTGCTATCTAGAAAGGAAACATGGGTGATTTCTCCAAAAAGGGAAACGTCTAAAGTATTGATGGCTCTCGATTCATGGAAAGCTAACTTGCTCATCTTTATACGCATTATAGGCCTGCTGCGTCCACACTGGGTGCCGACGCTGGGCGCAGTGATTAGTATGGTGCTCTCCACGGGCTTCGCCTTAATAGTACCATGGTTACTGGCATGGGTAATCGATACAGGGCTGCGGCATGGCCAATTCAGTAGCCTACTTCTTGCTACAGGCGCAATCCTTGTTACCAGTTCACTGCGGGGCCTTTGCGCTTATGGACAGGGCTATCTTTCGCAAGCAGTTTCGAACCTCGTAGCGTATGATCTGCGAAACCGCCTCTACGATCACTTGCAAACGCTCAGCTTCTCGTTTCATGACGAAGCAGAGACGGGGCAGCTCATGTCGCGTTTGACAGTTGATATAGAGGCAGTGCGCAACTTCATTCCCCTGGGGCTGCTGCGCGGACTGGTAGCACTGGTAACCTTTAGCGCGGTCACAGTTATACTCTTTCGACTTGACTGGCACCTGGCCCTGGTAACCTTGATCTGCCTCCCAATCCTCGTTCTGCTTTCTGTGCAGGTAGGGCGGCGACTGCGCCCAATATGGTCAGGGGTGCAGAACGAAACGGGGGCGCTGGGTACAGTGATGCAGGAGAGTCTGAGCGGTATGCGCGTTGTGAAGGCCTTTGCCCGCGAAGAATTCGAGATAGCTAAATACGAAGCGAAGAACCGCGAGGTGAGAGAGCTCAACATGGGCGCGATGCGACTTTCAGCATGGAATCAGCCGCTGATGGTACTCGTACTCAACGTCGTCACAGTAGTGATCGTATGGATAGGAGGCATCGCGGTAATCGGGCATCAACTCAGCCTCGGCGTACTCGTAGCCGTCACGCAATATATACTGCTGCTAGGAACTCCTGTGCGTTCCTTCGGCTACATGGTCACCTGGTTTATGCGCGGCCTCTCCGGTGGCATACGCATCTTCGGCGTGCTGGATACCCAGCCAACCATCACCGATGCGCCCGGGGCAAAGGCGCTAAAACATGTGAAGGGCTACGTTCGCTTTGAAAACGTTTCCTTTGCCTATGGAAACGGGCGAGAAGTGCTACAAGATATCACTATAGATGCACAACCAGGGCAAATTATTGCCATACTTGGCGCTACGGGAAGTGGGAAAAGCACGATTTTGCACCTGCTGCCTCGCTTCTATGAAGCCACAAGCGGTCGCGTCACGATCGATGGGCAGGATATACGCAAGGTGACACAAACTTCCCTACGGCGCAACGTGGGCCTGGTATTACAGGATGTTTTCCTGTTCAATGCAACGCTGCGCGATAACATTGCATACGGCGTTGCCAGCGCAACCGACGAGCAGATCATAGCGGCGGCGAAGGTAGCACGACTCCATGATTTCGCCATCGGATTGCCAGATGGGTATGATACCTGGGTTGGAGAACGCGGCGTGACGCTTTCAGGCGGTCAGAAACAACGAGTGGCTATAGCGCGTACGCTGCTGCTCAACCCCCGCATACTGGTACTCGATGATTCGACTTCGAGCGTTGACATGGAAACAGAGTATCTTATTCAGCAAGCGCTGGATGCGGTAATGCGAGGCCGCACCACGTTTGTGGTCGCTTCTCGCCTACGCACGATCAAAAACGCCGATAAGATCATGGTGTTGGAGAAAGGCAGAATTGTAGAGCGTGGAACGCACGAAACGCTGCTCCCGCAAGGCGGCCCTTATGCTCAGCTCTACGATTTGCAGTTGCGCGAGCAGGAGGAATTTGAGGCACGCATGCTGGCCTCTTCGCCTGAACAGCAATGGAATGAAGAGAAGCGGGAGGCAGTACGATGAAACAGAGCTCTTACACCATCCACGGGCGGCGCAACCGGTGGCGCGAAAATAGCCTGGAAGGCGCTGATGAGAACGTATCAAAGAAATTTGACTGGTACGTCATCAAAAAATTCGGTCCTTACGTTGGCCGCTACAAGGGCTGGACGCTGGCGAGCGTGGCTCTGATGCTACTCTATACGGTGCTCAACCTGGCGAATCCCTTCTTGATAGGCGTGGCCATCGACCAATTCATCGGCCACAATGATTTAAGAGGGCTCGCAATTACGGGTATCGTTCTGATCATAGTGAACGTCTTGATGTGGCAGGCGCAGTACTGGCAGGTTTGGTCGATGTCATGGGCCGGGCAACAAATACTCTACAACCTCAGTTCCGACATGTTCACACACTTGCAGTCACTTTCACTCAGTTTCTACGATCGGACACAGATAGGTCGTGTGATGTCGCGCTTGCAGAGCGATATCGATGTGCTAGAGTCCATGCTGAGTTCGGGGCTGCTCTCAATGCTTGGTTCACTCGTATCCCTGGTGGGAATCATCATAGCGATGCTGGCGATGAATATAACGCTGGCCTTGCTTTCATTCACGGTTTTGCCAATCATGTTCGTGATCGCTGCCTTCTGGCAGCGCTTCGCGCAGCGTTCCTTCAGGCGTACACGCGCCGCCATCTCGGTGGTCAACGCAACGCTACAGGAGAACATTACCGGTATGCGCGTGATTCAAAGCCTTGCGCGAGAGGAACGCAACCGCGACGAATTTGATGAGCTAAACGCATATAACCGCGACACCAATCTTGAGGCGAGCCGCATAGCAGCGCTCATCTTGCCACTTGTAGAGGTTGTGGCTGCTATGGCAATTGCGATTACAGTCCTGTATGGAGGCGTGCTGGTATCACAAGGGAGCCTGAAAGTGGGTGTGCTTGTTGCATTCACCCTCTACATCAACCGTTTCTTTGACCCTATCCGCGAAATTAGCCAGCAGTACTCGCAACTGCAAAGGGCAGGTGTAGCTGCCGAGCGCATTTTTCAAATTCTGGAGACGCCTGTCGAAATAAAGGACAAGCCTGGCGCGGAGGAGCTGCCCCAGATACACGGCGAGGTGGAGTTCCGAAATGTCACATTCGGCTACAATCGTGACTTGCCTGTGTTGCAGGACTTCAACCTGCACATGAAGGCCGGTCAGACTGTAGCTATCGTGGGGCCGACGGGGGCAGGGAAAAGCACGATTGCCGGGCTGCTTGCGCGTTTCTACGATATACAGCAGGGTTCAGTGCTGGTAGATGGCCACGATGTGCGTGAAGTCACGCAGCACTCCTTGCGCAGCCAGATCGGGGTCGTGCTACAAGAGCCGTTTTTGTTCACGGGAACAATCCGAGACAACATTCGCTATGGCCGCCTCGAAGCAGCCGATGAAGAGGTAGCAGAAGCTGCTCGCGCGGTGGGAGTACACGATTTGATCACACAACTCCCGGAGGGATATGATACACTCATCCGGGAACGAGGTCGCAATCTCAGTGTGGGTCAACGCCAGCTCATCTCATTCGCTCGCGCGCTGCTGGCCGATCCGCGCATACTGATCCTGGATGAGGCCACGGCCAATATCGACACCTTTACAGAGTTACTGGTACAACAGGCCTTAAAACGCTTGTTACATGGGCGTACAGCGCTGGTGATCGCTCACCGCCTTTCAACTATTAAGGGAGCTGATAGCATCGTTGTGCTGCAGGGAGGGCGGATCGTAGAACAGGGCACGCATGCGGAGCTTCTGCAAAGGAACGGCATCTATGCCTCGCTGTATGCGATGGGTTTCCGTCATACGTAGAACAGCATAGCTGGTAAATGTATGGAAGAGACTGAAATAGACGTTAACCTGGTTGGAAATGAAGTATGGAGCTATCTCCTTTTCTTCTTCTTAGATCTACTGAGTTTGCGAGGAGTAGGAGTAGAAGAAGAGGCTGGCACAAACTTCGCCGTATTGAGTACTGAGCGGAACATCTGGACATAGGGGGCATCGGGATCGAGCCTGGCGGCCCTATTCAGGAACACTTCCGCCTGTCGATAGTCGCCACTATCCAGGTACATTGTGGCCAGGTAAATACACAGAACGGCAGAATCTGGATTGGCGCTCAAGCCCTCCTCGATGGCCTCAATGGCTTTCTCAGGCTGGTTGAACTTCGTGAACATTTTGCTGAGATCATAATAGAGGTCTCCATTATCGGGTTGCAATTCTATGGCGCGTCTATAGTTGGCCTCAGCCTCCTCAGGATCATCAAGCTCCTCATAGGCTTTAGCAAGATCAACCCAGGAATCGGCAAGGCCAGGTTCAAGTTCCGCGACACGCTGATAGTGGCGCAACGCCTCCTCATACTGCTCTCGCTCCATAGCAACTTCGCCCAGGTGCAGCTCAATATGAGCCACCTGGGATGGCTCGGTAGTCAGGGCTTTAGCCTGTAGAAGGTGTTCCTCTGCTTCATCAAGACGATCATCCTCTATATAAAGTTCAGCTAGAGTGATATGTGGTTCGGGTTTATCCTCAATGAGGAGCGATTCTTTCAGCGCCTCCTCTGCACGTCCCTGGAGGCGCATTGCACGTTCATCGTCTCCTTCGTCGAAGTATTTCTCACTCAGACTCAGCTGCACTTCAGCCATCCGTGTCAAGTACAGTGCACGATTCTCTTCGAACCGCCATGCGAGCGGTTCCAGGTAGACGAGACAACGCTCGAACTGTTTAAATACGATCATCCGCCCGCTTGCTTCCTCGTACAATTCTCGTTCAAGTGGCATCTTTTTGATAAGTGCATCGGTGCAGCCAGCGGCACGAAACAAGCGCGAGTAAATCTCATCTGCAAAGTGCTCCGTATCCGCCTCTGAGAATCGTTGTACATCTTCAAGGTTATACTTTTGCCTGAACTCCAGCAGGTATCTGTCAAGCTCCTCAATGTTCTTCTGCAACTCCTCTACGGATAAACGCTGGGCAGCTGTCCCTTCATCGACCATACTCTGGATACGCCAGGCATCTTGCTCCTGAATCAGCGTAAACGTTGCCCAAAACCAGTGTCGCTGTGTTTCTTCGTAGACCGCAATCGCTTGGGGAAGTTCTGGAAGCGTATCGCTAAGAGGTGTTGGATCCATTGCGATGGACCAGCCAGCCTCAAACTCTCTCATGTCAGGCGAACGGTCCACACCAGGTGGAAGCCAGAGCCCCGATTTTTGAGGCTCGCGTTCATGGATAAAATCCGGTACCAGGTCGCCCTGATTGGCTGCATTTGCCCATTCTTCGCGACGTTCGACCCATTCGTCGAGTGAGAGTCCTTCGCGCAAGGGGCTCTCGTTCGAGAGCAGGTCGTAGGCCGTGTCGTAGTCATCATTGACCCATGACTCGACAAAGGTTGTGACAACATCCTGGGGACTCAAATCACGCAAGGCTGTATAATCCTCGTTCTCTTCATCCACATATTCATTCTTATCTTCGTCAAGGGTGGGAGTCTGTGGTACCAGAGCAAGTGGTTGATCAACGGGCGGATGCCACTGTGGATTAATTTTTGCTCCCTGGAGTTGGATCAGTGAGCGCCGAGCTTCCTTACGAGCACCTTTTACAGGGCTTAACTCGTTGATGGCGAGTAAAACATCGGCGGCATCTGTATGACGTTCTTCCGCTAATGCTTTGGACAAGGCCACCTGGGCAGGTTCGGTCATCGAGTTTATTTCAGCCAGAGCGGCTTCCACCTGCTCGCGGGTTGTGCTCAAACGTAATCCTTCGGCGATCTGGTGATATTGTTCAAATACGCGCTGCGCCTGCGTTTTATCTTCCTGCGAGACCTGGAGCGATTGATGTTTTTTCTTTGCCATTACATACAAACCTTCCCAACAGCTAGATGGTTGTCATTTACATTGGAGGTATTTTACTCTTATCTTTGCATGCGCACAATGTTTTGTGGGTTAGGGGGGAAAGATACTAGTTTTTGGTGTTAATAGTTGCGTTTATCGGGTAGGTTCGATGGCGTGACGCCTACCTCAAAAAGTGCTGAAACTTCTCCCTTGTCTGAGACGTTACTACCACAAAAGTTAACGTACATGGAAAGAGGGAAGAAGATAGGAGGACATCATGATAGAGGATTCTGCTCAGGGAGTAACGAACGCCAAGGCAGCCTACGAAGCTCGTCCCTGGCTCAAGCACTACCCGAGTCATGTCGGACCGGAGATCACACCGCAGTTTACCAACGGGCTTGACATGTTTCTGAAGACAGTGCAGGATCTGCCTGAGCAGGCAGCTATACACTACTTCGATAAAACCATGAGCTATGGTGAACTTGACCGAAAGAGCAGTGCTTTAGCGGCTGCACTAAAGGAGCGAGGTGTGACCCATGGTGACCGCATAGCCCTGTATCTCCAGAACATCCCCCAATTTCTGATCGGCTTGTACGGAGCATGGAAAGTAGGAGCCATTGTAGTGCTCTGCAACCCGATGCTCAAGCACCACGAGCTTGAGTATCACCTCACTGATTCTGGTGCAAAAGGGCTCATTTGTCTCGAGTCTTTGTATGAAACGGTTGCCCGAGACACCGTTGGCAACACGAAGGTTGAGTTCGTCATTACCACCAATGAACTCGACTTTGCTGGGGAAGGGCCACCTCCGGCTCTGCTGGCCTCATCCAAGAAACAGCGGTTTGAGGGGACACTCGATATGCTTGAACTGCTGCGCCAATTTGAGGGAGGACCCGTTGAGTTTGCCAACCTCGCCCCGACAGATGTTGCTGTACTGATCTATACGTCTGGGACCACGGGACAGCCGAAAGGGGCGATGAGCACACATGCCAACGTTGTGTTTAGTGCGACAATCTACCAGAAATGGGTGCCGCTCGATAGCCACGACGTCGTCATCGGGGTCGCCCCTTTCTTCCATGTCACTGGTCTCATCGCGCACGTTGCAGTGGCAGCGCTCGTTGGCATGCCTATTATCATGTTCTATCGCTTCGAGGCAGCAGAAATGCTGCGGCTCATCGAGAAGTGGCATGGCAGCTTCACGGTGGCTTCGATCACGGTCTTTATTGCCCTACTGGCCCATCCCGACATCAAAACGCGCGACTTGTCGTCTATGAAAAAGATCTACAGTGGGGGAGCTCCTGTATCGTCGGCGACGGTTGAAAGCTTTCAGGAGGCCACTGGAGTCTATATCCACAATGTGTATGGACTGACTGAATCAACCAACGGGTGCTTGCTGGTTCCGCTGGGAGCGCATGCACCCGTCGATCCCGACTCAGGAGCCTTGTCGGTTGGTTTGCCTGCCCCTAACACGATCTGCCGGGTCGTTGATATCACTACAGGTCAGGACCTTCCCGTTGGCGAGGTGGGAGAGCTGATTATCAAAGGGCCCGAGGTCGTCGCTGGCTACTGGGAGAAGCCAGAAGAGACTACCAATGCCATCCGTGATGGTTACTTGTACACCGGTGATGTGACCAGGATGGATGAAGATGGCTGGTTTTACATAGTTGATCGCAAGAAGGACCTGATTATCGTCTCTGGCTACAAGGTCTGGCCGCGGGATGTTGAGGATGTCCTCTATCAACATACGGCTGTGCACCAGGCTGCTGTGGTCGGCGTACCAGATCCGTACCGCGGTGAGACAATCATCGCCTATGTTGCCCTCAAAAGCGACTATGAGGGTAAGGTGACGCCTGAGGAGTTGATCGAGTTCTGCAAGCAGCGCCTGGCGAATTATAAATATCCCCGAAAAATTGAGATCATGGAGGAGTTGCCCCAGACGCAGACGGGCAAATTTCTGCGCCGGGAACTACGCGACAAGGCCCAGCACTAGGCTAATACCGATGGGCGCCTTTTCTTGTGCCCATCGGTATTATATGTCTTGACCCAACTTTAACTATATCGAGTTGAACCCTTCTACGGTGCAAGCGTAGAGCGAACTGGCAGCTATACAGAGGAGATGGTACCATGACTGAGCAACATCGTACGACAGATATAGAGAATCTGTGGCTGGAGTGGAACAAGGCCAATCAGGATTTGTGGAACCGGATGCTGCAAAGCTGGACCAATCCAACTCGCCAGGGCGACATCTTTTCTCTGTGGCCCGAGTGGAACAAGGCCAACCAGGACTTGTGGAACCGAATGCTGCAAAGCTGGATAGAGACTGAGACGTTTGCGCAACTGCTGGGCAAAGCCATGCAAAACTATGTGACAATGCACGATGCATTTGGCAAGGCACTACAAGAATATATGGTGCAGGCTCTTCAAACAATGAAGATTGCATCAGCTGATGACATCACCCGCCTCGCCGAAATGATCATCAACCTGGAAAACAAGGTCGACCAACTCGCCGACGAGGTCGAGAAGGCAAGTAAGACCGCTGACTAGACATCTGTGACTAACGTTGCTCAAAAGGCGGAAACGCAAGAAGGAGAGTGCAGAATGAGCACAGGGCAAGACATGGAAAAGATGGTAGCGCGTCTGCGTAGCCTTAGCGAGCATACCACCAAGATAGTCGATGCACAGGTAGGTCAGACCCCTAAGACACTGGTCTGGACGAAGAACAAGGCGAAGCTGTATCGCTACGAGCATACGAGCGATACTCCCATCAAGTTGAAGACCCCGCTTCTGATTGTCTATGCGCTGGTCAACAAGCCGTTTGTCCTCGACTTGCTTCCTGGGCGTAGCTTCATCGAGTACCTAGTGAAGCAGGGCGTGGATGTCTATCTGCTTGATTGGGGCACCCCTGGTCCCGAAGATAAGCGGCTCCGCTTCGATGATCTGGTGATGGAGTATCTACCACGTGCTGTGCGGCAGGTGCTCAAGACTTCGAAAGCAAAGCACCTCAATATCCTGGGCTATTGTCTTGGAGGAGTTCTCACCACACTCTACGTAGCTACGCACCCCGATGCCCCGCTCAACAGCGTGATCCTGTTAGCGGCGCCTATCGACTTCTCCCATGTAGATCTCTTTAGCAGCTGGCTCGACCCACGCTACCAGGATATTGATAAACTGGTCGATACCATGGGCAACGTGCCCGCCGAGTTCGTCGGTGTGGGTACCAAGCTTCTCAAACCCTATCTCAGCTTCGTCGGCACCTATCAGAATCTTTGGGAAAACGCCGAAGATGAGAAGTTTGTCGAGACGTGGGGAGCGATGAACCGCTGGATTGAGGAAAGCGTACCCTTTCCTGGGGAGGCCTTTCGTCAATGGATCAAGGATTTCTATCACAGTAACAAGCTCATCAACGATCAGCTCGTGATTGCCGGTCAGCAGGTGCGCCTGTCGAACATCAAGTTCCCTATCTTGAACATTGCCGCCGAGGCGGACCACCTGGTGCAGCTTTCGCAAACCCAGCCCACGCTCAACAAAGTTGGCAGCACTGAGAAAGAGTTTGTCATTATGCCAGGGGGGCACATTGGTCTTGTCACGAGCCGTAAGGCTGTGAAAAACCTCTGGCCTAAAGTGGTGGACTGGCTGGCAAAGCATTCGGACTAAAAGAAGGCAAATTCCAGCCATAAACAAACTTCCACCCAAAAATAGCTTGCGGCATTCAGAAAAATACAGTTTAAATACCATGATTACATCCCCACCCTCGGCCGATACTGTACCGCTTCGGCGATATGGTTGGCGGCGATATCTTCGCATTCGGCGAGGTCGGCGATGGTGCGGGCCAATTTCAGGACGCGGTGGTAGGCTCGCGCAGAGAGGTGCAGTTGCTGCATGGCGGCCTTCAGGAGCCGCTCGCCGGAGGCGTCGGTTTTGCAGAAGTCGCGCACTTCGGAGGGGCCCATCTCGGCGTTGCAGGTCATCTTGGTTCCAGTGAAACGCTGGAGTTGGCGCTCACGCGCAGCCTGCACGCGTGTGCGGATGGTGGTCGAGTTTTCGGCGTTGCGTTTATCGGCCAGCTTCTCGTAGTCGACGCGGGGGACTTCGACGTGGATGTCGATGCGGTCCAGCAGCGGACCGCTGATGCGCTTCTGGTAGCGCATGATGGAGGAGGCGGAACAGCTGCATTCTCTGACCGGGTCCCGATTAATTTCTGAATGCCCGATATATATGTTCGAGAGCGTATCCTTGGCTGATATGCTCCTGTTCTAGACGCATGTTTCCCTCAGCCAGGTGCAAAAAAAGGGCATGCTCTTCAGGAGTCAGATATGGTAATTGTCGGACAGAACAGGGCATTCCCGCCACGCAAAAGCCAGAGAACGTCTGCAGTGTTGCCTCATTCATCATCAGCGAGACAACATGTGGGAAAATAGCTCGCAACTGTGAAAGGATCTGGAAGCCCTGCGCATCTAGGTCGCCCCAGTAGATAAGAGGGCATTCTCTTAGCCAGGGTATCGCGGCTAGACCACCGACCTTAAATCCTCCTCCATGAAGAGCAAAGGTGTCGCGCAATGCTGGGAGGGAGAGGAAGGTCATTTTGTTCTCGGTAATCATGCAATGCTGCGCCCGCAAGTCCAGACGAGCGAACTGTGAACGGGGGGCACACAATTCGCTCAGAGGGATACCATATCTCTTCTCCAATTGATCGTCCAGAAAGCGAGCATGTATAAGTGGCTCATCCTCGCGCAAGCCAAAACGCTGCTGAAAGGTGGGAGCATCCGGCACGATCGCCTCCGCAGGAAGCAGCTGCTCTAGTAATTCGCGTAGGATACCAATATGCTCTTCCACGTACTTTGTATGGACGCTGAGGGGCAGTTCGCGAATATAGAGCCCCGGCCTGGGGTGCTCTAAAAAATAGCGACATACTGCGAGCAGGCCCGACCAGTCGCTGTGGTACTCGATAACCTTCTTAGGAGAGCTAAGCATCCAGGCTTCTAATTGCGGAACCTGCTCGCGAATCAGTGCCACATCCCGTTGGAAATGGAGAAACTCGCTTTCTTTGTCAATTAGACGGAGAAAATCCGTGGCAGTTTCCAGAATAATGCGCATCGGTAGCGTCTGTGTCTTCAACGAGCGCTTCTGATGTTGTTGCCATTCAATGGAATAGCCATAGCCAAGCACGGCTTTAGACTGCGCTTGCAGTTGTTGCACCGCAGCACGCAGAGGGATAAAATCAGTGGGCAATTTGCCGACAGGAAAGGTGAGGGGAATGTAGGGTTCCCCTCGTATCCAGGATTGCAAAAAAGCGCCATAGCCACGCTGTGCTTTTTGCTTAATTTCCTCTAGTGTAATCATCGTCCCTCCTGCGCTCGCCAATTCCGCTTATACTCCTCATACTGAGCGGACGTAAGGTTGTAGACTTTAGAATCGTTTTCCTCCTCGTTGTTGGTTGCAAAATGGCAGGCCGAGATATATGGCTCGGCAACATGAATTTTGTCGAGTGGGGTCACTACCAGCACCTGTAGGTCAAGCTGCCGAAACAACTCCATCGCATAACGAGCATTGCGCTCGTCTGATTTACTGAAGGCCTCATCCACCACCACAAAACGGAAAGTACGTTCGCGCCCTCTCTCCTGGTCCAGTCCATACTGATAGGCGATGGCCGAGGCGAGAATGGTGTACGCGAGCTTGGCTTTTTGTCCACCAGATTTGCCTGAAGAGTCCGAATAATAGTTTTTCTGCGTATCATCCTCGCGGTACAGCTCGGAGGCGGAGAAATCGAGCCAGTTGCGAACATTAGTCACTTTGTTGGTCCAGTTGACCTCTTTCTCAAAACGCTGAAGCAGCAGCCGGATACGCTGGAAACTGTTTTCGTTTTCCTCTGGTGTACGGGCCTGCCCAACATCGGGTAAGCAGTCTTTTAGCAGGTTGCGGAACTCTTTGATATCAGCATCGTGGGTCCGTTCACAATTTAACTGGATATAAGTAGAGTCAGTATAGTCAATGGAACGCAGCGAACCATTGAGATGGGCGATGCTGTCTCTGATATCTTCTTCTTGCTGCTCCAATACAGCTTTGAAGCTGCCAATATCTGTCACTACTTTCTCATTGAGCAAGGCTTTAAATTGATTGCGATACTTCGGCAAATCATCGTGCTGGATGCGTTCGTAGTGACGCCGATATTCGTCGAGTGCCCCAATGGAGGCATCCATCTCCTGGGCCAGCGCTGGCTTCGTCTGGAGAAAACTACGCATGCCATTGACAATATCTGTCACTTGCTGGCGTAACTGACCTTGAAAAGAGTTTACCCGATTTGTATAGAACTGCCGCAGTCGATCACGCATATCATCAATGGTTTCCAGAGACAAGGATGGCAATTTCTCACGGTCCTGAATATCTTTGAGATCTTTCCGGATGCGCTCTAATACAGGAGTTTCACGGGTCAGGATTTCATCGTTGAGCAGGCTTTGACAGGTTTTCTGTTGTTTTTGATATGACTCAGCATCTTTTTTCAAGTTAGCAATTTTACCTACAACCTGGATGTGCTCCTCCTGTTTCTCCTTCTGCTGCGTTTCTGCTTCATTAAGTTGGTGTCTCAGTGTTGCCAGGTGGGTGCTACTCGCTTCTAATTCCTGGAGTTGCCTGCGAAGGTCTTGCAACTGCCGTGCCAGAGCCCGCCAGTCAATCAGTTCAAAGCTGTCAAACGCCAGCAGTAGTTGTAAGGCACTCTGCTTCCCTCGCTCTTTGTCTTGCTGTTCCTCAACCTGAGCAACTAGCCCGGATACTTGCTCGAGTTCTGCTTTACAACTGGCAAGCTCCTTTGCAATAAGCGCCTGCTTTTCCCGATTATCCCACCCTAAGACGTAGTTTCTGCGATCTCCCAGCGGCTTGCGATCATCCTTCTCATGACGAGCCTGTCCGTGTTTGATCTGCCCATTAAGCGTAAGCGCGCGATGGGTACGCCGAAATTCTTCCAGTGATACGCAGCAACGATAGTTGAAACCATCGATCAGTTCTGCTCTCAACCACTGGGTAAAGGTCGTATCGGGTTTCACCTCCAGTTTATGATAAAGAGAATCTGCCTCTAAACGCTCGCTGGAGCGCGGAGTACGTATCCCGTTGACTCGCTGATAGACCAGCCTCCCATGCAAATTGGTGCTGTCCACATAGCGACTGACCTGCTGGTAATACTGTTCCACGACGAGCATTTGACTGCCAAAATTGTGCAAGAGACGCTCAATAGCCGGTTCCCACTGCTGTTCACTACTGCGTACGCGTAACAGCTCGCCGATAAACGGAAGGTCTGTTTCATTGAGTCTCAGTTTCGCTGCCATTTGCTGGCGGATCTCGATATCGTCGCTAGAGATCTGGCTACTGCGCTGCTTGAGAGAATTCAACTCTTTTTCATGTTCCTTACATTGTTCTTTGAGCCTGGTCGCATCCTGTAGGTATGTATCTCGTTCTTCTGTAAGCTCTTCTAAACGTCGATTGATCCGTCCCTGGAGCGAGTTTGCCTGCTGCCTTGTTGTGTGAAATGCTTCCTCATTGTCATAGCAAGGTAGATCAAGCAATTTCGCCAATCGATCGTATTTTTCAGCTTGATGTTTGCGATTTTGCTTATATTGCTCATTCTGTTCGATGTCACGTTTCAGATCTTCTATACGCTGGCCTACCTTATCATTTCTGATAGCAACTGCTAGATCGCGAATTTGCCGGGAGAGATTGTCCAACGTCTTTTGGAGCATTTGTCCGTTTGATTCATATGCCATCTGTTCCTCCTGTGTATTCGCGATGGCGTCCGCCAGCAGCGTCAGTTTACTTTGTGCCATCGACATAGGGAGCAATTCGGCGCAGCGGTTTGTCTCAGCGATGCGTCCCTGAATCTCCATATATTTTCGCGCATCTTGCATCAGCGGCTTCAGAATGGCAAGCTGACGATCTGCCAGTTGAATGGCATCATGAGCACCGGTGAGATTCGCAAAATTGTCTTGCAATTGCTTGATGCGCATTTGGGCATCCATTTTTTCCAGCATATGCTCCCGCACAAAGGCGTTGAGACTGCCAATTTCTTTGATGGAAACGATCTGATTAAACAGGTCGAGGGCTTTTTCTGAGCGGAAGGAGAGCAATTGACGAAAATGCTGGCTATATTTGGCGAATTCATCGTAGACCTCAATGCCTTGTGCCCGATAGTGCTTGCGCAAGTCTTTTGGAGAACCGCGCAGACGAAAGTGATCGTTGATACTGAGCGCGCAAGGGGCAATAAAATAGAGTTTATGAACTTTTTCCTCCAACCACAGAATTTGCGCCAGAGTCACCACTTGTCCGAGCACATCATTGGCAAACACAGCCAACAGGACAGAGTGGGTATCGTTCTGGCGTAGATATTGTGCTTTCGAGCGATTGCTTTCGAGTTCTTTCTGCTTGCCCCAGGCTCCCAGGACATAGGAACGCTCATCGCGCTCGCGTTGTTTCTCCGAACCTGAAGCGAGATTATAGGTGCGCCGGTGAAAAGGAACCAGCAGTGTGAGCAGCGCATCGACTAATGTTGACTTGCCGGAACCATTCGCGCCGGTTAGCAGGGCACTCCCCCCTGAGGAAGTGATGGTCCAGATACGCTGGTTGAAGGTGCCCCAGTTATAGACCTCCAAACGCTGCAAGCGGAATCCATCAACCTTGATCTGGCTCTCCCCGAGTTCTGATCCACTGCTCAGTTGTACCATACATCTTCAGCCTTTCTTTGAGTTGATGCAATTTCTCTGCATCTAGTTTCGCTTTGAGAATACGTCGCACCTCAAAGTAATCTGCTCCCAGGTGAGTGCGCTTTTTGAGAAAGCCCAGATCCACCACTTGTTCGATGAGCGAATCGGCCTTGCGTCGCATCACCAGTTCATTTGTGCGCTCAGGTAAGGAAGGAAGCAGCATTTCATGGATTTGATCTCTGGTAAGAATACAGGCTGCACTATCCAGATTGGTGGCTTCAAACTGCAATAACTGTTCGCGCAGTAGAACACAGAGGAGCGTGACATGATAGCTGAGCGGGATGCGTCGTGTCAGGCGAGGCAAATCAAGGAGATTGCCTTCTTCATCCTCTATCTCCGGTTGACGCACATAGGCAAAGCCATCTTCTTCGTGAAATTGCAACTCCAGACCCATCTGCGCACAAAACATCTGTACCTGTTCGGTATATTGAAGCAGCAAATTCCAGGTAATGGTATCGTCATGATAGAGTGGCCCTTGCAGAAGCCTGATCACTACTGCCGCATAAGGCGCAACCAGATTAGCTCGCATGCGTTTTCCTTCGATAGTAGATCTGGGGCACTCGCAAGACCGTTTCCTGCATGGTCTCAGTGAGAGAAGCAAAGACAATCTCTTCACTTATGTCCGGGTCAATAGTGTGACGCGGGTCTTTGGCTGCCAGGACACAATAGGCCAGAATCTCGGCCAGTCCTTTCTCCACAGAATAATGCTCCAGAACCTCAGATAGCCGTATCTGTGGCTGGCTTTCCAATAACGTCTCTATATGCCTCTCTAATTCTTCTTCATCGATAGAAAACTGGTCATAGAGACTCGCCAGATCAAGGTCGTCCAGATCTTCTTCGCTAATACTGTCCGGTTGATTGTCAAATGTCGGGGTCTTTGGCAGTTCCCAGAAGTTGCGCTCCATGACCAACTGGATCTCTGGCGCACTTTCGAGTTCGAGAAGCCCTATATTGTCGGGAATGCTCACGTTCAAGCTATACGCTGCATGCTTAATCTCCTGTATCAACTCCTGCACTCTCCGATTCTCAGCCTGGGTCTGCTCATCTAGCAACCGACGCAGTTGTTCAGTCAGGCGCGCGTTGGAATGGACCACTTTCTCGCCCGCAGTGACAAGATAACCGGGTAGGCGCGTTAAAACATAATCCTCGCCAAGTGCTGAGCGCAGCTCTGGGAGGGCAGCCACTTGCGCGAGTAACCTTTTCAGTTCGTCACTCTGCGAAGGGGAAATCAGGAACTCCCAGAAGGAATAGAAGCTGCGCCCCTGATCGGAGTCTTTGAGTTGGGCATCAGCGTCAAGTACGTATTCTACAAGCGCACCTTTGCGCGCTCCGGGCAGCAACTGTGCTTTCTGGAGGTCGCGCGCTATGTCGCGAAATCGTTCCTCGACTAGGCGAAAATCCCGCAATAACTGGCGTGCCATCGACGATGCCTCAAAGAAGCGTTCACGCAATTGGATGGGAGTATAGAGTGTATCGACCTGTGCCGTTTCATAAATCTGATCTATCTGGCGGTCCAATTCGGCTCGCCGCTGTTCCAGTTGCTTCAAACGCTCTTCAGGATCATCGATACTGTTTTGGACAATATCGCGCAGCATTTGCACAATCAGCAGAAAGCGTGACTCTGTGCCTACGAAATGCCGCATTTGCATATCTTCTAGCCACCCAATCGCGCGTTCGGTATCCGCTGTCAGTTCAACCATCGGTACATCGCTATCGCTATACACAGCGATACGAATAAACTGATGCTGCTGGTCTGCCCATTCGGAGATATAAGCTTGCGCAGTGCGAGCATAGCGACCCGAATCATGCTCATTCTGGTTTTCCAGATAGCCATCAAGCTGCTCCACCAATTCAGCAAGTGGCACAGCGACACGCTGTGTATATTTAAATTGATTATAGAGAAAACCGATGATGAGTGCTGCATGGTCGGCTTTCAGTAGTTTAATACTGGGCGCATTCTGGAGATCCCATGCTAATCGATCCTCATCCATTCGAAAGGGCATGGCTTGTTCCCTTGCTTACTCACTGGTACTGACAACATTTCTACTTCAAGCAACCGTTCTGCTGATTGACCTTACTAACAAGCCAGGCAACTATTACGCGAGCGAGATTTGTGTACTACCATCAACCAACTCAACCAAGTACCTGTTGGGAAACTCATCAAAAAATTCCCGCTGGTGCGAGACCACAATGATGCATTTCAGCACACTCCCGTCCCCCAGTTCTTTGATGGCCTGAATCATCTCCCGGCGACCGTTCTCATCGAGGCTACCGAAGCCTTCATCGATGATGACAGATTCCAGGCGGTGGTTTTCGTTGCCAGCGTATTTGCCAATTCCCAGCGCCAGGCTAACCGAGACACGAAACTGCTGACTTCCGCTCAGGAGTCGAATCGGTTGTGTCTGGCTTGCGCTGATCGCCGTATTGTAAGCCACCATATCGAGCGCTTCGGCTTTCCTATCGGGGCTCGATTGTAACTCTAAACGCAGTGTTCCCCCCGAGATGCCATCAAGTATTTCATTGGCATGATAGACAATACCCGCTTCCGCTTTCTGTAGCAGATAGTGCTGGAGTCCGTCTCGTCCGAGAAGATTCGTCAAATCCTTATAGTAGCTGGCGAGTCGCGAAGCCCCGGCACGTTGCCGCTCTAACTCTATTCGCCTATCCTGGATATTTTTTAAGCGCAGGATCTCCGCACTGAGCCTTCGCTCCTGTTCCGCGAATGTCTGGTAGGATAAGTTGGCCTGCTCACCCGCCTTCTCTAGCTGCCCGGGCGCCTGCCGCGCCTCCCCTGGGATCAGGTCCTTCTCCGCTTTCAGACCAAGTTGCTCTTGTTGGTAACGGGCATAGTTTTGTTGCGCATTCCGTAGATCCCGTAACTGCCCTGCTGCCCCATCCAGCGCCTTCATTTCTTGTTTCCAACTACTGAGTAGCACCTCAGAGAGACGCTCTACCAGTGCTTGCCACTCCGCAGGCAAGGTCTCCTGTACCTCCTCAATGGATCGCTGTGCATTCTCTAGCTTCGTCTCAGCAATGGCGACTGCACGCTCGAGCTGCCCCTTTTCCTGCTCAGTTTGCTGTTTTTCCTTCCCTAAACGCTCTAATTGCTGGCTTTGCTGGGCAAGCGTTTCATCAAGCTTGCCTAGGCAGTCGAGCAACTCATCGTTTCTTTGAAGAGCTTGCTCCTGGTCCTGTAAAAGAGCTGTGATGCGCTCAAGTGGGTACCTCTGCTCAAGCGGCTGGATTTCACTGAATACATAATCACGGGTGCGCTTGAGTTCCGCACGCTGGTCTACATCACTTGCTACAGCTTGCAGACGTTCTTCCAATAAAGGCTTGCCGCGCGACTGCGATGCAAGCTCGTCCAGATCATGGGACGTGGGATAAACCGCTTGCAAACAGACTTCTAGGTCAATAGGTGCGTTGGCCGACCCTTGAATAAGCGCGATATAGTCAGGCGTGAGCATTTGCAAAACAATGATTGCCTGAGCACTGGCACTACCCTGTTCGCCCCTGGCCGCATCGCATCGCTTCTCGCATTTTTTGACAATCTGCCGCTGACTTTTTTCTTGTAGCGACAACTGGTCAAGTTTTTGCTCCAGGATTCTTCTCTGCTGTGCCATAGTCGTATATTGTGCGAGAGCCTCCTGGTACACTCGCTGGGTCTCTTGCAATTCAGCCTCGATGCGCTGGCGTTCAGCATCGAGATGCTCGCTGGTCAGAGGCTGCCCGCAATAACTACAAGTTGGTTGCCCATCGATGGATTGGAAGCGAGTCAAGCGCTTCTCGCTCTCTTCCTGAAGTGTCTTTTTACTGGCGACTTCGCTTTGCAGACTATTCAACTGATCACTAAGAGCTGTACCCTGCTCCAACAAGAGACTTGTTTGTTTTTCGATTTCCGCGAGAAGCTTCTCCTGGTTGCTCAACTCTTGCTGAGCCTCCGCCTGGTCTTGTGTCGCCTTCTGCCAGTTCCTGCGTGCTTGAGCAAATTGTTTTAAACGTGGCTGTGCATCTTCGATGCACTTCAGCTCGGCCAGCCTCGTCTGGAGATATTGGTGCTGTTGCTCAAGATCAGGTGCATAGGCTGAGATCTGCTGGTCAAGGTCTCTATATCTTTGCTGCTGGCGCTGCAAACGAGCAATTTCACTACAGACCTCTTGCAATTCGAGCAAACGTGGCTGCAATTCTTTCTGCGCACGATCAGTTTCTACACGCCGCTCCTGCAATGCATTCAATTGTCGTTGAGTGACACGCAGTTTTTCGCTCTGCTCTTGTAAGCTATCCCCAAGCCTCTGCACCTTTTCACGGCCTTGCTTGATCTGAGCTTCGAAGTTAGCACATTCGCTCTGCCAGCCATAGATTTGCGTGAGAGGCGATATCACTTTTTGCAAGGTGTCCAGCCGAGAAGCGAATTGCTCAATTTGAGCAGCTTGATCCAGTAGAGCTGTACACTTCGCGAGATTCCCAGCGAGCTGTTGTTCGTCATCTTGCAATTTCTGCCAGCGTTTCGCCTGCTCTTTCAAACCAGTCAGGGTCAGATGGCGCTGTCTGGCCTTTTCTTTATTCGCTCCTGCTTCGCTCATTCGATCTTCCAGATTGAGCACATGAGTATCGTCAACCTCTTCCAGATTGTTCAATTGGGTAGCGAAGCTCTTCACCAAACCCTCTTGCTCTTTTTGTTTACTTCCTGCACGCTTACAGAGGGCTTCGTAACGCGAGAGATCAATAATCTGAGTGAGTACTTCATGCTTCTCTGCGCCGCCTAACTTGAGTAATACATCACTTTGCCCTTGCATAAGAAGCACTGCAACTCTAAAAGTGTTGGCATTTAAGCCAACGGTTTGCAGAACCCAGGCATCAAAACCGTCCTTTGTCTCTGTACCCGGACATGGCTGTGGCCCGGCACGGCCTGGTACAGGCACACCTGGCCCGCTAAGGTGTAAAGCCAGCATTGTGCCTTTTTTCTTCCGCGAGAAGGTGCGTCTGATGCGGTACACATTCTCGCCCAGAGCAAAGTCAAACTCAACGATGAAGGATTCCGCCTCACGGTGAATAAGTGCTTCAACATTCTGCTTGCCCATACGGTGCTCTCCGTAGAGGGCAAAGAGCATCGCATCGAAGATGGTTGACTTACCTGCGCCGTTGGCACCGCAAAGCGCCCAGATGGAGGGACCAGTAAAACAGATCTCTGTCTCCTCGCGGTAGCACATAAAGCCTTTCAGATATAAACGACGTGGAATCATGCCAGTCCCTCCTCTACAAACAATTGTTCGGTCAGGCGCAAAAGCTCTGCACGCTCCGACTCGTTGCGGTCGGCCAGGACCGTCTGCAAGTAGTGCCGCACGGTCCCCACGACATCGTGCGTCTGTTGAAATGTCAGGCTAGCCTCAGTGACTGCCCCACTGTGTGTATCTTTCAACGCTCGATCATACCAGCGCGGGAAAATAGCCTCTATCTCTCGGCAATAGCGTTCCCGATCCTGGGTTGCAGAATCCCAGTGGAGGATATAACGTACTAATGCTTGTTTGGCATCGGCGTACTGTTCAGCCAGATGAGGAATCTGCGTTTCAGGATCAGTGATCTCGACTTCATAGAACGGCGTACTTTGTAATGGCAAGGTCTCCGGCGTTTGCACAAGCTGGCGCTGTTGAATCTCCAGGAGGACCACGCTCTTTTTGTCCTTCCTTTCCCCATAATCCATACGTTCGATACTGCCCGCATAACGCATATGGGGAGCACCGGGGATGGCCTCGTCTTGGCGGTGCAAATGGCCCAGAGCCACATAGGTCCAGGGAAAAGAGAGATCGCTTGGCTCAAGCATGACTTCGTTGCTCTGGTCTAGATAGTACTGAGCAGGTGTTGTTACCCCACGCACTGCGATATGACTGACCAGGATTGCTGGCCATCGTGGGTCCAGTTTCTCTTGTTGCGCGCGTAAAACCTGCTTAAAAGCCGATCCTATAGCCTGATTTCGTTGCTCAATATTCTGAAACTTCAACGACTCTTCTTTCCGGAGGTAGCGTATGGTAGGGTAGGGCATCAGGACAAACTGGGCAATCTCTCCGTCAGGCGTCTGAAGTTTTATATTGCGAGCGTTCGGGGCAATATAGAAACGCCCACATGGATGAATATCGTCGCGTGTCTCAACAGGTGAGACCAAATCCATTGCATCACGAAGCGTAGAGAAAAAAACTTCGCTGTCATGGTTCCCGCTAATGGCGAGGATGGTACCTCCCCTCTGTATGAAGGGATGAAAACAGTCCTTGATGATGCCTATCCCGATGCGCAATTGCTCCGGGCTACTGCGTTCTCGAAAGAGATCGCCGGATACGATCATGATGTCAACTGCATGTCCAATCAGATAGCTGCCAATTTGCTGGAGAGAGCGACGCAAATCGTCGTTGCGTGGACACCGTCCTCCCAGCACGCTATTCAAATGCCAGTCAGATGTATGCAAGATTTTCATGTGATGAAATTCTCCCCTCTTTTATTCATCAATCAGGTCGGAATAATCCACATCGCTCTGGTTATCCGCAGTGGGTAAAACGGCTTCGTCCGGGTTCATGGCCCATGCCGGGAAAGGGATACGCACCAACATTGGTTGGCGAAACGTGGCTTGAATAATCAGCTTTTCTTCAGGTCGAAGGTTCATCGCCCGTTCGCGTGCGCTCGCTGTGAGAAACTTCCAGATGGGCATACCCAGTTCAAGTGAGCCAGTCTGACCAAGCGCTCTGATCGCTGAATTCTCGATCACCTTCTCTGAAACTCTGGATGCCTGTTGCTGGGCACCGAGCAGAATGATCCCCTGAGAGCGCATTTCTGCGGCGACCATCTCGATCAGTTGCGTAATGGGATCACGGGCACCTTTGGGAGCAAAGCGATTTAATTCGTCGAGCACCACCGTATAAACCAGACCCCGAATGGCCTTCGTCCCGGTACGGGCCTCAACCAGTTGGCGTAAAATGGTTGCAACAACAAATCGCTGCATCTCAGGCATCGCAGCAAGAGAAAAGAGATCCACCACGATTGGATCGCTTGTTTTCGCGCGAATCACATCAAGCGGCTGGCCTGTGGATTCCTCGCGTCGCAAAACGCCATTACTCTCGTAGACCTGACGAAACAGACGCCGCCAAAGCTTTTTCCAGGTTCCCGAGTGATGGCCCTGGAGTACTGGGGCCGTGCCGTTTGACTGTTCTTCGATCCAAGTCAGCAGTTCCTGAAAAGTATTAGGAGCCTTCGGATTCAAAGTTCGTACGACACTGCTATCTCCCTGTCGTCGCTCGGTAGTGAGAAAATCTTCCAGCGCCAGCGTCAGGGCACCAAAGTTCGCGTCATTCGCGTCCTCGTCCGCGAAGAGATAGCGGAAGAGTCCTCGTTCAATGATATCTTTCAACCCCCAACTATAAGCCTTCACTTCCTCATCGCGTCCCGTTGGCACTGGAAGATTCACCTTTGCCTGTTGCGGAGCGAAAAAGCTGACATTCTGGAATGGTGCAGGCCGCTCAACACCGAGGAGTTGCCAGTTGGCCAAGTCCCGTTCCGGTTTGAAGCGTTTATTTGGGCAGTCGATGTAAAAGAGATCGAAGTTTTTTACATTCAGGATAATCGGCACAATCTGGCGACGATTCGCTGAGGAGACCTCCTGTTTGCGTGCATAGTCAAGCAACATCCTGACCATATACATCAACAAGCTCGATTTCGTGCCACGTCCTGCAGAACCGTTGACATTGAGGTGACCACCGTTCACACCCAGCAAATAGTCCAGATCTATCGCGCCAGGGCCGGCTAATTGCGCCCCGCCGTTTTTAATCAGCCCTGTCGACAGCGCATTCCCCTCCGCGATGTCATCGGCCCCGTAAGCGGTAGCCGCCTCTGCCTGGTCTGCCAGGTAGACCTTGCTGCGTTCGCACGGAGGGGTTAAGGCGGAGGGTGCTACGCTCAGAATGCTGACCTGCGCATAGGTATATCCGTCGCTCTCGAATGGAGGTACATAATCGGTATCGCCGTCAGCCTGATCAATCTCTTCGTCCATGCTCTTCTTCCGGCTGCGGCGTTTGACTTCCTCAACTACTCCATAAAAGGTATAGCTCTGACCAGCGATCACGCTCTCACAAACTACCAGCTGTGTTTCCTCAACCATGACGCCGCGAGCAACCCAGAAGCAATATTGTTTGCTGGTCGCCTCCTGACCCTGCGGTGAACCGACGACACCAAGGCAGATGGGCGCACCTCCCAAGGCAATGTTCTGTCTATTCATACACGTGATCCTCTCTAAAGGTTGGTATAGCGGTAGAAACGTTGCACCAGGGTTTCTACAGGAGTGAACAGAGCACCCAGGCTTTCCTCAGCGCGCTGTACAGGATAGATCGAGATAGGCGCGCGGCTATAACTTGTTCCGCGGCAACGATAAGCATAGACGATGTGAGAGAGATAATTCAGATAGGAGAAATCGCACTTGATGACCTCCTCAAAAAAGTTCTTGGGAATTTCCATCCGCACAATCCCCCAATCCGGCATCTCGCCCTGACCGTTGAGGCGCACATACCACGAGATGACGCCCAGTTTTTTCTCCAGGCTAAAGGCGGGTGTGCGTTCACCAGGCCGCAGTTCACAAAGCAACCGCAAACCTGCAGGATGCAGAAAGGTGCGATAATGTGTCTTGATCAGGCCCACGACCGAATCGGTGTGTTGATCAAACGCACCCATCCGAGGTTCCAGCCGACCATCAACCAATGTTGGGAGCGTGCTTTCCTGAGCCAATGCCTGCTTTTCGAGGATATCCATCGCTTCCTTTGTGCGGTTCTGGGTAGCCCTGCGCATTTGCTCAAAGGAATAGGACGGTTCAGCCAGACAGGGTAAAAGACGAAATCCTTGCTCCTGCAAGGCAATGGCGAAACTCTCTATTTCGTCCCAGGGAAACGGCTTTACAATAAGGGAGACCACGCGCTCGATCGCCTCATATTCACGCCGGAGCTGACTGTTTTGATCCGCCATCGCCGCGGCGCCAACCTCTGCCAGGCGCACAGGCATCGGATGACCTTCACGCGTTTGTAACCACGCGACGGTGCGTCCGAGATCTTTGCCATCAATAAAGCGCAGTGGACGCCAGGGCCAATCCTTTGGTGGCACACAGTCAAGGATAGTGAGCGCGCGCCATTTATCAAGACTGCACTCGTACGCCAGCTCTTTTTGCTCATCAGACGACTCAGTTTCCTGGGTACCATCGTCTAACAAGAATGGTTGCGGATCATAATTGCGCACGCGTTGTGCTCCATTATTTTTGAGAAATTCAAACCCGTTCATTCTGCCTCTTCCCCTCGCTCAAATTTGCGCTCTGGCAATGGTAGAAGATGAAAATTTCTCAATCTCCAGCGCATCGCCTCCTGACTCACCAGCATCTCTGTCGCCAGATACGACACGAGATCGTCATCACTGAAGCGCAACATCACGCGGGCGAAAAGCCCGCGTACGACTGTTTCAGGCATGAGCAATTCTGTTGCAAACTGATTCGCTTCATACTCCATGCGCGCCTCCGGCGGAAGGCGCTCTTCCAGGAACTGTTGATCCATCCGCTCTACACGCCCGCTAGCCGTCTCTTGCGGATCATCGTTTCTGCCTCGGTAGAGAGCTTCTATCAGTTCAAGGTACTCTTGATCACCCTCGGCGATTTTCAGCAATGGCCGAAAATGCAAAAGATAGTGACCCAATTCGTGCGCGACAGAGAAACGACGCCGCGTCAGATGATCGTTTGCTTCGAGAAAAATGCAGCCATAGGAAGTGTTAGCGTAAAGAAAACCGGCTAACTCATCCCGCCCCGCCGCTTCTAAATTTTCAAGAAGCACGCCCTGCTGTATCAGGTAGCGCATTGCAACCTGTTGTGAAAGACCTGGAAGTTCTTTACTGGCGAGATTTAAAGAACCGACCAAATCTCCTAACGGCGTAATACGACGGCGCAGGCCAGGAACCTCTACTTCAGCTTCTTGATACAGTTCAGTGATGAGTGTTGTTATCGAGGAATGGAGTGCCTCATCAGAAGAGATATTCATGATTCCTTCTCCTCTTCTCGCTGCGGTTTCCGCTGGCGCTGTGTCTTCTGGCGGCGGGTTGCAGCCAGTTGCGCTATCCCCTGTTGACGTGTCAGGGACAAGAAAATAGCTTTCTCACGAAAGAGCTTTTGCAGTTTCGCGCTCACAGCCACTCCAAGCTGCTCGAAGAGACGATAGACACTCTTCATGGCGAGGTTTTCTGGCAAAGGAACATCGGCCTGTGCGAGTTTCGCGTTGACCTGCTGCACCTCCTGCTTCATCGATCCCTGTAAACTCTTGTCCTCTTGTAACTTGCCGAAGACATCACCGATGGTAAGCGGAGGAATGGCTATCGCCTCTTCTTCGTCAGGGATGCCGGAGGGGAGATAGCGTACAACGAGATCCAGAATTTTCGCGAAATCTTCCTCCCGCAGCTTCACTTTTTCCTCTGCCAGATAATACTCATGGGCTTCCATGATCATTTCCTCTAACTGAGGATCATACATAGCCTGCTGGAGCACAGCTTCCATTTTATCGGAATCGCCGCGCTCAAAGGCACTGATATAGAGATAGAGCGCCTTCTCACGTGCGAGTTGCTGCGAGAAATCAGATGGATGGTTACGCATCGTTCTCACCTCTTCTGTTCTCGTCCTGACTGACCCAGATGTTGTATAACCGTCCGAGCGCTCGACAGTAGCGTGTACGCGCCGCCCCTGGTTTGATCTGTAAGATGCGTGCAATCTCGTTGTGATCGAAACCGTAGTGGATATAAAAATTCAGGATGGTCTGGTCATCTGCAGACAAGCAGGCCAGAGCATCCTTGAGGTCTTCACGCAAATCGGCTATCTGCGCGCGCTCTTCAGCAATCTGGGCAGTAAATACGTCAAAAAATTCCTCTTCGCTGAGCGTAGGATGAGTTTGCAGGTGCATATCACCCAAAAGGATTACCCGTTGCTGATGGCGTGCCTGACTCTCCATTTTTTGTTTCATCAGATTCTTCGCGATACTAAGCAACCAGGGTCGTACCCCTACGCCACGATATTTGTCCGCGATCTCAAATGCTTTCACCACCACGTTTTGCAGCAGCTCAAACGCTTCATCGTCCACGCTCTCCGGCGCCACTACATCGGCCTTTCTGACATATGCTCGCAGGATGCCGTAAAGACGCTCCAAGGAAGGCGGGTCTGCTAGATGGCGGTGAAGCTCTTCAACGGTGTCTGCGGCTGTCATCACACGCGGATCAGCTCGCTGTTCATCCATTTACACGCTCCTTACCACAAGGATCAACAAGAGGACTGTTGATTTCTCTCTATCTTAAGATCAGTTGAGATATGCCAGATGTTACATTTAGAACAAAAATTCCATTTATCGATTTTTTACAGGCAAATCACTTCGATTATTTTACAGCATAAATTATAAATTGTACATCAGTTGTCTTAATGTGCATGATACATCTTTGATAATGTTTTTACTCGCTTTCAGGTTTTGAGGGGAATCTCAAAGTGTTTGATCTGGAAGGAAGGTATTACCAAGTTCTTTGCTTACCATAATCTCGACAGAGGATGAATCGGGAAGAATTGGCGCACTTACGTATATTTCTGCATCCTCCGGACGATAGGTGATCGCTTCTCCACGTGCTGCATGCGGGAGATTCATAAACGCTGTCAACGTGCTACTCTGACTTACTGGATTGGCAAGATGTAGGCGCATTGTTCCAGGCAGTGAAGAAACGACGAGGCACAGCGTGATCGTTTGAAGAAGTTGCTGGGCCGCTACAACCATATTCTGGGTGCTGGTGATAAAAAGTGAGCTGCTGCCGACGAATGGAGCTAATGCAGGAAGCGACGGAAAACCCTGCGCGCCCTCGAGCGCAAATAGGCCGATACGCACGCCCGACGGGTTAGAAGCATCAGTAGTAGGAATATAGGTTTCCCAGGCCGGATCATCCCAGGGCGCCGCGGCCCAAAGAAACGTATTAGTCATCCCGGCAAGTTGATTTTGCGCATCCTTGCGCCCTTGATCAAGGTTCCTTTGCGCTCTCGCAATTTGTTGTTCGTAGTCTGCTTGGGCTTGCCAGCGTTCCGGCGAAACGTATCTTCGATGTCCCGCAACTGCAGGATGAGCTTGCCCCACTTTTGTGGAAGGGTAGAGTCTTAGGAGAGACTGTTTCAGAAGGAGGGCAAGGATCATGCAACAAGTCCAAAAGATCTACACAGCAGAGTTGAAGCGCTAAGTACAGGCGGGCATAAGTTCGAAGCGCCCTCTGCTAAGTTCCAGGTGGGCGCACATTCGTTCCAGACTATCCGCTCTCCTATGCCGCCACGTCTCCTCTCAAGCGCGTTGCGAGCTGGTGTTCCAGGTGTTCAACCGTGTAGGACCATTTGAGAGGCTTGGCAGTTTGGTTATAGCGAGTAATAAAGTCATGAATGGCCTGCTCAAGCTCATCCAAGCTGCAGAAATGGTTGGGCTGCAGGAGTTTCCGTTGAAGCAGACTGAACCAGATCTCCAACTGGTCGAGCCAAGAAGCGTTGGCAGGCAACCAATAGAGCTGCATCGTCAGTTTCCCCTCCGACATCGTCGCCAGTTCCTGGATCCAACGTGGGAGTTGCTTGGGTGCATGGGTCGATCCATTATCCAAGACCAACGCCACTGTCTGCACACCCCGACGGCGTGCCTCTGCAATAATGACCGTCTCTAAAAAAGAGCGAAAGGAGACTTTGCGTTTGCGCGGATGGCACTGGCCATAGACCAGCCCATCGGCCACACTCAAGGCGGCCATCAGGTGCAGTGCTCCCCGCCGATGGTAACGGGGTGACTGATAGACTGGATGCTGAGGTATGGCTGGACGAGGAGCCTGTTCGGCCTCTCGCGCTTGGATGGAGGTTTTCTCATCCGTACAGACCACCCAGATCCCTTGTTCGAGTAAGGCTGTGGCGTGTTCATACAAGCGCAGGACAGGGCGGGCCCGTTGCAGGAAGGTTTCGGACTCCTGAATGTGCTGCCAGGAATGGAAGCGCCAGGGACGGATCTGCTCGGCGGTGAGCCAACGGCCAATGGTTCTGGCCGAAATGGTCGGCAAGGTTGGAACCGTTGCTCCATGACAAGCCAGTTCGGCTCGACTCCAACGAGCCAGGGGAACGCCATGAGATCGGGGCAGACTGCAAGCCAACGCCGTGACTTGTGCACGCACCTCTGAGGAAAATCGACGGGGCGCGCCTGATCGGGGAGCATCCGTGAGTCCATGCGTCTCGTCCCAGCGTCGACGCCACTTGCGTACCCAACTCTCATGGCGCTGCAACGCCCGTGCCATCTGCTTCGTGCCCCAGTCCGGATGAGTATGAGAAGCCTCGATGAGCTGCGCACGTCGAGCGACGGCCTGTGGGGTCCGATGGGCCTGGACCAGCAGCTTCAGTTGACCGAGCTCATGGGGAGCCAAGAGCAAAGAACGTTGGGAGCATTGATGAGACATACAGCACCTCCTTTGAAGAGAGACACCACGACTACCAGCCATGCTCTTTCTAGAACACGTCATGCAGAGCTCTCTATTCCTGGAGAAGGCTTCTTGCTCTTTTTTCCTTGCCAGCAGAGGGCGCTTCGAACTTATGCCCGCCTGTACTAAGCCGTGGAGTTGGCCAAGACGAGTGGCAAGCCAATGGCGCAGGTGGCCCGTGAACTGGGCATCTCCGACACGTCGATCCAGAAGTGGCGTCAGGAAGTGGCCGAACATGGCAAAGAAGCGTTCCCAGGGAGTGGGCATCAGAGCGCGAAAGCGCGAGGAACTGCGCCGACTCAAACGTGAACTGGAGAGGACGCAAAAGGAGCGCGACCTCTGAAAAAAAGCCTTGGCCATCTTTTCGCAAAGCCAGTTGTGAGGTACCAGTTCGTCGAAGATCATCGGCAGGAGTATCCTGTAAGCTTGCTCTGCGAGACGTTCGACGTCTCGATAAGGGGGTCTGATGCCTGGAGGAAACCTCCGATGAGTGAGCAAAAGCCGAGAAGATGGAAAGCTTGTATTTGTCAATGATATTGGGGATCATCCTCACATTTGGGGAAAGCTCTTCGATAATATCGACTGAGACATTTGTTTGAGCATGAAAAAAGGAACCACTTGGAACTATAAGCACAGCAATCCCCAAATGTGAGGGAGATCCCCTATTAGAGTAGCATAAACAAAAGCTCGCCTCCCGCATTCAAGAAGTCTCTCACGCCAATCGGCAGATGGATGGGAGTCCACGTATTCATGCCGAATTGCGGGCACAGGGGATCAACAGTTTAAGGAAGCGGAGAGCACGTTTGATGCGAGCACGAGGACTCTGTGCGAAGCCGTGTGCGCATCGAACCAGAACAACGAACAGTGAGCCTGGAGGGCGGATCGCCCCGAACTTGTTGCATCAAGATTTCACGGCCTCCTCTCCAAATGAGAAGTGGGTGATCTTCCCGCTGTTTGGACGATACGCGGGGTGGCTCTACCTGGCTGCTGTGCTTTATCTCTTCTCGCGCCAGGTGGGAGGATGGGCTCTGGCGGCTCACCAGGACGAGACCCTAATCGAAACGGCTTTCCGTCTGGCCCTGCTAGGTCGGCATCCACCAGCTGTGTTGCTGTTTCATGCTGATCGAGGATCGCAGGGCACCAGTGATGCGTATCGAGCCTGGCTTGCGGAAAGGCAGGTGACCGTGAGTATGAGTCGGACAGGCAATGGTGACGAGAATGCCGTGACCGAGTCGTTTTTCGGAACACTCAAGAGCGAAGGTGTGGAACGCGCTTCCTTTCAGACACGAGGGCAAGCCAAGCCAACCATTTTCGAGGATGGAGAATGCTTTTCTAATCGCATTCGCCGACATTCTTCTTGAGGGGATGTCAGCCCTCTCGTTTACGAACAATTGAAGAGTTAACCTCTTATATTTCAACTCTCCACGAAAACGGGTCAACCTCAAACATTGCCTGGCAACCTTTTAGAATACACAAGAGGAAAGGCAGGCCTTCTGCAAGTATCCAGTATGTCCAGTACCAAGCATAGAATGCTATTGTTTATTATGATCCCTCCTGTTCTCCTAACAAGATGAGCTGAATCGCATCGGGAGCACAAGGTAAGACATCAGGCCAGCGAGCTCCAGATTTTATTTTGCTGATTGCCGAATGTGGGACCCCGTACTTATGGGCGAGTTCCTGAACTTTAACACCTCGTTGTAGTAAGTATTTGATATGTGCAACCTCTCGTCGGGTTAATTTTCTTGGATCGGCTTGCCTTTCTCTCAAGGTAGTGTATGACTGTTCTGCGTTAGCGGGTGCATGAGGAACAACATCTTTCCATCTTTCGCCACTCCGAATGGCACGGACGGTAGAACGATTGATGTGATATTGTCTTGCTAGTTCGCTATCCATTCCTTTCCCTTGTGACACGAAGTATTTGATGTACGCGACCTCCTCCAGAGTAGGATGCGGTTCGTTTTTTTGATACGTCTCTTCTTGCTCGACATGGATATCAGTCCAGTATTTTCCTTTCAAAATCATGGCCAGGTACTCTCTTGTGTAGCCGGAATATGTTTGTATCTCTTCTAGATCAATCCCAGAGAACAACATCTCTTTGATTTTTCTTCTTTCTTGGTCAGTCTTTTTGCTTTTAATGCTTCTTATCTTCTCTATTTGAGATTCATCGACTTCTACACCTTGCCAATACCCACCATTCAAAATGGCATCTACCGCTTTGTACGTAAAGCCAAATTGATCCATGATCTCCTGAACTGTCCAGCCTTGAGCGTGGGCAACCCGTATTGCTCGTATGGTGTCTTCATCGTATACTTTGCCTCTCTTTATCAAAGCGTCTTCTGTTGCAAATTGTAACCAGACACCCAGTGCTTTTACTCTCCGGACAGTATTGCGCGATACATCACAGGCCTCTGCTATCTGCACCACACTCTGACCATGTGCAAGTCGCTCATTGATCGCTTGTGTGAGTTCTTCTCTTGTCTGTGGCAGCTTATCGTTATAACCCGATGAGATTGCGTTATATGCTTGTATCCAATATCGTTCGCGTTCTAACAACCTTTCCTTTGGGCAGGTTTCTATAACCTCAAAGCAAAACTGCTCAATGCCATACTGGTGTATAACTTGATATAATGCGGTCCGCTGAGTACCTATTTTTCGGACATAGTAGACGTGACCGCTGCATCTATCCTTGAGGTCTACCGATTGCCCGATGTAGACCCTCTCTGGATCGGCTTGACGATAGATCTTGTAAATACCTGAAAGGTTCTTTGGTAAAATTCGTGCCCCTCTGGCTTCCAAGCCATTGTAACGCACGAGGAGATACTGACCAGAGGTTCGCTTAACACCAAAGCGGCTCAGTTGAGGTGAACCTATGCGATTATACAGGGGTGCGACCTTTGCACGCTCTGCTATCGTTGCGCGTTCCATCGTCAACAGCGCCTGCTTGTTGTGGCTATCCTGTACGTGAACAACTTCAATTCGAAATGTATCAAGTCCCTCATGGTGCATATCCATATAGAGAGGTAAATACGGATCGCCACGCATCGCATACAACTTATGCCTCCTCAAACGCTCATAAAGCATTCCTTTCCCTACATACTGCTTGTCATCAACGAGATGATGAATGACGTAAATACCATACCTCTTAGGTATGAGTCGGAGTTCATCGAACCTGTACAGTGGTTTTTCCACTACTTACACCTCGTTTACACACTATGTTTTAGGAAAGGCCGCTATATGCTCTTGAAAATGTGCTTCTATTATCCTTTCTTTTGACGGCCCACTTTCCCGGTTAGAAACGGCGTCTTTTATGGTGCTCCATGCTCAAGTATCTTCATTTCTTCACTCGTTAATCCGTACAGTTTGCATACCAATAGGTCAATCTGCCTATCCACTACTTCAATCTGACGCTGATGGACAGTTCTGTCATGTGTAGCCTTCACAGCAGCCACTTTCTCTTGTAGAGATAGCATGTGTTGAACTAACTGCACCAATGGAGCTTGTTTTTGGCGCATATCCACGGGGATCGGAATAGACTGAACTGTGGTTTGATTGAGTTGCGGGAAAAGGTGCTTATAGGCGGTGAACGTTTTGTAGATGTAGCAGCGTACAAAGCGGCTGTTGAGGAGGCCAAGCAGGGTTTCGTGCACAAGATCAGGGCAGGATACGTGCAGATTGTATACGGACTGCATGGTGACAAAACCTACGGTATCTAACGCCGCAATACAGCGTTCACCCGTCTTCACAATCACGATTTTCGGGGCCCGGTAAAGCGCAGCGTCTTTTGTCGTTTTTTGCACGAAACGCGATGGCTGGTCAATGTAATAGCGGTCGATATCATCGCCAACGAGGATGGGAATGGGTCCCTCGGCCAGCACCTCCTTCTTCCCGATTTCTTCCCCTCGCGAGATCTTCGCAACGCTGTCTAAACGCCTGCACCCGCTCTCTACCCTCGAGAGAATGGCTGCTTCTTGATCTGAAGCGTGGACAAGCAACCTGTGCATCGGATCTGCTACAAATCGCTCCCGGCTGCATGTGTGTTCGGTCACTACCGTCCTGTCGCCGTGTATCTCGCTCAGTATTCCAGGGGGTTGTTCGCCCTTCGCTGCCACGAACACAATGGCGGAGACATTCGCCTTAAACACCGTGCCACAGTGGTAGATGCCTTCAAGACCTTCGCTCAGTAACATCGCCCGGGCGTTCCGGGTTTCATCGCGCGCTAAGAGGGCATCGGGCACAATCAAGGCGAAGCGACCATGGCTCTTTGTCAGCCTGAGGCCCTGCTCAATAAAGAGCCAGTAGGTATCGTACTGATCTCTCGCGAGGGTAAAATGTGTGCGGAAGTAGTGCTTTGCTTTCTGATTGTGGTATTCGCCAAAGATGTAGGGCGGATTGCCGATGACTGCGTCAAATCCGCCCCCTCTCATAATCTCTGGGTATTCGGCCTTCCAGTCGAAGGTATTGAGGCTGTAGCGTTCTTCCTCATCGAGAAAACTCATCTGTTCGTTATCGTAGAAATCGGGCCCGACAAGGGAGTTGCCACACTTAACATTGTTGCCCAGATTCGGCAGCACTCGTTCGTGGAACAATCGAAGCTGGGTAGCCAAGCTTTCCTCCGATTCACCCTCCAATACCTTGAGCAGCAATGACAGCTTCGTCACCTCAACCGCTTGCGGGTCCAGGTCCACACCACAGACGTTATTGAGCAAGATGCGCTTGCGCTCGGCCGTGGTCAACCGCCAATCACCACCAGGTCCTTCGTACAACTCCTTTCGGTGCTTCTCTGGCCCATCAGCCAGATAGTAGTCGCGGTGCCAGTCAAGGAGGTACTGGTAGGCTCCTAGAAGGAATGAGCCGGAGCCGCAAGCTGGATCGAGGATCCGTAGTTTTGCAGCCAGCCTCGGCGTTTTTCCTGTCAGGAGCTTACCAACAGTGTGTTCAACGATGTAGTCCACGATATGCGTCGGCGTGTAGTAGACCCCGCCCGCTTTTTTGACTTCAGGCTTTTCCTCGACCACCGCTCGATGCCCCTGGGTGAGGCGGATCACTTTCCCAAGAAACTGCTCGTAGACCTGGCCGAGGATATCGGCCGGGAGAACCGAGAACTCGTAAGGGCTGTCGGGATAATATAAGCCCCTGATGATCTCCTTTAATGGTTTGTCATCGATCGTGAGAGTCAGCGTGAAAGTATCAGGCGCCTCGGAGCTGTCTTTTTCTTGCGTGAAATGGAACAGACCGGAATTATATTTGGTATCGGCCTCGTGAAACAATTGACAGAGCGCCTCGTATGTTTGCCCACCACCCTGGAGTTCCAGCAGTCGCTTATACGGTTCAATGCCTCGGTCTTCACAGATGCGCAGAAAGATGATCCGGTCAATAGTCATCTGAACTGCGAAGTTGAGATCGCGCGCCGTGAGCTCTGGATTGCGAAGCGCGAGGTTTCGAGCCAGCACTTCGCGCCACTGCTCTATTTCGGCAAGAAAGACAGCATCGACCTCAGCAGTTCCTTTCTTCGCCTTGGCCGACTCAGCATATGTATCAAAAAAGCCCTTGAGTACCGCTTCACGGGAGAACACGCCGGCAATCTCATCCCACCGCTCGGGAAAGTGTGCATAGGTGAAGTATATGACGCGAGCCGTCGAGGCTTTGTCTGCCTTATCGGGTTTGATTCGGCAGTCGTAGACCGCGAACTCCTCGAAGTCAGTGAGAATGCTGAGGGGTAGCTTCGCCGACCATGCATAGCGGCGCAATTGGAAGGCTGCGTCCATATCCTCCATGATGTTGACCGATGGTCTCTTCGTTTCAAGGAAGAACTTACGGGTTCCCCCAATGCGAAAGCAGTAATCTGGAGCTTTGGTAGCACCGCCCACTCTGATGGCATCTTCGTGGATAACGTCCTTGTACGCCTCAGCATAGCCTCGCTCGTTGCTCATGTCCCAGCCAAGAGCCTTAAAAAATGGATCCACGAACTCGATCCGAAGCCGAGTTTCGTTGTATTTGTGAGAACAATAGGCATCGCGATTATGGTCAAAACGCTCGACCAGTTCAAGAACTTCTTTGGGAGCAGTCATCCTTTCCTCCTCAAGCCCTTCCTTAAAAACAACAAATATCAGTGCATATCTGTCATCCACCTCATGTCATGGCTAAAGATCGTCCTCAGGTGATCACCGGTTCTACGTATCTTCTCGACTGATTTGATCAGCCATAATTCGTCACTTGTAGCCTCTAGAGGTAATCTTGCAGTTTGCTTAGTTTAGCCTATCGTAAGAGTCATGGCAAGCCAATTTGGATATTTATGCTACTCAATTGAGTAGCATATCTCTTCATCGCTCTACCGGAGACCTTCTCTATCGTATACAGAATATAATAGAAAGTAGAGCCGTTAGCATTCACAATAAAGGAGGCGCGAAAGATGATCCGTCTTAACGAAGTGGGAGCCTTTGTTTCTGCGCCCACTAGCTATGGAGTAAATGCCATCTTCGGAGTATACCTTCCAGGCATCGAGCGAGCCACAAGCAGGCTACGAAGTTTTGGTACGGGTCATCCACAAGGACGACCGCTTCGTTCCGGATATCAGTACGATGGATTTTCCTCTTACTCCTGTAGCTCATTCGCTGAACAATCTCTGGCAAGCCAATGTAACCATCCCCGTCAGACCAGGAACCTATCTGTACCGTTACCAACTTCTCCTAACACTTCCCGGTACGCTCACCCCGAAGGTGATTGCACGCTGGTTTACTGACCCCTTTGCGCGGGCAACGGATATCGGCAGGCTCTCTGCATTTGTCACCCCGAGCTTTGGTCCAGACTTTGTCTGGACCGACCAGTAATGGAAAACTCCTGAACTGGAAGACCTGGTGGTCTACGAGCTGCACGTCGAGGCGTCCAATAGCACCTTCGATGGTGTCATCGAACACCTGACATACCTGAAAAGCCTTGGCATCACGTGCCTGGAGTTGATGCCGATCACAAGTTTGAAGTTGGATTTTGACTGTGGGTATGGACCTCTCCACTACTTTGCCCCCAATGAGCGCTGGGGAGGGGTACGGGGACTAAAGCGCCTGGTCAATGCCTGCTATCAAGCTGGCGTCGCTGTCATTCTTGATGTTGTCTTCCAACATGTCAATCCGAGTTTTCCCTACCACCTGGTCTACGATACTACAGGGATTGAAAGTCCCATGATCAATGGGAATGGTCTCTTCGGTCCAACGATTGATTTCAGTAAGGAGTTTGCTCATAAGTATGTCCAGTCGACGAACTCTCATTGGCTCAACGAGTACCACGTGGATGGCTTTCGCTACGACGAGGTTACCGACCTCTATGATGGCCCTACAGGGATCAAGTCCCCCGGATCGCCTACGAAACATCTAATACATCGCTCACTATACCCCGCTTTCCTCCCTCGGGTGGCCTGGCTCCTGGGGAATACAGCCGTATCATTTAGTGTCCCGAAGAACTGTACCTGCCTCAGGAAATTCTGCGAACCACTTACTCCAACTGCACCTGGCAGGATAGACTGCTGGACAAAGCAGAGAACATGGCAACGTCCCAGTCTGTGGATGATGATTTCGCCCACCTGCTCGATACACGCTTCCCTGGCTTTCCCGAGCGTAAAACGGTGTATGATATCGCCAATCAGCCTGTTGATATGCCTGTTACTCCATTCCAGTACCTCGAGAGCCATGACCACAGCCAGCTCATTACGTTCTTTGAGCCTCAACCGCCGGGCGTTCCTTTCGCGGAGAGAAGTACCTGGTACAAACTGCAGCCATTTGTGATTGCACTGTATACATGTCAGGGCATTCCAACGCTCTGGCAGGGACAGGAGTTTGCCGAGAGCTACATTCTGCCGGATCAAGGCAGCGTGCGCATCAATTTCCGGCGTGATATTCACTGGGAATACTTTTATGATGATTTTGGAGGCCAACTTGTGCGTCCCTACCGCATTCTGGGGACGCTCCGGCATGCCTATCCCGCTCTACGTAGTCACGAGTCTTTCTACTACAACGAGCAATACAGGGCGAGAGACGGCATAGTGGCCTATAGCAGGCAATCCACAGCCGCGCAGCAATTTGCCATCGTGCTCCTTAATTTTTCCGATCAGCGGCAATCAACCTCGATTCCTTTTCCCGAGACGGGTACCTATCGAGTAATGATCGATGATGCAGTGCGCGCAACTCCTTTCGAAACTTCGGTCAGCTACGCAAATCAATACATTAATGTCGATGTGCCGTCTAACTACGGCTGCATCTTCATCAAGTGAGGCACGCTCGCTTTACAAGCATCAGGGTTCATAGGAGACTCTCCTGCCCGCTCTTCGTTAATACTTCTCTGTCAGTTTCTCAGAGGTAGATTGCGCCCAAGCTGCTTAACAGGTGCATCGCCCTTTCACGGACTGTCAAAAAGCTCTTCCTGTCAGTTGGCTCCACAAGCCGACCGAATCGAAACTAACGAAGCAGTACAAATCCGATGTGCAAGTATTCGGAGGCATGCAAAAGCGGGTGCTGGTTCAGATGCCATGCCAAATTTGGCTCATAGGAATGGATCTCAGTCCTTTCCCACTTGACTGGAACAGGCGTTCGTGCTACACTGGCTCAGCAGAACGAGAGGGGCAGGAGCAGCCATGCAGACCGTACGTATCTATCGACTCAAGGATCTCGACCGGCGGACGCGAGCGCGCCTGAGAGCTGCGCAGCTGGAAGCCGCTCGCGTCTGGATGTATTGCCTGGAGCGTCACCGACTGGCCCGAAGCGAGCGCACCCGTTGGCCGGACCGCGACGACTTGCAGCGGGAAACCAAGGGCGGGCAGTTCGCGTTGCACAGTCAATCCATCCAGCTGGTCTGCCAGCAGTTTCTCGCCAACGTCGAGACCATCAAGCAGGTGCGTCAGACGAACCCGCGGCACCGCTATCCCTACCACCCCAAGAAGTACCGCACGGTGCAGTGGCCCGCCCAGGCGGTCGCGCGCCAGGGCAGGCGCCTGATCCTGCCCATGGGCCGCGGACGCAAGTCCTTCTCCTTCCATCTGCCCGAACTGCCTGAGCAGATCGGAGCGGTCTCGTTGGTCTGGAATGGGGGCTATGAACTGCACCTGGTCGTTCCCGCCCCAGAGGACGAGGTCTCAGTCCCTGCCGATAAGCCGGTTCAGGCTGCCGTTGATCTGGGAGAGATCCACCAGGCGGCGGTGACGACCAGCACAGGCCAGGGGCTGATCGTCACCGGGCGCGGCATGCGCAGCCTCAAGCGGCACGCCAACATGACGCTCGGGCGACTCGCGCGCTTGCAGTCCCGCTGCCAGAAAGGCTCCAAGCGCTGGCGGCGCTTGCAGTACGCCAAAGAGCGCGCAAGCGGCAAGAACAAGCGCCGGGTGCGCGACCTGCGGCACAAGGGCACACGTCTGGCAGTCGACTTCTGCCAGCAGGCGGGGGTGCAGACACTCTACGTGGGCGATCCGCACGGGGTGCGCAACGAGAACAAAGGGCGCCATCACAACCAGCGCATGAGCCAATGGGAATACGGCAAAGATAAGCAGTATCTGCAAGAGAAGTGTGAACAGGTGGGCATCGCGTGCTTCAGTGGCAGTGAGCGGGGAACCAGCAGCCACTGTCCGCGATGTGACTGGAAGAAGAAGCCGAGAGGACGGAACTGGGCCTGTCGGCGCTGTGGCTTTGTGGGCCACCGAGATATCGTGGGGAGCATGAACATGCATCTCCTGGCCTTTGGTTCGCGGATTAGCTATCCGAGTTTGCTCACGTATCGACGGCCCGGCCCCTTGCGGGACAGGCGGCAGACTAAAGAGCTGCCGCCCGGTGGAACGTCGTAGTCCGCCCGGACGCGGGCCACTGGGAGGGGCAACCCGCTTGTACCAGTGTTGTCCAGGTGTGCGCAGCGTCTCAGCCACCAGCCGTGCTGGTCCCCTTGGGGAGCGGTCACCGACGCGAACGGTCTCGCCTGGAAGCCCATCCCTTTCTAGGGGATGAGAGCGTCACTTGCTGATCGTACTCTTTCTCTGGATTCGTTGATGGCGGCATCGGGGAGTCCAACGATGTTGAATGCCGCAAGTCCATTTGATAAGTCTACCTCCACTTCGACAAGTGCCCCTTCCAGGCCAATTACCGCGCAGCTTTGTACCTTTGCCAACATAGACCATGACCTCCTCACCATATTTGCCCCGTCATTATGCCTGAGTTGTGGCAAAATAGCAATAGCTCATTTTGGGGATATCCAAACCCTGGCAGGGGATGGTCGTCCCCTGCACCTCTGTCCGGTATCTGGTTAGCCGAGGATGACGCGGATATAGTTCTGGGTTTCGGCGGGAAGGAAGGCACGCCAGCTAGTTCCGCCTATCCTGACGGCCCTTTGCACGGCTCCTGGACCAGCATTGTATGCCGCGAGGGCTTTGGCGATATCGCCCCCAAATTGCCGAATATAGCTTGCCATGAGGCGAGATGCCCCCTGGAGTGACTGAACGGGGTCCCAGGGGTTGACACCAAGCGATGCCGCGGTTGCCGGCTCGAACTGCGCGATGCCAAGTGCGCCCGCGGGGGAGATCGCCGAGGGATTAAAGCCACTTTCCTGGTTGATCTGCCGCACAAATACGTTTGGTGAGAAACCTACGTTGAGAGCATCCTGTCTGGCAAGGGAAACGAAGTCCTGGCGCGAACCGCCAGGGCTACCAGAGCCGCCAGTGCCTCCTCTGGAGGCTTTTCCCGGAATACAGACCTGTTGGCCGGGAAAAATAAGATTGGCGTTGGCAATGTGGTTGTAGGAGGCCAGGCGCGGCCAGGTCGTTCGATAGCGCATGGCAATGGCGCTCAACGTGTCACCGAACCTTACGCTGTATGAAGCGTCTCCCTTCGCGCAAGGGGATTGAGCAAAGACTCCAAGCAGGCGCCCTCCCAGCGCACTCCCCAGCAGCAGGATTACGAGCGTAAGCAGGATAATTATGTGCCTCGTAAACGCGTTCGCGCCTGGCCATCGACGGACAAGTGGGGGAACTGACCGTTGCATTTCAGTACATCCTTTCCAAGATACCCTGCCAACGTATACAGGCTTGACGCGAGCAAGGGTATCTCATGAACTGTCCTTTTCACCATAGTTTCATTGCTCACCCAAATACAGGTGATGGAGAAAAGGAAATTTTGTTTGTGGCATAGTCTGCATACTACTGACTCTGTATGCCAAGGCATGCAGAATGATGAAGAAACATAGGACTATTTCCTTGAGGTTGGTGAAGAAACGCTGACAGGTCAGCCATAGACGCTGTTTGACATGATTATTAATCGCGTGATACGATTTTGCTTGGCGGAAAGTACCGAGCGATAACTTTGTCGAGGTGAGCATCACCTGGGAAACCAGAGGCCCAGTTCGGGCAAAAGCAAAGGAATAAACGATGTCAAAAGTGTTTGTGTTAGGCACCGACAAGCAGCCGCTCACCCCGGTG
>WNGK01000063.1_pt1 | contig 83429 bp, 77 predicted proteins | sample 5400601 | NCBI WGS metagenome assembly WNGK01 (sample SAMN13153376, study PRJNA577476) | soil metagenome | isolation source: 60 cm soil or saprolite under Garry oak tree replicate 1 | place: USA:California | collected 2016-06-15 | reverse complement strand
TGGAAGCTCGCTCATCGCAGCATCGGCTGTTCGTCCCCCTGATGCTTTTTCAAGTTCTGTACTTCCACCATAACGAATGAGTCTCGCCTTGCCGCGAGGCGCACCTTTCATGAACAGGGGAGCACGCTCGTCATTAGAAGGGCCATCCATCCGGCGCAACGCTTTGAAGTTCAGAGGAAACCCAGGATGACGTGCGGACCACTTTTCAGCGTCCTGTTCTTTTTTCTCTTTGCGCTCTTGTTGCTTCCGTGTAGCTTCCTTCTTTTTGAAGTTCGGGTTTTGCTCCTGTCGTTCGCGATATCTTTTCGCACGCAGTGCAGCCGTAGAAAGCGCAGGAATAGCCAGTGTCAGAGCGGGTTCCGGCACCTGGGCAGGCTTCGCCGCTAACGCACAATGCGCGCAGGGATTCGGCATCGGCCTGCCAGGGCGGCTGTGCTTTGGACAATGACGAGGATATGCGGTGCTCATCATGTTCCCGCACCGCGATAAGTGTGTCCCACCGACTCGTCGTTCTCGATTGTGATTTGTATCTGGACTGTTTCACCTGAGTGGCAGATCGCAGATATGCGATGGTGTCCGTCTTTCAACATCAAGTGACTGGAAACGTATTTGAAAACTATTGGCGGCCCCGGCGTGAATTCGCCGCGTTTAATTTTCTCGATGAGCATTTCTGTTGTCTCATCGATAGCCGGGAACGGTTTGACTTCGTTAGGATTAAAGAACTTCATGCCCGGCACCTCGCCCGACTTCGCCGCTGTCGGTGAGATTTCGCGAACGACAATCAACGCCCGTTCTGATTCAGACAGACCCGCCCCGAACAATCGAGAGGCGTCCTCTTGCGAATCGGCGTTGATGAGGCGTGGGCGGAAGTCTGGAGGCGCGTAGATTTTGAAAATCATGTGCGGTGCCTCGCTTCCGCACGCTCCGCCCAACGCTGGAGTGTCTGACGGCGCACATATAATTTGCGTCCGACTCTAACCACGGGGATTTCGCCCGAGGCGATAAGCCCACGCAGTTGCCACACGGTCAGACCGCTGGCAGACGACGCGTTAGGCAGGTCGAGCAGGATTGAATTACCATTATTTACAACGGGATTAGGTTCCACATGGTAGGTGTTCGCACGTTTCGGGGTTGCATCCTACAAACCCATTGCGGGTGTTCGGTAGTCCCGATTAGTTTGATTTCGTAGCCTGCCTCGTTTCTCGGTTGCCCGGCACTTCTCAGGTCCGCTGGCGACATCGGTCTACGCCGTGTTTACTTCCTCCTAGAAAAAGATGACTGCCCATCTCCAACAGCAAAAAGTATAGTCCTGGTACTTCAACGTTGTCAAGTGGTATTTGCCCCGGTTTGGGGAAGGTGGTACGCCAGTCCTATTGCCGCAAAACCCTAACGCGTGCAAACCTTGCGCATGGCCCAGCTAGACGTTCTTGAACTTCCAAAGAAGCGCGGCAAATACGGCGAAGGCTCCTGCTACAAACGTGAGGATAACAAGCGCTGGGAAATTTCCTTCTACGACAATGAGGGACGCCGACGCCGTCAATCGTTCAGCACAGAAGCCAAGGCTCAACGAGCGTTGAATCGTGCCCTGACCCTGAAGCAAGCGGGGAAGCTGGACGAGCCAGAGACCAGGGTGAAGGTCGATACCCTCGCCGAAGCATATTTGCGCTACATGAAGAATTCCAAGCCCAAGTCACACATGTGGGTCAAACGCGCATGGGATAAGCATCTGGAACCATTCTTCGGCGGACGGTTAGCCGGACGTGTCGGCACTGCTGAACTTGACCGCTACATCGAACAGCGCAAACAAGGCATTCATGACGAGGACCAGGAGCGGAAACGGAACGGCACGATTAATCGCGAGTTGACCATCATGAAGGCAATGTTCAATCACGCGTCTCGGGAACTGGACCCGCCGTTAGTATCGCGTGTTCCGAAGTTCCCGAAGAAGCTACGGGAGTCGGACCCGCGAAGCGGCTGGGTTGACGATGCTCAGTACGAAGCCTTGCAAGACCATGCGAAGGACACATGGATGCGCGGCTTCCTCGCGGTTGCGTTTAACTTTGGCTTCCGCAAAAGTGAACTGCTTGGCCTGAAGGTACGACAGGTTGATTTGAAAGACCGGACGATTCAGCTCCTGCCCGGAACGACGAAGAACGACAAAGGTCGCACGATTCGAATGACCGAAGACGTGTACCAGCGGGTCGCTCCATGCGTCAAAGATAAGCACGGCGACGATGCGCTTTTCACTTGGGGAGACGGCAGTCCAGTGCGGGACTTTCGGGTAGCCTGGAGCAAAATGTGCAAAGCCGCCAAAGTCGATATTCTTCTACACGACTTTCGCCGTTCCGCGATTCGTAATATGATTAGAGCCGGAGTTCCTGAAAAGACTGCAATGCGAATCTCTGGACACGTGACACGCGCTGTATTCGACCGCTACGATATCGGCTCTGATGCTGACCTTTCCGAGGCGGCGGAGAGAATTGAAAAACGTCGAATTGGACGCAAATTAGTCACAGGAAGGGAGCAAAGCGCAGAGCAGTCTGTAAGTCGTTGATTTTTCATGTGCCCAAGTGGCGGAACTGGCAGACGCGCTAGCTTCAGGAGCTAGTGGCCGCAAGGTCGTGGAGGTTCGAGTCCTCTCTTGGGCACCATTTCTAGAGTCGCAATCCTTCCAATCCGCGACTTGAGCGGGCAGCAAAGCGTCGATAGAGTCTCTGGCGCTCGCAAGAATAATGTTTCTCAATTCTCCTGCGATCTCCTATGAAAATCTTCAGGCGCGCAATTATCCCAGCCGCTTTACTTGTACTCTTCACAGCGCCGATGAATGCCCAGCAAGCGTTTTCCGTATTCGGCATGACGAGGCGCGGAATATCGACATACGCGGAAAAGCAGGGCGCATCGTGCCAGCGATCGTCACGTTCGACGACCCGCACCTTCCCGCGAATACTGCGCTGAACGGAGGCTATCCTACAGCGCGTCTCGACTGGGGAAGCGGTGTCTGGAAAATTTCGCCGCCGACCGGGAAATTCGGCACGTTTCACCTGGTGCTGGCAGATCCAGGGGCCCGTTTAGCGCAATTCCGCTTCTCTGCTCCACGCATTTTCGTTGGAATTGATGTCTACAACGGTGGGGAGGCGGTCGCCAGAACAGCGCGAGCAAATCACTACGCTGCACGCGGGCGAGCTTCGCTGCATTCGCACAGGCTGGACGGATACTTCATCGCGAGTGGAGTTTGAATTTCGCAATGCTGGGCCGCTTCACTTTGACAATCTGGCATACGCACAACCGTAATCGGTTCGATCCGCCGGCAGGTGGCCTTCTGTCCGATTGAGATCGTTTGTTGATCGATGCTGCTGAGCGGAATCTTCAGAAACTTGTTGTAGAGAATATTTCCGCAGCCCACGATCGCGACGTCTTCCGGAACGCGCAATCCGGAGTCCAGCACAGCGGCAATTGCGCCGTACGCAATCGCATCGTTGTAGCAAAAAATTCCGTCGGGTTGCGGACTCAGCTGCAAGAGCTTTTTCGTCGCTTCGTAGCCGGTGGCATCACCGAGTTCTTCCACGTGTTCAACGTTGTAAATCAGTTCCGGATCGGCGGACAATCCGAGCTTTGACAACGCGCGCTTGTAGCCTTCCATGCGTCCCACTACAGGGCTCAATCCGCTGCCGCCGATGTGCGCGATGCGCTTGCACCCGATTTCCGCCAGATGGCGCGTCGCCAGTGCTCCAACTTCTTCGTCATTTACGCCGACGAAATGCGCCGCAAGTCCGGTAAAGCTCCTGTCAATCAAAATGTACGGAATTCCGGCTTCTTCCACGCGGCGAAACATTTCGACGGTCCACTGCGCAGATGCCACGAGAAGTACATCCACTCGACGGGCGATCAATTGCTCAACTGCCTGCTTTTCGAGCTTCGGGTCTTGATCGGACGATGTCGTCACCAGCGTATAGCCGGTTCCCTGCAACGCGGAGGAGAGACCGCGCACGATTTCCGAAAAGAAAGAATGCAGAAGATCCGGTACCACGAATCCGAGCAGATTTGTGCGGCCGGTAACCAGCGCGCGCGCCGCAAGATTCGGGCGATAGTTCATCTCTTTGCAACGCTTCAGCACGCGTGCTTTCGTTTCTTGACTGATGTCGGAGTGGTCGCGGAGGGCTTTTGAAACGGTGATTACCGAGACGCCCAGGTCACGGGCGATATCTTTTAATCTGACAGCCATAGAGGAGTTTACCACGTCCTACCGATGGACAGGTAACGTTCACGCTGCGCGCATTGCTCGAGCGCCGGAACTCGCTTGTTTCTAACGCCAAATCGTGTTTGACAATCGGCCGCGGCTAACTTTTAATCGTCGCGTAGTAAAGCGTTCACGGGATTTTCATTTAGGTTACTGTTTTTACCGCACGCTGCTTTTGGGACCACATTCAGTGCGGAATCCATTGTCCAGTTTAGCGACGATCCATGGAGACTTCTCATCTACTTTCTCGGCATTGATGTTGGCACGGGCGGCACACGCGCTCTGGTGATGGACGCGGGCGGCCGCGTCACAGCATCAGGCACGGACGAGCACCAGCCGTTCGCTTCGCCGCAACCCGGGTGGGCAGAGCAGGAGCCGCGCGACTGGTGGCGCGCATGCGGAGCCGCCGTAAAGAAAGCTCTGCAAAGGTCCGGTATTCGCGGAGAACAAATTGCGTGCGTCGGCTTCTCCGGACAGATGCATGGCGCAGTTCTGCTGGACGCTGCCGGCGAAGTTGTCCGTCCGGCGCTCATCTGGTGCGATCAGCGCACTGAAAAACAATCGCGCGAACTCTCCGAGAAATTTGGCACCGATCGCCTGATTCAGCTCACCTGTAATCCTCCGCTCACCAATTTCACGCTTACGAAACTCTTGTGGGTACGTGAGAACGAACCTGAACTCTGGTCGCGCGTGCGCCACATCATGCTGCCCAAGGACTATGTGCGCTTTCGGCTGACCGGTGAACGCGCGATCGATCAGGCCGACGCCTCCGGCACACTGTTACTCGATGTTGCGAAACGCAGGTGGTCCGCGGAAGTGCTTTCCGGTACGGGCATCGAAATAGATTTTCTGCCAGCGCTGTACGAATCGCCAGAAATTTGCGGCAAGCTCAACGCGGAAGGCGCAGCGGCTACCGGCTTGAACCTTGGCACGCCAGTCGTAGCGGGCGCAGGCGATCAAGCTGCAGGCGCCGTTGGAATGGGCATCGTTCGCGCGGGGGTCGTCAGCGCTACCATCGGAACGTCAGGAGTTGTTTTCGCTGCCACGGATCGCCCCGCGCTCGATCCGCGCGGACGTCTACACACATTTTGTCACGCGATTCCAGGACGCTGGCATGTCATGGGCGTTACGCAAGCCGCCGGACTTTCGTTGCGCTGGTTCCGCGACACGTTTGGCACTGCCTCTGGTGGTTCCGGCTCCGCCGCCTCGGGCATTACCACGCGCGATCCCTACGAATTTCTTTCCGAGGAAGCCGCCGCTGCGCCGCCCGGGGCGGAAGGTCTGCTGTGGGCGCCATATCTGATGGGCGAACGTACTCCCCATCTTGATCCCAACGCACGCGGCGCGCTTGTTGGCATCACACCGTCACATCGTCGCGCGCACATTCTCCGTGCGATTCTCGAAGGTGTGGCGTTCAGTCTGAAAGATTCGTTTTCAATTTTCGACGAGATGAAAGTTCCGGTGACGACAATCCGGCTGGGTGGGGGAGGCGCGCGGTCGGCACTCTGGCGTCAGATTCAAGCCGATGTTTACGCGCACGAAGTTGAACTCGTCGAAGCCGAAGAAGGCGCAGCTTATGGCGCCGCTATCCTGGCTGCAGTTGGAGCACGCCACTTCGCCTCCGTCGACGAAGCCTGCGACGCCGTCATTCGCGTTGCCTCCCGCGTCGCGCCAGATCCGGTTTCGTCCGCGCTCCTGCAAAAAAACTATGCCGCCTTCCGCCGCCTCTATCCCGCCCTGCATTCTCTTCAGTAGCACAAACGTTGCCTTTTTTTCTTCCTCGCCAAAACTTTCAAATAATCCGATTCTCCTGCTACACAGGCACCTGCGTTACTGTATCTGTTCCATGCTCTTTGTAGCCCGCCCCACTGACCAGGAAATCCACGCGCGCCTTGCCACGCGTGAAGCGATGCCGTTCTCTTACTCAGAGGTTGGCGCAACGCAGTCGACTCCTCCAGCGAGCTACCGTATCAACCACATGCGCGCGATGCTCGGCAAAGGTCAGGGCGTTCACGCACGCGCTGTCAACGCGCTGCTCTCCTGGCGACTTCTCACTGTCGCGGGACTCGAAATCTTCCCATCGCAACCGCCCATGCAGGTGCAAACTAACGTCGCTCTGCTCTCGCGACACTTTGGACGTCTAGGGGGCATTTGGTCGCTCGATTTCTGCCGGGTGATCTACATCCTCGAAGCACAACCCGAAAACGGCGGCGCCATCCGACGCACGGGATTCGCCTACGGCACGTTACCCGGCCATGCCGTGCGAGGCGAAGAGATCTTTTCCGTCGAGTGGCATACCGCTACCGGCGAAGTGTGGTACGACATCTTCTCGTTTTCCCTTCCCGCCAATGTGCTCATCCGCCTCGCCGGACCCCTTGTCCGGGCAGCTCAAAAGCAATTCGCCTCAGCTTCCCTGAGCGCGGCCTCGCACTTGTCGGCGGGATAAACCGGCCGCCGAAATTGCTCAGCGTTGCTTTGCTGTGGCTGCCTCTACCGCGACGGGGCTCGTAAATAAGATGGCATTTGGTATCACGACTCGCCTGCCTTCCTTTGTGGTGATCACGGTGGCCCGAGCCTGGATGTCGTCGACATTTCCTTCGATGCCGGTGACGCTGATGAGGTCCCCTAGTTGAAATGGCTCCTGCGCAACAGAAGGATTCCGGCAAGAAAGTTCTGAAGAATATTTTGGAACGCGAAACCAATGGCAACACTGCCGACCCCAAGCAATTTGATCAGATCACCTGCTCTGAACGATGGCGCAACCACGGAAAATGCAATCAAAAAACCCAGGACAAAAATGCCTGTCTGGACCAGGCGCGCGAGCAATAGAGTTATCCCCTGATGCTTCCTTCGCCGCTGTGCCCACTTCCGCGCCAGAGACTTGCCAGCTGCGGCGAGAAGCAGGAAAAAACAATTGGCAGGAGCGAAATCGCTTCGTTGATGATTTTGACGCCCGTCTTCCAGGCGTTGGAAAAGTCAATTGGCATGACACCCTCCGGTGAGAATGGTCGCGAGGGCCGCCTAAATTAGAGAATACCGGCTTCAGCGCAGGCACGCCAGTAGGCGCAGTGGAGAGCGACAATTCCCGGGAGCACAGGCTAAAGGCCATGCCACGGAAATTTCACGCCTTTTGGCGGCGAGGCCTGAAGGCGGCGCAATACACGCCGCCCAGAACGATCAGCAGCGCGCCCCACCAGACTGGCGCATGCAATTCAGCCAGCACGGTATTGGGAGGATGCGACCATTCCGCCAGCCCGCTGGCGAAAATCAGGACGCCGTACACAGAAAACAACACGCCAACAAAAAACCAAACAGGAATGATGTGATGTTTTTCGCTCATAAGATCACCAGAAAATAATCTGAAGAACAACCAAACCCGCTAGTGCCACGCCGCCCCAAAAAATTGGGCGTTGCAGAATTCCCACTCGTTCTTCTTGTGCAACTTCCGTGAGGCTGTATACCAGGCCCTTCAGTTCCGCGTCCGGCCTTGGTTTTGTTATCAGCGTGACAAGCAAGGTGACGACCACGCACGTGGTGCATGACCACAGCGACTGGTACATGTCTTGTGCCAGACCCTGGGCATGCGGAGACAGCGCGAACACTCCGACCCAACGGTGATCGAATTTCATTGCCGAAAAAATTCCTACGGAAGTAAGCGTTCCAGCGAGCAATCCCCAGAATCCGGCGGCTTTGGTAACACGCTTCCACATCATGCCGAGCAAGACGGTGCCAAACAGCGGCGCGATGAAGAATCCGAAGAGTGCCTGCACATAATCCATAATGCTGGCGAATCCCATCGCCAGATATGCCGTTCCTATGCTGATGAACACTCCGATTAGCGTGCACCAGCGGCCCATCGAAACGTAATGCGCGTCGGGCGCGGTCTTGCGAATAAATGGGCGATAAAGGTCGTAAGTCCACACTGTTGCAAAGGCGCTTACGTTTCCCGCCATTCCGGCCATGAATCCGGCAACCAACGCAGTGATTCCAAGCCCGAGCAAACCAGGTCCGCAGTAGCGAGCGAGCATGAGCGGGAGCACTTCGTTGTAACTGAACTGTCCCGGTTGAAGTTGGCTCGCAGGAACCAGGTGCATCGGAAGCACTGCCAGCCCCAGCAATCCTGGAAGTATGACGATCAGCGGTACGGCCATCTTAAAGAAGGAGCCAATGATCGGCGCCATCTTTGCAGAACGAATGTCCTTGGCCGAAAGTACACGCTGAACCACGAGAAAATCGGTTGTCCAATAACCCATCGCCTGCACGGCGCCGAGGCCAAACACGATGCCGGTCCAGTGCATCCCCATGGGATTATCCTGAAAATGTCCGAGGTTGCTCCACATATGCGTGAAATCCTGGCCAGGGAAGTTGTGCTGAATGCGAGCCACCATCCCTTTCCATCCGCCGGTTTCAATCAAACCGAGAATTGGAATGAGTAGCGCGCCGAACCAAATCAGAAAGAATTGCAGAACTTCGTTGAAGATAGCGGAAAACAATCCCCCTGCTGCAACATAGATGGCGACGGTGATCGACGATACGAAAATGCTGAAGTTGAGGTTCCACCCGAGGACGACTTTCATCACCACAGCCATGGCGTACATGTTCACGCCGGACATCAGGATGGTCATGATTGCGAAAGTGACGGCGCTCAACCCACTTGCCGCGGTGCCGTAGCGTAGCTGCAAGTAACCGGGCACCGAGTGAGTCTTCGAGATGTAATAGAACGGCATCATCACCAGGCCGAGGAACAGCATGGCGGGAATAGCGCCGATCCAATACCAGTGACCGGCAAGGATTCCGTATTGATAGGCCGAGCCGGCCCAACCCAGCAGTTCGAGCGAACCGAGATTGGCGGAAACGAACGCCAAGCCAGCGACCCAGGCGGTCATTTCGCGGCCCGCCATGAAAAAATCTTCCCCGGTCTTCGCGAACCGTTTTAGATAAAAGCCTATTCCAAGCACCAGTACAAAATAGAAAACCACGATCGCAAGATCGACGGGAGCGAGTTTAACCAGCCGCTCTGTCGTCAGCATTGCAAGGATTGCCGTCATCGTTGCCTTCCCTACTCGTGAGGTGGTCGTGCCTGAAACCCGTTTGTACTAGATGTATTCGCGCCGGACCGAAAGCACCTACTTCGCGGAAAATTTGTAAATTGTTTCTGAGTGGAAGTCCCTGCCGGGACGCACAACGGTCGATGGAAACTTCGGATGATTCGGCGAATCCGGAAAATGCTGCGTTTCGAGGCACAGCGCTCCGAACTGTTGGTACGCGCCGCCGATGCCCTTGGTCGAGCCGTTGAGTCCAATACCGACGTAGAGCTGCACGCCTGGCTCGGTCGTCCAGATTTCCATTTCACGTCCTGACGTGGGATCGGACACCTCGCCAATTTTGCGGAGCTTGCCGGCTGTGCCGTTCAAGACGAAGTTGTGATCGTAGCCGGCAATGCCCGGAATCTGCGAGTTGCGCGCGCCGATCGCCGTCGGCTTCCGAAAATCGAAGGGCGTGCCGTCCACGGGCTTCAGTTCGCCTGTGGGAATCAGCGTATCGTCCACCGGAGTGTAGCGGTCGGCGTCGAGCTGCAGCACGTTCTTAAGAATGTCGCCGCTGCCCGCACCAGATAAATTGAAATAGCTGTGATTCGTCAGGCTGGCGACAGTGGGCTTGTCCGTCGAAGCGTGATAGGAAATCTTGACGGCGTTTTCGTCAGTCAGTTCGTATGTCACATGTACGGTCAGCGTGCCGGGATATCCTTCTTCGCCGTCCATGCTGACGTAGGTAAATTTCACGGCGGCCCCGTGCGCAACTTTGACGGGTTCCGCCTTCCATACTTTTCGATTGAAGCCAACTTTGCCGCCGTGCAGGGAATTGGGTCCGTTGTTCAGAAACAGCGAGTATTCCTTGCCGTCGAGCGTGAACTTTCCCTTCGCGATGCGATTGCCGTAACGGCCGATCGTGGCGCCGAAGTAAGGATGGTCGCCGAGATAACCGTCCAACTTGTCAAAGCCGAGCACGACGTCGGCACCCTTACCGGATTTGTCCGGTATCCATAATTCAGTGAGTGTCGCGCCATACGTGATGATCTTCGCGACGGCGCCTTTCGTGTTCTTCAGCGTGTACTGCTCGATCTCGGTTCCGTCGGGCAATTTGCCGAACGAAGTTTTCTGCACATCGTCAAGCTTGGCGGCTTCGCTGCTCTCCGCGCGCATTCTCCCAGGAATCAAAATCATCGCAAGAAACGCAAACAGCGCCACGCAGCGAAATTCCATCGTGCCGTTCATAGTCTTTCGTCCTCCTCGACATTGCCTCGACCCAAAAGTTCCCGGAAAGATTACTATGCTTCACGCCGCAAATACGGTTTTCCTGTTGCGCTGGTGTGACAAGTGCCACGCCAGATTCAGGAGTTGCTAACTAACCCGCAACCAACAGTTCGGGCAAAAAACATAGAAACAGTGGCTCATCGACGGCTCAATTCCGTGGCTGCACTTCGTTCATCCGCCGCGTTATTTCGTGCGAACGGCCGTCGTAGCTAAATATTGATTCCGGGGTTCGCGTTTCTTCAACCCCCGTGCCGTGGTTTGCGCTGACAAACACCACTCGGAAGGCAAGCGTATCTGGCATGCCAACGTATTTTCCCTTGCGCGTGCCGATTGTCAGAATGTGTGTTGCATCATCCCAGCGAATCGGAATCGTCGCGTAGGAGCCCTTTTCGTAGTTGTAGGTATCGCCTTCATCCTCATACAGCGTGAACTCGCCGTTCGCGCCGGTGTACACACGCAACTCGATGGGATCATTCGCTGCTCGCGAGTATTCCATCGGCGGGCCCATTGGCAAGATGGTTCCAGCGCGAACGAATACCGGCGTCTCCTCGAGCGGCGCTGGGACATCGACTGCACGGCCGCCATCCAGCGGTTCGCCAGTCCAAAAGTTGTACCATTTCGTTTTCGGCAAATAGAGATGACGCGAAGTCGCGCCAGGTTCAGTGACGGGATTGACGAGCAGCGACGGACCGAAGAGAAATTGGTCGCCGATATTCCAGACGCGCGGATCGTCGCGAAAATCCATCACCAGAGCGCGCATCGGAGTGTAATTCTCGCTGGTCGTTTTCCACGCTACGGAATAGATGTACGGCAGCAGGCGGTAGCGCAGCCGGTCGTAGCGAGTCAGGATCCTTTGCATTTCCGTGCCGTAAGACCAGATTTCGTTCTGGTTCGTGGTGCGCGTGCCGTGAGCGCGAAAAATCGGATTGAAAACACCGAACTCAAACCAGCGCAGGTACAGCGCGCGATAGGCGGGATCATCGGGATTCGCGACGACGAAGCCGCCAATATCGGTTGTCCAGTAAGGATTGCCGGAGAGCGAGTAATTTAATCCTGCGGGAATCTGGCGTCGAAAGGTTTCCCAATTGGGATCAACGTCGCCCGACCACACCGCGGCGGCGTTGCGTTGCGCTCCCGCAAATGCCGAGCGCGACAAGATGAACACACGCTTCTGATCGCTTTCCGCCCGCTGCCCTTGATAGACCGCGGAGGTGGTCATCAGTGGAAAAAGATTTGCGTATCGTGCGCCGCTGCCCATCCCGGTTTTGTTCTGCAGCAGAATCGATTCTTCGCGCCCTTCCGTTTCAGGTTCTGTGGTGTCCAGCCACCAGGCATCCACGCCAATTTTGAAAAGCGCGTTGTCCATTAGGTTCCAGTAATACTTGCGCGCTTCGGGATTGAAAGCGTCGTAGAGCGCCATGCCTGCAGGATGAAAGCCAGCAACCTTTGTCTTGTCGATGAAAAAACCTTTTTGGGCCATGTCGTCGTACACGCGCGAGCCGGGGCGGAAGAATGGCCATACAGAAACCATCAGGTGAACGTTTTCTTTGTGAAGCTCATCAACCATCGCTTTGGGATCGGGATAATTCTTGTTCCACACCGGTTCGCCCATCGTGTTCCACCAGAACCAGTCCTGCACAATGTTGTCGAGCGGAATATGTTCGGTGCGGTAGCGCTTCGCGATGGACAGAATTTCCGCCTGCGAATCGTAGCGATTTTTGCATTGCCAATAGCCATACGCCCACTTGCCGAAAAGCGGTGCAGCGCCGGTCAATTCTCGATAGGCAGAAATGATGCGGTCGAACTCCGGGCCATAGATGAAGTAGTAGTCCATCTGATCGGCCACTTCGGAGCTGATGAAAAACGCATGAACAAAACGGTTGTTGAAGCGGCTGCGGGATGGATTGTTCCAAAAAATACCGTAGCCGTTGCTGGAGAGCAGAAGCGGCACCGAGATATTCGTGTTGTCCTGGCCGATGTCGACCGACTCGCCGCGCCAGTTCCACACGCCGCCTTGATGCTGGCCAAGGCCGTAGAACGCTTCCTGCGTGTCCCACATATTCGTGAATCGCTCGAGGTGGTACGTCTTCTCGCCGTTCACTTCGGCAGCCGTGAGCGTCCGGTCGTTTTCTTGCGTGAGTTTTTTCCCGGCGGAATCGTAAAAAACAATGGCGCTGTCTTTTTTTGTCACGACCAACTTAAGTTTCGCTGTAGTCAGCGAAATTGCGTCGGCCGTCTCCGTGACATCGAAAGGTGTCCGCGGCCATTTGGATTTGATGACCACGTATTCCGCCACTTTAGGAGATTCGCGTTCCGGCGAAAACAGGACGCGCACCATCGAATCCGTGCAGACCTGAAATCGAAGTGCGCCTTTTTTAAGAAAAATTGTCGCCCCGTCGGAATCTTTGTGGAACGACTCCACGGGGTTCAAGGGATTCCACTGCGCGCCGGAGGGAGTAGCGATCTCTACCGAGCCAATCAAAACAAGTGGAACAAGGCGCAAAAAGCGCAGCATGCTACCTCACGGAAAAAGCGCGAAAATGCCGAGTGTAATCGTTTACGGAACCATTCACACCAGTACGCCCGGAACTGTCGCACCCGGCGTTGCTTTTTGTCAACTTACTTCTCGGGGATTCTGAATTCATTGGAGCGCGGAAAGATCCGCCGCTTACGGCTTTGCGTCGTAACCATTTGGATGGGTTTTGCGCCATTCCCATGCGCTGCGAACGATGCTTTCCAGGTCCACGTACTTCGGATTCCAGCCAAGTTCCCGCTTTATCTTTTCCGAACTCGCTACGAGTACCGCCGGGTCGCCAGCACGGCGCGGTGATTCTCGTGCCGGAATCGCGTGGCCCGTAACTTTGCGAACGGTTTCAATTACTTCGCGAACGCTGAACCCTTGTCCGTTCCCAAGGTTGTAAATCAGCCGCTCTTTTTCCTTCAATGCCTCGAGCACTAGTAGATGTGCAGCCGCTAGATCGGTCACGTGAACATAATCCCGCACGCAGGTGCCATCGGGGGTCGGGTAGTCTGTTCCAAAAATTGCCACCTCCTTCCGCTCGCCAAGGGCGACTTGCAAGGCAATCGGAATCAAGTGCGATTCCGGATGATGGTCTTCACCTTGCTCGCCGGCAGCTCCCGCGGCGTTGAAATAACGCAAGCAAGCGTAGCGCAAACCGTGAATTCGGTGCAGCCAGTCAAGCATTTGCTCGACCAGCAACTTCGATTCACCGTAAGCGTTGGTCGGCTGCAGCGGAGCGCTTTCTTCGATCGGAGTTTTCTCTGGTGTGCCATAGAGAGCAGCTGTTGAAGAAAATACAAATCGCTTCACGTTGTGCGCGAGAAGCACTTCAAGCAGCGTCAAGGCATTTGCCGTGTTGTTGCGGAAAAATTTCTCGGGATGCCGCATGGATTCGCCGGCTTCGATGAACGCGGCGAAATGCATGACGGCCTGTGGCTGGTATTCGGAAAGAACACGATCCAGAGTCGCGCGGTCGGCGATGTCGCCGACAATTAATTTCGCGGCAGCGGGCAGCGCAACCCGGTGACCGTTCGAGAGGTCATCAAAAACAATCGGCTCGTAACTGCGAGCGAGCAATTGCGCGACAACCACGCTTCCGATATATCCCGCACCGCCCGTGACCAGTATTCTCTCCGCCATGCGTTTGCAGGCCTCTTTTCGTGGACGTCATGTTTTGTTGCTTGCGATGGCGGACGAGCGGATCGGCTCTCCCGCGTTCAGCATTGTAGTATGCGACGCTCATCATTCCCGTGAATGAATTTTCAGCCGAGGGCCGCTGACGCGGCGCGCCAAGGCCTGAGGGAGTTCGCGTTTGGAAATGAACGTTTGGAAAATGAAAAGGAGGCGGGCCAGGTCTTCCCGCCTCCCTCTTTCCCCTTTCGGGGAATCCGGCTGACTTGACGGAGGGTGGTCAGCCGGTCGTGTGTTGGCCTAGCTATTAAACAACAAAAGTGCGAAAAAGGTTTCAGTGAATTTGTAAAAATGTCTAAACTCCTGACAAAATCTTTATGGATCTTCGAAAGATAGCCATGAAAGAGGCCAAATGAGCCAGGCCACCCCTCTGAGTATCGATAACGTCTTGCGTTTTCTGCAGCTTAGGACAGAAGGAACGACCCTTTCCGAGATTCAGCGCGGCCTGAAACTTCGCAAGTCGGAGCAGCGCCCCTTAGTCAAGATTGTGGCTAACCTTAAGAAAAGGAAGGCAATAGTTGAGCTGACGGACGGACGGCTCGTGTTGTCGAATCGTCGCCAGGACCGCGAAAAGATGCCTGGCCAAGCCGAAGCAGGGCAGGGCTCGCACTCGGCTTCGCGCCAAACCATGCCTTCTGTCAGGCGGAATTCGCTCTCAGGTCGCCTGATCCTCCATCAGGACGGCTACGGATTCGTGGTTCCGGACGAACCGATGCCGCAGCTTGACCGGGATGTCTTCATCCCACGCGACGCAGTCGGCGATGCCATGCATGGCGATCACGTCCAGATTGAACTCGGACGGGTTACCCCAGGACCGGCAGGCCAGCGCGCCGAAGGCCGCATCACGCGCATTCTGGACCGCGCGCACCCGACCGTCGTTGGTCTTTTTCGTTATGGCCCGCACGGGAACGCCGTCCTTCCCTATGACACGCGCATTCAGCACCAGGTAGAAATTCCGCCCGGTGACGAACTCACCGCGTCGCTAAGGGGAAAATTTGGCGTGGGCGATTTGAAGGATGCTGCGCGTACGCGGCGCCTCGGAAGGATCGAAGAGCTTGATGGCGCCGTCGTGAACGTGGAGCTTCTACGTTTCCCAAAGGGTGGCGTCGCTCCCGTCGGGCGCGTGATTGAAATTCTTGGAAAGCCGGGCGAACTTGGCGTCGACACGGAAATTATTATTCGTAAGCATCACCTGCCGCACGAATTTTCCGAGAACGTTCTGCAGGAAGCGTCGAATCGCGCGAAACCGGTTCACGAAACGGATTTGGAGGGCCGCGAAGATTTCCGTAAGTTACCGATCGTGACCATTGACGGAGAAACGGCGCGTGACTTTGACGACGCGGTCTACGTCCAGCGCCGCGACGACGGTGGCTGGCATCTCGAAGTGCACATCGCGGACGTTGCGCACTACGTCCGTACCAAGACGGCGCTCGATAACGAAGCACGTCTTCGCGGAACGTCGGTCTATTTCATCGACCGTGCAGTTCCGATGCTGCCGGAATCGCTTTCAAACGGCATCTGCTCGTTGAATCCGCGTGAGGATCGTTTGGTGATGAGTTGCCTGATGGAGTTCGATGCGAGCGGGCGTATGCGCGACTCTAGAATGACCGCGGGCGTCATTCGTTCGGCGGAGCGCATGACATACACCAACGTCAACAAAGTGCTGGAAGGCGACGCGGAAGCCAGCGCGCGATACGCTCCGCTCGTTCATCATTTTCAAGACATGAAAACGCTCGCGCTCCTGCTGAACGCCTGCCGCAACGAACACGGCTCCATCGATTTCGATTTACCCGAACCGGTGATCGAATTTGACGCCGAACAAAAGATGACCAACATCACGCGCAGTGAACGCAATATCGCGAATCGCCTGATCGAAGAGTTCATGCTCGCGGCCAACCGCGCCGTGGCTGCATATCTGCTGCGCCGTGGCCTCGCCGCGCTGCATCGCGTTCACGAAAAACCCGATGCACGAAAAGTTCTTGAATTTGAAGAGATGGCTAAGGCTTTCGGCTACACACTTGGCGTCGAGGATTTACATCGTCGAGAAATCGCCGTAAAACACGGCCGGGTTCCTGCGCCTGCAAGAGCGGGGAGCCCTGATTCGTACGGCCACGGGCGCGAGCGTGGAATGAAAGTGTCGCTACCGGGTACCGAAGAATTGCGGATCACGCCGCAGCATTATCAACGCCTGTTGAGGAAACTTGTCGGGAAGCCTGAAGAGCGCATTGTTTCCTATTTGATGCTGCGATCGCTCAAACAAGCGCGCTACGCCGCGGATTCGATTGGCCACTTTGCGCTAGGCTTCGACGAATACGCGCATTTTACTTCGCCGATTCGCCGCTATCCGGACTTGATCGTGCACCGCACGCTGAAGTGGGCGCTTGCGCATCCAGGACAGAGCGCTCCAGCCGATCCGCATCCCGCGCCGCACGCGGAAGCCGTCGTTTACAGCCACAAACAGTTGGAAGAACTTGCCACGGAAACTTCCGAAGCGGAACGGCGTGCGGCTTCCGCCGAACGCGAACTGCGCGATTGGAAGACCGCGCAGTTCATGGAAGAGCATCTCGGCGACGAATACCAGGGGCTGATTATCTCCGTACAAAAGTACGGCTGCTTCGTGGAGTTGTTCGAGGTCTTCGTTGAAGGACTTCTGCCCATCAACGCGCTTGAAGATGCAGCGGGTGCTCGTTGCATGTATCGCGAGCGTGATCACGCAATCGTGGCCGTGGGCGGAGCGGAACGTTCGCGGAGCGGCCGCGGGGGCGCGAAATCAAAACAACGCACGTGGAGTCTGGGAGATCGCGTCAACGTTCGCGCGGAACGCATCGACCCGATGCGCCATCGCGTGGAATTCGCGTTGTTGGACTGAAGTCGCGCTGTAACCTGCCGGGCCAGGATGCCGCGCAGTTTGCTTGTGCCTAGCCGCGAGGCCAGGGAGCGCCGCCTGCGAGTACCCGCTGTTTCGCGTCGTCAAACGTAACGCGCTCGCCGGACTGGATTGCTGCAATGGTCATGCACAGCGCCACGGCGTGGCTGTAGCCTGCGTCAATATGTGCGTTCGTTTTTTTGCGGCTCCGCACACATTCCATCCAATTGCGAACGTTCGCGCTCGTCGCTTCGTCCACGCCGGCGTGCGCGCCGCTTTCCACTCCCCCTGATTTTTCAACCAGGGCGCGTGTGCGCAGCTGGTTCGCTTTCATGCCCATCGCTTTTGCGTAGGATTCCTCGAGCCCTCCGTCGCCGCTGATGACGTTTTTATCGAGATCGAGCGTTCCACCGTTCGATCGGTAGAGCTCTTTCACATCGCCGGCCGAATTCGTTTGCCGCGAGGAATACACCACTTGAAATCCCTTCGACGAATCGTCAAGCGGGCCGTAGTCAAATACTGCGGTCATCGTATCCCAGTTCTTTCGCCCGTCTTTCCAGAGATAGATTCCGCCATTCGCCACCACACTGCGTGGCCGCGGCAATCCGGCAAACCAGTGCACCGTATCAATCTGATGAACCATCCATTGGTCCGGAATTCCAGACGAGTAGGGCCAGAACAAACGGAACTCGACGTATTTGCGCGGATCGAATTTTTCAAATGGGCGATTTCCGAGGAACAGCTTCCAGTCCGTGTCTTCCTCTCTCAGTTTTTCGACGAGCGCCGGACGCCGCCAGCGCCCCGGCTGGTTCACGTTCCACGTCATTTCCACATTTACGATATCGCCGAATTCACCGGACGCGAAGAATTCCTTCGCGCGCTGATAGTTGGCCGCGCTACGACGCTGCGTTCCGATCTGCACGATCTTTCCCGTTTCCTGCACTGCACGGCGGATGTCCTGAGCGTCGCCCATGGTGTTTGCCAGCGGCTTCTCAATGTACGCGTCTTTGCCCGCGCGGACAGCGGAAACTCCGTGTTGCGCGTGCTGAAAATCCGCCGTGGCGATCACAACGGCGTCAATGTCATGCCGTTCAAGAAGTTCAGCGTTGTTGCGAGCGCCGGCGATATCTTTTCCCGTGACTTTCCTGAGATGCGCAATGCCATCGTCGCGTCGCAATTTCCAAAGATCACTGAGCGCGCCGAATTCAAAGTTCAGCGTGGCCGCATGTCGCTGAAATGCTGGCAGCAATGCGTCGCGAAATCGTTCGGAAAATCCGATCACGCCCACGCGCACGCGGTCGTTTGCTCCCAGAATTCGCGCGTAACTCGCCGCACTCGAATTCAGAACGAGTCCCGCTCCGGCAATTTTCAAGAACGACCGCCGCGAACTCGTATCCAAACGCATTTCATTCTCGCTATTTTCTTTGCTGCTCATTTCAACGCTCCAGCCTTGCGCAAAAGTGCTTTTGTGCCGGCCATGCTTTGCCGCGACGACTCTTCCATATTTCCCGCGCCGTTCCAGTGTGTCTCCAGACTCATTGTGCCGCGGTACCCGTCGCGAAGCATCGCGCGGAATTGCCCCTCATAATCAATCATTCCACGGCCCATGCATTCCCAGTCGTAAGCTCCATCCGCGTTTCGCTTCACATCCTTCAGATGCATGTGCCCGATGCGCTCTTTGGGCAGCAGCGCGTAACCTTCGGGAAATGCTTTGTCCCCCAGGCGTGCGGCGTTGCCCGGATCCCAGTTAAGGAAGAAATTCTTATTTTTTACGGCGGAAAGCGTCCGTGCAGCTTCGGGGCTGGTTGCGGTGTTGCACTCGTATTCGTTTTCAAGAATCAGCACGATGTTCTTCGCGGCAGCTTTATCGGAAAATTCGCGCAATTTTTCGTCCATATCCTTACGGTAAGGTTTGTCATCGTCAATCCGCCAAAAATCGAACATCCGCACTTTATTCGTTCCAAAACTCTTCGCCATCGCACTTGCCCGTTCTAGAACTTCATCTTGCTGCGCGAACGAGAAACTTGCGCCATACGACGTACCCTTCGGGCTATATTTCGATTTCGGGGCGTTAGGCCAATCTACTTTGAAAAGGGGGCTCGCTATATCCGTAACTTTCAAGTCATGTTGCGCGAGCAGCTTTCGCGCTTCCGCCACTTCTTTCTCATCCAGCGCAACAATGTTCTTGTTCCACAGTCCCCGCAACTCAACCAATCCAACTCCAAACTCTTTCGAGGCGATCTCCACCGCATGTCCGAAATCCTGCGTTATTTCGTCGGTGATCACCGAAAGTTGGAACGCGCAGTCCAGTTTCGTCTCCATCCACGAAAACTTCGGCACAGAGGAACCTGTCAGCACGCCGGCTGTGGCGGCTCCTCCTTTTTTCATCCATTCGCGTCGGTTCATGGCGGTTGCTTCTCCCGCCGCGATTTTACTCCAGCTCTGTCGCCACCGTTAGTGGAAGCTCCTCGGAGCCTGCAGTTCAGACATTGGGAGGGGTGAAAGCGCCTGGCCCCCAGCAAGCCAGCGAGAGGGTGTCATGAAGCGAGGAACTAATTCCGTTGGAGAGCGGGAGCCTCGGTCATCCGGATCCTCGTCGTAAGAAGGGATGCGAGAGCGAAAAATTTTGCGCGGCAGAAGAAAGCACAGCCTTTTGCCTGATAGGGCGTCGAGAAATTTTGCATCGCACTCGGCCCGACCACCAGGTGGGCTAACTCTAGGGAGAGCGAGCGTGATCGAGCTGATGCGTTAGGCCGCGACGAAGTCGTCGGGTCTTGGCCAAGATTTTTTGGCGCGCCTCTTCCTCCAGCGTCAGCAACAACTCCTGATATTCGAGTGGAGCCAGGCGTGCCACAAAGGCCTGATAGAAGATCAAGATCACCGTCATCGTCGGCCGTAGCTGGTCCAAGACACGGGCCGTAGTTTGCGAATTGAATTCGGGCCGTCGGATCCGTTGCCAGTACCACTGCAACAAACTGTACATCAGCAACACAAACACCACCTGATTGACGACTAGGGAAAGCCTGCGCGAGGTGAACCCGGCTAAATCGGAAAAACATTTCAGCTGGCGATGCCGTTCTTCAATGCTCGTGCGCAAGCCATATTCCTGGCGCGTGACCAAGGGCTCGGGGATGGCAGCGGTATCCAGCAGCACCCAGTGCTCCCAGTGACCGTCGCTGTATATCTCGCGATTGACCACCGCATGGATCGGCACCGGGCAAGTGGTCAACGTCTTCAGGTCCATCACTGCGGCGACTTCGCTGCGTGCCCGATCCGGCGACGGCGTTCTCCTCGGGCTCGGCCGGCGGAGTTTCTGCACTTCCTGTGTTTTCTGCGCGGCCTCCGCTTTGCGCTTAGCCAAGGTGCGTTGCCGAGCTTCTTCCCGTTTGCGAATCTTCTCCGGGCGGTGCACGGGGACCGTCGGAGCACGAGCCGGTGCAGCCGGCACCGGCTGGAACGATAACAACCCACCTTCGGCCAAGCCCACCACGTCCTGATAGATCTCCAGATCCTTGCGCGCCGGAATCAGCACGTCGATCCCCAGATCGCGTTTGCAATGGCCGATCTTCTCGCCGTCCAAAAAGCCGCGATCCACAAGCAAACGCTTCATCACCCCGCGACCATGAGATTGCACAAACTCATCCACCAGCTTATAGAGCACCGGAGCTTCATGGTCCTTGCCGGCCGTCAGGTGCAGCCCGCCATACAGGAAAAACTCTCCCGCACGATTGGTATGCAGCAGGGTCACCAGCTTGTAACAGCGTCGCCAGCAGTAGGCTTTCTGTTGCTCGTGGGTCAGCTTGGCGGAATCGACCGGATGATTCTGCTCATCGAAGAGCAGCAGCGAAGAGCCTTCGTAGCGGTCATTGTCGGGCACGAACAGATAGCTGGCATCGCCAATAAAGATACCTTCCGCATCGAACGCGTGGTGCTGCTTAAAGATTCCCACGACCTCGCGGTTGAACCAGGTCTGCAGTAACTGCGCATCGGTATCCCCAGCCAGCTTGCGTAGATAGTCCTGGTCGCAGGGCGTCTGGCGATCGTAGTCATTCTTTTCATTAAACCCCGCACAGCGCAGGGAGATGTCGCCGGTCTCCGGATGGGTCGCCTTGTGACCCATGGCCGGACCAAAAGCCTCGATCATGCTGCTGGAGCGCACCAGGAAGGGAAAGGCATGAAAGTGATGCTCGCCGTGAAAACGCATGGACAAGTTGCTAGCCATATAGACCCACAAGGGCACATCGTGCCGCTCGCGTGGTGAGGGGTAGCTCTGGGCCAGCTTGTCCAAAATCTTGCGTTCGGTGATCGCTCGGAAGAAGTCGGCTTCGCTGACTTCGCCGATGGCATCGACGTAATCAAACTCGCCTCGACGAAACGCTTCGAGCACCCGCGCATCATCGCGCTCAAACAGCATCGCAGCGGATGTCGACAGCCCCGACTCAGTCATCTCAAGGCGCCTCGCGACGCAACTCCTGGATCTGATCCAGGAGGGCCAGGATGCGGTTGTAAAGTACCGATACTGCGGTCCGGGCCCGACGAAGTCGAGCATACTCCTTACTTTTCTGACGGATCTCGGCGACCCGTGCGGGCGGCAAAGAACGCATGCGGTGGCGCCCCTGCTCACTCCAAGTCAGAACGAAATTGCGATGCAGTTGGCCGCGGGTGCAACGGCAGTGAGGCGTTCCGCAGCGGCGGGCGATCTGATAAACACTGCCCTTGACCAACGGGGAGCGGCCTAAGACAACTTCGAGAGTCTTCTGTAGCCGCTGCAAAACTTCGAGCAGTTCCTGGCGCAAACGGCTGAGCTTCAGGTGTTGCTGTTTATCCTGCATGTATAAATATATATATTACATGCAGCAAAGCGCGGGTCAACAAACAAAATCGTAGGCTGAGCCAAAAATGTACGGAGGGGCTAGCGAAACCCGCGCCCCTATTGGGCGCCAGCCGGACATGCGCTAGTGTCTGAACTGCAGCCTCGGAGCACACGGTGCCATGATATTCTGGGGTGCTCCGGCGAGGGTGTGGTCCGCATTGCATACAATACTCGCCGCCACAGGGAGGAATTCCAGATCGTGTCTTCATCCACTGCTTCCGCAACGTCGGTGAATCGTGTTTTCAATTTCAACGCAGGCCCCAGTGCGCTGCCACTTTCCGTGCTCGAACGCATTCGCGAAGAATTGCTCGATTGGCGCGGTTCCGGCATGTCCGTGATGGAAATGAGCCACCGCTCGCCAGAATTCGAAAGCATCAACGCTGCTGCCGAAACGGGGCTGAGGAAACATCTGGCGATTCCCGATGACTACGCTGTTATTTTTTTGCAGGGCGGAGGCAGCACGCAATTCACCCTGGCGCCGATGAACCTCTGTCTTCCGGGCAAACCGGTGGATCTCCTCCATACCGGCACGTGGACGGCAAAAGCTCTTACTGAATTGAAAAAGGGAATCGCGCATCGTATCGCGGCAACCACTGAACCGGTGAAGTTTACGCGCGTTCCACGCAAAGATGAAATCTCGCTCTCTCCGGATGCTTCCTACGTTCATTTGTGCACGAACAACACGATTGAGGGCACTCAGTACCACGCAATTCCAGAGACTGCCGAAGTACCGATCGTCGCCGATATGTCTTCGGACATCGCATCGCGTCCTTTCGACGTCAAGAAGTTCGGATTGATTTTTGCCGGTGCACAAAAGAATCTCGGACCTTCAGGCGTAACGCTCGTGATTGTCCGCAAAGACCTTGCCGAACGCGCCGACAAAAATCTTCCAACCATTTTTCAATACCGCACGCACATCAAGGAAAAATCGCTGTATCACACGCCGCCGACGTTCGCGATCTACATCGTTGGATTGATGACGGAATGGATCGAGTCGCACGGTGGATTGGCGGGAATACAGAAGCGCAACGAGACAAAGGCCAAGCTCCTTTACGACACGATTGATTCGAGCAACGGCTTTTATCATTGCCCGGTCGAAAAGGATTCACGGTCGTTGATGAACGTGGTCTTTCGCGTTGCTGGCATAAATGGCCAATCTGCCGCGACAAATCCTGACGAAGCCTCCGAAAAGGAATTTGGGAAGCAGGCAGCCGCTGCGGGGCTGGTCGGTACGCCCGGCCATCGCTCCGTCGGAGGCATGCGCGTTTCTCTCTACAACGCAGTCGAGCCCGCGGCGGTCGAAGCCTTGACCAGCTTCATGCGCGACTTTCAACGAAAGCGCGGCTAACCAGATCCGTACGGCACGCAAGCTGCCGGAATTCGTGAAATTATCCCTCGGCCTGAAACGTATTCACTTCTGGGTACGCCCGACTCTTCGCGACTGAGGTTTACAATGACCGTTTTCACTGCCGTGCTTTTTCTTCATCTTGCTGCTGCGTTTTCTCTTTTCATCGGCACTGGAATTGAGTGGATAACCTCTTCACTTTTTCGAAACGCTTCTTCCACCGAGCAACTCCGCGCTTGGCTCCGCGTCTTCAAAGTTTCTCCGCCGCTTTCCGGAGCAGGTATCGGAGTACTGCTGCTCTCTGGCGGATACCTTGCATCGCTTTCCGGTGCCATGAAGCAAGGATGGATTCCCGCAACCTTACTTGGAATTTTCCTGGCTCTCGCGTTAGGCTTTGCACTGATCATGCCCCGCATGCGGGGAATACGCTTGGCGCTTCCGTCCGGCAACGAACCACTCTCAACCGCGCTGCGCGCTCGAGTTTCGGATCCCGTTCTTCTCACTGCAATTCGCGTGCGGCTACTGCTGGCCGGCGGCATCGCCTATTTGATGGCATCGAAGCTGCCATTTATCCCGAGTCTTGTCGTTCTGGCGATCGCCTCGATTCTTGGCGTACTGATCTCAATCCCCACCTGGAGGCGAAGGAAAGCCGCAGCGTCCTAGGCGACTTTAGGACTCGCAAATCTTCATGCCATCGAAAAATTCATTAAAGGCAAGACCAAAAAAGAAAAAGCCTGGCCCTTTTTGTGAGCCAGGCTGCTCTTGTCGTTTTTCTTGAAAGTGGATCAGGCCAGATCGAACAACAGCACTTCCGCTTCCTTCACGCCCTTGAGTTCGAGCGCCTTCTCTTCGGAAATTTCTGCTCCGTCGCCCGTTTCAAGCGTCTTGCCGTTCAGCGTCACGCTGCCTTTTGCGACTTGCACGTACGCATGCCGTTCCGGCTTCAGCTCATGCTTCACGCTGTCGCCCGCGCCGAGAACCGTTGCGTAGAGTTTGTTGTCCTGCCGAATCTTCACCGAACCTTCGCGTCCGTCCGGCGAAACAACCAGACGCAGCTTCCCGCGCTTTTCCGCATCCGAGAAATTCCTCTGGTCGTACGCGGGTGTGTATCCCTGTTTGTCCGGAAACATCCAGATTTGGTAAAGGTGCACGGTTTCGGTCTTCGAGGCGTTGAACTCCGAATGCGCCACGCCTGTTCCAGCGCTCATGTACTGCACGTCGCCCGGTTTGATTACGGAACCGTTGCCCATGCTGTCCTTGTGCGCCAGCGCTCCTTCCAGAACATAGGTCACGATCTCCATGTCGCGATGCGGGTGCGTCGGGAATCCGCCGCCACCGGCTACGCGGTCGTCATTCATTACACGCAGCGTGCGAAATTGCACGTGTTTCGGATCGTAGTAATCCGCGAACGAAAAAGTGAAGCGGGTATCGAGCCAGCCGTGATCGGCATGGCCACGGTCGATGCTCTTGCGAATGTTGATCATCATGACCTCCAGAACTGCAGGCATAATACTCGTTATAACGACTATTGTCAAGAGGCATATCTGGTCCAGTCCCTCCTCCTCTAACTTCTTTCTTTTCTTATATCCACAACCTTTCGGCTTCCCCTCGCTCCTCCTGCCGTTTCGTGCTCCCCTCCTTTGGTGTACAGTGGTCTATCGTGAGGTTTCACCGATGGATTCTCTGACTTCCACTGCAAATGCCAAAAAGACGGATGGCACGCCGTCATCCCGCGAAACTCTGACCATCACCGACAACCGCACCGGCAAAAGTTACGAGGTGCCGATCACCCACGGAACAATCAGGGCCATGGACCTTCGCCAGATTAAGACCGACCCCAGCGATTTCGGCATGATGAGTTACGATCCGGCCTTCAACAACACGGCTGCCTGCATCAGCCGGATTACGTACATCGATGGAGATAAGGGGATCCTGCGCTACCGCGGATATCCCATCGAGGAACTCGCGGAAAAAAGCACCTATCTGGAAACCGCATATCTGCTCCTGCACGGCGAATTGCCCAACGAGAAGCAATTGAAGGACTGGGCATGGCACATCGGCCATCACACTTTTATCCACGAAAGCATCAAGAAATTCCTGGACGGCTTTCACTACGACGCCCATCCCATGGGCATGATGATTTCGACGATTGCTGCGCTCTCAACTTTCTATCACGATGCGAAAGACATACTCAGCGAAGAATCACGCCAAAAGCAGACCTATCGCTTGATCGGCAAGATGCCGACAATCGCTGCGTTCGCCTATCGTCACACGCTGGGGATGCCGTTTGTCTATCCAGACAACGAGCTGAGTTACCCAGGAAATTTGCTAAACATGCTTTTCCGAACCACGGAAACGCGCTACCGGCCCAATCCCACGCTCGAACGCGCCCTGGACATTCTCTTTATCCTGCACGCTGATCATGAACAGAATTGTTCGGCCAATGTCATTCGCGGCGTTGGCAGCTCGCACGTCGATCCGTATTCGGCCACCGCGGCAGCCATTGCGGCGCTTTACGGTCCGTTGCACGGCGGCGCAAACGAAGAAGTGTTGCGCATGCTGCTTGAAATTGGTTCCGTGCAAAAGGTGCCGGACTTCATCAAGCGCGTCAAAGCCGGCGAAACGAAACTGATGGGATTTGGCCACCGCGTCTACAAAAATTACGATCCACGGGCCCGCATCATCAAACGCGTCGCCTACGAAGTTTTCGAACTAATGGGGAAAAATCCCCTGCTCGAAATTGCTCTGGAGTGCGAACGCATCGCCCTCGAAGACGAATATTTCGTGAAGCGCAAACTGTATCCAAACGTTGATTTTTATACTGGCTTGATCTACCAGTCGATGGGATTTCCGATGACCATGTTCCCGGTTCTTTTTGCGATTCCGCGGACTTCGGGCTGGATCGCCCAGTGGCAGGAGATGCTGCTCGATCCAGAGCAGAAAATCGCGCGCCCGCGCCAGATTTATCTGGGGAGCGGCGCTCGCGATTATGTTCCCAGCGAAAAACGCTCCTGACGTTGTTCGCGATTTTTAGTGCAGCCATGCAGTTGTGTTTACCCTTTGCCCGCAGCCAACCCCGGCCCTCGCATGCTTGCGGTATAGTCAAGACAGTGAGCTACGACCATGTCCATATCCCAAATTCCAAGCAATCCTTCCAATTCCGGCGCACGGCGCCGAAGCCAGCGAGTTCTGATGCAGGTCAGCGTTCGAGTCCACGGAATCGACGGGCAAGACAAGCCTTTTGATGAAGAGGCCGACACGCTGGCGATTAATGCTCACGGCGCGCTAGTTTTGTTGCAGGCGCGTCTCACGAGCGGCAGCCTTTTAACCTTGCGAAACAACACCACCAAGGAAGAACAGGAGTGCCACGTTGTTTTTTTGGGCCCGGTCCGCGGCAACAAAGCGGAAATCGGTCTGGAATTTTCCGCCCGGCGTCCACAGTTCTGGCGAGTGGCCTTTCCGCCCGAAGATTGGTCGCCCAAAAATCCTGAAGCGCGAACGGCAGGCCAGCCTCGTTCAGTGACCAAGTAGCTCATTCTAAGGCCGGTTTCCGCGCGCTCGCGCACCACGTTCGTATCTAATCGCGCTTATTCAATCACGCACTTCATTTTCACGCGCTTCAACCTACGATGACCACCAGAACGCGAATCTCCGGATGTACTACATCCACGAGATAGTAATCGTCGCCTTCTTCTTCGATGTAGCACTCATCGTCATAGGACCACTCGGCCGGCCACACTTCCACTAATTCAAACGAATAGCCACTATACTGAAATCGGCGGTCACCGCTTCGCTGCACGCGAAAATGGTGCTGGCGTCCAAAGTTGGCACGGAAGTGTTCGGGCGGAATGCGGCGAACGTTCGTCCGGGAGCCGTGCTGGGATGTTGCGCTCTGGCTTGGTTCCGACGTGGATTGCTTCTGCTGTTGCTTCGTCGTTTTCTCCTGTTCTTTCTGCTGGTGCTTCTGTTTGTCTGTTTCTTGCTTTGCTTTTTCTTTATCGGGTTGCGGTTCGGACTTTGGCCGTTCGTCGGGCTTGGTTTGCGGCTTTTCCTTTGCAGCCGGCTGTTTCTTTTTCTCCCCCTCCTGCTGTTTCGGTTTGTCCTTGTCCTGTTGGGGCTCTTGAGCGGAAAGAATTGGAACACCCGCGACTGTTAAGATCACCGCAAAAGCCGCGGCGTGGAGGAATTTCATAAAACACCTGCCTTCAACATGAATTGAGCGTAGAGGTTCAAGAAAGCATAGACCTCCGGCGGTCTCTGTTTAGATTGGAGTACATTCCTGGTTAGCGCGTCCTGCGGGATTTCGCTGTAAAAAAGACGCGAATTTCCAGTACGAGCCTAGTAGATGTGGAACGTGCCGTCCTGAGTATGAATGCGAATATCGACACCAAAGAGATCGCGAAGGGTGCGTTCAGTAAGCACTTCAAGTTTTGGCCCGTCGGCAAGAATGCGTCCGTCGCGAAGCAGAATCACCCGATCGATTTCCGGAATAATTTCACTGACGTGGTGGGTGACGAGGAGAATCGCCAGGCCGGAGCGAGCCAGCTCGCGCATGGTTTTGCGAAGCTGAAATTGCGCTGCAATATCAAGCGCGTTCGATGGTTCATCAAACAGCAGTGTTTCCGGCTGGTGCACCAACGCGCGCGCGATCAACGTGCGCTTCGCTTCCCCCGAGGACATCTGCAGAACCGGCCGGTCGGCGAGGTGAGCAATTCCAAGGCGTGCGAGCGCCGCTTCCACATGCTTCAAGTGTTCTGCACTGGGATGGTGGTGCGGAAAAATTCGTGTGCTGCTGAAAAAACCGGAAAGGACCACATCGCGCCCCGTTGAGTCGGTCGTGCACGACGCCAGTAAATCCGGAGAGACGATGCCCAGGTGCGTGCGCAATTTGAAAATGTCCCAACGCTCGCGGCCCAGGATGCGCATCGCTGAGCCTTCGCGCGCCAAAGGATAACACTCGCGTGTAATCGTCTTGATCAGTGTAGATTTGCCGCAGCCGTTTGGCCCAAGAATACAAACGTGCTCTCCCGCTTCGATTCGTAGGGAGACATTTTGCAGCGCGGGGCGTTCGCCCCGAATTACCGTGACATTTTCAAGTTCCAGCAGCGGAGGCACGCCTTAGTGTAGCGTCAGTGGCGACTCGCCGCGACCGCTCGCGACTTTCCGCGGTGCCAGGCAAATTGCCAAAAGCCGGGCACTACGAGTCCGCGGACTTGTCTCCGCCGTCCAGGACTTCGCGAACCAGCCGTCGCAAGAGGAAAGCCGCCAAACCGGCAAGGATGCCGCCCGCGATGATGATGCCTTCCCACACCAGGCCGGAAGCGAGCACCAGCGAACTACTCGCGCCGAATGGCAATAGCAGGGCGACGAGGACCGCTTCGCGGATTCCCATGCCTCCCTGGGTGATGGGAAGAAGCGCTGAGATTTTGGCCAGCGGCCACGCGAACAGCCACACACGTAGAGGAAGAAACAGGCCGCAGGAAATAGCCAACAGCGCGTTCAACAGGATGAATGTGCCCTGAATCAGCACCCCGAGTAGCCAACCCATTGCGAGAATCTGCGGACGTTCGCGTACCGAGCGCAAGGCGTGACGCAATCGAGCGAGCCTGTGCAGAAAGTGGCGAGAACGTCCTGCGAAGAGGGTTTTGCGGAGCAGAAAGAGCAGGACCACGACAAAAAGAACAAACGCACCGAGGATTAGAAGAATCTTACGTGCGAGTGCGCTGAATTGTTCCGGAAGCGATCCGGGGAGAAGGATCAATCCAAGCAAGACGAGCGTGGCCTGCGAAATAACGTCGATAAAGCGGTCCACCACATTCCCTGCGAGGACGGCGGCAGGGCTTGGACTGCGCCGCAAGCCCACGGCTATGCGAACGACGTCACCGCCGATGATTGATGGAAGAAACAAGGTTCCGAAAAGACCGCCGAGATAACATTGCGCGCTGGTGGAAAAATCCAGCTGCGCGCCCGCGGTGTTCACGATCATGCGCCACTTGACGATTCCAACCGCGTGCGCGAGCAAATACACCAACAAAACAATGACGAAGCGGATGGGTGGAACACGGGCGAGGGCCGTGCGCAGTGAAGCGATGGGAAGAAAATAAAAAAGTATTGCGAAGACGGCGGCCGCCGCCATCCAGCGAAAAGTTGTGATCCATCGTGCGCGAGACTTACCTTGGGGCTGGTGCGCTCCGATCATGTGCGGCCAATCATGTTGTAGCCAATTATGTTGCCACGGAGCGGGTGTCGCCAGTCATACACCACCGGTCATGTGCCAGGGGTAGCTCGGCTTGCGGTCTGCGTCGCGAAAATCTCCTCGATCTTTTCCGCCAGGACGAAATCCAGATCGCTGATGCCTTTCACGCTGTGCGTCGATAGATCGAAGTTTACGCGATTCCAGACATTCGCCCATTCAGGATGATGGTTCATCGCTTCGGCAATCAGTGCCACGCGAGTCATGTTACCGAACGCGGCGTTAAAATCCTTGCATTCAAATTGTTTATGGAGCTTCCCACTGACTAAGCGCCAGCCGTTCATGCGGCTGAGGAGTTTGTTGATTTCATCTTCTGCAAGTTTGCGTGCGGGCACTGCGCACCTCCAAAAGTTTCTGCCGAACTCGCGTGTCCTGGTACGAAGAGGCACGTCGGTCGTTGGGAATTATTAACATTTTTAGCCATGACCGCGGAGCGGTCAATATATTTAGTTACGACCGCGGAGCGGTCGATATGAATCCGGCGGGCGTGGCAGGCCAGCGCAGATCTCGCTGAAATATCGAGGGCGGATATCGATCGGAGCAGCGGCATTCAGCGTATTGCGAATGGTTTGCCTGAGCACGCTGAATCCTTTATGTTATAAGTTTCGCTGCGCCCAAAAATTCAGCGGTGAGGGTCAAGCTTCATTGTTTCGGGCTTCACGATTGCGAAGACGGAGACTCAGGTGAAAAAGAAGATACGCGCGATTCAGTACGGAGTTGGGCCGATTGGCGCCTCCATCGCCAAGTTGCTGCGGGAAAAGCAGTCGGTTGAAATTTGCGGAGCGATTGACAACGATCCCGCGAAAGTTGGACGGGACCTTGGCGAAGTGGTGGGAGCAAGCGACGCGCCCTGGGGCGTGACGATTTCGGACAACGCCGAGGAAGTGCTTTCGCAGGCCGCCGACATTGTGATGCACACCACGTCGTCCTCGCTTGAAAAGGTTGCCGACCAGCTGATCGAATGTTTGAAAGCGGGGTCTTGTGTTGTTTCGACGTGCGAAGAATTATCGTATCCGTATCGCACCTATCCGGAACTGGCCGAGCAGATTGATAAGGAAGCGAAGGATTGGGGCGTGGCGCTGGTGGGGACGGGCGTGAATCCGGGATTTGTGATGGACAAGCTGGTGATTACGCTTGCAGCGGTTTCTCAGCGCATCGAACACGTGAAAGCGTTGCGCATAGTGGATGCGTCAAAGCGGCGCTTGCCTTTGCAGAAAAAAATCGGCGCGGGGTTGAGCGTGGAAGAGTTCCGCGCGAAAGTTGCGGAAGGCGTGATCAAGCACGTGGGCCTGCCGGAATCGGTGGCGATGGTGGCGGACGCTTTGGGACTTGCGGTAGATGAAATTACCGAAACCATCGAACCGAAAGTTGCGACCGAACGCGTGCAGACAGAATACCTCACGGTGGAAGCGGGACAGGCGGCGGGCGTTCACCAGATTGCGCGCGGACTTTCTGGCGGCAAAGAAGTGATTTACATGGAGCTGCAAATGTACGTCGGTGCCAAGGATCCGGCGGATACGGTGACGCTTACCGGACACCCCGACATCAGCTTGACGATTCCGGGCGGGTCGCACGGGGATATCGCGACAGCTTCGGTTGCGGTGAATTCCATTCCGGTGATTTTGGATGCTCCGGCGGGATTGCGCACGGCGCGCGATTTGCCGATCGGGTTTTTCTCGCCGACCGCGAAGCCGTGAGCGTCGGCGGCCGGTTGCCAGCGACCGGTGACCGTAGGAATACGGATCCGTTGCGCGACTGTTGATCAGTGGTGCGCTGGTGCCAATTGGCTTCCCAAAAGCTGCGAAAATGGTTGGTTCGAATCGTCTGGAGCCTTTGCTTCCCCAGTTGGGCAGTGGGCCTGTCGTCTTTGTCTTTCCGTTTCTGAGCTCAGGGAAAAGACGTGGGGTTTTCTAGTGGTGCCGGATCTCGTGACGTTGCTTTTGCCTGGGCGCTGTGGACTCTCGTTCTGTTGAATGTAAGCCTATAGACCGCTGGGATTGCTTCAGTTTGTCTGGTGCTGATCTGGTTCTTTGCTGAACTGCCGTTCAAAACAAAAATGAAGTGTTCGATCGCTGTTGCGCTGGCATGGCTTGGGATGGCCGCCTTCTTCATTCGATAGCCCCCAAACTCAAACAATTTCTCAAGTCTCCGAGTTATTTGGCGTCGGAGAGGGCGACGTATGCGCCGAGGCCGATCATGGCGAGGCCGGAGGTGGTGCGTTGACGGCGGCGGAAGTGGCCTGGATTTGAGGTTGCGATTCGAACAGGCCCTTGAGGCATTGAGCGAGGCCGTTCCCAAAAGGCATGGAGCTTCCAAAAAAAGTCCGGATTCCGTTCCGCCTTCTTCACAAAATTGCAGGCCAATTACGAAAGCCTCACTGGAAAGCGAATGCGCTGTCAGGCGTGCCAGATCGTAAAAGCAAATATCTTTTGGCGCGATGACGGTTTTTCCCAGCGGTTTGCGCAATGCGGGGTAAGGACAACATTGGTTGCCACCAAGGCTGAGGTTGGGTTACAGCAGGGCTGAGACTGCTCAGCACCTTGGGGTCAGCTATTTTTTAGCTGCGTAAGGAGCACGGATCATGAAACACACCCTCTCATGGACGGTACTCACCTATTCCATATTGTTCGCGATGACCGCTTTTGGCGCGTCGGCGCAGCAAGGTTCAAGGCCCGCGCCGGCGAAGCACCCTGCCAGCGGCGACTTGCAAGGCGCGACACTGGAGGAGCCGGTCGAAGATCCCTTGGCGGGGGCGCCAAAAACCGCGGCCTCGGCGGGTAAGTACGACATTCTGGGAATCAGAATCGGCATCCCGGGCAAAGAAGCCGCGGCGATTCTTCGCGGGCGCAATCAGTATCAGATGACGCCGGAAACGGTTAAATACGATTTTCTTCCTGCGCCACTTATGTACGGCGTATCCGCAGTGAATCAAATATTTGTTCGCAGTGGCGGCAAGAGTCCGGCGGGCGCCGAGAAGGTCTATTTGATGCTGACTATGCCGCCGAGCCAGCAAATCGTATCGAAGGTCAGCCGCTTTCTGATGTTTACAAAAGAAAGCGCGCCGACATCGGACGGCCTGGTGGCAGACCTGGTGAAAAAGTACGGCCGGCCGAGTTACGATTCGCATCCGGCAAACCTCTACACGGCAGGATATCGGGAGCTTTACTGGGTTGACGATGCACAGGGCAATCGGCAGAACGAGGCGATTCAAGGTGGAAGTTTCAGCACCCGAGTCAACAATTGCAGAAGCATCACCACGTTCAGTCCGTCGACTGTCACCTATAACGATTCTGGAATTGAAGCCGATCCCGTGCACGTGAAATTGCGTCTCGAGCGAGGTTACAGCGAGCAGTACGGAGCTATCGCCCAGTGCGCCGACATGACCATGATTTACGCCAAGATTCTTTACGGCTATCCAATCGGAGTGTCATCGCCGGATGTTGCCGGAGGATTGATCGTGGTGATCGGCAGCGCACCCCTGGATCGCATGGCGACGGACGCAACGCATAACTATCTGACGCAGGCAGCGAAATCGCGCGACATGCGACAAAAGGCCGAAGCACAAAGGAATAAGCCGGCGCTGTAAAGAGCTGCTGCCGAGGCGCCCAATCTCAATCTAAGCACAAGAAGAGCCCTAAAATGATGCAATGGCGTGGCAGAAAATTTGGCGTGCTGTTGGCTTTCTCCGGTTTTCTGGTTCAGCTCACGAGCGGGCAGGATCTGCCGGCCGACTTCGGCACGGCGCAGGGTACGGAGCGGCTTGCGGCTTCCGCGGGCTTCATTGACGTCCTGGACATCAAGCTTGGCATGCCCGCCGAAAGCGCTCTGGCCAGGCTGAAAGCAAATAATCCGAGTTCGAAGATCACCTTCAGCCGTGCGCGCGATTACGAGACCACTTGGCGAAACAATTCGTTACCGGAGGACCCGAAAAGAAAGTGGGTTTTACAAATCGATGTCGAGCCCTCCGGCGGCGTCGGAGACCGAATCGCCGTTGGCTTGTCTCTGCCACCGGGCAAGCAAGTGGTTGACGGCGTCAGTCGCTCGACATTCTTCAAGGACCCAGTGGCTGTCCAGAATATCGTTGCAGGTTTGCGAAAGAAATACGGGCAGGAGACGGTCGGGCCTGGTTTTCGTTTCGGCACGATGTCGCTCTTCGACGGCGCTGACAAAATATTTATCTGGATCTTTGATGCACAAGGAAATCAAATGAATTCGGATGTAGTAGCAAAGCGTACCGACGGTTGCGCCGTGGGCTTGTCGATGGGAACTGTTGATAATACGATCAGAACCAGCGACTGGAGGGCATACGGGCGTGACCGCCTGAAAAACAATCCGTGCGAAGCGTACGTAATTCTGACGGCAAGGATCCTGGCATTAAACGCGCCTCCCGGCATTAACGGCATGGCAACTTCTTTAGAGGTGGTAGCATTCGACTGGCCGCTCTTCAACAGTAGCGTCACCGCTCTTTATGGTTTCCTCGACCAAAGAGCGCGAGAACTGAAAAATAAAGAAATTCAGGACGCGAACAAGCGCGGCGGAGACGTAAAGTACTAAGTAAGCTGGCGATGCAGGAAAGTGGAATCGTAAGGTGATTTGTGAGTCGTGACTAGCGAACCCCTGATTTGCTCAGCTCGCATTGATCTGTGGGGAAACCGCTTGGATTGATTCCCGTGGACGTGAAGGAATAATTGGACGAGGAAACTGTAAGACCCACCGTCAGACCCCGAGGGTGGGGCACCCTACGCGCTTCTTTTGAGGCCTTGCCGACCAAACAGCATTCGCCTGGTTCAATAAGCTGCCGAAGCAATTCAGTTGTCCCCGAGCGCGGGACAGCATTCCAAAACGCAATTCGGTAATTTGTTTTTCGGTAAGCAACAAATGTGTATGGAATCATTTACCCACTGAATTGCATTATTTGGCGTCGGAGAGGGCGACGTATGCGCCCAGGCCGATCATGCCGAGGCCGGAGGCGGTGCGCTGACGGCGGCGGAAGGTGGTGCTGGATTTGAGTTTGCGTTCGAACGGTGTGGCGAGTGAGACGACGAGCAGGTCGGCGGCGGTGTTGAGGGTGACGGAGAGGACGCCGAGCGTGGCGAATTGAAGGAAGACATGGCCGCGTTCGGGAGCGATGAATTGTGGAATGAAGGAGAGAAAAAAGAGCGCGGTTTTGGGATTGAGGGCTTCGGTGAAGATGCCCTGGCGGAACGCGCCGCCGGAAGGAGCCGTAGCTTCTGCGGCGACATCACTGGGCAAAGAGGTGTTACGCGAACGGATCATTCGAATGCCGAGAAAGACGAGATAGGCGGCACCGGCGTACTTGACCGTGTGGAAAGCGACAGCGGACGCGGCGAGGATAGCGGAGACGCCCAGGGCCGCTGCGAAGACGTGGAAGAGGCCGCCAAAAAAAGTGCCGATGGAAGATTGGAAACCTTCGCGGCGTCCTCCAGCGAGGGTACGAGCGAGAACGTAGAAGATGCCTGGTCCCGGAGTGATGGCGAGAAGAAGAGCCGCGGCGAAGAAGAGAAGAAAGCGGTGTGAGTCGAACATAGAAAAGAAAGTATAAAGGTAAAAACGTACAAAAGTACAAGGGTGCAAAAGTATGGTAGTCGGTCAATTTGAATCCACTGAATTAGCGGCGAGGTCGTGGATCGGTTTCTGGATAGCCTACTTGTCCACCCATGTGCTCATCGCTCGTGCGTCTTAAACGCGAACTGCATTCTGCTCTACAAACCATGTACCGATCTTCGCCATCATTCCATCGGCAATGCCACGGCCTCGTTTTTCCTCGACAACATTGACCCATTGCAACTCGGCGTCGCAGCCAAGGCGGCGTGTTCGATGTCCGGCAACGAAACCTACCAATTTAGTTCCATCCATAGCGACAAAAGCTGCACGAGCCGGTAATGCCTCTTGTGGGGAATGTTCTCCGCTCAAATACAAGCCGATTCGATCCGTCCAGAAACTTTCTGTTCCCCATTCCTGAGCACGAATAGCAGCCATCAGAGGGATGTCAGTAAGTTCACCGGGCCTAATTGTGATCGGCATATCTCACCCTCCTCCCAACGCCAACCATATCTGGCTTACCGCTCATAGCCAAGACCGGACAACTCCCCCGCATTTTGTCACAAGCGATCAAATTGACGGGTTAACGGGCTCCTGGGAGACTGCCCGTTACTTGACTACTGATTCAGGCTGTCGATTCAAACGGACCCGCTTCCAAAAGTATAACCGCGGAGAAAATGGCCCCGAGTTGCGCTTGCAACCTCACGAACCGCTGCAGGATTGTTGATTCAATTTGCGCTGGAGGTTACAAGCGTGAATGGCTACTCTGCGCGCAAGACTTCCATGGGATCCAAGGAAGCGGCCCGGCGCGCGGGCACGTACGCTGCGCAGAACGCGCAAAGTTCCAGGGTTGCGGCAACCGCGACAAGCGTTGGTAAATCCCACGAATCGACTCCAAAGAGCAGGCCGCGCATCAGCGTTGCTGAAATCACGGCGCAGATCAGTCCGACGCTGATGCCAATCGCGATCAACAATCCTGCTTCTTTCAGAATGAGCTGATGAACCGAACGGCTTTGTGCGCCAAGCGCCATGCGCACACCAATCTCGCGAGTCCTTTGACTTACGGAATACGAAATCACGCCATAGAGGCCCACTACGGCCAACACCAATGCGACAGCTGCGAACGTTCCTACGAGCCAGGCCGACGACCTGCGCATGTATGCGGCCGGTGAATCGTGAATCCGATCCAACATGGTCTTCTCCGCAGAAATCGCAAGGCCAGGGTCGAGTTGATGAACGACGCGGGTGACAGTAGGAAGCACGGATTGTTCCGCTTGAGATGTGCGGACCACGATGGAAAAATGGCTTGCCGGCTGCTGATTGAGCGGGACGTACATCGCAGCGCGCGCGAGAACATCCAGAGGACCTTCTTTGACATCATCAACAACGCCGATAATTCGCATGCGCGGCTGCGGCGAATCGGAGTTGTAGATGATCTCCATGCCGACCGGATCCTCCCCTGGAAAATATTGTTTCGCCAAAGCCTGATTGATGATGACAACGCGGGACCTGGATGCATCATCGCTTTCCGCAAAATATCGTCCACGCAGCAATCGCGCGTTCAGAGTCGCAAAGTAGCCGGAGTTTATGCGCCGGTGACTGACTTCATTGTGTTCCCCGTAAAATGGTTTGCCGACCACGCGGAACTGCGTCGTGCCATCGCCATCGCCTAGCGGCAGCTTGTCCGTGAGACCCACCGACTTTATTCCTGGCAATCCGGCTATCCGATCGATGACTGATCTTTCGAGCGCAATCGCCTGTTCATCCTTGGAGTAGCTTTCTCTTTGGCCCTCGACGCGCAGCGTAGCCAAACGTTCGGGAATTAGACCGGCATCCACGTGCAGCAAATGGTAGAAGCTTTTGCCAAGCAATCCTGCGCCTGCGAGCAGCACTACCGCGGTCGCCAATTCAACCGCTACCAGCCTTGCGCCGAGCCGCCGCCACGTGGTTCCTACCACGCTTCGCCCGCCGTCGGTCCGTCCCGTGTGAAGATCCGAAAAAGATAATTGCAGGATGGGCGTCAGCGAAAAGAGGGCACATGCCAGCAGCGAGATCGCGCACGCAAACGCAAGCACGCGAAAATTAAAGCCAATTTCATTTAAGTACGGCATCCCCGCCAGCATGTCTGCTGGAATGAGCTTGAGGCACAGCTGAGTGGCCCAAGAAGCAAAAAGTAATCCCAGCGTGCCGCCCGCGACAGCCAGCACTAGTCCTTCCGTGACGAACTGGCAAAACAATCGCGCGCGCGACGCGCCCACCGCGGATCGAACACTGATTTCGCGTTTGCGGCCTTCAGAGCGGACCAGCAGCAGGCTCGTTACATTTACACCCGCGATCAGCAGCAGCAGCGCGGCGCCGCTCAACAGAAGGAGCAAGATGGGACGCACATCTCCGATAATCACAGAGGGCAGAAGTACGACGGTCGCGCCGTTACCGCGGTTTGAATCGGGATACTGGTTTTCCAACTGCTTTGCGATTTGAGTGATTTCTGTAACCGCCGCCGAAAAAGAGATGCCATCCTTCAGCCGCGCTATGCCATAAAGGGCGTGACAGCCCCGACAATCGTTGGCGTCGTGAAGGGTAGTCCAAAACTCCGCAGGCTCCGCTGGTGCGAAATGAAAATCGCGCGGAAGTACCCCGATGATCACATTTGGATTGCCATCAAGAATCACCGTCTGCCCAAGCGCGTCTTCCCTACCGCCGAATCGTTTTTGCCATGCCGCATAGCTCAGTAGCACCGTGCGCGGCGCCGCCGGCAAATCCTCGCCCGGATGAAAATCGCGGCCGAGCGCAGGACTCACACCAAGAGTGCGGAAAAATCCGTCGCTCACGCGAGCGCCTCCAACCTGTTCCGCACTCGCGGCAGTGCGCAGGATAAATCCATCGTTCTCGTAGACGTCCAGTGAACTGAAGACAGTGTTGAGCCTCTTCCAATCGAGATAGTCGGGGTAGGAAAGATGAAAGCGGGGTCCGAGCGAAATGCTCTCAAACAGACCGACGAGCCGGGATGGATCCTGATAAGGCAAGGGCTTGAGGAGAGCGGCATCCACAAATCCGAAGATGGCCACGCTTGCGCCGATGCCAAGCGCCAGCACAAGGATCGCGGTTGCGGCAAATCCTGGTTTGTTGCGCAACTGCCGGATGGCAAATCGAAAATCCTGCAATGCGGTCTCGAAGCCGAACGCCACTACGTCGTGACTTTGCTCCAGAGTCTGCGTAGAGTTCCCGAACTGTCTGCGTGCGGCGTATTTTGCGGCTTCGGAGGGCACATCATGGGTTTGAAAGTCTTTTTCCGTCTGCTCGCGGTGGAAGGCCATTTCTTCAGCGAGCTCGCCGCGGAACTTTTCGCGGCGAATGAAAATCCATAGCTTTCGAAAAAAACGAGGAATAAAGTCCATAGCGACCCCTATGTGTCCTGCAGTACGCGACCGATGGCCGCGATCATTTGATCAAACTGAGAGAGTTCCGCACCGAGTTGCTTGCGTCCGGCCGCGGTCAGGGTGTAATAACGGGCGCGGCGGTTGGTTTCTGTCTTTTTCCATTCGGCTTTCACCCATCCTTGAAGGAGCAAGCGCTGCAATGCCGGGTAGAGCGAACCTTCTTCGACGGTCAGAACATCTTGAGACAGTCGTTTGATGGAGAGGGCAATTCCGTAGCCGTGCTGAGGAGCGCGCGTGAGCGTCTTGAGGATTAGCATGTCGAGAGTTCCAGGCATGAGGTCGGGCTTTTTGGTCATGGTGTTCTATGTATAGACTTTCTATGGATAGAGTGTCAATGGCGAATCCATCTTTTTTTCGAAGCGGTGAAGGTAGTGCTGACATTTTGTTCTGAGGGATGGCGGGTTTGTTGGATGGCTCAAACAGTGTAAGGAGGAGAGATGCTTACCAACGCGAAACTGGTGGGTTTCATTTTGACAAAGGATTACGAGCGGTCGCGGGCGTTTTACGAGGGCAAGATGGAATTTGAATTTGTGAGCCACGATCCATTCGCGCTGGTGATGCGAGCCGGCCAAAATATGATTCGCATCGTGAAAATACCGGACTTTGTGCCGCTACAGAGCACAGTGCTCGGGTGGGAGGTTGGCGACGTGGAAGCCGCTGTGGAGTGGCTCTTAAGGCGCGGCGTAGTGCTTGAAAAATATCCGTGGGTTGCGGACAAAGAACGCGGAATATGGACGACGCCGGGCGGGGACAAGGTGGCGTGGTTCAAGGATCCTGACGGGAACGTGTTGTCTGTCAGCCAACATCACTAGCTCAGAAAATTCATGAACTACTTGCTGCGCTTTGAAAGGGACTTAAGAGCGAGTTCGGAAGGCGCGTGGTTGCGCCAGGCCGTCAGGATGGCTTGGCGGAGGATGCGCTTGTTGGCTTTTGAGAGGAGGATACTGGTAGCGCCCTGGCGGCCCCAGGCTCCATTGCACGGGTTGAATACTGCGGGATGACATTCGACGAATTCTTCCTGCTGGATGGGTGTGAGCTTGACCATGCCCCAGTCTTTATTTGGATAGGCGAGGGTGGCGAAGATTTTTCCGGCTACGCGAAAATCGGGGTGATTCATGTGCTTGCGCTCTTCGGTTTTGGGGAGGCTGAGAGCGAAGCGGCGGAAATCGGATGGAGTGGACGGCATAGGTCGCTCCTGATGGCCATGGTCAACGTTCGACAGAAGTTTACCGGATAAATTCCTCTAGCGTGGCAGTTGGAAAATTACTGTGAGCGGACTTCGCTCGGACGAGATCGAGCTTGCGTGCCAGGCGGCGAAGTCCATACCAAGCTGCAGCGCCGCAGATGACGACGAAAAAAAGAACACTGTAGATAACCGCCAGCCGATGCGTTTCAAAGGCACGTAGCAAACCAAAGGTTACCGAGATAAAGAATACAGGCAGCGAAATCACTCCATAAATCATGGAGTACACCGGCCATACCCCTGAGGCTTTCCTAAATTTGCGCCAGCCCCGGAACTCGTTTGCAAAGGCATTGAAAGCGGAGCGGAATTCCCATTCCATGTCGCAGGATTCTAGCTTCGCGATAAATTGACTTCAACGGAATGACGCAGAAGGATAAAACGGCTCGCGTATCGACGGGACGCTGGGAATTGGACTAGGATGTTCGGACGGAAGCCCGCCTGAAGGAATTGGGAAACCGGACGAATCGTTCGAAAGACCCACACCCTTACAAACCAAGGGTGGGGCACCCGTCGAAAACAGAAAAAGAAGAAAAACGGAAAGCCTACAGAAGCGCAGGGAGAGAGCGATGGAAGCTGAGCTGAGCCTGGAATTTTTGCGAGTGGTGGAGAACGCAGCAATTGCGGCTGCGCGGACCATGGGATTTGGCGATCGTCACAAGGCGGATGAAGTGGCCGTGGAGGCGATGCGCAAAACGATGGACAGCCTGCAGATGGACGGCACCATCGTGATCGGCGAAGGCGAACGCGATGAAGCGCCGATGCTGTACATCGGAGAGAAGGTGGGGCTGTCCACGCACGCGCCGAAAGCGAATTTTCCGGCGGTGGATATTGCGGTCGATCCGCTGGAGGGAACAAATTTGTGCGCGACGGGCGCGGCCAATTCGATCGCGGTGCTCGCGGCGAGCGAGCGCGGCGGGCTGCTGCATGCGCCGGATTTGTACATGGAAAAGATTGTGGTGGGGCCGTCGTGCAAGGGCGCGGTCGATCTGGATGCTCCCGTGGCGGACAACCTGAAAGCCATTGCGAAGCGGCTGGACCGGGACGTGGAAGACCTGGTGGTGATTGTGCTAGACCGGCCGCGGCACGAGAAGTTGATTGAGGAGATTCGCAAGGCGGGCGCACGGATTCGTTTGATCGGAGACGGCGACCTTTCGGCGGGAATTTCGGCGGCGGTAGTGGGAACGGGAGTTCATGCCGTGATGGGGACAGGAGGAGCTCCCGAAGGCGTGCTAACGGCGGCGGCGCTACGATGTCTAAACGGACAGATCCTGGGGCGCTTGGTGGTGTCGAAACCAAACGATGCGGAACGGCTTGAAAAAATGGGCGTAAAAGATACCAAGCGGATTTACGACACGACGGATCTTGCGCCTGGGAAAAAGATGATTTTTGCTTGTACCGGCGTGACGGATGGGAATTTGCTGCGCGGTGTAAGATTTTTTGGAGAAGGGATTCGCACGCAATCGATGATTTTGACGCTGGATGACCGGCAGGTGCGGTTTATTGATTCAGTGCAGTTGGAGAAGCGACCGGACGTGAAAGTCAGGTTCAATTGAAAAAGTGAAAGAGTGCAAGCGAGAAAGAGTCGAAGAGCGAACGGTAGTGAATTTGGGAGGAAATGGGATGAGAGGACTTGCGATGAAGGCGTTTGGCTTGCTGATGGCGGGTGTGTTGCTTGCGAGTTTTCCACTCGGTACGGGCGCACAGGACAAGAAGGAAGCAACGCAGGCTGCTCCTTCTACGGCGACGCCTGCTGCAAGCCCCAAGGATGTGCAGAGTCTGGATGCGATGGTGGCAGCGATTTATGACGTGATTTCGGGCCCGCCGGGAGCACGCGACTGGAACCGATTCCAGTCGCTCTTCGCGAAGGATGCGCGGCTGATTGCAGTGCGCGCGCCGAAGGAGGGCAAACCGAACCTGGCGGTGATGACGCCCAAGGACTACGAAGACCGCGCTGGGAAATATTTTCTGGAGCACGGCTTTTTCGAGCATGAGTTGAGCCGCAAGACGGATTCGTTTGGGGCGATGACGCACATTTACACCACTTATGAATCGCGCGAGACGAAAGATGGCAAGCCGATCGATCGCGGCATCAATAGCATGGAGTTTTTCTTTGATGGCGAACGGTGGTGGTGCGTGCAGATTTATTGGGATGCGGAACGGCCCGGGAATCCGATACCGGAGAAATATTTGGGGAAGTAGCAGACCTCGCAAAAAGCAAGGGCAGAAAAGGGTGCTGGGCACCTGCCCTTTTTTATTTCCGTGAATAGAGAGACAACTCGAAAACGACTACGCGGGGAAACTGCACCAGTCTGAAGGTCCTGCCTGCGCCAGGCAGGCGGCCACGACAACGGCAAGAGAGCGGCCGCGTAACCCTTCGCGAGGCTCAGGGCAAGAAGGGGAGCCACATCAGAGGCCAGAAGCAAGGTTATTTCTGCGCGGGATTGGTCAGAGCGAGGAACACGCGGTCGTCGATGGCGACATTGCGAGTGAAGAGCGTCGGAGTGACTGCGCTTGAAACTCCGACGGCTTGCGCGGAACTGGAAATCGCCGGTCCAGCTGGCTTGCCCTCGAGCGAATTGGTGTCGCCGGGCACGACGGAAATACGCGTTGTGCTGGGCGTGCACGAGCCGGTCGCACCGAAGCAAGTGTCGCGAACGAAAATTTGGCGCAAGCCGCTGTTGGGAGTGCCCGCGGCCTTAGCCGGATATTTCGAGGACGTTACGGACAGGAAAGCGATGAAGCGGCCGGAAGAGCTGACGGAGGGAAGAAGATTGTCGTTTCCGGAATGCGTGCCGGTATCGTCGATGGAAACCAGCGTAGTTTGCGGCGTGCATTGAGTCGTGGCACCGGCGCAAGTGTCGCGCAGAAAAATCTGTCGGCCAACGGGAGTATTGGCAACAAGGTTCGTTGCGGTGGAGCTGAACGCAACGAAGCGGCCATCGGCGCTTACTGATGGAGTGTTGCTGTCTGCGTTGCCTTGTGAGCCGTCGTTCGCGACGGAAAGGGCGGCAGTTTGCGGCTGGCAACCAGTTGTCGCGCCCGTGCAGGTATCACGCAAGAAAATTTGTGCGTGTCCGTTTTGCGTGGCGGTGTAGACGACGAAGCGGCCATCGAGTCCGAGCGCAGGGGTTTCTTCCGCCAACGCCAGAGCGGAAGTTTTAGCGGCGTTGGAATTGGTACCAGATTTGTTGCAGTCCGAGATGAATTGCGCATCGGTCGAGACCGCGAAGCCCGGAGTGATTGCGCTGGTACCGCCACCGCCGCTGAAGGGATTGCTGACTCCGCTGGGCGGAGTGGTGGCGATTGCGGGCGGATTGAAAACGGAAACGGTTGCGCAAGTCTGCGTGGCGAGGAGAAGTCCATCTACGGTGGCCTGAATTTGAGTTGCGGAGACGCTTGTTGTCGTAAGGGTTGTTTGCGTGCCATTTGAATTCCAATGAACGAGGGAGCCACCCGTAGGATCGGAAGAGGGAATGAAATTGCTGCCGGTCAGAGTAAGTGTGAGAGTGGCACTCCCGGGAGCCGCGGAACCTGGAGAGAGGGAAGGATTAAGGACCGGCAAAGGATTGGGTGGAGGATTGATGATGAATGCGATTGGATTGGAAAGGCCGTTATCCTGAGAACCGGAATGCGGACTCAACGTGTTGACGAATGCGGTGCCTGGAGTAGCTAGCAATGAAGCGGGGACAACCGCGGTGAGGCGCAGGATGGTGTTGTTGGCGTCCGTCACAGGTGTGGTAGCGAGGGTCTTGCCATTCCATTGAGCCACGGTTTTTGCAACGAAACCGCCACCGAACAATGTGAGCGTGAGGTCCGCTCCGGGGGCGCTAACGACGCTGGTGTTTGACGGCGAGATGGAAGTCAGGCTTGCGCCGGTATTTCCCTGAAATGTATTGCCGTAGTCATTGCATCCGGCAGCCAAAAAAATCACCGCGCACGCAAGAGCGCACACTGCCCCAAACCGCTTCATAGAACTCCCTTTATGTCCACGGGCATGCAGCGGGAATCCGCTGAGCCAGACCAAGTGTACTGTGACCGCGAAGCGGTCAACTGCTGAGGTGAGATGCGTGAACCGAGTGCCGCGTTGACCGCTTCGCGGTCACCCAGAAGTTGACCCCCTGGCGGTCACGAATAATTGACCGTCCATTCGGCCGCTGGACACAACCAGCCCGCCTGCGAACCCAATCACGGCGCATCCTCCCAAACCCTGCGCAGCTATCATTTCATTGGGCAAGGGGAAAGGTCAATGCGGTCGCCAAAACTGTCCGCGGCAAGAATCGTTAAAGACGAAGCACATTTTTATTTGCGCGCCTGCAACTGACGAAGATTTTCGAGTAATGCGGAAAAGCGAAAGCGCTTTTGCAGGAAGCGTGCACCGCGAGGAAGCTTCATTTCTGGCAGTCCTTCGGCGTAACCGAGACCCCAAAGCGGACGATTCAACATGAACGGTGACCGCATAGCGTCAATTGAGTGTGACCGCGAAGCGGTCAACTGCTATCCTCAGCGACGCGATGGGAGCAGGTGAAAATACGGGGCTGGAGCGCGGCCTGGGACTGAAAGAAGCAGTTGCGCTCAACATGATTGAAATCGTGGGGATCGGCCCGTTTGTCGTCAGCGGGATTGTGATACGCGAAATGGGAGGCCCGCAAGCGCTGCTGGCATGGCTGGCGGGTGCGGTACTTGCGACGCTCGACGCTTTTGTTTGGTCGGAGCTGGGCGCGGCAATGCCGAAAGCGGGCGGCACGTATGTTTTCCTGCGCGAGGCATACGGGCCACGGCGCTGGGGACGCCTGATGTCGTTCCTATTTGTGTGGCAGACCTTTGTGCAGGCGCCGCTTTCGGTGGCTTCGGCTTCGATAGGATTCACGCGCTACGCGGGATATTTGCATCCGCTTTCACTGTTGCAGGCAAAGGCAGTGTCCGGCGGGCTCGTCATTTTTCTGGTGATCCTGCTTTACCGGCGTATCACCACGATCGGAAAAATTTCTTTGCTGTTGTGGGCCGGAGTGATCGCAACGCTCTTATGGCTCATCTGGGGCGGGGTACGCCATTTTGACCCGAAAATTGCCTTCGATTTTCCGCCGGGCGCGTTTTCGTTCTCCTGGATGTGGTTCGCCGGACTCGGCTCGGCGATGGTGAGCACGATTTACAGCTATTGGGGCTACTACAACATCTGCCACTTGGGCGGGGAAATCCGCGAGCCGGAGAAAAATATCCCACGCGGGATTTTTCTCTCAGTGCTCGGTATTGCAGTGCTGTACCTGGCCATGCAGACCAGCATTCTGGGCGTGATTCCATGGCGAGAAGCGCAGAACTCGAAATTCATCGTGAGCACTTTTGTGGAGCGGCTCTATGGACACGGTGCGGCATCCGTGGCGACAGCCATGGTGCTGTGGATCGCGCTGGCTTCGGTATTTTCCGTGTTACTCGGTTATTCGCGCGTGCCGTATTCGGCTGCGCTCGACGGAAATTTTTTCCCGATCTTCGGCCGGCTGCATCCCACAAAACATTTTCCGCACTTTTCCCTGCTCGCCCTTGGCGCTCTGGCATTTTTTTTCAGCATCAAGCTGGATTTGGAGACTTCGATTGCCGGGATTCTGGCCGTCCGCTTGATCGTGCAATTTATCGGGCAGGCAGTCGGCGTGATGCTCTTGCGAAAGCGATTGGGCACGGAGCGGCTTCCTTTCAAAATGTGGTTGTATCCCTTGCCCGCGGTGTTGACCATGATTGGTTGGGCCTGGCTCTTCTGGCATACCGGCGCCGCGCGAAAGTGGGGGCTGCTGGAGATTCTTTTGGGCGTTCTGGCGTTTTTGGTTTGGACCAAAACGATGAAACAATGGCCATTCGAGAAGAATCCGTCAACGGTTGGAACGTCTGAGCCGATCCGAACGTCGCAATAGAAGACTTCAGCAAAATAAGAGGGGTCCGGAGGAAGCATTTGAGAATTCGCCGCGCAGTCTATTTATTCAGCGTCGTGTCGCTGGTTTGTGGTTCAAGTCGCGCGCAGATTTCATCCGCGCCAGGGACGGGGCGCGGCCTCCCGGAAACGATTGAAGCCATCGACAGCGCGCGCGTGACCACTCGGATTTTGTACATCACAGCGCACCCGGACGATGAAAGTGGCGCGGTGCTCACGTATCTTGCGCGCGGACAGCATGCAGATGTGGCGCTGCTTTCATTGACGCGGGGCGAAGGCGGGCAAAACGCGCTGGGTCCGGAACAGGCGCCGCAACTCGGATTGATTCGAACGCAGGAATTGCTTGCAGCGACGCGCGGCTACGGCGTGAAACTCTATTTCACGAGCGCAAAGGATTTTGGTTTTTCGAAAACGCCCGAAGAAACAGAAAAGATCTGGGGCGATCAAGTGCTTGACGATATGGTGTACCTGATCCGCGAGTTTCGCCCCAATATCATCATTAATGGCTGGGGCGGCGTCCACGGCGGTCACGGGCATCACCAGGCCGCGGGAATCTTGACGCCAAAGGCGGTAGCGCTTGCGGCGGATGAGTCTTACAAGACAAAAACGGTTTGTGATGATTGCGCGCCATGGACAACTTCACAAGTGTTGGATTTGGAGCGAGGTAGCGAACATCCGCGCGGTACCATACTTCCGCTCGAGGAAATCTCTCCGCTCTACGGACGATCGTACCGCCAGCTGGGAATAGACGCATTTGCAAATCATCGCACCCAGGGAATCACTGGATTTTTGGGTTCTAGTTTTCTACTTCGTCCCATTGCGTTGATCCGAGAAGATGGAAAACCTCTCGATCCCAAATCGTTTTCGATCGCTCTTGCGGAACGATTCAAGGGCTGCATGCCCATGGAACAAGCCGATCGCGAACTCGAGGGCGCGCGAGCGAATGTTTTACAACTTGCATGGAAGGAGGCAGGTGAAAAAGTCAGCCGCGCCGCGGATCTGTTGGACGAGGTTCCAAAGAAATGTGGGCCAACGCCGTTCTCTCAGAAGGAAGAGGCCTGGGAGCAATTGCTCGATCGCTCCAGCGCGAGTGCGAAAATCGAAAAGGCAGCGCGATTGATCGCCGGATTGGACCTAAGCGCACTTGCCGACCGCAACAATCTGACCGCGGGTGAGGAATTTCACGTGGTCACTCATGCGCGCTGCCGTCTGGAAGCAGACTGCAAGATCGAGGAATCGAAACTGGTGTCGGTACCCGGCCTCGTGCAGACCAAAACGCAAGGTGATCTCGAAAAGGGACAAACGTTCTCAATCCAAGTTCAAGAGGATGCCAAGTCAGCCGGCGGGCTAATCGGCAGTGCTGCTGGACCAAAATCCGAATATCAGAACGCGGCGGAGACAGTTGCACTCTCAGAAGTCAGGGTCCGGTTCCGGCTGGCATCTCATGAGTATCTTGCCCGCGAGCGTGTAAAGTTCTTCGAGGCCAACTCAACACGCGCAGATTTCGTACCGCTTCGCATCGTGCCCGCTTACACGCTGACCGTCGAGCCAAAACAATCGATTGAGATGCTCCCCGCGCAAAAGAGTCAGATCGAAGTCTTGCTGCGGGTGCATTCCTATTCGACGAAGGCGGCAACAGTCAGCGTGGGATTAGACGTGCCGGGGGGATGGAGCACAAGCGGCGCAGTGGAACTGAAGTTCGACGGAATCGGCGACCGCTACGCCAAGGTGCGGGTCACTCCGCCGGCGAAATTGACCCAAGGGAACGTAACCTTGGGTGCATATGCCAAGCGAGGCGAAGAGCGGTTCACGACATCGCTCGAGCCGCTTCCCTCCGTGCCGACTCTGTTGTGGGAGGAGCCGGCACAATGCCTCGTGTACGCGTTTGACGTCAACGTTCCGCGGAATCAGCGCGTCGGCTACATCACGGCGGAAAGTGAGCCAGTGCCGAATGCGTTGAAGATGCTCGGCATTCAGGTGGATATGCTCGATGCTGCAACTTTGGCGTTCGGCGACCTTTCGAAATATGACGCGATCGTCGTCGGAGTGCGCGCTTATGAGTTGCGCAGCGATCTGTCGGGGGCAAATCAACGATTGTTCGACTACGTTTCAAACGGCAGGACTCTGCTGGTTCAATACGAACGCGACTTCGCGTGGGATGGAAAGAACTACGCGCCGTATCCGGCGAAAATTGACAGCAACAAGCCGGGCGATCCCCTGCCGCGCATCACGGACGAAACTGCGGCGGTGACGTTTCTAAAGCCAGGCGACCCGTTGCTCAATAGGCCCAACAAAATCACGGCAAAAGATTTCGATGGATGGGTGCAGGAAAGAGGGCTGTATTACTGGACGGATTTCGATCCGAAATACACAGCGCTGTTGTCGATGCACGATCCTGGCGAGAAGGATTTGAACGGCGGACTGGTTTATACAAGGTACGGGAAAGGGACTTACATCTACACCGGCCTCGCATTCTTTCGCCAACTGCCGGAAGGCGTGCCTGGCGCCTATCGCCTCTTTGTGAACCTGCTTAGCGCTTCGCGCTCGCAATGAGGCGCAATGAAGTACGATTCTTGTGCGGCGCAAACGAATCGTCGCGAAACGTTTTCACAGAGGTGAGCTAATGAATTGCGTTCCTGTCCGCCGCAGCACGCTGCGGTTCTACGCCCTGCTGGCGATAGCCACTCTGCTGAGCTTTGGCGCGATGCCTTCGCACGCGCAGCAAAAAGAGAAAAAAAAGAAAAAAGATTCCGCGCTCGTCGACAACAGCAGCGCGAATCCCATTGTGCCGCTTACCGACGAACAGCAGCTCGACTACATGATTTCGGAGGTTCTGGGCGCCTGGCAGATCGGGGATTCCGAACGCATGCACAAGAGCTACGCGGATGACGTGTCGGTGGTCAATGGCGGATGGGCGCCGCCAGTACTCGGCTGGGCAAATTACGAAGCTCTGTACAAACTGCAACGGTCGAAGATGCAGCAAGTGCGCATGGATCGCAGCAACACCTATATCAAGGTAAATGGGAATACGGCGTGGGCATGCTTTCAGTGGGACTTCGCCGCGGTGATTGAGGGCAATCCATCAGCGGCGCGCGGCCAAACAACTTACGTATTCATCAAAAAGGACAATCGGTGGTTAATCGCGCATGACCACACGTCGATTGTGCAAACCGCGCAACCCCAGACTCCAGCCGGAACCGCGCCGCCGGGTTCTACGCCGCCAAAACCAGCCAACTGATTTCGCGGCAGTTCAGAAGTGTTTCAGGCCTTGATACAGCCAAAGACCCGCTATTACCAGCAGTAATCCACCCGCGGCAATGCCGCTGGTCATAATGGGACGCGAGAGCGTGTTGATCTTAGAGACCAACTCGCGCTGCTCCCTTGCCATATGGTCTTGCGCCGAATCGAGAAAGATCTGATCGTCCTCATGGCTTTCGAGGAGGCTCCGCCAGATGAGCAACACCAGAAATACGGCGGTGACGATCCCCCAGGCGATCAGAAGGTACAGAATGGGCCCCGTAAGCGTTGATTCCATGGTGACCTCCCGTTGGAACCGAACCGCGGTGGCAGGTCTTAGGCTGGCCAAGTCCCTGCCAAGGGGTAACGATGGCTGGTGGGCGGAGTATAGCACCAGGAATTTAAAAAACCAGCACATCGTATTTCCATTTTGAATGCACAGCCTCGGCCGCAGTAATGGCTAAGCTGTTTGAACTCCGAGGGTTATCGAAGCAGTGTATCCGCCGCCGCTGGCAGCGTTTGTGAGTGTCAGCTGGGTCGCGCTGCTATAAATGCTGTCTTGGGCGTTGGTGGTATCCGGCACTCCCCGCGAACTGTACGGAGAAACAGTGGTTGTCAGGGCGTTCAGGAGCGTTTGATCGAAGAACAGTTGCGTCGTAAATTCGGTAAGTACAGAACCGGAAGAAGACAGGGTTCGAATCATCACGTGAATATGGATGGTTCGTCCGCTGTACCAGCCGGGTACCACGGTCTTGAAGGTTACAGCGCCGTTCGAATCGGTGATCTGGTAGCCACGCAAAAAAGTCTGCCCGGTTGTATTTTCCACCGACTCGTCGGAGTAGATTCCTGCGGCGTCGGCGTGCCATACGTCCACCTGCGCGCCCACGAGTGCGGAGCATCCGCTCGAAGCGTATTCCATAATCGTCATGGTCAGCGTCAAAGGTGTCGCGTTCAAAACGTTAGTGTCAGTCGTGTTGGTGGTCAGATCGGAACGATTCAGCTTCTCGTCGACGAAATACGGCCCGACGGTGAGTTCCGGCGTCAACACGCATGATGCAGTCGTTCCCGAAGTTGTTGTACCGGAAGCGGATCCGCTGGTGGAGCTCGCGGAGGTGCTGGTGCTGCCGCAGCCGCTTAGCGCAGCGACACCTGCACCTCCCAGGATTTCAATCAAACGCCTGCGTGTGAGTTGCAAGGAATCCAGAGCGTCGCTCACAGGTTTTCTCGGTTTTCTCGTGGTCAGGGCGCGCCTCACTTCACTGCATCCTTGGACGAGCTGTTTGCTGGCCCGCTGAAACCTTCCATGTAGCCATCTGTATACGCGCTACGATCGAGGCGCGAAGACCAACGGCCTGCCGAGACATGTCCCAATTCTCCGCGTTCCCGCGCAAGCTTCCCCTGGAACAATCCGTCGCGATACGGAGCGCTTGTCACGTACGCGATGGCGTCGGTACCCGCAACAGCGTTACCCGATTGCGCCAGTTTTTTGATGGCTTTCTGCTTCATTGCGGCGTGAATCGTTGCCGTGTCGCGCAAGACAAGCGTCATCAACAGCGCCGGCCCTGCAAGCGCGGCAATCACCGCGAGAGATCGGTTTCTCGAATTATTTTCCATTTTCATTTCCTCGACTTGTTGAGATGGGACTTTTCCCTGGAGCCGTCCGTCACGGATGGACCCATCGCCCTTGATGGACAAGATGGCCGGGCTTTCCCGCGGGTTGTGGCAGAAGCGCGCGATTTTACGTTCTTAACGCAGTCTTTACTGGTTCTTTACGTCGAGGGCCGCTAAGCTGAATAGCGTTGAGATCATCGCGATTCCCGCTTAAACACTGCATGGAACTCTCTTTGCCATCCAGGCGCGCGTGGATTTATGGCGCCGTCCTATTCCTCCTTGCAGCGGTCTGCGGCATTCTCGGATTCTTGCAATATCGCTGGATCGGAGAGGTTGCCAACGCGGAAAATCAACGGCTGCGTCAAGACTTGCAACGCGAACTCAACTTCGTGCGGCGCGATTTCAATTCGCAGATTGCGGCGGCGGCAAGGGCTCTAGTGCCGATTGCCGGGGATGTGGAACAGCAAGGACGAGAGAATGCGTATCTTGCGCGTTATCAAAGCACGCCCGAAGCAACGAAACGATACTTCAGCCGCGTGGCGCTTGCCGTTCCGGAAAAGGGAGAACTCAATCTTGTTCTCCTCGACTCTGGTGGAAATACTTTTCGCAAGGCGGAGTGGCCGCTCGGATGGGCAAAATTGCACGAGGGACTAGACACGCGGCTTTCCGGTGGGCCGCCGTCTGAGCGGTATCGTCCCGAAGGTGTCATCGAATTTCCGCGCTTTGGCCGAAATCCTCGAGATGCGGGAGGCGAACGTCGTCCCGAACAGGAGTGGCTGATCCTGGAATTCGATCGCGATTATTTGCGGAATGTCGTTCTTCCGTCGATCTTGCAGCGTTATCTGGCGGAGGCTGGGCAATCGCAGTACAGCGTGGTGGTGAGCGAGACGGCGGATCCCTGGCAAGAGGTCTATCGCTGGGGACCAAAAACCATCGAGAAAAGTGGCCGTGCGGACGCGCGGGTAACGCTGTTTGAGATTGAAGCGAATCCGTTTCGTGGAGGACCAGCGCGCGGCACGGACCATGCTTCACCGAGTCAATTCGAGCCTCAAGAGCAGCCACCGCCTCCGCTCCCTGGGCACGGAGCGTGGACGCTGAGTGCGAATCATGCGGCGGGCTCGCTTGAAAGTATCGTGGCACGCGCACGGAGGCGAAATCTTTTTCTTGGAGCGAGTCTGTTGTTGCTCCTGATTGCGACCGTTATCGCGCTCATTCGCTTCACTCGTGGTGCCGAAAAGCTCGCCGAGATGCAGATGAATTTTGTTTCAGGCATTTCGCACGAACTGCGCACGCCACTTTCCGTAATCCGCGCCGCAGGATTCAATCTTCGAACCAAATTCGCCCGCGACCCCGGCCAGGTCGAGCGGTATGGAAAACTCATTCAGGATGAAAGCGAAAAGCTTACGGCCCTTATCGAGCAAATCCTGCGTTATGGCGGAGCGGAATCGGGGAAAATCCTGGGCTCGCGCGAAGCCGTCGAACTTCAGCCGCTCCTGGAGGAGAGTTTGCCTGCCACGCGGGCAGCTTTGGCCGAAGCCGGAATCACCGTCGAAGAGAAGATTGCAGAAGACTTGCCGCTTATCAAAGCCGATAAACAGTCGCTGAAGCATGCGCTACGGAATCTGCTGGAGAACGCAGTCAAGCACGGGCGCAAGGAGCGCGCTTCGATCCGCATCGCCGCAGAACGTTCGGCACTTCACGGTAAACCCGCGGTTTGCATAGGCATCCAAGACAATGGTCCCGGCATTCCAAAGGAGGAACGCGCACGGGTGTTCGAACCGTTTTTTCGTGGCAAGCTCGCGATTGAAAATCAGGTGCACGGCACCGGCCTGGGACTCAATCTTGCGAAACGCATCATCGAAGCCCATGGAGGGACATTGGTTCTGCGCAGCGAACTCGGAAGAGGCACGGAGTTTATCGCCACGATTCCGGCGGCATGCAAAAATGATACTTCCGAATGAAACGGCTGAATTCAAGATGAACGCGCAAATCCTTCTCGTCGAAGACGAACCGGGATTAGTCCTGACACTCACGGATCTTTTCCGCGGCGAGGGCTACGAAGTCGAAACCGCGTTGGACGGAGAAACTGGTTTGAGCCGAGCGCTCACCCGCCAGCATTCCGTAATTGTTCTGGACGTGATGCTCCCCAAGAAGAACGGTTTTGAAGTCTGCCGCGAATTGCGCCAAGCCGGAGTCGACACTGCCATTCTGATGCTGACCGCGAAAACCTTGGTGGGCGATCGAGTCACAGGACTTCGGCTTGGCGCCGACGATTATCTGGCGAAGCCGTTCGATTCATCGGAATTGCTGGCGCGCATCGAAGCACTCTTGCGGCGAGTGGAAAAGCGCAGTCGCGTTCCCGTAAAATCCTTCGCCTTCGATGATGTGGAAGTCGATTTTGAACGCGCCGAGGTCCGGCGTGCCGGCCATAAGGTCGCGCTGGCTGCGAAAGAGCTGCAATTACTCGAATACCTCGTTTTGCACCGCGATCGCGTGTTGCCGCGCGAAGAAATTCTTCAGCAGGTTTGGCAGTATGACAGCGAGGTCAGCTCGCGCACCGTGGATGTGCATGTCGCGTGGCTGCGCCAGAAGCTCGATAATCCGCAAAACCCAAAGCGCATACAGACCGTTCGTGGCAAAGGATACAAGTTCACTTCGTAACGCGCGCAAAGCGAAGCTTCAAACACTGAGAACGGGAACTTTTTCGCTGCGTCAGAGGAATTTGGTACAGGGGTCAAAAGTGAAATCTCTGCTGCCTGAAGGCTTGCGTTTTGCGACGAACGCTGCCTTCCTGTTTCTAGTGATCTTTGGCGCGCCCTGTATTCGGGCTCAGGCGCCCCCTGGCCCATTGCCGCAAGCCGCTCCGAAAGACAATCCAGGCTCTTCGCAGGTCAAGGCTCCGCCGCCGAACGTCCCGCGAACGAAAAATCTTGCGGGAACCTGGCGCCTCAACGTCGACGACAGTGACGACCCGAGCAAAAAGCTGCAACAAGCCCGCGGCTCCCAAAATGGCGGTCAAGGAGGCGGACGCCGTGGTGGAATGGGCGGGGGCTGGCCTGGGGGCGGAGGACGCGGCGGTTATGGCGGACGCGGAACGGGTGGCGGCGAAAGTGACTCCGACCGCCAGAAAATGCAACTTTTCCTCCAACCCGCGCAGCAACTGACAGTCTCCCAGAAGGATCCAGAAATCGACGTGACCGATGACGACGACCGCAAGTTCGCTTTCTACACCGACAACCGAAAAATAGAAAAATCAAAGGATCCCAACCACCAGGGGTTTTCGGCGAAATGGGATGAATTCAGGCTGGTTGCCGAAGGCAAAGACCCTCATGGCAACAAGTACGAGCGCTCTTACGAAGTCCTGGAAGGAAATCAGCAGCTTCGCGAAACGCTTTTCCTGAAAATCGGTCGAAATAACACGGAAATCTCGATTCACTACGTCTACGACCTCGTTTCTCCCGCTCCATCTCAAGCGCCCGCGTCGCAGTAGAAATACGCTGAAATTCCACATCGTAAATGCACCGTCGTCAATCGCAGCGCGTTGACGGAATTTACCTCGGATGCTAATCTTTTTGTTCCGAGTCGGCAGCTCTAGGCCCACCGTGCAGCTTTGGGGTGTGTACGGCGAGGCTGCCAGCCGCAGTCCAGGCTAAAAAATTTTTCTTATGGCGATTGTTCACCAATTAGGCGAACTCTTCCTCGGGGCTGTGCCCACAGTCCTGCTTATTCTCATTTTCTATTTCATTCTCAAGTCATTGTTTTTCAAGCCGTTGTTTGCGGTGATGGCAGAACGCGATGCCCGCTCGATTGGCGCGCAGAAAGCCGCAGAAGCGGCACAATTCGCGGCTTCAGAAAAGCTTAAGGAATATCAGGATGCACTGAAGCAGGCCCGCGCGCAGATCTACGTCGAGCAGGAAGCCGCCCGCAAAAAATTGCTCGACGAACGTGGCAATCTTTTGAAGGATGCCCGCGCCAAATCCGCCCTCGAAGTCGCTAGTGCCAAGGAACAGGTAGCGGCTGAGCTACTCGCAGCGCGTCGCGACATGGAAGCCGCAATTCCCCAGCTTGCCCGTGAAATCGCATCGAGAATCCTCGAAACTCCCGCAAGCCCATCCCGAGAGGTTCGATGAAACTCCGCAGGCTCATTGTTTCATTGCTCTTCGTGTGCTGCACGCTTACGTTCTTTGCTGCCGCCGCGCATGCCGCGGAAGAGGGCGGCCGAAGCGCTGCCGGTCCGACGGAACTCTTCAAATGGATTAACTTCGCAATCGTGGCGGGCGTCTTGATCTGGGTGTTTGGAAAGGTTCTGCCGCCAAAGTTCCGCGCGAACGTGGAGAAAATCAGCTCAGCCATAACCAAAGCGACTGCCGCGAAAGCGGAAGCTGACCGAAAGCTAAAGGACGCCGAGCAGCGACTGGCCCGCCTGGAACAGGAAGTTCGCGGATTGCGCGAAGAAGCGCAGAAGGAAGCCGCAGCCGAAGCAGAGCGCATTCGTGCGCTCGCAAAATCCGATGCCGCAAAGATTAGCCTTGCCGCAAAGGCCGAAATCGAAGCAGCAGAACGTGCAGCACGCATTGAGCTGAAGGCGCTGGCGGCAAAACTCGCCGTCGATCGCGCTGAATCGCTGCTCGCAAAGCAGCTGACTCCGCAGACTCAGGATGCTCTCATCGCCGGCTTCGTCAAAACGCTGCAGGGGAGCCCCAATTGAAATCGGCGAACCTCCAATACGCCAATGCGCTCGCGGACATTGCACTTGCGCAGGGAGCCGCTCTGCCGGTAGCCCAGCAATTGGGCGATTTCACCGCTGCTTATGCCGGCTCGCCGGAGCTGCGCAATTTTCTCAAGAGCCCGGCAGTAACCAAGGAAGAAAAACGCAGCGTTGCCGCAAAAATCTCCGCGCGCCTGGGTGCCAGTAAAATCTTGCGCAATTTTTTGTTCGTCATCATTGATCACCAGCGCATGCACCAACTTCCCGAAATTCTGGAAACTTTTCAGAACGTTTTGCGCGAACGTCAGGGAATTGCCAACGCGGAAATTTTCTCAGCTGTTGCTTTGAACGACGCGCAGAAAACAGAAATGAAGCAGACGCTCGAACGTGTCACCGGCAAAAAGATCGAGGCAAAGTTTTCGCTCGATCTGAATTTGCTAGGTGGCACTCTCGTTCGCGTTGGCGACACGATTTACGATGGGTCGCTCCGCAACCGGCTGAACGGTTTGCGCGAGCGCCTCTTGGCCGAGTAGAGATAGCTGGGTAGACGTAGCCGAATAGTGGTAGAAATCCAAGCCGCCTTTCACGCGGCTGCAGTCCACGCTTTAGCGGAGAGTTGGAGCAGGAATGGCGAATATCAAGGCAGACGAAATCAGCAAGATTCTGCGCGAGCAGATCGAAAATTATGAGCAGACCGTCGCGGTCGAGGAAGTCGGCTCGGTCATCAGCGTCGGCGATGGCATTGCGCGCGTTTACGGCCTCGAAAAGGTCATGTCCGGTGAGATGATTGCATTCCCGCATAACGTTTTCGGCATCGCGCTCAACCTTCAGGAAGACGAAGTGGGCGCCGTGCTGCTCGGCGAATACAACGCCATTAAAGAAGGCGACACCGTCAAGCGCACGAACACGATTATGTCCGTGCCTGTTGGCGAAGCCCTCGTGGGCCGCGTCGTGAATCCTCTTGGCGAGCCAATTGACGACAAAGGGCCCATCGCCTCATCGCAACGTAATCCGTTGGAACGCATCGCTCCTGGCGTGCTCGATCGCCAGCCGGTGCGCGAACCGCTACAGACCGGCATCAAGGCTATCGATGCGATGATCCCCATCGGCCGCGGCCAGCGCGAGTTGATCATCGGCGACCGCCAGACCGGAAAAACCGCCGTCATTCTCGATACCATCATCAACCAGAAGGGCCAGGGGATGACTTGCATCTACTGTGCGATCGGGCAAAAGCGCTCGACCATCGCGCAGGTCGTTAAAGTTCTCACCGATGCTGGAGCGATGGACTACACCATCGTCGTCGCATCTTCCGCTGCGGAGCCTGCTTCGCTTCAGTACATCGCGCCCTACGCTGCGTGCGCGATGGGCGAATATTTTCGTGACAATAAAAAGCACGCTGTCACTTTCTACGACGACCTCTCGAAACACGCGCAGGCCTACCGCGAAATTTCTCTCCTTCTGCGTCGCCCGCCCGGTCGCGAAGCGTTCCCTGGCGACGTTTTTTATCTTCACTCTCGCTTGCTGGAGCGCGCCGCCAAATTGAATGACAAACTGGGAGCAGGTTCCCTGACTTCCCTGCCCGTCATCGAAACGCAGGCCGGCGACGTTTCTGCGTACATTCCGACCAACGTGATTTCCATCACCGACGGTCAGATCTATCTCGAAGCCGACCTCTTCAACGCCGGCATCCGTCCCGCCATCAACGTCGGCATCTCGGTCAGCCGCGTCGGTGGCAATGCGCAGATCAAAGCCATGCGCCAGGTTGCCGGAACGCTGCGCCTGGACATGGCGCAGTACCGCGAACTCGCCGCCTTCGCACAGTTCGGCGCGGACCAGCTCGACAAAGTCACGCAGGCTCAGCTCGCCCGTGGCCAGCGCCTGACGGAAACTCTCAAGCAGGATCAATACGTTCCCTTGTCCGTTGAAAAACAGGTGCTCAGTCTCTTCGTGGCCACCAGCGGTGGAGTTGACAGCATTCCCGTGTCGGACGTTGGCCGCTTCGAAAAAGAATTTTTGCAATTCGTGGAAACCAGCCAGCCGGGCATTCTCAAGAGCATCGCCGAGAAGAAAGCTCTCGACGATTCGATTAAGGCTGAAATCAAAAAGGCTATCGACGCTTTCAAGGAGCGCTTCACGCCTTCGGCGAAGTAATGAGGGCCATTGTTGTAGCGGCGATTTCATCTCGTCGAAGGTAGTGCCGGGCTTCAGCCGGCGTCTTTGAAGTCGCCGTTGTAGCGTCCGGTCTTAGAACCGGTCCTTCTTATAGATTGAGTAACGAAAGGTCTTAGTAGCTCGCAATGGCCACACTGCTCGATTTTCGGCGCCGTATCCGCTCGGTGAAAAACACCCAGCAGATTACTCGCGCGATGAAGTTTGTCGCCGCGGCGAGGCTCCGCCGCGCCCAGGAAGCTGCTCTTGCGGCGCGTCCCTATGCGAATGAGCTGTCGCGTCTGCTGCGCTCCATCATGGCGCGCATCGATGAGCCAGAACACCCGCTCCTCGCCAAGCGTCCCGAAGAGCGCATTCTCGCGATCGTTCTTACGGGCGAACGCGGTTTGGCGGGAGCCTTTAACACAAACATTCTGAGGAAGGCCAACGAGTTCTTGCGCGAGCGCCGCGATAAAAAACTTTCCCTGGTTCCCGTTGGCAAAAAAGGCCGCGATTCCTTGAAGCGCGCCGGCTTTAAGTTTGCCGCGGAGTACATCAACGTCCTCGCAAAAGTGGAATTCGCCACCGCGCGCGAAATTGCCGGCCTGGCTTCGGAACTTTATGCTAAAGAAGAAATCGACGCGGTTTATCTCATCTTCAGCGAATTCAAAACCGTGGTCACCGCAAATCTGAAAGTCGAAAAGCTGCTTCCGGTTGAACCAGAAATGGCCCCAGAACCGAAAGAATCAACCACCGATCAACCGCAATCGCGGATCGACTACATCTACGAACAGCCCGTGGACAAGTTGCTTGCGTCGCTTCTTCCGAAATACATTGAAGCGCAAGTGCTCCGCGCCATGCTTGAATCTTCAGCGGCAGAATATGCGGCGCGCATGGCGGCAATGGAGTCCGCGACGCGCAACGCCGGAGAAGTCATTCAGGCGCTGACGCTGCATATGAACAAAGTTCGCCAAGCGGCAATCACCAAGGAAATTATCGAAATTGTGAGCGGCGCCTCTCACGGCGCGTAGGGAGAAACAATGGCAGAGAACAAACCAGGCATCGGCCGCGTCGTGCAGGTCATCGGACCGGTGCTCGACGTCCAATTTGAAGAGGGCCACTTGCCCGCGATCTTCAACGCGGTTCGCATCACCAGTGAAGGCTACGACGTTCCCGAGCCGCTCGACGTCACCGTCGAAGTCCAGCAGCATCTCGGAGAAGGCCGCGTACGCGCGGTCGCGATGGAGCCGACCGAGGGTATGGTTCGTGGTATGAAAGCCGTGGACTCCGGCGATTCGATCAAGGTTCCTGTCGGCCGCGCCACCCTCGGTCGCGTGATGAACGTGCTCGGCAAGCCTGTTGACCAGCTCGGTCCCATCAACGCCCAGACGTATTTCCCGATTCATCGTCCGGCGCCAAAACTCGAAGAGCAATCCACTACGCTCGAAATGTTTGAAACCGGTATCAAAGTCGTCGACCTTATGGAGCCGTACGTCAAGGGCGGCAAGATTGGATTATTCGGCGGCGCCGGTGTCGGCAAAACAGTTTTAATTCTTGAACTGATTCACAACGTCGCCATGAAGCACGGTGGCCTCTCGGTATTTGCCGGCGTCGGCGAACGCACTCGCGAGGGCAACGACCTTTGGCTTGAAATGTCCGAGGGAGGCGTCATCACGCCAGGCGATTCGGAGAAGTCTCGTTGCGCGTTGGTCTACGGACAGATGACCGAGCCGCCCGGCTCGCGTCTCCGCGTTGGCCTCACTGGTCTCACCGTCGCGGAATATTTCCGCGACCAAGAACATCTCGACGTGCTTCTCTTCATCGACAACATTTTCCGTTTCGTTCAGGCAGGTTCCGAAGTTTCGGCGCTGCTCGGCCGCATGCCTTCCGCAGTCGGTTACCAGCCCAACCTCAATACTGAAATCGGCGAACTGCAGGAGCGCATCACTTCCACGAAGTCCGGCTCCATCACTTCCGTGCAGGCAATTTACGTGCCCGCGGACGACTACACGGACCCTGCGCCTGCCGCAACCTTCACGCACCTGGATGCCACCACCAACCTTTCGCGACAGATCGTCGAACGTGGTATCTATCCTGCCGTCGATCCTCTGGCTAGCTACTCGCGCATTCTCGATCCTCGCATCGTCGGTGCGGACCACTATGCCGTCGCGCGCTCCGTTAAATCCGTTCTGCAGCGTTATAAGGATTTGCAGGACATCATCGCCATTCTCGGGATTGAAGAACTTTCCGACGACGACAAGCGCACCGTTGCTCGGGCTCGCAAGATCGAAAAGTTCCTCTCGCAGCCGATGTTCGTCGCCGCTCAGTTCACCGGCCTCGAAGGCAAATACGTCAAGATCGAAGACACTGTCCGCAGCTTCCGCGAAATCGTCGAAGGCAAGTACGACGACATTCCGGAGCAAGCGTTCTACATGGTCGGCACCATTGAGGAAGCTCTCGAGAAGGCTGAAAAGATGAAGGCGGGCGCCTAAAGGTTTATGGCTGGCGATTCCATCCAACTCGTGGTGGTCACTCCGGTCCGTCAGCTCCTCAGTGAATCTGTCACTGAGGTGCAGCTACCCGGCGCCGATGGATACCTGGGCATTCTGCCGGGCCACGCGCCGCTCATCACGGAGTTGGGCATCGGCGAGTTGACTTTCCGCACCGCGGGCGGCCAAACAGGACTTCTCGCGGTGATTCGCGGCTTTGCGGAAGTATTGCCGGATCGCGTCTCCGTCTTGGCGGAGACCGCGGAGCGCGCCGAAGAGATCGATATCAATCGCGCGAAAGAAGCGCTGAAGCGCGCGCAGGAACTGATTGCGGCTGGCGGCGAAAACGTGGATTGGGATCGCGCGTCCGCCGCTTTGCAGCGCGCGCTCGTTCGCATCCAGGTAGTTTCGAAACACCAGGGCATCAACATCGCCACTGTCCGATAATATCTTTTATTTTCTGTCATCCTGGAGATGCGACGCTCGTGTCGAATCTGAAGGATCTGGAGCATGCTGTACTTTGATGCCGGAACCGATGTTTTCTCTGTAGCATCAAATTCTAGGGGGCTGGCGTCAGTTCTTTCCTATGGAACCAATCACCATTTACTGCACCGTCTGGTGTCCCGATTGTCGCCGCGCGAAATCTTTCTTGAAAGATCGCGGTGTCGAATTCCGCGAAGTGAACATCGAAGATGATCCCGACGCCGAAGACCTCGTCATCCGTATGAACAACGGTAAGTGCAAGGTTCCTACCATTCAGGTCGGCGACCGCTACTTCGCCTGCAGCCCATTCAACGCCGGCCAATTAGCTTCCGAACTTAACATCGTTCTCAACCGCTAGTTGCTTTGAACCGAACCGCGAAAACTCGCGCTCCTTCGAGGTGTCGACGGACCGAGCTTTCTTTTGTTCGCGGATCGAAGGTAATTGTTAAGGTCTCGGAGCGTTTCTTAGCGACTTTTCGGTTTATTGTTTTCTACATTCAGAAAGTGGTGGTAGACGTGTCTGTTGTCCTCACGCATTTCCCTACACTCTAAACTCTTTCTTTTAATAGCCTTATGCAGAATGCTTTTAAAGTCGGTCTTTTGTTATTCTTCACTTTTTTAATATTTTTCACTCTGCTTGTTTCGAGAAGGCCTGCAGCCAGCCAACTTACTGCACTGGCGTTCCACGGGCCCAGACGCGCGCAATCTCCAGACCTTCATTCAGCAACACAATATCCGCGTCGGCTCCCATTCGCAGCGCGCCCTTCTTAAATTCAATTCCCAACAGCGTCGCCGGATTCAACGTCAGCATCCGCACCGCGTCCGCAAGCGGAACTCCGAGTTTCACAACGTTGCGCAGAGCCCGATCCAACGTCAGCGTGCTCCCCGCAAGTCGGCCTTCCGCGTTGCGGCACACCCCGCCGCTTACCGTGACTTCGAGGCCGCCCAGCATGTATTTGCCATCCGGCATTCCCGTCGCCGAAATTCCATCGCTGATCAAAATTACTCGCCCCGCGCCCTTCGCCTGAAGCAAAACTTTCATCGCCACGTCGTCCACGTGCACGCAGTCCGCAATCAATTCGGCTGTCACTTCCGGCGTCGTCAGTACCGCGCCAATCACGCCGGGATCACGGTGTGTGAATGGCCGCATTGCGTTGTACATGTGCGTGGCGTGGTGAGCGCCGTGTGCCACCGCGGCCCGCGCCTGTTCATACGTGGCATCCGTGTGCCCGATCGATACCACCATCCCCAGGCTCCGTGCCGCATCGATGCACGGCATCGCTCCCAGCAATTCCGGCGCAATCGTCAGGACGCGCGCATTTCCGGAAGAGGCTTCTAGGAATCGCTGCAGCAATTCCGCGGACGGCAACTGCAGCCATTCCGCAGGATGCACGCCGCGCCGTTCCTTGCTCAGAAACGGTCCCTCAAAATGAATTCCTAAGATTTCCGCTCGCGCGTCATCCGTCTGATACTGCACGGAAATGTATTTCGAAATTCCTTCAACGGCCCTGCACGTTTCATCGGCGCTCGCCGTAACCGTTGTTGCAAGAATCGATGTTGTGCCGAACGCAGCCAACCGCCCAGTGATTGTGCTCAGTGCCGTCTCGTCCGCTTCCATTACGTCGTGGCCGCCGGCTCCATGAATATGCACATCCACGAAACCTGGGACCGCTGTGTACTCCGTGGCCAGCAATTCCTCCGCGCCGCCTGGTAATTCCATCCCCGACCGCGGACCAACCATTTCGATCTCGCCGTCGCGAATCAATATCCCCACATCAGGGATTTCGCCTTTCGGTGTAATGGCCTTGCCTGCGTGCAAAAGTGTAGTCGCCATGGATACTCGCTATCGTAGCCGAATCCGAAACTCTCGCAAAAAATAAAACGGGCGGAGCCATTTGCCCCGCCCGCGCCAATTCTATGTTTGCTGACTCTTACTTGCTCGGTTCAGGAGCCATTTCGACCGCGCTCAGCTTGATCGTATCGCCGTCCGCACTGCCCTTTACCGTCACGTGGTGACCGGCATGCGCCGCCACTTTGTCCTGCGCATCAATCGCGTAGATCTTCTTGTCCGCGTCGTTCACGAACACGTACTTGGCGCCGTGTTCCTTGACGCACTTGGTCGTGCATTCGCCGGCCTTGGCGTTTGCTCCCTTTACGCCGCACTGGCTGTCCGAAATCCAGCCGGTCCAGCTGCTGTCTGCCCCCATGGTCATTGCCGCCGCAAACAATGTTCCCGCTGCGATGGTTGCAATTCGAAGTTTCATAAGCTCCCCCTCCAGCACTGCTGTGGCTTTAGACTCTGCCCAAGGCCATTGCGTTAGCTTGGCACAGCCCAAGCAGGGTGTCTAGAACGTCCAAAGGTCCATACGGCTCAGTGGCGAGATCGGATGAGTTCCAACAAAAAAAGCGGGGGATTCTTTCGAATCCCCCGCTGGGAAACGTCCCTCGGAGGAACGTCATCCTTCCCTGCTAACGAATCCTTACTGGCCAGAACCTGAATTCGACGTTGCCGTCGCAGTCGCCGACTTCGGGACGCTCAAATATCCCGTTGCCGTCGTCTTGCTGACTTTATTGATGACCAGTTCTACCGCCTGGCGCGTTCCGCCGGTGTAGAAGAAGATCGGCTCGTTCACTGAACGATTCTTCTTTTCAAAATTCTTATCGTCGGCCAAAACATTGATCGTATATTGATTCTTCTTGATGTTGGTGTCCTTCAGCTCAACCTGAATGGATCCAACCTTCTGTGCTCCGGCCTTGCGCGTCACGGTGAATTCGTAATAATCGCGTTGGCCCATGCGGCGCAGTTGGTCGATTTCGTCGTGATTGCGCGCGATCAAGGTTCCCATTTCGCTGCGCGCCATTTGAATGCTGTTCTTCGTCCCTTCGAGATCGGTCTTTACGCCGGTCACGTCGCCGCCGAGTTTCGTCACATCATCTGAACTGGCTTTCGCCGCAAGCTGCGCGTTGACGTTCGTTCCCAGTTCATCCAGTTTCTTGCTGTAGTTGACGGCCGCCGCCTTATTCTGCTTGCGCGCCGACATCAGCTCGGATTGCGTGACGTTCAACTTGTCAGTCACGACCTTCAGATCGCTTTGCAGTTGCTGATTCGTGTCTTCCGCTTTCGTGACGCGCTGGCCCAAGGCATCATTCTGTTGCTTCAAAGCCGCCTGCGTAGACTGTTCGACGCTGTTGGCGTGGTTGATGGCGCTCCATCCGACTCCCAATCCCAATAGGGAAAGCGCACCCAGCACTGCAACGGCCAGTCCGACCCACCGGGGCGTTCCCGCCACAACCGTTGGATTTGATTCCTGATAATCACTCATGAAAGCTATTCTCCTTGTACGACTCTCTTGCCCTGTATTCCTAAAAACGTGCACCCGTTCGGCCAAAGGTCACAGCCTCGGTGGATCGGGGTTAACCGCATGAAGAGTCTTGAGGTTACCGCTCGCAAAGGCTGCGGCAAATTCTCCAAAAACGGTACCAGCACTTGTAAATTTTACTTTCTTACAAGGTTCTTTGTAATTTTTGCTGATTTTAACACTATGCGCGCTTGGGCGCTCGCGCGGGGAATATCGACGGCAGAAGCAAAGAGGGGACAAGATTGTCCCGTCTCAAGTTTATCATTTACAGTGACTTAAAGAAAAATCCCTAGGCGGCTTGGGTCGTCGCTTCCGTGCGTACCGGCCCAAAATACTGATCCAGAGTGCTCGTTGCGGCCTTTAATACCAATTGGCAGTTCGAGCAGTCGTGGAGATGCTCTTCGATGTCATGCGACACCGCAGGCGAGAGCTTTCCCTCTAAGTACCAGCAAATCAAATGGATAGTGTCTCTGCAGCTCATCCGGCCCGTCCCTCAGTGACTGCCTGTGATGCTCAAGCAACTCATGTAAGCGAGTGCATTTTGCGGTCCAAATTTCCCGCCAAAGGCGTCGTCCGTATCTTATTGAAAATAAACGCAGAATATCGATTGGGTGACTTGTGCGGCGTCGCGGCCCCTACCAATTTACCGGTAAACCCATACCGATCTGAAATCGCGCGGGTTCTCCGGTCAGCCTGCACGGTGGATGGTCATTTCCCGCAAAGCGGCGATCCGGTCTTCCAGCGGCGGGTGTGTGCTGAACCAAGACGCCCAAACGGAGCCGCCGCCGAACATTGGTTTCACAATGCAAAGAGCTGCAGTCGTCTCTGGAATGTTGCTCGGAATGCGCTGATTGTAGGCTCCAAGTTTCTGCAGTGCGCTGATCAGGCCAAATTGCTGGCCGACCATGTTTGCACCGGTCTCGTCGGCCGCATACTCGCGTTGCCGTGAAATGCCGAGCTGCAAAAGCATCGCAGCCAAGGGTGCCAAAAACAGCATGAGGAGACCAGTGAGTCCGCCGCCACCGCGATCATTGTCCCGGCTGTTGCCGTATCCGAAAATTGCGGCGAACTGTCCCATGTGCGCCAAATAGGTGATGGCGCCCGCGAGTGTCGCTGCGATCGAGCTGATCAAGATGTCGTAATTGCGCACGTGCGAAAGTTCGTGTGCAATCACGCCTTCGAGCTCATCGTCGGTCATCAATTGCAACAAACCTTGCGTCACGGCAACGGATGCATGACGCGGATTGCGACCAGTAGCGAACGCATTGGGCGCCGCTTCCGGCACCAAGTACAGTTTGGGCACCGGCAAATTCGCCTTCGCGGCAAGCCGTTCCATCACTTCATACAAACGCGGCAGCTCTTCGCGGGAGACTGGTTTCGCTCCGCTCGACCACAACGCAATCTTGTCCGAAAAGAAGTAAGCGATGGCATTGCCTACCAGGGCAAAACCGAGCGCGATTTTCATTCCGCTTGGCCCGCCAAAAGCATTGCCCAGTAAGATCAGCACCACTGTGAGCGCAGTCAAAAGAAATGTCGTACGCAAAACTTTCATGGCTATTCACCCGAGTAAGTCCCGACGCGAATTCATCGCTCGGGATTCTATTCCTTAGATTCCGGCTGCGGCCGCCGGTTGTTTTGCTGCTTTGGACGCCACGCGTTCAAAGCGCATGGCGTCTTTGTTTCCATCGCGGTCCACGCGAATATGATCTCCCGGAAGCACTTTGCCCTCTAAAATTTGCAGCGCAAGCGGATCCTGAATCAGCCGCTGAATCGTGCGCCGCAGCGGCCGGGCGCCGTACGCCGGGTCGTAGCCCTCTTCGAGCAGCAACGAGCTTGCCGCCGAAGAAAGCTCCAAGGTGATTTGGCGTTCGCTGAGAAGCTGTTCTACGTTTTTCAGCAGCAGCTTTACGATGCCCTCGAGCTGCGCCTTCCCCAGCGGATTGAAGATGACGATTTCGTCGATGCGATTGAGGAACTCCGGCCTGAATGACGCCCGCAGCGCCTCCATCGCTTCCTTCCGTGCGCGCTCCGGATCTTTGGCTGAAATTTCAAAGATCGCGGTCGAGCCGACGTTGCTCGTCATGACCAATACCGTGTTGCGAAAGTCCACGGTGCGGCCTTTGCCATCGGTCAGCCGGCCGTCCTCGAGAATTTGCAGCAACACGTTAAAAACGTCTGGATGCGCTTTCTCGATTTCGTCAAACAAAACGACGGAATACGGATGACGCCGCACTTGCTCCGTCAATTGGCCGCCTTCTTCGTACCCGACATACCCTGGAGGCGCGCCGATCAATCGCGAGACGGTGTGCTTTTCCATGTACTCGCTCATGTCGATGCGAATCATCAGCTTTTCATCGTCGAATAGAAATTCTGCCAGAGCGCGCGCCAGTTCCGTTTTTCCGACGCCGGTGGGACCCAAGAAAATGAAGGAGCCGATCGGCCGTTTCGGATCGGACAATCCCGCACGGCTTCGCCGCACGGCATTTGATACGCGCTTCAGCGCTTCGTCCTGCCCAACCACCCGCTGGCGCAACCGCTCTTCCATATGGACGAGTTTTTGCGCTTCGCCTTCCAGCAAGCGGCCTGCAGGAATTCCCGTCCATTTGCTCACGAGTTTCGCGACGTCTTCTTCGTCCACCTCTTCCTTCAACATCGGCGCGTCCTTCTGCATCGCGGAGAAGGCCTCCTGCGCTTTTTTCAGCTCGGCTTCCGCGGCGGCAATCCGGCCGTAGCGGATTTCCGCTACCTTCGCCAGATCTCCAGTGCGCTCGTAGCGCTGCTCTTCGGCCTTCAATTGCTCAATCTGTTCCTTGAGCTTGCGAATCCTTCCGATGGCTTGTTTCTCGGCTTGCCAGCGCGCTTTTCTGCCGCTCGAATCCTCTTTCAAGGTGCCAAGTTCCTTCTCAATCTGCGCGCGGCGCTCCTTGGAATGCGCATCCGTTTCCTTTAACAAAGCTTGCCGCTCGATTTCGAGTTGCATGATGCGGCGTTCGATTTCATCGATCTCCGTTGGAAGAGAATCGATCTGCATGCGCAAGCTGGCGGCCGCTTCGTCAATCAAGTCGATAGCCTTATCCGGCAGGAAGCGGTCGGAAATATAGCGATGCGACAGTGTTGCTGCCGCTATGATCGCGGCATCCTTGATGCGTACGCCGTGGTGCACTTCGTAGCGTTCTTTCAGCCCGCGAAGAATCGCAATGGTATCTTCCACGCTCGGCTCGCTGACGAGCACCGGCTGGAACCGCCGTTCCAGCGCAGGATCCTTTTCAATGTATTTTTTGTACTCGTTGAGTGTCGTCGCGCCAATCGCGCGCAGTTCTCCGCGCGCAAGCGCCGGCTTCAACATGTTGGACGCATCCATGGAGCCTTCGGCAGCGCCCGCCCCGACGAGCGTGTGCAGTTCGTCGATAAACAGAATAATCTGGCCTTCCGATTGAGTGATTTCTTTCAGCACGGCCTTGAGGCGGTCTTCGAATTCGCCGCGGAATTTCGCGCCCGCAACCAGAGCCGCCAGATCGAGCGCGACCAGCCGCTTGGTTTTCAACACGTCGGGCACATCGCCAGAAACGATGCGTTGCGCCAGGCCTTCGGCTATGGCCGTTTTGCCGACGCCTGGTTCACCAATCAAAACAGGATTATTTTTGGTGCGCCGCGCCAGGATCTGCATCACGCGGCGAATCTCTTCGTCGCGGCCGATTACCGGATCAAGCTTGGACTTTCGTGCGAGTTCGGTGAGGTCGCGCGCATATTTTTCGAGAGCCTCGTAGGTTGCTTCCGGATTCTGCGACGTGACGCGTTGTGTGCCGCGGACACCTATCAAAGCCTGAAGAATCGCTTCGTGCGACGCGCCTAATTTCTTCAAGATCTGGCCTGCGGGATCGCGATCCGAGCCCGCAATCGCCAGGAACAGATGTTCCGTCGAAACGTACTCGTCCTTGAACTTATCGGCTTCCTTGAATGCGCGCTCGAGCGCGTCGTTCAACGCGCGGCCCGTTCGCTGCTCGGAAAACCCCTGAACTTTCGGCAGCCGGCCAAGTTCGCGTTCCACGTCATTACTCAATACTTCCTGGCGAATGCCGAGTCGCGCAAGCAACGGCGGCACTACTCCATCCGCCTGGTTAGCCAGTGCTGCAAGCAAGTGCAGCGGCGTAATCTCCTGATTTTCGTGGCGGGCGGCAACTTCTTGCGCGTCCTCGAGCGCTTCCTGCGCCTTTACTGTCAGTTTTTCGAATCGCACCATGATGAATGCTCCCCCCATTTTTTGAACATGGGTTCGAAAAAGGGGCTGACACGGCGCCAGCCCCCATGCTACTCCACTCTAACGAACAGAAGAATCGCCTTCGAGGAGGTTTCTTAGCGGCCTGCCGCGGCGGCAGCCGTTTGTCCGCCGACATTCACTTTAATTTGCTTCGGCTTTGCTTCCTCACGCTTTGGAATGTTCAGCGTCAGCACGCCATCCTTGTAGTCGGCCTTAATGGCTTCCGTATTCACGGTGTTGGCCAGTGAAAAGCTGCGAGCGAACGAACCATAGGCGCGCTCAACGCGCAGGTAATTCTTCTCATCCGTCTTCTTTTCAAACTTCCGTTCACCGCGAATGGTCAAAATATTGTTTTCCACGCGGATGTCCAGATCCTCCGGTTTGACGTCGGGCAAGTCGGCTTTCACGACGAGTTCGTGCTCGCCTTCGTAAATGTCCACCGCCGGAGCCCACGTGGTCAGGTTTTGCTCCTGAAACGCACGACCGAAAAAGTCGTTGAACAAGCGATTCATCTGAGATTCAGGGGAGTTCCCGCGGAAGGGTTCCCAGCGATCCAAAGTAGCCATGAAAGGCACCTCCTAGTGAATTACAGCAAGAGCATCATAAAATATGCGTGTATTATTGTCAAGTATGAATTCATCGAGGATCGATTGTTATGTAAGTCATGTAATATCAGTTATATAGAGGCAACAAATGAAGATTAAATCTCCTCCACTGATGCGATCTACGCTAAGAGGGACTCAGGGAAGACGCTCGAAGCAGCAACTCCGAGTTTTTCTCCGACTTTGCCGAGTGAGGTACACTGGCTTTACCGTGCGCACCGACGAGTTCGACTACTGGCTTCCCCGAGAGCAGATTGCGCAACGGCCGCTTCCGCAGCGCGATGCTTCAAGACTTCTGCTCCTCGATCGCTCCACCGGCGCCACAGCTGACTCCACTTTTGCGCAGCTGCCGGATCTTCTTCGCGGAGACGAGTTGCTGGTCTTCAATAACGCGCGAGTGATTCCTGCGCGTTTATTCGGAAAACGAGCAGGTGTTCACTCCCAGTCGCCGTCACGAGCAACCGTTAAGGAGCATCTTAGTGGGACTGTTGAAGTCTTTCTGACGCGGCAGGTGGCGGGCAACGTTTGGGAAGCGCTTGTCCGGCCGGGTAGGAAACTACGCGTAGGCGAGCGAATCATCTTTGGCGACGGTGAACTCGAAGGTGAAATTCTTTCGCGCGGTGAGCTTGGACTTCGCACTGTGCAGTTTTCGAGCCGGGACCAAGGTCTCGCACCGGAACACATGGAGCGCCTGGGCCATGTTCCGCTTCCGCCGTACATCGAGCGTGAGGATGAGAATTCCGATCGCGAGCGCTACCAAACGGTGTTCGCGAAAAAGGCGGGAGCAGTTGCGGCTCCCACGGCCGGCTTGCATTTTTCGCAGGAGATGATGGCACGACTCCGCGAAAAAGGAATCGAGCAATGCGAACTGACGCTCGACGTCGGTCTGGGTACTTTTCAGCCCATTCACTCCGAAACGCTGGAGCAGCACGTGATGCACGCGGAGCACTATGAGATCTCTGCGGAAACAGCCGAAAGGATCATGGCGGCCCGCGCCGCAAAAAGAGCAGTGGTCGCGATTGGAACGACAGTCGTTCGGGCGTTGGAAGATTCCGCCCAAAATGCGCAGAAAGAGCGAACCGGCAAATTGCTGGTCGCGGGCAAATCGGAAGCGAGGATTTTCATTTCGCCTGGCTATAAGTTTCTTGCCGTCGATGCACTACTCACCAATTTCCATCTGCCGCTATCGACGCTTCTGGCGCTCGTCTGTTCTTTCGCCGGAAGGGAACAGGTCTTGGCCGCCTATCGTCACGCGGTTGACGCCGGGTACCGATTTTATAGCTACGGCGACTGCATGCTGATTCGCTAAGTGCTCGATTTCGTCCAGAACAGACTCAGAAATTTCGGTGGAAGCGTTTTATTACCAAGGATTCGTACAAATGTTTCCTGGGTGAAGAGGGAAATCGCGCACAAGCGAGATTTCCCCGTCGAGCGTTGCATCGAATGGCGAGCCTGGCTCGCTATTCGGCGAAAACAAAAACTTTCTTTTGGCCGGCAAAACGGACTTCGCGGACTTGCCCATTTTCGCCGACAAGGATCGATGTGTATTGAGATTTGGCGGCGCGCTCTTCCCAGCGGCCTTCGCTTTCCGCCACGGTATTCTTGCCCTTTTGAACGGTGGCTTTGGTGCCGTCGATGGAGAGCTGATATTCGCCGGCCGCGAGCGAAGCTTTACCAACTTTTGCCGGTTGCGAGATGTTGATCGTCTTGGTTAACGGTTTTGCGAAAACGGGCACCACCATTGCCAAAGCAACGAAAAGTGCCGCCGTGCGATGCATCGAATTGATTTTCATGCGTGTCACCTATTCCCTTTCGCTCAGGACAGAAAGCCGCAGGGGATGAGATTCGAAGACAGTTGACACGCGATATCGGTGCGAGTAGTCTCGCCTCGACACCAAGGTTTCTGGACTAAGCCCCGGAAAAACGTGCGTGTCAATATCACCCCGCGGCTCGAACCGCGGGGTTTTTTCTGTCTCAAACTTGTACAGCCCCAAAATCGGCCGCACCCGTATAGACGAGGGACCATACGCGAATGTTTCGCGGCTTTCGTGAATTTTCTTGTGAAAGTTCGTTAGCGAATGGGAAAAACCATTTCGATTTGGCATTCGCGATGCTTTGTGGCAAGTAACATCGCAGTCGCGCATGAATTATTACTAAATTTATGCAATATTCCGCGGCAAAGTGACATTGGCGCGTCACATATCACTCGCTTTGTTATCCTTTTTGTTGGTTCAGGGTTTGTAAAACAAACCCTGAAACCCGTGATGCATACCGGAAGACGTTCCACTATACTCATGTGCGCTCTTTCGGACCTTTGAATGCGACTTCTGATCCTCAGCGATCTCCATGCCAATCTCACAGCCTTCGATGCAGCCCTCGCGGCTGCTTCCGAAAAGTGGGACGCTGCCGTGTGTCTAGGCGACGTCGTCGGGTACGGTCCCGATCCTGTCACGGTCTCCGAAAAACTGCAGACCATTACGAGCGACGTGATTCGCGGCAATCACGATAAAGCGGTCGCGGGAATCATGACCTCCGACGATTTTAATCCTGTCGCAAAGATGGCTGTGGAATGGACGCAGTCTCAGCTGAGCCCCGAACTTATGGCCTGGCTTGCCGCCCTTCCTCAAGGACCGAAAAAAGCGCAAGGCGTGGTACTGATTCACGGAGCGTTTCAGGACGAAGATGAATATGTTTTCACACCCGCACAAGCACTCGAAGGGCTGCTTGATTCGAGCACGGCTCTGAGTTTTTTCGGGCACACGCACCATCAGGGCGGGTTCTCATATCACGAGAGTGATATCGAAGTTCTCCCGTTGCGGCCAAGGCCAATGGAATCGTTTTCGGCATTGCATCTGGAGCCCGGCCACAAATATTTACTGAATCCCGGCTCCATCGGACAGCCGCGCGACGGTGATCCCCGCGCCGCTTTTGCAATTGCCGATTTCGATCACAAAATCGTGGAATTCTGGCGCGTACCGTACGATATTTCTTCTGTGCAGTCGCGAATGTATGAAGCCAACCTGCCGGAACCTCTTATTTTCCGGCTGGCGCTGGGCCGCTAAGATCGGAAAGAAAATGCAGGACCGATTCGAATCCCCATTGCCGGAACCGGAGAAAGAGTCCGGCGGAATTTTCCGGCATCCCGCTATCATTGCTGTGGCTACTTTGTTGAGCCTCGCAGCGGTGTATTTGTTGTTCTTTCGCGGCCCGGCTCCTTCGTCTTCGCCGACGCAGACGCGTTTTCCGTTCGGTCCGGCGGAACAGGCTTACGCTCCGAAATTGCAATTTGGAAATTTTGAAATGAGCCGCGCGGAAAGTTTTATCCACCAGGAAGTCACCTACCTCGCTGGCGACGTGCTGAATTCCGGTGACCGAACACTGTCCGGGATCGAGGCCACAATCGAATTCCAGGACGACATGAAACAGATCGCGCTGAGAGAAACGCGGCCCATCTTATTCGGATCGAGGGCATTGCTCCCGCCCGGGAAGACCGCACATTTCGAGATCTCCTTCGATCACTTGCCCCCATCGTGGAATATGCAGCTGCCTTCCGTCGAGGTGGCCGGCCTGCAATTCGCCCGTTCAGACCGGTAGGCACGCGATTCCCCGGGACCACGACTTCTCTTGCAGGCAAACTTTTCCGGGAGCTGGAACTGCGCTGTCACCCAGTGGGCCTCGATACCAGGCATCCGGTGTTCCGTGCGCAGGCGGAACATTGGCTTGAGTTTCTTGTGCGCGAAGATGTAAAGCGCATCGATTCGTGCTGGATCAACACTTTGCGTACGCACAAATTCTCGCAAGCACCGCTGGCGCAGGTGGAATTCTAGTCCGTAACGCGATCGGGTCGTGTGGGCAATTGTCGAACTGAAAGCTGTGGAACACCCGGTCTTTTTGCTACAGGCGGCGAAATATTGGCTGCCTATACGAAGGCATCTGGAGCAAGCCGATTTCCCTCGTTACGGATATTTCAGTTCCGTCGCCTTACAAGCGAATCCGCCGCTCGCGTACCTGGTCGCGCCGGCGCTTCGCTTCCATCCCGCGACAGAAATCCTGCTCCGTTATCTGCATCCTCCAGGTGGAAGTGGTGCGCGTCGGACTGGCGGAGTCCTGGCGCCGTGGCTTGTGCGCTGTTCTCGGTCAGTCATTCCTGGTATCTCGCATTCGCATTTCGCCTGCGACCTTTGCCTGCTCGACGGGTTATACTTCTCGTGCATTTCGAAAGGTCATTCCTCGTGAATTTCTCCGTAAAGATTCGCCACCAGAACCAAGTGTCCTTGATTGACGTTTCCGGACATCTTACTTTTTTTGAAGTCGGCGCGCTCGGCAGCTCCATTCAATCGCTGCTGAAGGAACGACGAAAAAATATCCTTCTCAATCTCAGCGGCCTGGCATATCTGGACAGTTCAGGAATCGGCGAGTTGGCGCGCATCTACGTTGCGGTCGTCAAACAAGGCGGTGCCATGAAGGTCATTGGCCTGACTCCAAAAGTTGAGGAGGTCCTCAAGATCACGCATTTGTCGCAAGTGTTTCAGGAATTTCCAGACGAACAGTCCGCCCTCCGCAGCTTTCCGGCAAATTCTTGACACCGATTTTGCCCGCAGGCGCTTAGTCACGCGGGGATAACCGCTCCTTCCCATCTTGACCTCGCTTGGCGGTCTGTCGCAGACTATGGCTTCAGCCCCAGTTCTGTAGCCCTCGGTCGTTATTCCTAGAGCCCTGAGTTTCAGCCCGCCTCTGCGGAGCATTCACACTCGGTACGCAGAGGCATGGCATCGGCATTTTGCCAACATCCATGAAAAGGGACCTTCTATGAAAAGGAGTTTGCTTGCGCTCATTCGTTGCCCTGATTGCAATTCTGATCTCTCCCTCCTGAATGTGAGTACTACGGACGGCGAAATCATTTCAGGGAATTTGCTTTGCAAAGAGTGCCACGCAAGTTTTCCGATTGAAGACGGGCTTCCCGTCATTCTCCGCTCGGATACGCGGTCGGAACGTACCAGGCAATCGTTCGGACGGCAGTGGACGCTGCATGAACAAAGACGATTTGAGCAAGAGACAATCTACGGGAAAAAACCCGAGGAAGGCCTGCAGGATTTTCGGCGGGCTTTCGGGCTTGCGGACTTTTCCTCGCTTCACAATTGCGTCATTCTTGACGCCGGATGTGGCTCAGGAGCTTTGACCGCCGATATCGGAAAAGCTGCACCGTCGGCAACCGTGATTGGAGTGGACTTCAGCGAAGCGGCGTGGCTCGCACAGGCGCGATGCCGCGCATTTCCGAACGTTCATATCATCCAAGCCGATTTGTCGCGGCCGCCGTTCGCAACTCGCGCGTTCGACCTTATCTGGAGCGAAGGTGTGATCCATCACACTCCGGATACACACAGAAGTTTTTCCAGTCTGGCTCCTCTCGCGAAGCCGGGCGGCAAACTCTATATCTGGATTTATTCAAAAGAGGTCACCTCGCCTTATCGCATTGCGAGAAAACTTTTGCGCAAATCGTACCTGCTTCCGCAACCGGCTCTGTACGCTTTGGCGTGGACACTGGCGCTGCCCCTGCACGCCGCGAATAAAATCCGCGAAGTCCTGCGCACCACAAGAATTCGTCATCAGCTTGCCGCGACCGCGTACTCTTTTTACGATGTCCTGTCGCCGGAGTTCATGCATTGCCATTCGCGCCATGAGGTGACCGAATGGTTCAACTCGCATGGCTATGCGCAATTACACTTTTCTCCAGAAACCGCCGATATCGCGGTATGCGGCACGAAACAATGATTTCGATGGAAGATGAAAACTGCGCCCTAAAAGGAGAGAAGCAGTTAGGGCGTTTGGCCCTAACTGCCTCCCGGGGTGTGTCCTCGAAGTGGTGTTATTGAGTTAGATGTATCCTAACGAAAAAGGTTTCCCTTTGCGGAAAAAAGTTTTGCAGAAAATGAACGCGGCAAAATGCTAGTAAAATAAGTACTTACGCCACCGTTCATCCCGATGGCCGATCATACGCATCAGTTGACGCGAAGTATGCAGCGTAAACGGCCGAGGCCGACGCGCCAATTTGAAGCCCGCTTCTTCCGGCGTGCGGTCACCTTTGCTGTTATTGCAGCGGTAACAGCAAGCTACAAGATTCTCCCAGGATGAACGGCCGCCGCGCGAACGCGGAACAACATGATCCAGCGTCAGTTCCGAACTGGGAAAAACACGCCCGCAGAACTGGCAAGTATTGCGGTCGCGTAACAGGATATTTTTACGAGAAAGCGCCCGGCTCTGCTGCGGAATGTGCCGATAAGCCAGTAGCCGAATTACCGATGGCACTTTATGAGTATTCGCCGCGGAGTGGACTTCCGCATTGTGCATCTCTTCGGCTTGCGCCACACCCTTTAAAAGAAGCACCATTGCGCGTCGCACGGCTGTTACGTTGATCGGCTCATAGGTCGCGTTCAACACAAGCACCGGCTCCTGCATCAACGACGCACGACGCGGAAACGCCGGGTTGTGGAACCTACTATCGGCTGGAGAATCGTCGGAAGGCACAACTGACCTCGCCGCATCAGAAGCGGCGAATCGCCGGGAATACACACCCTCTTTGCGCGTTGCGCTCATCGCGCTTACCTCGGTTCAGTTGTCTCTTCTGCTGGCCTCTGCGGGTTCAGAATGGCACGGGCGACCGTCAACCCAAGCACTGCACTTGCACCCGCTTCGCGCAACGCTTTCGCACACGCATCAAGCGTCGCGCCAGTCTTCTTACATCATCTACCAGTAAGACGCGTCGATTGTCAACTTGGCTGCCTGGATGTGTGGCAAAAGCACCACGAACCGACTCCCAGCGCTCGCAGGATTGTCAGCAAGGGCTTGTCCGCCCGCGGTCCTTTTCTCACCAGAAGCACGCCCTCGTGAGGAAGTTTCCAGCCGTTTCGCCAGGCAGAAGCTCTGCCTGAGTAAAGCCGCGTTCGCGGCGGCGATCCTTATGCAAAGGAACGGGTACCACCAGATCGGCCTGGAGTTTGGTCGCTTGGTGGAGCACGACTTCTGCCAGGCGTTCTACAAACCAGTCCGCAAGCGGGCCCATCTCCTCAAATTTCAGCGACACCGCGCGAACCAGCGAATCCACGTGGCAAGCGAAGCTGCGCGCGCAGTCGACGTGGAGTGGTTCTGCGCGGCACGCCAGGCAAAGGCTCTGGCCTACCTCGTGGCATTAAATAATCAACAGCTAAGTTTGCATTAAAGGCATGAAGATATGGGTTTCTAGAGCTGGCCTTTTTCAGCCTTCTCCTGGCACGTGATGCAGTGTTTGGCCCAGGGCACAGCTTCCAGGCGCTTCTGCTGCATCTCTTCCTGGCAGTTCGCGCAAACGCCGTATTCTTCTTTTTGGATACGTTTGAGCGCTGCTTCAATCATGTTCAGGATGTTCCGATCAGTGTTGGTCATGCCAAACAGGAACTCCTTGGTGTAGGAGTTCGCGGCTTTGTCCGCCAGATCCACTGTCGGATCCTCGTCGGCCAGCCGTCCTTCTTCCGCTGTGCGCGCAATCGTCCTCATCAATTCTTCGCGGCGCGCCAGTAACTTCTTCTTGTAGTAGTCGAGCCTTTTCTTGTCCATGTAGGTCCCGCCCCTCGGTCGAGAATTTGGGGCATCTAAAAACTCCGTAGTTTAGACTTCATTGAAAAGAGTGTCAAGTAAGCCAAGACCTGTGCGCTGATAGTGCGCGTCGCTGCGCGATACATTTTTTGCGCTAGTCGTTCTCGTTAGAGGTTCTCCGGGAACTCCTATATACTCCGGCACAATGGGTTCGGCGGAGGTTCCTCAGTGGCCACAGCTATCCCACGTGAGATTTTGCTTCCGGTGGCCGAACTTGCCGACCGCACACGGCACCACACTGCGCTTCGGCTACTTCCTTTTCTCTTCACTCTATACATTGCGAATTACCTCGATCGCACCAGCCTGGCCTACGCCGCGATTGGAATGGCCCGCGATCTTGGCTTCAGCGATCGCATATTTGGAATGGGAGCGGGCGTCTTCTTTGTCAGCTACGTCGCCTTGCAGGTTCCAGGAGCATTGCTCGTCGAGCGCTGGGGCGCACGGCGAGTGATTTCCTTAACGATGATTGCGTGGGGATCGATAACTGCGCTGACTGCATTGGTGCACACTCCCGCGCAACTGTATCTGGCGCGCTTCTTGTTGGGCGCTGCAGAAGCAGCGTTTTTCCCGGGCGTCATCGTGTATTTGAGTCACTGGTTTGTTCAGCAGGACCGCGCAAAAGCCACCAGCAATTTCATGTCTGCCATTCCCCTGTCTTTCGTCATTGGATCGCCAATCGCAGGATTGATTCTCGGGCGCAGTTTCTTCGCCATTTCTGGATGGCGTTGGCTATTCGTTCTGGAAGGGTTGCCGGCAATTTTGCTGGGCGTCGTTGCCTGTTTCTATCTGACGGACTTTCCGAGAGGGGCAAAGTGGCTGGCCCCGGAGCAGAGCGAATGGCTTGAAAACAAGCTAAAGGACGAAAAGGCTGCCATCACGCAAACCATTCCGATCGGGCAGGCACTCAGGTCCCGTACGATTTTGCTGCTGGCCACCGTATGCTTCCTGAATTATTTTGGTTATTACAGTTTTCTTTTCTCGCTGCCCACGATGCTCAAGCGTCTGTCGGGTTATTCGGACGCCAACGTGGGACTTCTTGGCGCGCTGCCGTATGCAGCACTCTTTGCAGCCATGCTCTTCAATGGATGGCATTCCGACAAAGATCGGGAGCGGCGCTGGCATTGCACCGTGCCCTGTCTTATCGCCGCAACCGGATTATCGGGCCTTGCCATGCACCCGAGTTCAATTCCGTTCTTGATCGTATTGATCACCCTGGTGACCGTGGGCAACGCATATCTACCTGCATTGTGGGCCATGCCGACGGAGTTCCTGAACAAATCCGCGGCCGCGGCCGCAGTCGGAATGATCAACGCTGTCGGTAGTATTGCAGGATTTGCGGGTCCTTATTTATTCGGCTATATCAACACGAAATCCGGATCGTTTACATATGGATTGGCGATGCTGGCGGCCACGACTATCGCTGGCGGCTTGCTGGTACTTGCGGTGCCAAACAGAGCGCAAACTCGTCCGGTGAGTGGCACGCTGGAGTTTCAAGTTCGGACCGGCGTATTAGGATCTGTTGAATGAGCCAGCAGGAAAACATCGTACTCAAGCCGATTGGGGTTGTGCGTTCTCCGGTAAAAGAGGTGGCGGATGATTGTTGGGGCGGGGTACTCGCCACGATCGAACTGGACCCTAAGCTGTTTAGGCCGGAATGCACCTTAGGCCTCGAGCAGTATTCGCATGTCGAAGTGGTATTTCTGCTGGACAGAATTCCCCAAGACAAAATTGAAAAAGGCGCGCGCCATCCGCGGGGACGCACCGACTGGCCAAAGATGGGAATCTTCGCGCAGCGCTCGAAAGACCGCCCCAACCGCATCGGAATTACCGTCTGCAAACTCGAATCCGTCGATGGTCTCCTTATTCGTGTGAGGGAACTCGACGCTGTGGACGGAACGCCCGTGCTGGATGTAAAACCTTATCTCAAAGGATTTGCGCCGCGCGGCGAAGTGCGCGAACCGGCATGGGCGGGCGAATTGATGGCTGGCTACTTTCGCAAAATCTAAAACGCATCGCGCGCGGCGCGTGCGGAGGTCCATTCATGCGAGAAGATGTCAAAGCCGGAGCCGCTATCGACGCCTACGTCGAAAAGAAAAATCCGAAACTCAAACCGGTAACCGACGCTGTGCGTGCCCTCGTGCGTAAGGCCGTGCCGAAGTCCGGCGAAGCGATCAATCCCTGGGGCATACCGATTTTCGTTTGGAATGGCGCGCTGTGTTACCTGATGGTGGGGAAACACCATGTCACATTTGGATTTCCTCGCGGCACGTCCCTTCGTGATCCCACAAAGCTGCTTGAAGGTACGGGAAAAAATCTGCGCCACGTAAAATTGCGCGAGGTCTCTGACGTGCACGACGCAAATCTAAAGCAGCTGATTCTGCAGGCGAAAAAGCTGAATCGCGAGCAGCCAATGAGTAGAGGAACGCACGCGAAAAAACTTTCCATCAAACGTAGGGGATAACTTCACCTATTTTTCTCAAGCATCAGCCGCACCGAGACAGAAAACGGAGCACGCGCCGTGACCACGATGTTTCTGGATCATCCATTGCTCCTCTCACTCGCCCTGTTCGTGTTGTTGACGGCTACAGTCGAGGCTGGTTTTCGCCTCGCGGTCCTGACCAGTCCCAATATTGATGAAGAACGTCGCGAGCAGATCGCAGCATCGCGCGACGCGCTCGGAATTCTGCTCAGCTTGCTGCTCGGCTTCACGCTCGCGATGGCTTTGCCTCGTTTCGACTTGCGCAAACAACTGGTCATGGACGAAGCGAACGCAATTGGGACCACAAGTCTTCGCGCCGGTGTCTTGCCGGAAGCACAGCGAAGCCAGGTCCGCGCACTATTAGGTGCATATGTTCAGGCCAGGCAGGCATATTCGCAGGCGGCCCGCGGCGAGACACAGCTGACGGCAGCAATCGAACGTAGCAAAGCGCTACAATCTTCGCTTTGGAAGCAGGCCGAGGAATCCGCGCGACAGAGTCCTACTCCAATGACTGCCCTCTTTGTTGCGTCGTTGAACGACACCATCGACCTCAGTGAAAAACGCCTCACCGCACTTGAAAACCGCATACCTCCAACCATTTGGCTGATGCTCCTGCTCATTGCGCTATTGACTTGTCTCATTTCCGGTTACGGGCAACGACGAAGATTCTGGCTGATCGCCGTCGTGTCACCCCTCATGATCGCAATCGTTATGGGACTGATTGCCGATCTGGACAGTCCACGCAGCGGTTTTCTTCGCGTTGACCTCCGCAGCCTGGATCGGTTAGCACAGGACCTGGCAAAAGACGCACCAGCCTCTCCTAAGTAGGACAGGGGTAAAGCAGTCCTCCCTAAGTCGCACCTCAATCGTCGGTAAATTCCCCGCTCTTGATCAAACAATTGCTGTTGCCCTACGTATTTCACATCAAGGGTAATGGATCGGCGTTTGCCGGACCGCAACGAGTGGGCGGCACCAGGGATAGCTCGCGAGCAAACGGACTGTGGTGAAGCAAGTGTCCCATTGGGGGCCGTATGTGCGCTCGCAAGAATTTTTTCCTCACATCAATACTCGTAATTCCATTGTTTCCCGCATCTCCCGTTTTTTCTCAATCGCAAGCCTTCTCCAGCCTGGGGCGAGGAACGGATGGTCTTCAAAAGTGTAGAGAGGCAGCGATGAGCCGCTTCGCGGCAGAGCTCGGGAAACCGGGGAAAGAGGGAGAAATATCGCCGTTCCCCAGGGCCGAACGGCCTGAGGCAATCCCCGATGCGATCGAGTTTTGTGAACAACTTCTGGCTAAAGAACAGTCTTCGGAAATCTCGTGGAAAGACGGCGCAGTTCGTCCGGTTGTGCGGTGGCCTGATTTGCCCACAAGCAAGCTCGCACCCAGCGCGCACCCTGTCAACGAAAATGGCCTCAAGGATATCGGTGAGGCGGCGACCAATATCGCTCGCGCCCGAGAGGCGGTTTACGAAATTCTGGACGGCGAAAACGCATGCTCGGCCTGGTTCTCTAGGACCGATCCGCGAGTTGCGGCTACGTTTCTCTCGCTCACTTTTTCGGTCGACGAAGATGGATCGAAACAGGTCGTCAAAGAACGCAACGACAGGGGGGTCTGGATAGAGCATGGACCCTACATTGCGAGAACCCACGAAGGAACCGGCCCCGGAACAACAGTAACGATCAATGGCAACGGCGCCTTTTTCCGATCGAGAGGCGAGGTTTACAAGATTGAATGGCCAGGGGCGATGGGAAATGACACCGGCACTTCGAGACACCTTCATGTTGGACCGTTTGACGGAGGCACCCTGCAAGCACAAATCGTCACGCTCCTCCACGAACTCGCACATGTTATCGGTGCGGTGCCTTCGGATGATTCCTCCGTCGTTGGTTTCGCGCGGTCGCAGGAGAACACCGAGCTGATCCTGCGTTACTGCCAAGCCGAAGCTGACAAGGCTGGCAAGCGGCTCAAAGTTCTTTGGGCGCAGAAGCATTGAAGCAGAGCAGTGTTCAAGTGGATAGGCTGGGGTCCTCCCGCGCAGTCCGTGGTTTCCCACAGTGTCCACAGGGATGAGGAAAACCCGGAAAAAAAGTTTTGACAGGGGCTTGACGCTTCGGGAAGTTTCTGTATAATTACAAATGGTTCGGGGGATTGCCAAATTCGCCGGACGGATCAGGGGATTCACGGTCGGGTCTGTAGGGCGGCAAGTCACCGATTACCGCGAAGCGGTAAATCAGATCCTAGAGTGAGGTACCTTACGAATACGGGTTAGACATTTGTCGAGCTTCGCGCGGAGCCACTGAAACGGAAAAGTGGCTGTGCCCGGCGCTCGACGCCGGGTTTTTTATTTTGGGGCCGGGTTTTTCAGGGTTGGTCTTAGAAACCCTCAAAAAACTGACAGGAGCCCAAAATTCGAACTGGAAGGCTAGACCGAGGATTTCAAGTCGGTCAGATAAGTCCCGCCAGACAAGTCCCAGAGATCCTGGGGCATTCCGATGGACTCGGAACCAAACGTTCTTTGACAACAGAAAGGCTGGCAAGTCCACGCCGATAACCCTGATCCTGATTACGGTCGGGAGGGGTGCCATGGTGTGGATTATTACAAGTTCTGCTCGAGTTGAGCAGTACTGTGGATAAATTTACAAGGCGAACTACCTAACGACGAGCCAGCAACCCTCTTTTTTCTTCACCGCAAAATAGGAACTACAATTCCTACCGTTTGTAAGTGTCCAAAATCGATCGGTTGTAACTCGTTGTCTGGGATACGCGGAATCGAAAGCCTGGGTTTGCGGTTTACCCAACTGCAAATCGGGATCTATGGAGCTGCGGAACACAGTGCGTCAGTACCCGCTATAAAATGTGGGTTTCAGGGTTTGTTTTACAAACCCTGAGTTAAATTGACGAGTTGGGTGAGTTTTATGATTAAGCTACTAAGAGCGTACGGTGGATGCCTTGGCGCCAGAAGGCGATGAAGGACGTGGCAAGCTGCGATAAGCCTCGGGGAGCCGCAAGCAGGCTTTGATCCGGGGATTTCCGAATGGAGAAATCCAACGAGATGAACTCTCGTTACAGCCCGCTGAATATATAGGCGGGTATGAGCTAACCCAGGGAAGTGAACCATCTCAGTACCTGGAGGAAAATAAATCACAGAGATTCCGATAGTAGCGGCGAGCGAAATCGGAACAGCCCAAACCCAAGTGCTTGCATTTGGGGGTTGTAGGACCGCATGAGTAGAGTTACCAATCCGGTTGCTATGCGAACCTGCTGGAAAGCGGGACCATAGAGTGTGAGAGTCACGTAGCAGAAAGCAATCCGGACTCGAAGCGGTATCCTGAGTACTACGAGACACGTGTAATCTCGTGGGAAACTGGGGAGACCACTCTCCAAGGCTAAATACTCTCTGGCGACCGATAGTGAACCAGTACCGTGAGGGAAAGGCGAAAAGCACCCCTGCTAGGGGAGTGAAATAGAACCTGAAACCGTATGCTTACAAGCAGTCGGAGGGCCATGCATGGACTTCGGTCCATGAAAGCCTGACGGCGTGCCTCTTGCTTAATGAGCCGGCTAGTTATTCTAACGTGCAAGGTTAAGCGCAAGCGAGCCGTAGCGAAAGCGAGTCCGAATAGGGCGACAAGTACGTTGGAATAGACGCGAAGCGGGATGATCTACCCTTGACCAGGTTGAAGGTCGCTTAACCGCGACTGGAGGACCGAACAGGTGTGAGTTGAAAATCGCTCTGATGAGTTGAGGGTAGGGGTGAAAGGCTAATCAAATTCCGTGATAGCTCGTTCTCCCCGAAATGTCTTTAGGGACAGCCTTGCATGAATTGCCACGGTGGTAGAGCTCTGAATGGACTAGAGGCCAACTAAGGCTATCAAATCCAATCAAACTTCGAATGCCGTGGACAAATATGCGGGAGTGAGACTACGAGGGATAAGCTTCGTGGTCAAAAGGGAAACAGCCCAGATCGCCAGCTAAGGTCCCTAACTATGTGCTAAGTGGAAAGGAAGTGTATTCGCTCGGACAGCCAGGAGGTTGGCTTAGAAGCAGCCATCCTTTAAAGAAAGCGTAACAGCTCACTGGTCAAGCGGATATGCACCAACAATCCAACGGGGCTCAAGCACATGACCGAAGCTGCGAAATGAACATTTCTTCGGAAATGTTTTTTGGTAGGGGAGCATTGCGTGGAGTCTGAAGGTAGACCGAGAGGACTACTGAACACTACACAAGAGACCCTGCCGGCATAAGTAGCGATAAACACGATGAGAACTCGTGTCGCCGAAAGTCTAAGGTTTCCTGAGGAAGGTTAATCCGCTCAGGGTTAGGCGGGTCCTAAGGCGAGGCCGAAAGGCGTAGTCGATGGACAACAGGTTAATATTCCTGTCCCGCCTGGTAACGTTTGACGATGGGGTGACGCAGAAGGATAGGAGATCCACCCGATGGATGTGGTGGTAGGCGAGTGCAAGCCGGTTCCCGTAGGCAAATCCGCGGGGGCATTCAACGGTCAGACTCGACTCGTGGCCTTATGGCCGACAAGTCTCCGATTTCACGCTGCCAGGAAAAACCTCTAAGGAGTTAACCAGGTGCCCGTACCACAAACCGACACAGGTAGACGAGGTGAATATCCACAGGCGCTCGAGAGAACGCTTGCTCAGGAACTAGGCAC